>Ga0255058_10001272_pt1 | contig 14276 bp, 12 predicted proteins | sample Cases_109_9_MG_FD_188637 | JGI IMG/M metagenome (GOLD analysis project Ga0255058, IMG submission 188637) | Seawater microbial communities from Amundsen Gulf, Northwest Territories, Canada - Cases_109_9 | ecosystem: Environmental > Aquatic > Marine > Gulf | place: Canada: Northwest Territories... | reverse complement strand
TCTCCCTGCTCGCCGGTCTTTAGCTCAATGAGACACGAACTCGGCGCCGATTGCCTCGCCTGCGACCTCACCGCTGGAGATCGCGACCTACCGGGAGGCAGGATCTACGAGACCAACCGCTGGGTCGTCGAGCACTGCACTGGACCGCTTCCCCTCGGCACGCTCATCGTCAAGCCATTTCGCCACTGCTTATCGATCGCGACCCTCGAGCCCGACGAAGCGGAGCAACTCGGCCCGCTTCTCGCCCTGGTAACCCACACCATCACCCAGCTGACGGAGTGCGACCAGGTCTACGTCTGCCTCTGGTCGCACGCCGGTTGGACGCCCGGACACATCCACTTCGTGCTCCAGCCCGCCTGGAACGACCAGCAAGACACGTACGGCCGCCCCGGTCCCTTCATGCAGGAAGAAATGTTCCGCACCGGAGCACCACCCAACGAGACCGAAGTCGAGGCCTTCTGCGAACGCGCACGCGGCCTACTCGCACGTCCGTAGCCGCCAGCGGGGTCGTATAATCGGGCGCATGGCGACTCAAGGCACGTTCGTCCTCGCCGATATCGGCGGCTACACCTCGTTCCTCAACGACGTTGCCATCGAGCACGGCAAAGAGATCACCGAAGACCTCCTGAACACCGTCCTTCGCTGCAACCGAGACCGCTGGAAGCTCGCGAACGTCGAAGGCGACTGCATCTTCTTCTACCGCGAAGGCCGCGAACCGCCAGACGAGTTGATCGACCACATTCGCGACATCTACAAGACCTTCTCCCAACGAACGATCGACATCGCCGCGCGTGCGGCCTGCCCCTGCGGCGCCTGCACTCGCACCGGCGACCTTTCGCTCAAGTTCATCGTCCACGCCGGGGAGTTCGAGACCCAGAAGATCGGCAACCGAACGGAGCTCGTCGGCACAGATGTGGTCCTCGCCCACCGTCTGCTCAAGAACAGCGTGCCGCTGGATGAGTACGTCATAGTGACGGAGGCCTACGCCGCAGATTCGCAGGATATCGCGCTCCCCGCTCAAAGCGCCAGCGAGACGCTCGATGGCGTGGGTGAGGTCTCGTACAGGTACCTCGACCTCCAGCCGGTGAGAGACGAACTGAGAGCCGCCAATCGCGTCTTCGTCACGAAGGAAGAGGCCCGCATAGCAATCGAAGGAGACATCAACGCCCCGCCCGAACGCGTCTGGCGAGCGTTACGTGACCCGGACGAATTCATCGTATGGACGCAGCTGAAGGAATCGAAGGAACTTCCAGGGCCTGGGGGGACCGCTCGCATGCACCGTTGCGTAGACGCGGGTGGCCGGGTGTTCGTGCGCGTCGTCGTCGCCGAAGACGAGGAGCAGCGCAGAATCACCGAGAAGAGGTTTTTGTCCCGGTTCGTCAAGGACGTCTACACTACGATGGAGGTGCGACCCACGAACGGCGGTGCGCATGTGAACTGGTACGGGACTTCGCGTCCCACTATTCCGGTGATATCGGCTCTGGTCGAACTGCTGCTCAGGGGGAGCGTCGCGCGCGGCATGCGCAGGTCGTTCCAGCAGCTCAAGGATTATTGCGAAACAAACCCATGACCAAACGCGTTCTCATCATCGTCGCCCACGCCGACGACATGGAGTTCATGGCCGCCGGCACCATCGCCCGCATGACCGACATGGGTTACGAAGCCCGCGAGGTCATCGCCACCAACAACGAACGCGGCACTCTGGACTCTGGCTGGAGCCCCCGCTTCACCGCCGATACCCGCCGCGAGGAAGCCCGCCGCGGCGCCAAGGTCCTCGGCGTCAATCCGGACGTCGAGTTTCTAGGCTATGAGGACGGCCGCCTCAGCGAAACTCCCCTCAACGAACTGCGCGAGCGCTGCATGCGCGCCATCCGCACCCACAAGCCCGACATCCTCTTCACCTGGGACGCGTTCACGCCGTACGAAGAACACCAGGACCACCGCTCAATCGGTCTCGCCGCCACGGAAGCGGCATCCTTCTCCCACTTCCCGCTCTACCACCCCGAGCACCGCGAAGACGGCCTCGAACCGCACTACGTCGGCGAGCGCTACTTCTTCGCCAAGTCACCGCGCGACGTCAACAAGACCGTCGACATCACCGAAACCATCGATCGCAAGATAGGGGCGCTCTGCGAACACGTCTGCCAGATGGAGATGACGGTGATGGACCTGCAAGTGCAGCTCGCCGCTTCGGGCTTGGACATTCCTCAGCTCAAGAACGCCAAACCCGGGGACTTTCGACCGCTAATCGACGCCCAGATCAGGTCTTGGGCGGGCGGTATCGGAAGCCGAAACGGCTTCGAATACGCGGAGGAGTTTCGCAGAGTGAGGTTCGGTGGGATCGAACGCCTGGCGCGGACAGTCGGCCAAGAGCTGCCCGACGACCTCTAGTCGTTGCGTCGCACGCGTTCGGCGACCGCGACGTCGACTAGGCTTCCGACGGGATCGGCGCGCGCGACGTCCGCGAAGGCGAGGCTGTCGGCCTGGTCGCGCTCACAAGTCCCTGCCTGTCCGCGGACCTGAGCGACTCGACAACCTCTGGGTCGAACTGCGTCAGCGAGTTCCGGACTAGCTCTTTCACGGCCATCGTGTGGCTCATCGTCTTTCGATATGGCCGTCCGCTCGTCATCGCCACGTATGCGTCCACGACCGCGAAAATTCGCGCCCCGATCGGGATGTCATCGCCAGCGAGAGAGCGCGGATATCCCTGACCATCGAAGCGTTCGTGGTGAGCCCAAACGATCTCAGCGCTATCCTCTAGCGAGTTAATCGAACGAAGAATCTCGTACCCCATCTGGGGGTGGCGCTTCATTTCGGACCAGTCCTGCTCGTTCAGCGCCCCATGCTTGCCAAGCACATCCTCAGCAATGCCGAGCTTACCAATGTCGTGCAAGATCGCTGCTTTTTCAATCAAGTGAATCTGGTCGTTGGGCAACCGCATCTGATGAGCGACGATCGCCGCCAGCTTCGACACTTTCGTTGAGTTCGAAAGCGTCACAGTGTCCTGAAGCCCAAGGGCGCCACTGAGCAACGAGATGATCGCCTCGTAGTTCGACCCCAGCGCCTCTCCCTCTCCCGCGCCGCGGCTTTGCCTTCCGTAGCTAGCGGCCAGTAACCAACCCCACGGCACCAGAATGACGCTCAGACCAATCAATGCCACGGTAACCGATAGGAAAATCACGGCAACAGTCACAACAGCGCCCGACGCGATCGCGAATATCAGCGGTAGCACCAAGCGACGTGAATTCTTAACGTCGGCCATGTCGTCTAGTCCGTCCCCTTTCGGCGTCTAGCTTCGGCTCGTAATCGAAAACCCTTAAATCCCGACGACATAGTCATCGGGTAGGGCTTCCATATCATTGCGACGTTCTTCGGGCACCATTTGTTGCCCCAGCTTGCTGGATACCTTATTGGCGTACATGTCGGTATCGGCCCACTGGATCATCTCTCCTATGTCTTCGCCACCCCAAGGATAACCAGACACACCGATGGAGACCGTCACCATGATCTCCGTCAGCCCCTGCTTGTACATAGGAACCTGCTCCAGTTCCTCCCACAACCGCGCGGCCATGGCGAACGCTCCACGTTTGTCCGTCCCCCTCAGGAGAACACCAAACTCATCACCGCCCAGCCGCGCAGCCATGTCCGAGCCACGCGTGTGCTTGGCTATCGCTCCGGCTACGTTCGTGATTACCACGTCGCCGACGGAATGTCCGTACTCGTCGTTGATCCCCTTCAGACCGTCGATATCCATCAAGAGTATCGCCAGCGATTCCTTGGAGACCGTTGACCCGTCTATCTCAGCCCGAAGAGATTCGTAGAAGTGCCGCCGGTTGTAGAGTGACGTCATTTCGTCCCGAGAGGCCATGTCTTCAAGCTCGGTCATACGCTCCATCAACCTCTTTTGGAACCTGTGGAGCAGGTCCACCTGCATCTTCCGGGTGACGAGGTTCGTGAACAGGCCGTACGTCAAGGGAACGATCGCCACCAGAACGTAGGCCGGATACTGCCAGACGTGCTCCGCGGTGATCATTAGCAGCAGCAGCACGGCAAGAGTCACCGCGGTAACGGCTAGACCGCCGAACCACGCTATGCGGTTGATCTCATCTTCGTCCCGAGAGACCTCACCAGCGGAATCCAACAGATCGCCTTGCGACATGCGGCCTATGTTTTCTGTTTGCATGAGCACCTACGCTCCTTGCGGAATTATGTCCAGTACGCCTTACTAGACGTAGGTACTCTGGTGCCGGTTACAGACGATCGCACCGCCAGGCGTGCCTGCGCGGCTTCCTCTACCGCATCTTTACTTCGTGTCTCAGGACGCCGCCCGTCCACGTCCTCACCACGCTCAGCCCGGCATCCAATGCCACTAGGTCGGCGTCATACCCCCGTTCGATCCTGCCTTTTCGATCGCCCGCCCCGGAGACCTCGGACGGCACCGTGGACGCCATCCTTACCGCCCCCGCCAGATCGGTTACACCCCAGCCAACGACGTTCCGGATCAGACCGTCCATCGTCGCAGCGCTCCCGGCTATCGTCCCATCGGCAAGCATGACCCGCCCCTTCCTCAACGTCGCCTCACGGCCGCCGAGCCGTACCGATCCTTCGGTCCCGCCGGCCAGCGGCGTCGCGTCGGTGACCAGCGCCACCCGTTCCGCACCGAAGGCGCTAACCAGCATCGAGACTGCTCCTCTATGAAGATGCACGCCATCCGCGATCACTTCGATCGTCGCCTCCCCGGAATCAAGCGCCGCCCCGACAATCCCCGGTTCACGGTGATGATAGGGCCGCATCCCGTTGAACGCGTGCGTCACATGCGTGGCGTCGATCTCGAACGCCGACGCCGCCTCATCGTAGATCGCGTCCGAATGGCCGACGGAGATCGCCACGCCCCGGTCGCGCGCCGCCCGAATCACCTCGCCTGCTCCTGGGACCTCCGGCGCCACGGTCATCAACCGCAACAACCCACCACTGGCATCGAAGAGTGACTCGAACGTCTCCACGTCCGGTGCCGTGATCCAGGACGGCGGTATCGCTCCCGGCCGCTCGGCGTTCAGGAACGGCCCCTCCAGATTGCATCCCAGCAACTCCGCCCCATCCGCCACCTTCGCCCCCACAATCGCTTTCAGAGATCGCAGGCCGCCCTCCACGCTTCCTCCGATCACCGTCGCCAGAAAGGACGTCACACCGGTGCTCACCACCCACCGACGATACCCGTCAAGATCTCTCCCGATCCCAGAGTCGAACGAGAACCCACCTCCACCGTGAACGTGCAGGTCCACGAACCCGGGCGCTAACGTCAGCCCCGCCAGATCGACCACCTCGTCGCCCTCCGGCCCCTGACCTTCGCCCAGATCCTTGATCTTCCCTCCATCCACCAGCACCCACCCCGGCGCCAACTCCCGATCGGGAGTAATCACACAATCGGCGCGCAGGACCCGTCCAGATTCCATCGGCACCATCATACGGCTCTCGCCGCGGTACGGATCGCTACCGTGTAGGGGCGAGGCTTGCCTCGCCCGGAGGGGGCGGGGTGGACTGAAGTCGGCGGCTCGAACTCGAAGCCGCGCACTTCAGTGCGCGGTCGCTCCTTCGACTGTCCGCCGACCCCACATGGCTCAGACTACGAGGCACCCGAGCCACGCATGGTACACTGTCGCCACTTCACGGGAGGAGATCGCTTGGCGGAGCAGAAGGTCCGGCTTCAAGGGGAGATCACGCCGGAACAGATACAAAAAAGCCCCTACATCTACCTCCCGTTCCAAGTGCCAACCGGCGCGCGGCAAGTTCACGTCTCCTACTCCCACTCCGATCCCGTCAACGCCCCTTTCGGCATGGGCCCCGGCAACACCGTCGACATCGGCATCTTCGACTCCCGCGGCCACGACTTCCTCACAGCCCCCGGGTTCCGTGGCTGGAGCGGCGCCGCCAGATCCGAGTTCTCCATCGGTTGGCGTGAAGCCACACCGGGTTACATCCCCGGCCCGCTCTTCCCCGGCGAATGGAACGTCATGCTCGGCATCCCACGCATCGAGCCGCAGGGCGTCCGCTACGACGTCGAGATCACCCTCGACGTCGATGACAACAGCGAATCACCTTCAGAAGAACTCGACACCGCCGCTCACGTCCCGGCCGCGCCCGCGGGACCGAGCCGCTGGGTGAAGGGCGACCTTCACTGCCACACGCTGCACTCCGACGGCGCAAACTCCGTCGAAGAGATCGTCCGGAACGCCATCGAGAAACGCCTCGACTTCCTCGCCGTCACCGATCACAACACCACCACCCACCACAAGGAGCTGCGGCGTCTCTCGGACCTGCCGATCATCCTGATCCCGGGCGAGGAAGTAACCACCTACTGGGGTCACGCCAACACCTGGGGACTCCGAGAGTGGATCGAGTACCGCTGCGCCGATGATGAATCGATGGCCGCCGTGCGCGAGTACGTGCTGCGACAGGGCGCAATGATCTCCATCAACCACCCCAAGTCCATCGGCCCGCCCTGGCTGTTCAAAGGCTGGGAGGGCTACCCCTGCATGGAGGTCTGGCAGGCCCCCTGGCGCTTCCACAACTGGGAATCGCTCCAGCGCTGGGACGGCATGCTCCAGCGCGGCCAGCGCGTCGTCGCCGTCGGCGGCTCTGACACCCACTCCATCCCTCCCGCCCCATCGCGCCACCCGCACGGCATCGGCAACCCCACAACCTGGGTCTACGCCGAAGGTGGCGCCTCCGAAGAAACGATCCTCGACGGCATCCGCAAGGGCCACGTCACCGTCTCTGACGCTCCCGACGGTCCTCAACTCACCCTCCGCGCGGACGAGGACGGCGACGGTGACTACGAGAAGCTCCCCGGCGACACGGTCGCAGCGCCCGAGGGCAAGCGCGTCCGCTTCCGCGTCGACACCTACGGTGGCATGGACCGCCGCCTCTGGATCGTCGTCGACGGCCAGCCCATCGATATCATCCCGCTCGACCAAGTCGAATCCACCTTCTCCTTCACGCTCGAACTCTCCGGTCGCAGCTACGTCCGCGCCGAGCTGCGCGGCTTTCGCGGCCGCCCGGAGCGCGGCGAAGTGATCTGGGCGATGACCAACCCCATCTGGCTGGACACGGCCGCATGAGCAAGCCGCCCCGCCTCTACCGCGTCATCCTCCCGGCGCAGGACATCAAAGTCGCAACCCGCTTCTACGCCGCCATCCTCGGCTTCGAAGGCAAGCGCGTGGCTGAAGGCCGCCACTACTTCGACTGCGGCGGCACGATCCTCGCCTGCGTGGTACCCAGCGGCGTCGATCTCGAGTTCCGACCCAACATCGACCACGTCTACTTCGCCGTCGACGACCTCGAAGCGACGTTCGAGCGCGCCAAGACCGCCGGTTGCGACTGGCTCGAGGACTCGATCGAGACCCGCTCCTGGGACGAACGATCCTTCTACGCCCGCGACCCGTCCGGCAACCCGATCTGCTTCGTCGACGAGACCACGCTTTTCGTCGGCCAGCGCTACGTCGAATGACCGCCAAGACCGAAGACGACCGCGTCCTCGTCGTCGTCTCCCACACCCACTGGGACCGCGAGTGGTACCTCCCGTTCGAAGCCTTTCGCGCCCGCCTCGTTGGGGTCATGGACAGCCTGCTCGACCTGCTCGAGAAGGACGCCGGTTACAAACACTTCGTCCTCGACGGCCAGACCGTCCCCCTCGATGACTACCTTGAGATTCGCCCCGAGCGCCGCGCCGACATCGAGCGCCTCGTCAAGGCCGGACGCCTCCTCGTCGGCCCCAACTACATGCTCCCGGACGAGTTCCTAATCGGCGGCGAGGCCTGGATTCACAACCTCATGTACGGCATCCGCTCGGCCCGTAACTACGGCGGCGCGATGATGGTCGGCTACTCGCCGGACGCCTTCGGCCACATCGCCCACCTGCCCGCTATTTTGCAGGGCTTCGGCATCGACTCCGTCCTCATCTGGCGCGGCGTCGGCCCTGAGGCCACCACCTCAGAGTTCCGCTGGGCCGCCCCCGACGGCTCCGAAGTCCTCGCCATCCACTTCCCCTTCGGCTACGGCATGTTCCCCGTCCTCCCCGAAAGCAACGAAGCCCTCGCCTCCAGCCTCAACAGCATCCGCAACGCCCTCGAACCCTTTGCTGTCACGAAGTACGTCCTCGTCCCCAACGGCACCGACCACCTTCCCGCTCACACCGGGCTCGCAAACGTCATCCGCAGCGCCAACGAGACGATGACCGGCGCACGAATGGTCCACGGCAGCTACCCGATGTTCGTCGACGCCGTCCGCTCCGAGCTCGGCGGCCGCCTCGACGAACTCCCGCTCCTCGAAGGCGAGTTCCGTTCCAGCGCCCGCTCCAACGTCCTCGCCGGCGTCCTCTCCGCCCGAATGTGGCTCAAACAGCGCTACCAACACTGCGAGGACCTGCTCGCACGCTACGCCGAGCCTCTCGCGGCGTGGGCGCACATCGAGCGCCAGACGAACGGCGCAGACCCCGGCCGCACCGCCTCGACGCGGGGCCTCCTCCGCCATGCCTGGACGCTCCTCCTCCAGAACGGCCCTCACGACTCCGTCACCGGCTGCTCCGTCGACGAAGTCTACGTCGACGTCGGCGCCAGATTCGACCGCTGCGAACAGATCGCTGGCGAAGTCATCCACCAGTCGTTCCGCCAGCTCGCCGACGCCGCCGCCCCGAAGGACGAACAGACCGTCGTCGTCTTCAACCCTGAGCACGGCCCCCGCACCGACTTCTGCACGGCGCGCCTACCCGTCGAGGGCTCGAACCTGCCGCACCATCTCGTTTCGCCAGACGGCACAGAGATTCCCGCCCAGGTCATCGAACGCGGCGGCTACTCCCCCGTCGACAGCCGCGAGCGCGTCACCATCGGCTTCGTCGCACCGGACGTCCCCGGCCACGGCTACACCGCACTTCGCGCTGTCCACGCCGAAGAGACCGCCGGCACCACGCAACCCACCGGTTCCCAGATCGAGAACGAGTTCTTCCGCGTCACCGTAGACCCCACCGACGGCACGCTGACCGTCCACGACAAGCGTTCCGGCGCCACGCACACCGGCCTCAACCGCTTCGTCGATGAAGGCGACTGCGGCGACGAGTACACCTACTGTCCTCCGGATACAGACTCGCTCGTCAGCTCGCCGAAAGAGCCCGTCAGCATCCGCATCACCGAGAGCGGCCCCGCACGCCACACCCTCGAAATCTCGATGCGCTACGCGATCCCATCGGATGTCGTCGACGAGCACAAGTCGCGCTCCGCCGAGACTACCGACTGCGAGATCGTCAGCCGCGTCAGCCTCTACCCCGGCGTCGCCCGCGTCGACATCGAGACCGAGATCGACAACCAATCGAACGACCACCGGCTGCGCGTCCACTTCCCCACCGGCATCGAGTCAGACGTCTCGCACGCCGAGCAGCACTTCGGCGTCATCGTACGGCCTGTGGAAGTACCCGAAGACGACGGCACGTGGTTCGAGACACCCGTCGCCACCCACCCGCAGAAGACGTTCGTCGACATCAACGACGGCGCCCGTGGCCTCATGCTCGCCAACCGCGGCCTCCCCGAGTACGAGGCCCTCCGCAAAGACAACGGCGCCATCACCATCGCCCTCACGCTCTTGCGCTGCGTCGGCTGGCTCTCGAGAACGAAGCTCCGGACCCGTAAAGTCCAGGCCGGTCCGCCCATGAAGGCCCCCGGCGCTCAGATGCAGGGACGCTGGACGTTCGAGTACTCCCTCATCCCGCACGAAGGCGGCTGGCGCACCGCCTACGGCGAAGCCCACCGCTTCGTCCGCCCGTTACGCACCGTCCGCACCTCCCGCGGCACCGGCACCCTCCCGCCCACCGGTACGCTCTTCGACGTCGACGAGCCTGACCTGATCGTCTCCACCGTCAAGCTCGCCGAGGACGACGACTCAGTCGTCGCCCGCCTCTACAACATCGCCGACGAGCCGGTCGAAGGCCGTCTCCATCTGAACGCCCGGACGGCATCCGCACAGATCGTGAACCTCAACGAAGAAGAGCCGTCTCCAGCCCCTTCGCACGGCGAGGGAGTCTCCCTCTCCCTCAACCGCAACGAGATCACCACAATCAAGTTCGACGTCACCGGAGGATAGCAATGACAACCGATACCGCCGCCGCCAAGAAGAATGCAATCGCCGCCGTCGAATCCGCCCGCGATCAGCTCGTCGAGGTCAGCCTCGACATCCACTCCCATCCCGAACTCGCACTCAAAGAGGAGCGTGCCGCCAAAACCCTCGCCGACAGCCTCGAAGCCAGCGGTTTCGACGTCGAACGCGGCGCCTTCGACATCGAGACCGCATTTCAAGCCCGCTGGGGCGAAGGTCCCGTTACCATCGCCTACCTCTGCGAGTACGACGCGCTCCCGGAGATCGGCCACGCCTGCGGCCACAACCTCATCGCCACCGCCGGCATGGGTGGCGCGATCGGACTCAAGGCCGCCGTCTCCCCAGACGCCGTAACCCTGCTCGTCCTCGGCACACCCGCCGAAGAGGACATCGGCGGCAAGCAGATGATGCTAGAACGCGGCGTGTTCGAGGACATCGACGTCGCCATGATGGCGCACCCAGCGCCTTTCGAGATCGCCGCGCCGCCGATGTTCGGCGCCGAGGCCGTAAACGTCACCTACCACGGCCAGCCCGCACATGCCGGCCTCGCTCCCGAGACCGGCGTCAACGCGCTGGACGGCCTCGTAACCGCTTACCAGGCGATTGCCCAGCTGCGCCAGCACATCCGCCGTGACTCACGTATCCAGGGCATCATCACGCACGGTGGTGACGCTGCGAACATCATCCCCGATCGCGCCGAAGGCCGCTTCGGCGTTCGGGCGCTGCAGCCCGACTACCTGCGCGACCTCAAGACGCGCGTGGAGCGCTGCTTCCAGGCGGGTGCCGACGCCAGCGGCGCTACCGTCGAAATCACCTGGGGCGGCGTCAACTACCAACCGCTGAACAGCAACGGCCCGATCGCCGAAGCCTACCAGACCAACGCAGAGGCCGTCGGCCGCAAGTTCCTCGATATCAAAGTCGAGTCCACCGGTAGCACAGACATGGGCAACGTCAGCTGGGCCGTGCCCTCAATCCACCCCACCTTCGGCATCGGCGGCATGGCCATCAACCACACCCCTGGCTTCACCGCCACCGCCGCCACAGACGCCGCCCACGACTCCATGATCCAGGTCGCCCAGGCCCTCGCCATGACCGGCGTCGACCTCATCCACAACCCCGCCCTCCTAGATCAAGCCAAAGCAGACTTCCAAAAGACCCGCCGCTCCTGAGGGGAGCAACGCAGGACGCGGCGCACCTCTTGACAAACGGCGGTGAACCGTCAAGCTTACCTAGAGACCACCGATAGAGAGCCCGGGGAGGTGAAGTATGCGCCTCAAGGTACCGTTCTGGGTTTCGATCGGACTCTGTACGTTTGCCGCCCTAGCCCTCATCCGCTGCGGGCAAGACTCAACGCTCGCGTGCGCCACGACCGACCAGACCTGGCTCAACCTCTACTTCATGCTCGACGAGGGGCACGCAGACGTGATCGTGTACGCGGAGCCGCTCATATTCAGCGGAAGGGCCAACGAGTATTTCGGCAACTACGCCCGGGACACCGATCTCTCGATCGAGGTTCGCGATCGGCAGAACAACGTGGCGAGAGCGGCGAACCTGCCGGAGAGCGGATTCTACATCGCCGACTACTTCACGGACTACGATCCGTACGACTCGCCAAACGCCCACCTCAAGAGGATCCGGATGCAAGCGGACTACAAGAGCATCACATTCGCGAATCGGACGCTCGATGAGCCGATGGCGATCCACCGGCTTCACCAGGGCGCTCGCTACGCGAGCATCTATTCCGGCGAGCGCTCAATCGAAGAAGTCGCTGATCCGATCGGCACCGCGATCGATCTCGACGCGATCTGCGAAGCGCAAGGCGGCATCGCCCCGACCAGCCGATAACCGAAACCACCGTACGAACCAGCACGCCCGACCTGCCACGGTGAGGCTCTCGTACTCCTGTCCCTGCACTCCGCCGAAGGATGAGCTCCGCCGAAGGCCGCGACAGTTGTCTTAGGTTCCGGCGCTATTCCTTGCGCCAGCTAACCTCGTACAGCCTCACGGCGTCCTCGAACCCCTTGGCGACGAACTCCCCGCGGTCTGCGAACAAGAAACCCTTACCGCTAGACAGGCCGCGCACCGTATCCGCCACCAGTATCTCCCCACCCTCCGCCTTCGCCGCGATCCGCGACGCCAGAATCACCGTGGCACCGAACAGGTCACCATCCTCTTCAATCGGTTCCCCCGCATTGATACCGACACGCACCCTCAACGGCTCGTCACCCTCACGCTCTGCGAACGCCCGCTGTAATGCAATCGCACACTCGACGGCCTTCGTCACAGACCCGAACGATGCCATGAAACCATCCCCCATCGTCTTCACCTCGGTGCCGTCGTGCGCACCAAGCACCTCGCGGGTAATCCGCTCGTGCTCGCGGAGCACGTTGCGCCCGCGTTCGTCTCCGAGGCGGGACATCATCTCCGTGTGACCGACGATGTCGGTGAAGAGGACGGTACGAAGGGCACCCGACGCGCCCGGCTGTCCGTCCGGCGTTGCGGACGCATCATCACTGAGGAAGCGGCGGATGGTGGCGGCGACCTCGTACTCACTGGAGAAGGGCGCTGCCTCGGTCCCCTCCACTGCGACGAAGCGCGCGTCGGGGATGCCTGCCGCGACCTCCTTCCCCATTTCGATTGGGACAACACGGTCACCAGTGGAGTGGATAACCAGCGTCGGGGCTACTATCCGGGATAGCTGAGCTCGGACCTCAACATTCCCGGCCCCCTCTATGTGCTTTACCATCATCTCCGGTTTGATAGAGTCCTTCCAAGTTTTCGACATCCAACGCTGCCGGTTCGCGGGGCCGTCGGGAAAGCTGATGTTCGCCGCCGCTCGGCGGGCCAGGCTCCAGTCGTTCATGATTAGATGTCGCCAGGTCTCGACGTTGTCGGGCGTGAGGGCATCTCGTGGCTTTGCGTATGAACCCCAAAGCACCAGTCGCCTCACGCGCTCTGGATGCTCGACTGCATACCTGATGCATATCGCACAACCCTCGTACATGCCAAAGAGTTCTAGTTCGCCTAACCCGGCGTGCTGGATGACCGCGGTCAGATCGCCTAGCTGAGCATCCAGGCTCACGTCCTCGATGTCTCGTTCTGAGGCCCCGATTCCACGAGGAGTTATCCAGGTGAGCTGGTACCCTTGACCCAGTGACTCGATAAAGGTACGGACCTCAGGGATCCGCGACCACGCGAGGTCGAAGTTGAACCCGTATGCCTGAGATATAACTATCGGCGTTCCCTCGCCCAGGGTGCTGTAGGCGATACGGACGCCGTCGGTCGAAGTGCAGAACCGAGTCTCTGGCTCCATAGCGGCTATTCTACGTCATCGCCTAGCGTCGCCCCGCCAACAGATCGCATCCCCGATCTTCGTCAACCACCCGGCACTTCGCCCGTTCTGACGAATCGCCGCATCCGTTCCCGCCAGGTGCGGCTCGTTGCTAGGAGCGCCAGGATCAGAAGAAATGCGAAGTCGATTACGTAGGAATACGGAACAACGGCCCGAGTAGAGTCGAATTCGGTACCCAACAGCGGCCAGAGCAGCGTCGACGCGTTCCGAGCGACGGGATCCACCGGCAGGTGCGACACGGTGCCGATCCCAACCAGGAGCAACCTGAGGTCTCCCTTTCGCGCCAGTGCCAGCCCAACCACGGTCAGGCCAGCACCGAACAGAATCGTATGCCCGTAGAGGTGTAAGTCGCTGAACGTACTGGGGAAAAACACCCAAGCGAGCGGTTTGTCGATCAGGTCGGGTAGGATCGCACCAAACGCCACCAACCGGTAGTCGATCCGCGGGTCGGCAGAGGCATCAGCTCGCAACACACGAACGATCACCGGCTTTGCGAGCCGAGCAACAGCACCACCGACGAGCATATGGCTGGGGGGATACACTGGCTATTCCAACGTTCAAGCACGGCTAGGGATTCGCTGTCTCGTGATCTCCCACGCCCATATAATGTCCCGCGTATGCAATACGACTGTGACGTCGCCGTCGTCGGCGCCGGCCCCGCCGGTTCCCGCACGGCCCGCAACCTCGCCCGCTCCGGCCTGCGCGTCAAGCTCCTCGAGGAGCACCGCAAGATCGGCGTCCCCTCCCACTGCTCCGGCCTCATCAGCCTCCGCCCGCTCCCCGC
>Ga0255058_10001271_pt1 | contig 14284 bp, 13 predicted proteins | sample Cases_109_9_MG_FD_188637 | JGI IMG/M metagenome (GOLD analysis project Ga0255058, IMG submission 188637) | Seawater microbial communities from Amundsen Gulf, Northwest Territories, Canada - Cases_109_9 | ecosystem: Environmental > Aquatic > Marine > Gulf | place: Canada: Northwest Territories... | reverse complement strand
AGGCATCCCCGTAGCACTCGCGGTGGCCGTCTTCTCGCTGCCTGCCTTTCTGGGCCCCGGCGGTGGCGCCACACCCGTACAGCGACGCCTCTCCGACGGCTTCGAGGCACTGGTACGCTGGCTGGCGGCCCGACGCCGGCTGGCGACGGCGCTGCCGCTCGCTTACGCCGCCATCATCGCGGTCGGCCTGCCGCAGCTGCGCTGGCAGGACGATCCGGCCAGCTTGATGTCGGCAGATCCAACGCTGCTGGCCGAGGACGGGCGCGTCCGCGAGCGCATCGTCGACGTCGATCCCGGACGCTTCGTGCTCTCTCTGGCGCCAGACCCAGAGGGCGCCCTGCGGCTCAACGACCAGGTACACACACGCCTGGCCGCCGCCGTGGAGGCGGGGCAACTGGAGGGGCTGCGCTCGCTCCACTCCTTTCTCTGGTCACAGCAGTTGCAGCGGGAGAACCTGCTGGCCTTCCGCAGCGTTCCTGACCTCGACGCGCGCATCGACGGCACCTTTGCAGCGCGGGGTTTCCGGGCGGGTTCCTTCGGCGCGTTCACCCAAGCCATCGCCACGCCCGAGAGCGAGCCACTGCTTCCCGAAGACCTGGCCGGCTCGCCGCTCGAGAGGACTCTCGACTCCCTGGCCCGCATCGACGAACGCTGGGCGGCGGTGACCTATCTGCGCGGGGTGCGCTCCGGCGCGGGCATCCGCGACGCGCTCGCGGGGCTGGCCGGCGCGCACTACGTGGATCAGGACGAGGTAATCGGGCAGATCTACGAGGGCTACCGGCGCTCCACGCTCAAGATGATCGCGCTGGGCGCCGTTGTGATCTTCCTGGTGCTGCAGCTCCGCTACCGCGACCTGCGGCGCGGCCTGCTGGCTTTTCTTCCGTCGGCGTTGGTGGCGCTGACCACCCTCTCGCTCTTCGGTCTGCTGGGCATGACCGTCAACGTGGTGGGCGCGATCAGCCTGGTCGTCGTGCTCGGGATGGGCGTCGATTACGGAGTCTTCAGCGTGGATGGCACCACGCGCCCGGAGCAGGTGGGCGCAACGCTCTCCAGCCTGCTGATCTCGTGTCTCACCACGCTCTTCGTGTTCGGGACGCTGGCACTCTCCGAGCAGCCGGCGTTGCAATCGATCGGCGCGACCACGGCTAGCGGAGTGCTGCTCGCGCTGCTGCTCTCGCCCGCGATCTTCGTGCTCGCGAGTCGGGGCGAGCGCGCTTGAACCGGACGGGCCTTCGGACGCGGATCCTGGCGGGCTTGCTGGCGCCGCTGCTCACGGGCGTCGGGTGCGCGGCTCTTCAGCCTGGAGACGCACCCGACTGCCCGGTGGTCCCGGTGGCGAGCCACGAGCTGCCCCGGCCCTTGTTGCTGCGGACGCGCCTTTCCCTGGCGGCGCGCGAGCACGAGCTGCGCATCGAGAGCGTCGCGCAGACGTCGGATGGCGGCCTGGTGGTGGTCGGGTTCGCGCCCCACGGAGTGCGGCTCTTCGCGCTGCAGCAACGCGGCAGAAAGCTCGAGGCCGAGAGCCTGGCCGCAGAGGAGCTGGCGATGCCGGCACTGTGGACGGCCGATCTGCTGCATCGCGTCTACTGGATCCAGTCGCCGCAGCCGGCGGCGCCCGACGGGCCCACGCGCTGGTTTCGGGAGGGCGAGCAGGTGACCGAGTGGCGCGCGGCGGGCCGACTGGTGCGCCGTGAGTTCGCCGTTGCCGAGGGCGGCAGCGGTGCTTCCGAGCGCGTGACCATCGAGTATCCTGGCAGCGGGCCGCGCGATACGGGGTCCGCGATCACGGTCCGCAACCCGTGGTGCGGCTACCAGGCGGTGGTGGTGACCCTCGACGACTGACGGGCGCCCGCGGCGAGGCTGCGGTGTCCGAGACCGGAGAAGCGATGAGCCGAGCCGCACGCAGGGGCTACGCCGTCACGGCCTGGTCGGCCGTGAACGGGCTGGGCTGCACGACTCTCGAGGTCGTGGCCGGCCTGCGCAGCGGCATCCCCGCACTGACTCCGGCGCCACCGGGCACGCCCTTCGAGTGTGTGTGCGGCGCGGTAACCGACGAGCTGCCGGCGCTGCCGCTGGCGATCGCGCAGCTGGATTCCCGCAACAACCGGATGGCCCAGCAGGCGCTGGCGCAGCTGGGCGATGCGCTGGCGTCCGCCCGGGAGCGCTGGGGCGCCGAGCGCGTCGGCATCTGTGTGGGAACCAGCACCGCAGCGATGGACGACACCGAGGCCGCCTTCGCAGCCCACCGCGCAACCGGTGCGCTGCCGGCCGGCTTCGAGGTGTTGCGACACGCCGCGCCCGAGGGTCTGCTGCGCGCGCTGGCCGTGCTCACGGGCTTCGCCGGTCCGGCCGTGGCGGTCTCGAATGCATGCGCCTCCAGCGGCAAGGTCTTCGCGAGCGCGAAGCGTTGGCTCGACGCCGGCGCGGTGGACGCCGTCCTGGTGGGTGGAGCAGACAGCCTGTGCCAGACCACACTGCGCGGCTTCCGCGCGCTGGCCGTACTCTCCGACCAGCCCTCGCGGCCCTTCAGCCGCGAGCGCCGCGGCATCAACCTGGGGGAGGGGGCAGCCTTCGCCCTGCTCGAGCGCAGCGGCCAGGGGCCGCGGCTGCTGGGCGTCGGCGAGAGCTCGGACGCCCACCACATGAGCACACCGGACCCGGAGGGCCAGGGCGCCCGGCTCGCCATGCAGGCCGCTCTGGACGACGCCGGGGCTTCCCCGGCCGACGTGGGCTACGTGAACGCCCACGGAACGGGCACGCGTCTGAACGACGCCATGGAAGCCGCCGCCATCCGCGCAGCGCTCGGCGACGCCGACCCGATCGTGGTGTCGACGAAGGGCTACGTGGGACACACCCTGGGAGCCGCAGGCGCCACCGAGGCCGTCTTCGTGCTGGAGTCGCTGCTCGGGGGCTGGACACCGGCGAGCGCCGGCGCTGATCCTGTCGACCCGGAGCTCGGCATCGACGTGGCTACCGAGGCCCGCCAATGCGAGCTTCGCCTGGCGCTCAGCAACTCCTTCGCCTTCGGCGGTAGCAACGTGAGCCTGCTCTTCGGGGCACCCGAGTGAAAGCCACCCCCGGAGTGCGCCCTTGAAGGCGGCCTACGTGGCGGGGCTGGGCCTGTGGACGCCGGGCTATGCCAACGTCGCCGCCTGGATCCGCGGCGAGGCGGACTCCGAGCAGGCGGCTCCGTCCGCCGCCCTGCTGGCCGGGCCCATGCGCCGACGCGCCAGCGGGATCACGCGCGCCGCCATCGAGGCCCTGGAGCAGGCCACCGCGCAGGCACGCGCCGACCTCGCGCGCATCCCCAGCATCTGGGCCACCGCCCACGGCGAGCACGAGAACGCTGTGGCCATCCTCGACATGATGCACCGCGGCGAGGGCAAGCTCTCTCCCACCCGCTTCCACAACTCCGTGTACAACACAGCCAGCGGCTACGCCTCCATCGCGACGGCCAACCGCACCGGCTCCACCAGCCTGGCGGGTGGCCGCGACCTGGTGGCGATGGCCCTGCTGGAGGCGCTGTGCCTGCTGGAGCAGGGCGCCAATCAAGTGGCCGTGGTGCTCTTCGACGAGCCCCTGCTGCCGCCCTTCGATCCCCGCGGTGCGCTGGCACCGCTGGCTCTGGCGCTGTGCCTGTCCAGCCAACCAGCAGGCGACCGCGCGCGGCTCTCGAAGCTGCGGCGCGACTCGGTTGCCCCGGTCAAACGACACGAGCGCTTCGGTGACCTCTACGTCAGCGCGGCCCTGCCATTGCTGGAGCGCATCGCTGCAGGCCGGCCGGGCAGCGTGCCGCTCGAGCTCGCGGGACAGGACAGCGGTCTCGCGTGGTGCGTGGACCTGGAGCTCGCAGACGCCGAGGGGTGACCGCGGTCACCGCAGTCGGGATCCCGCGTGCGCTTCGCTATCCTGGCTCTCGGGTCGATGAGACCCTTATGGGGGGATGGCGATGATTCGAGTTACTGCGTGGCTGGCGGCTACGGCCGCGGCCTTGTTCCTGGCGGCGCCGGCCGGCTCCGCCGAGATGATCAAGTGCCGGCTCAAGTTCGGGCTCGAGGGCTGGTCCTTCATCTACAAGTACACAAAGGGCGAGGGGACGATCAGCTGCTCCAACGGGAGTTCCGCAGCCGTTCGGATCACGACGAACGGCGGCGGGCTCAGCGTCGGCTCGCACAAGGTGATCGACGGCGTGGGTGCGTTCTCCCAGGTAGAGAGTCTCGACGATCTCTACGGCACCTACGTCGAGCTCGACGCCCACGCCGGAGCGGGAGGCGCCGCCGACGCGCGCGCCATGATGAAGAACAACGTGAGCCTGTCCTTGGCCGGCCTCGGCCAGGGCATCAACCTGGGTATCACGCTGGGCGCGTTCAACATCTCGCCGCGGTAGTCATTCCTTGCCGGTTAGCGGCCGGCTAGCGCCGCCCTGCCGGCACGGCAAGCCTGCGGCTTGCCTCTGTTGCCGGTTAGCGGCCGGCTAGCGCCGCCCTGCCGGCACGGCAAGCCGTCTCAGCGACAGCGTTCAGCGGATTGGGAAGTCGGCATCCGGCCGACTTCCCTCCCTCTCTCTCGGTCGCGGTGACCGAAGTCGGGTCTGCACCTAGGAGCCGGCGCCGGCCAGCTCTACTTCTTCGCTGATCCGGTGGAGGCGGTCCGCCGCGAGGCCGCGCAGGTGGCTTCGCAGGCCTGAGGGCCAGGCGATCTCCACCTCGTCGACGCGTTCGGCGGCGCCCAGGCCGAAGTGCAGGCGACGGCTGCTGGCCGAGAGGTAGCCGCTGCCCGCGGCGACGACGCGCGTCTGCCAGCGGTGGCCCGTGCGCAGGCGCACGCGGGCGCCCACGGCGTCGCGGTTCGAGCGCTTGCCCTCGAGCTCGAAGCCGACCCAGTGCCGCGCGTCGCCCGCGTTGCGCAGCAACAGCGCCGGCCTGCGGTAGTTGCGCAACAGCAGGTCCAGGTGACCGTCGCCATCGGCGTCGAACACCGCCACGCCCCGCCCGTCTTCGATGCGGTCGGCCGCGTTCACGTAGGCAACGTCAGTGAAGCCGCCATCCCCGTCGTTGCGCCACAGCAGGTTGCGCTCGCGCCCGTTCAGGCTGTGGTGGGCGATGTCGAGGAGATAGTCCTCTCCGCTGCCCAGGCGTCGACCGACGCCTTCCAGCATGTCCAGTCAGACGTCGTCCAGCAACGGACCCGTGATGAAGCCGTTCGCGGCGTAGAGGTCGAGCCGGCCGTCGTTGTCGTAGTCCAGGAACTGGGCGCCCCAGCCCCACTGGCCGTCACGCACACCGGCGACGTCACTCACATCGATGAAGCGACCATCGCCTTCGTTCCGGAACAGCGTGCTGCCGCGAGAGAGCACATCGGTAAAGTGGTCCGAGCGGTCCTGGACTGCATCCGTGAACAAAGCGAGGAGGCGGAAGTGCCACGGGACGGGCGCCGGGAAGGCGGGATGGAACATGGTCCAGCCCGAGTTCGCGTGCATGCCCGAGATGAACAGGTCGAGGTCGCCGTCGCCGTCGTAGTCCCCCCAGACGCTGGACATCCCCGATCCACCGTCGGTGGTCCCGCTCTCCCGCGTGCGGTCGCTGAAGCTGCCGTCGCGCTCGTTGTGGTAGAGACGGTTGCTGCCGAACTCGTTCGCCACATAGAGATCGGGCCAGCCGTCGCCGTCGTAATCCCCCCATGCCGCGGCCATGTCCCAGCCAGGGCTGTCCACCCCCGCGCGGGTGGAGACGTCCGCGAAGCTGCCATCGCCGCGATTTCTCAGCAGGGTCCCGCGCACGCCGTTCTTCGCGTCGTAGGAGGGGCTCGGCGCGTTCAACTCGTGATCGCCCATGCGGGCCACGTAGACGTCCAGGAAGCCATCGCGATCGTAGTCCGCGACGACCGGCATGCTGCCCCAGCGTCGGGCCGGAACACCCGCCTGGGCCGTCACGTCGACGAAGCGGCCCCGGCCCTGGTTGCGGAACAGGCGATCCCCGCCCTTCACCGCCGCGATGTAGAGGTCCTGCCAGCCGTCATTGTCGTAGTCGAAGAACACGACGCCCGATGCAGCGGCGGGGTAGGGCCGCGGCAGACCGGCCGCGAGCGTCGCGTCCTCGAAGCTGCCGTCGCAGCGGCTGCGGTAGAGCACCAGCTCCGGGCTGCCGGTCAGCAGCAGGTCTTCGCAGCCGTCACCGTCGGCATCGCCCACCCCGACACCGCCCGCCTGGCGCACCGGATTGTTCTCGCTGGGGCCGAAGATCCGGAAAGGAGGGGAGAGGCGGCTGGCGTGAACGCTGCGGATGCCGGCGGCCTCGCCCAGCGAGCTGAAGCGCGGCGTCGCCAGGCTGACCAGGCTGCGGGCCGTCACCTCCTCGGCTGCGATTTCCCAGAAGGGGTCGAAGTTGCGGATGCGCAGCGTGGCGTGCTGCTCGAGCTGGCGACGCTCCCCATCCGGGCCCACCCCGCGCACGATCAGGCGAACCGTGGCGCGGTAGCCCAGGGGGCCCGGGTTGCGCCAGTCGACGCGATCGACGCGCAGCTCAACGCGTTCGAAGCGGGCGAAGAGTGCGAGCAGGCGCTCGTAGCGCTCGCGGATCGGCTCTTTGCCGGCCGGCCCCGGCCAGCGAAGCGTGCGCTCGCCGGCGCCCTCCACCACCGGCTCGGCGCCCGCCCAGGTGAGCCCGGTTCCCGTCTCCGTGGCGTACAGCCGCACAAGGGCGTCCAGGTTCCGCTCGCGGATCAGCTTTGGCCAGTAGCCGTGCAGCATCGAGTTGAGCGGCTCGATCTGCTCGCTGCGGACGCGGTCCCACTCGTCGGGGTGACCCACTCCGGGTAGCAAGATGACCAGAATCAACGCCAGCAGGGCCTGCATTCCAGACCTTTATCACGGTTGACGCGGACGCGTCAGCTGGCGCACGCTCGGAGGTCACGGCCATGTCTGCCCAGAGCATCGAAGAAGAAGCCTATCCCGACGCTGGGGCGGTTGCGGCCCTGGACGCCACAGTGGCGCGGGCCCGCGCCAGCGTGCTCTACGCCGAGCGGCTGCGCGGGCATCGCATCCGCGCTCTGGCCGACGTGCGCTCACTGCCCTTCACCACCCGCGAAGACCTCCAGGGCGCCGGCATCGACGGTACCCGCGCGGTGCCGCTGGAGCGGGTCTGCCACTACGGGGAGACCTCCGGCACCAGCGGCGCCAGCAACTCGACCTGGCTCACCGCGGAGGACTTCGAGCGCAACGCTCGGGCCATCACGGCGCGGCATCCGGACGTGTTCGCGCCCGGCCGCGTACTGCTCAACCGCTTCCCCTTCATGGCCGCACCCGCCCACCTGATCCAGCTGATCGCGCGCCTGGGCGGTGGAGTCGCCGTGCCGGCCGGCAACATCAACTGGGATGTGCCCTTTCCCCGCGCCCTGGCGCTGGCGCAGCAGACGCGAGCTCAGGTTCTGGCGGGAATGCCGCTCGAGCCGATCGTGCTTGGCCGCATCGCCCGGATGCAGGGTCTCGATCCGGCCAAGGCCACCTCCTTCGACACCTTCTTCCTCGGCGGCGCGGCGCTACCGCCCGCGCTCCAGCGCCGCATCGAAAGGGAATGGGGCGTCCGGGTCATCGAGCTCTATGGCTCCACCGAGACCATGCTGCTGGGCACCAGCTGCAGCGCCGGGAACCTGCACCTCGAGACGGATCTGGCGTTCTGCGAAGTGCTGCGTGCCGACGCCACCCCCGCCGGCGTCGGCGAAGAGGGCCAGCTCGTGATCACTACCCTGGGCGTCGAGGGCAGCCCGCTGGTCCGCTTCGAAAGCGGCGACCTGGTCAGACGCCTCCCCCCCTGTGCCTGCGGCGATCCGCGACCCAGCATCGTGGTGTTGGGGCGCGCCAGCGAGGTGTGTATGCTCGGCGGCCGTCGCCTGCTCTCCCACGAAATCCTCGATGCCGCTGCGGCCGCCGCGGACGCGCTGGACAGCTCGGTCTTCTTCGCGGTGGTGCTGCCCGACCGTCTCCTGGTGCGCATCGAAGCCGAGTCGGGGGGGGCTGATCCCGAGCGCGAGCTGCGTGCCCGGCTGGGCGAGCTGCCCCTGGAGGTCGAGCTGGTGGGGCCCCAGGACGTGCTCGACGTCGAGCTGATGAGCCGTAGCCCGAGCGTCTACAAGCCGGTGGCGATGGCGGACTGGACGCGGCCGGGGCGCCGTATCCTGTCGATGAACGAAGGCATGATCGACTGGCCCCGGCCGACACTCGGCGAGGGCTGGCGCTGGCTGAGCCGCAATCTGCGCCGCTCGCGCCGCCGCAGACGTCTCGAGAGGCAGCTGCCTGCCGCCGGCAGCCAGCGGCTGGATTCGGGACACGAGCGCTGATATAGAGGGGGCGATGGTGGGGTTCAGGATCGACCCGTCCGCGCTGTCCGCAGCGCGCGAGCGTGCGGCCCAACGCGCAGCTGCGGGCGAAGGGCGGGAGCTCTTTGCGCGGCTCACCCGGGGCGAAGCCCTGGACGACGAGTCCCTCGCGGCGCTCTTCCTGGCGGCTGAGGTGGACACCGAGGGACTGCTCCGCCTGGCCCGGAACCAGCGCGGGGGGGCCGGCATCGAGACCTTCTCGCCCCTCTACATCTCGAACGAGTGCGACGCCGAGTGCGCCATGTGCGGTATGCGCCGCACCAACAACGAGCTTCGGCGCGAAACCGCCGACGCCGACACCGTGGAGCGCCAGCTCGAGCTCCTCTACGCCCGGGGTCTGCGTGGCGTGGCGATCCTCAGCGGCGAGTACCGCCCGGGGCCGCTGCGTCGCAGCATGCTGGAGCGCACCGGCGCCGCCTTGCGCGCTGCCCTCGAGCGCGGATTCGTGCACGTGCTGATCAACGTGGGCTCGCTCGACGCCGAGGAGTACCGCAGCCTGCTGACGGACGTTCCGCGCTCGGACGACGGGCGCGTGGTTCCCCAGGTGACCATGTGCACCTTCCAGGAGACCTACCACCCGCGCACCTACTCGCGCTTCATGGGTGCCAACCCGGACAACCCGCGCAGCAATTTCGAGCACCGGCTCGACAACTTCGACCGCGCGGCCGAGGCCGGGATGTGGGCCGTCAACCCCGGCGTGCTGCTCGGCCTTCACAAGGAACCGGCCTACGAGCTGCTGGCCCTGCTCGCCCACGTGCGGCACCTGCGCGCGCGCGGGATGCGCGTCTACGTGAGCCTGCCGCGACTGCGCAAGGCCAGCGGCGCCGCCCACCAGGCCGGCGTGAGCGACGACGAACTCGCGCGCCTCGTCTGCCTGGTCTCGGCCGGGGCTCCGGAGGCGAAGCTGGTGATCTCGACCCGCGAGCGTCCGGAGATCCAGCGCCGGCTGCTGCCGGTGATCAGCGTGCTCACGCCCGGCTCCCCAGGCGTCGCTCCCTACACCGAGGACGGCGCGCGCTTCGACATCGAGGCGAGCCAGTTCGAGGTGCTCGACCACCGACCGATCGAGGTCATCCTGGGCGAGTACCTCGCGGCGGGTACGCCCATCGACTGCTACGAGCCGGCCGCCCGCGGCTGAGCCGCGTGCGCGCCGCCTTCTTCATCGGCGCGAACCTGCTGCTGGGAGCGTTGCTCCTGGGTTGGGTGCTCTACCGCTTCGGCGGGCCGGCGCTGGGCGTGCTGACGGCGAACCCCTCGCCCTCCATGCTGCTCGCCTTTCTGGGCCTGGTCGCGGCGACCCTGGCCCTCTTCGCCTGGCGCTGGCGCTTCCTGCTGGCGGGCCTCTTCCCGCCGCCGGGCCTGGCGAAGCTGTGCCTGTTCCGCAGCGCGGGTCACAGCGTGGGAGCGATCGTGCCCAGCGCGCGGCTCGGGGGCGACCCGCTGCGCGCGTGGCTGGCGGTCCGGGCCGGCGTCGCTCCCGACGCCGCAATCGCCGGCGTCGCCGCCGACCGCACGCTCGAGATCGGCGCCGCGACGCCCTTCAGTGTGGTCTTCATCCTGATGCTGCTGCAGAGCGGGGTTCCCCAGCTCGATCGAGTGCTGATCACGGTGTTGCTCGGGACCGCGGGGCTCGTGGTCGGGGTAGCCTTGGCGGTTCGCCGCCTGCGACGGGGACAGGGCCTGGTGACGGCCCTGATCCGCTCGGCACGGCTCGATCGACTGCGCGTGGTGCGCGACAGCCTCGACGTCGCGGCCGCCGCCGAGCGGGCCATCGCGCGCCTGCAGGCGCAGACCCGCCGTCTGGGAGTGGCGTTCTGTGCGGGGCTGGCGGCGAACCTCCTGGTCCTGGTCGAGTACACGGCGCTGCTGGCAGCCTTCGACCTGCCGACGACTCCACTGACGGTGGTCGCGGCGGTCTTCGCCACCTCCGCCGCGCACCTGCTGCCGGTACCGGGCGGCGTTGGAGTCCTGGAAGGGGGTACCACCTGGCTCTTCGGGATGCTGGGACATCCGCCCGAGGTGGGCCTGGCCGTTGGGCTGGCACTGCGACTTCGGGAGCTGGTGTGGCTGCTGCCGGGGCTGGTGTTCCTGCTCGCCCAGGTCCCGCGCTCCTGGCTCGGGGCTGCGCCGCCCGACCAGAGCGACGACGGCGAGCCGGCCACGCCGCTATGATCGCGTCTCCCCGAGAGCTGCCATGCTGCGAACCGAGGCCTTCCCGGCGGTCATCTTGATCGCGGCGCTCAGCGGGGCGGGCTGCACCACCCGGCCGCCGCCCGCCGAAGCGGGGCGCCCCTTCGACTTCCAGCGCGACTCGCTGGCCTACTCCAACCAGCTCTACTGGAGCTACGACTTCAGCGACCCGGATACGGTCGAGATGCGTCCCGCGCCCGACACGGCACCAGAGGGCGGCCACCGCTGCGCGACCATGGCACGTGCGGTTCGACAGTTCTTCCGGGCCGCGCGTTTCGACCCCGACGCTGCCCGCGTGAGCGACGAGGAGTACCGACGGCTCGTGAGATCGGTCCTCGGCAGCGACCCGAGGCGCCGCGAACCTGCGCAGCCGCCCAGCGTGATCCCGGGCTATCCGGGGCTGCGCAGCTTCAGCCGCGACCATCACGAGATCATCGACGCGGAGCTCGGTGGCGCCGTCGGCACCTATCTGCAACGCGGCAACTGGCGCATGATCTTCCCCTTCGCGCCCCGGCAGAACCGCGCCGCCGTGGAGGAGTGGCTCACGCAGCTGGAACGCGGCCAGCTGCCCGTCGTGCGCATCGTGAATTTCCCGATCATCGACGTCAACCACACGCTGGTGCTCTATGCGGCCGAGGAGTCGTCCCTCGAAGTGCGTTTCCTCGCCTTCGACCCCAACGACGCCAACACGCCACTGGCCTTGGTCTTCCAGCGTGCCGGCGCGAGCTTCCACTATCCGCCCACTTCCTACTTTCGCGGCGGAACGGTCCAGGCCTACGAGATCTACGATGGCTTCTTCTTCTAGGCGTTGGCGCGCGACGGCAGCGCTGCTGGCAGCCACCTGCCTCGGCTGCTGGACCGGCCGCATCTTCGAGGCTGGCCGCGTGCGCGAGCAGGTGATCGATTTCCGCGGCGCCGCGCTCGGCCGCGACTCTCTGCGGCTGGACTACACGGTGGAACTCAGCGGACGGGGGACAGCACCCGGGCGGCGGGCCGAACGCGCGGCGTCGATGAGCCTGGCGGCGCTCTCAGCCGAGCCGGCCTACCCGGTGGACGCCTTCCCGCTCGAGCGAATCAGCTCCGGGTCGCCTCTGGAAGGCGCGCGGCCGATTCCGATCCTGGACGCAGCAGCGGTACCCGAGGCGCAACACGCAGCCCTGCCGAGCGGGCCAGCCACAGACCCGTGGCTGTTGCGCCTGGAGAACAGCGCTTCCGGACACGAGCTGCTGAGGCTCTGCCCGGGCGACGGCGCTGCCTGTGTGGGCCAGCTCTACTCGGCAGCCCTCTACCGCGACCACACCGCCTGGTGGGTCTACCCGCTGTTGCCCTTAGGCGTGGCGGTGGACATTGCGCTGCTGCCCTTCCAGTTCGTTACGACGGCGCCCTTCTTCCTGCTCGGGGATTGAGGACGCCCGTCCCGGGGATCGAGGGCGCCCGTCCGCGGACGCCCTCAGCGCGTCGCGCTCGGACGACGCCGGCGCGCGGGCGGGCGCAGCTGCCGAATGTGTTGCCACAGCGGCCCGCTACAGCCACGCTTGCGCAGCAGCTCGAAGAGCTTCGGGTCGTAGTTGACCCCGATGGCCGGGATGCTCCACCAGGGAAACTCGTCCTTGTGCTCGTCGAGCACAGTGAAGATGGCGTCACGGAGCGCTGCGCGCTCGCGGGCCAGCTGCGGGTCCAGGGCCTCCGCGTCGTCGGTCCAGACCATGATGATCACACTGAAGGGATCGAGGTCGACGATGAAGTCGAGGGTGCGCAACACGTCGTCGAGCTTTTCACCCGGCGTGCCCAGGATGAAGGTATGGCAGTCGGGCAGGCCTGCCGCCTGGGAGATCGCTCGGAACTCGCGGATGCGGGCGGTGTCGAAGCCCTTGCGCAGGCGCAGCAGCACCTCGTCCGTACCCGCGTCCGAGCCCACCTCCATGCCGGCGCAGCCGGCGGCGATCATCAGCTCCGCGAGCTCCGGGTCGAAGCCGAGCGGGTTCGCGTAGCAGGTCCACGGGATCGGATTGCGCCGCGCAACGAGCTCGCGGCACACCTGCTTCGCGTGCGTCTTCGGCAGGTTGAAGACCGAGTCCACCACGAAGAAGTGGCGCGCCCCGTGCTCAGCGAGCGACTCGACCTCATCGGCCACGCGCAGCGGATCGCGGGTGCGGCCCACGCGGCCCTCGATGATCGGATAGGTGCAGTAGTCGCAGCGCAGCGGACAGCCGCGCTTGGTCTGGATGGAATCGATGCCGTAGCGCTCGTAGTAGCGCGGGTCCACCCGGGCTCGGTCGGGCGGCGCCAGGGAGTTCATGTCCAGGAAGTCGCGCTGCGGCGGGTTGGACGTGACCTCGCCGTCCACGAAGCGGTGCAGGCTGGCGATGGCTTCGACTCCGGCGCCGCTCTCGAGCGCCTCGAGCAGCGCGGGGAAGGCGCGCTCCCCCTCCCCGGAAATGCCGTAGTCGGGCTCGAGGTGGCGCATCAGCTTGGCGGGCATCACGCTGAAGCCCGCTCCGCCCAGGATCAGCGGGGCGTCGGTGGCCCCGCGGACCGCCGCCACCAGGCCGCGGTAGTAGTCGAGGCTGTGGCCGACGCCGGAGTAGTCGCCGCTCTGGATGTTGCGCATGCCGAGGGCGACCACGTCGGGCGCCAGCTGGCCCAGGCGCCGCGCCAGAGCCCGATCGGGCTCTTCCTCGAAGCAGAGGTCGACGAGGTTGCTCTCGTGTCGCTCCGGCGTAGCCGCCATCACGGACAGCAGCCCGAGCGGAATCACCGCGTCGGGCAGCTGCTCCCGATTTCCCGAAACGAATGCGACCTTCACGAGTGGCGCTCCGGCCCCAGTCTACCCCCGGGTTCGCCGCCTGGCCTCTCGGCCGGAGCTAACATGGAGCCGCTCGCGCACAGGAGGCTTTGTGGACGACGAAGAGCGCAGGAAGGCCGTCGAGCAGCACTGGAACATCGACAAGGCCACCCAGAACGAGATGTGGATCCAGAAGCGGCGCCTCGCCGACGCCATGCGGCTGGTGATCGAGCGCCTGGTTCCGAGCAACGCGCCCGAAGCGGAGCTGGCGGCCGCGGCCGACGGGCTCGAGCGCTACGCGGAGCGGCTGTCCCGGCACCCGCGGCTGCGCAGCGCCATGGGCCACGCCGAGTCCGCCAACGCCGGCGACGTGGGGGCCTTCTTCGACCAGAGTCCGATGATCGGCCTGGCCAACCCGCTGGCGCCCCCCATCGCCATCGAGCAGTCGGGGCCCTCCTCGGCACTGGGCCGCGTGGTCTTCGGCTCCGCCTACGAGGGCCCGCCGGGCTGCCTGCACGGCGGCTTCGTGGCGGCGGCCTTCGACGAGGTGCTGGGCTTCGTGCAGTCGCTGGGCGGAAACCCCGGCTTCACCGGCAGGCTCACGATCCACTACCGCAGCCCCACGCCCCTGCACGCCGAGCTGCTCTTCGCCGGACGCATCCTGAAGACCGAAGGTCGCAAGACCACCGCGATCGGGGAGCTGCACGCCGGAGACCGCCTGTGCGCCGAAGCCGAGGGTCTTTTCATCGCGTCCAGGCCCGGTCGCATGGAGGAGCTCCAGCGCGAGCGCGTAGAGCTCGAGGCGAAGCTCGCCGGAGGCAGCTGAAGCTCAGGCCTTGAGCTCGCGCTTCAGGATCTTGCCCGTGGGCCCCTTGGGGAGCTCTTCCACGAACTCGACCACACGCGGGTACTTGTAGGCGGCCAGGCGCTCCTTGC
>Ga0255058_10001270_pt1 | contig 14285 bp, 12 predicted proteins | sample Cases_109_9_MG_FD_188637 | JGI IMG/M metagenome (GOLD analysis project Ga0255058, IMG submission 188637) | Seawater microbial communities from Amundsen Gulf, Northwest Territories, Canada - Cases_109_9 | ecosystem: Environmental > Aquatic > Marine > Gulf | place: Canada: Northwest Territories... | reverse complement strand
CGGCGTGTTCGATCGCATCCAGGTAGACTTCGGTCTTGCCGCTACCGGTGACGCCGTGGAGGAGGAAGGCACGGCGCGCGTCCGGCACTGGCGCCGCATCCAGGGCGGCGATGATCTCGGCCGCCGTCCGCCCCTGATCCGCCGTGAGCTGGGCTGCCAGCTGAGGTTCGTACTCGCGACCGGCCAGCGGGTCGCGAAGGAGCGTAACGTCTTCTCTCACCGCTACGCCTTCGGCCTCGAAGTCCCGCAGCGTCGCCGGCGTCAGGCCCAGCGCCCGGACCCGGCTCAGCGGCAGCGATCCCTCCTCCGCAAGGGCATCGAGAATCGTGGCCCGGCGCGCGGCTCTTTGAGAGCCGTCCTCCCGCAGTTCGACGGCGCGCCCTCGGGCATCGTCCGCCGAAAGACGCAGGGTCAGGTGCGCAACGACGCGCGGCTGAACGGCCGGACGGGCCAATCGATAGGTCCGCGCAATGAGGCCGCGACGGATGAGCGAAGCGATCGCCCGGGCGATGCCCCGCTCGTCCTTGAGCGAACGCTTGAGGTCCTCGGACTCAGACTCTTCGCGCTCGCGGAGTGCGTCCAGGACGGCGCGCTCAGCGTCGTTGAGGCCGTCCGGCGGGTCGCCGGCCCAGAAGGCGAGGCGCAGCAGCGTCTGCGGACGGCGCTTGAAGCCGGGCGGAAGCATGAGCGAAATACAGTCGAAGAGCGGCGCACGATAGTAGTCGCTGAGCCACGCGGCCAGCGACACGCGCTCGGGCGTTACCAGCGGGCGCTCGTCGATCACGGCCTCGATGTCGCGGGCGTCCTGGTAGCGGGGCTCGGCAGTGACCTCCGCGACGATACCCTGCAACGTGCGCGCGCCGAAGGGCACGTAGACGGCCTGGCCGACGGCGACGGTCAGCTCGTCGGGGACGCGATAGGTGAACGTCTGGCGGATCGGCGCGGCGGCGTTGACCGCGACCTCGGCGTAGGGCATCGCCTTAAGTATAGGAAGGCTGAGCGAAAGCTCATAGCGCGCGGCAGGCAAAGAAAAAGCCCGCCGTAGCGGGCCGTGGCCGGGACGCGGTGCGCGCTACTTCGGTTCTTCGCTCGCCTCTCCTGAGTCGTCGCTGGACTCTTCGGAGGCCTTCTCAGGCTCATCGGCAGCAGGCGCTTCCTCAGCCTCGGCCTCCGGTGCCGGCTCCTCTTCGGCAGCAGACGCTTCCTTCGCTTCGGCCTCCGGCGCAGGTTCCTCTTCGGCAGGTGGCGCTTCCTCCGCTTCAGCTTCTGGCGCAGATTCTTCTTCGGACGCGATATCCTCTCCGCTTGCTTCGGCCTCGGTGCCTTCCTTGAGCGCCTCGACGGGCTCCGGCTCTTCTTCCTCGAGCGGCTGGGCGCCAGCGGCCAGTTCGGCAGCCAGATCCTCAAAGCGCTCACGGGAGCCGGCGCGGATGCGCGCGGCCTTGCCGACGCGTTCGCGCAGGTAGTAGAGCCTGGCGCGGCGGACACGGCCGACCTTCGTGACCTCGACCTTGTCGATCAGCGGTGAGTGGTACGGGAAGACGCGTTCGACGCCGATGCCGTGGCTGACGCGGCGTACCGTGAAGTTGGAGTTGATGCCGCCGCGCTTCTTGCGTATGACGACGCCCTCGAACACCTGGATGCGCTCTCGCTCGCCCTCGACGACCTTGACGTGAACACGCACGGTATCGCCCGAGCGAAAGCTCGGAATGTTGCGATTAGGCTTGATTTCTACGTATGAATTGGCGTCCATGGCAACATTGCCAGTCTACTGGCGAGTGGTGCTTAGAGCAACAGAAGCGAGCGGATCCGGCGCTACTCCGGAATGAGTTCGCCGGGCGCCGGGCAGCCGGCAGGCACCGGATCAGCGACACCGCCGATCTCCTTCAGGCCGTAGAGAATATCAGCGGCGTTGACGGTCGTGTTGCAGTCCCAGTCACCGCCGATCCGCTGGCCCCAGGCGTCACCTAGCTGGGGGCAGTTCGGCGCCGGATCGACCGCAACGTTCGACGCCGCGAGGAGCGTGCGGAGCATGTCTCGCGCGTCGACGAGACCGCTGCAGTTTCCGTCCAGCCACACGAGACCGTCGCAGGCATCGCCGTTGCCGTCCAGATCCGAGTCCTCCTGCCCTGGATTCGCAACGTCGGGGCAGTTGTCGACGACCGGGATGACGTTCGGGAAGAACTGGGCTGTTATGTTTTCATCGAAGCGAAGCGGGTCGCCCAGGGCAGTGCCCTGCGGGCCAGTGCCGCTCGGCGCCACGGCGAGGTTCTGGCTGCGGAACTCCGTTGTGACAGTGGCGTTGGATATGCCGGTGATGGCGTTGAAGTCCGTGATCGCGTTGATCGACATCGTGTTCCATGTCCACTGCCCGGTGGTCTCGGAGCCGTTGAGCAGGGCAATAGGATCACCGCGGCCGATCGACCACGAGTAGTCGTGCAGGACGGTGGTGGCGGCAGCGTCGGTTTTCACGAGCGATGTGTAACCGCCACTGATGGTCGATTGCACCACGGAATCGCTGAGCTCCAACGGCAGATTGGTGTTCACGATGCTAAACGGGTTAAACGTGCCGATGAACTCGGTTCGCCTCCGGTTGTAGCTGTTCTCGACGATCGCGTTGGCCGGCCCGAACTTCTCGAATTCGATGCTGAAGTCGGACACGTTGCCGAGGGTGATGTCCTGCACGCCGCCAGCCTGCAGGCGGAGGCGCAGGTTGTTCTGGCCGGCAGCCAGCACGCCAGTGCCGTCCACGTTGAGCTGACCGGGAACGATCACGGTGCTGAGGATGCTATCGTTGTCCGGGTCCGCGATGCTGAGCGGCGGGTCGAACACGCAGTACGTGGTGATCTCGGTCGCCTGGCCGCCTGCGAGTTCGCCGTTGGTGCCGATGGTATAGGTACCGTTGACGACCCTGGGGAAGGTGTTGGAAGGGCCGTTGAATATCTCGCCAAAGGGGTCGTAGAAGGATATGTGGCCGTCAAAGCCGACGAACAAGGGTATCCCGTCGTAAGTGCCAAAGCCGAAGCCACTGAGCGTGCCGTCCGCCTCGGCGGTGCCGCCGACGTTGATCGGAGTGAGGCCTTTGAGGGTCCACGACCGCTGCTGGTCGAGCGGGCCAGCAAGGTGGAAGTCGAGGACGCCGAAGGAGCCCCAGGCGTTCGCGTGGCCACCCGGGCTCGCGGTCTGGGCAAACTGCGCTGTACAGTTTTCGTCGATCTCGACCGGGCCAGCCTGCGTGACCGGCGCTGCCAGCGCGACGAGAACGAACAACGAGACGGTGAATACGGGCAACCAACGGAACATCCTGTACCTCCCCCTGTGTTGCCGCCGGCTGAATAGGGGCGAGCGGCGGCGTACCGGGAGTCTAATGGGACTGACGGCGGCCCGTCAACGCTCGGGCGGTGCTTAAAAGCCTTCGCCCAGCTGCTCGGACAGCCACTCCTTCTCTTCACTACTTAAGGGGATGCGATCCAAGAGGTCAGGTCGCCGCCTTGCCGTGAGCAACAGGTTCTGACGCCGCCGCCACCTGTCCACCTCGACGTGGTGGCCCGAGAGCAGCACTTCTGGAACTTGCCAGCCGCGGAACTCGGACGGACGAGTGTAGTGAGGCGCCTCGAGCAGTCCGTCTGAGAACGACTCGTCCTCGACGGACTCCGGCGAGCCGAGCGCGCCGGGGATCTGGCGGACGACTGCGTCGACGAGCACCATCGCGGGTAGCTCGCCGCCGGAAAGCACGTAGTCGCCGATGCTGACCTCGTGCGTGGCCAGGTGTTCGTGGATACGGGCGTCGAAGCCCTCGTAGCGGCCGCTGAGGACGATCAGCCGCTCTTCCGCCGCCAGTTCCACCGTGAGGTCGTGGTCGAACTTGCGGCCGGCCGGCGTCATGAGGACGATGGGGCCACGTTCGGGAGCCATCTCCAGCACCGCTTCCGTGGCGGCGAAGACGGGCTCCGGCTTCATCACCATTCCGGGGCCGCCGCCGTACACGGAGTCGTCGACGACCTGGTGCTTGCCCTCCGCCCAATCGCGGATGTTGTGGAGGTTGATCGAAACGAGGTCTGCTTCGATCGCGCGCTTAATGATCGATTCGTCGAAGGGCCCGCGGAACATGGCGGGGAAGAGCGTCAGTATGTCGATGCGCATGTGTTCACCGCCGGGCAGGCTTCTTTCCCCATCTCACCCCACTTTTGGCTAGCGTTGGTGCGGCGAATCCTCGCCGGAGATCAGTTCGATAGCGTGCTCAAGCACGGGGAGCACAGCCGAGAGGTTCTCTTCGACTCCTTTCGGGCTTCCCGGAAGGTTCACAATGAGCGTCTTGCCCCGCACACCGGCGACGGCGCGGCTGATCATCGACATGGCGGTGTGCTTCAGGCCCTCGGTGCGCATCGCCTCGGCGATTCCGGGAACTTCGTAGTCGATGACGGCGAGCGTGGCCTGCGGGGTAACGTCGCGCGGCCCGAGGCCCGTGCCGCCCGTAGTCACGATCAACTGTACCGAGCCCCCGTCTGCCCAGCGCCGCAGGTGTTCGGAGATACGCTCATGGTCATCAGGTATGACTTCGTAGCGGGCGATCTCGGCGCCGATAGAGGCGAGGAGGTCTTTGATAACGACTCCAGAGGTGTCTTCACGTTCGCCACGTGCGCCTTGATCAGACGTGGTGAGTACGGCGGCGGCGAAAGACATGACAGATGATCGTTGTGAATAATGGGCGATTTAATGTAAGGGCCCTTGACAGGTTGGGGCGGGGTGGTATGATTTCCCACGAAGTGGGGAGAAGTGGGGGTCTGCCTTACCCGCTATTCAGTTGCCGCGGCACCGGAGCTGGTGCTCCATCCACGGCTGAGCCGATTTTAGCACAGGCGCCCCCGGGATTCTGATAGAAGGCAGGTGGTCCCGCAAATGGCCTTCCTAGGGAACTACGAACACACGCTGGATGACAAGGGCCGGGTAGCGATCCCGGCCAAGTACCGCGCGGACTTTCCCGGGCGGCTCGCTATCATCATCCCCCTCGCGGATGGCTGCCTGCAGGTGTATCCGGAGCCGGCCTTCAGAGAGATGCTCCAGGACGTCAGGTCCAAGCCCGTTACCGACCTCGCCGGACGCCGGCTACGCCGGCAGTTCGAGGGTCAATCATTTGAAGCCGAGCTCGACCGCCAGGGCCGCATCCTTATCCCGGCGCGCTCCCGCGAAAAGATCGGCCTCGACGGTACCGTGATCATCGTCGGTACCGGCGAGTGCCTGGAGATCTGGACAGAGGAAGGCTGGGAGAGGGAAGTGGAAGATTCGATGAACGTCCCGTCCACGGGACAGGACCGAGTGGACTAGGCAGGTGGTTGCAATCTCCCCCCAAAAAGATGCCAGGGTCCACTCGCCCGTCCTGACGGACGAGGTCATCGAGCGCCTGGCGGTCGAGCCCGGCGGACGCTACATCGACTGCACGCTGGGAGCCGGCGGCCATGCGCGCCTGATCCTAGAGGCCGGCGCGCCCGGCGCCATGCTGCTGGGCATCGACGCCGACCCGCACGCCGTAGCGCTGGCCCGCGATAACCTGAAGGGCTTCGACGGCGACCTGCATCTGATCAACGCTAATTTCCGCGACCTGGAGAAGACGGCGCGCGAGCTCACTTTCGTGCCGGTACACGGCGTACTCTTCGACCTCGGCATCTCGTCGATGCAACTGGCGGAGGACGGCCGCGGCTTCAGCTTTCAGACGGAGGCGGCGCTGGATATGCGATTCAGCCCCGAGCAAGAGCTGACGGCGGCCGATATCGTCAACGGCTATGACGAGTCCGAAATCGCGAACCTGATCTGGGAGTACGGCGAGGAGCGGTTCAGCCGCCGCATCGCGAAGGCGATCGTGCGCACGCGGCCGTTGCAGACGACGACGGCGCTGGCGTCTGTAGTGTCGAAGGCGGTGCCCGGTCGCGGCAAGATAAACCCGGCGACGAAGACGTTTCAGGCGCTGCGCATCGCCGTCAACGACGAGCTGCGAACGCTTGAATCGGCGCTGGTACAGGCACGGGACATCCTCGGCCCGGCCGGCCGCCTGGTCGTGATCTCGTTCCACAGCCTGGAAGACCGCATCGTCAAGCAGTTCATGCAGCGCGAATCACGCGACTGCATCTGCCCTCCGGAAACACCACTGTGCATCTGCGAACACAAGGCGACGCTGCGCATCATCACGCGACGGCCGACGACGCCGACACCAGAAGAACAGCACACGAACCCACGCAGCCGCAGCGCCAAGCTGCGCGCCGCCGAGCGCATAGGAGACGGCGACTGATGGCCGGCAACCGTCAGGGTAGCGCGGTGATCCCGGAGGTGCTCCAGGGCAACAACATACCCGTGATCCTCATCCTGGCGGCGCTGATGGTCGGTATCGCAGCGCTGCTGCCGCTCGTGCAGACGAGCCTGGCGACATCAACCGGAGGCAACGTCTCGCGCCTGGAGCAGCTACGTGAGGACTGGCAGACGCGCCTGCACGAACAGGAAGTGAACGTCGCCAGATTGGGAAGCCTCGACCGCATCGAGAGCGCAGCGAAAGTGCGACTCAAGATGGTCGCCCCAGACTCGGTGACGTACTTGCGTGTCGACGCGCCGGCGCCGGCGCCGCTCAAGCTGCCGAGCCGCTATCTGCCTACTGAGAAAGGACCCGTTGAGAGTGAATCGCTCTGGGAGGAGTTCTTCGGCTGGATACCACTGCCGTGAGGATTAGCGATGGGCAAGCGACGGTTCACTGAGGTCTGGCGCGTCTGGGCGGTCATGGCGGCCATCGTGCTGGCTACTGTCGTCGTCACTCTGCGCCTCGTCCAACTGCAGATCGTCGACCACGCCCAGTACGCCGCTGACGCGCGACTGATCCACTACGGCCAGGACACGCTGGCGGACCGCCGCGGCGCCCTTCTGGACCGCAACGGCTATCCGCTGGCCGCCAGCGAAGCCGCGTTCAACGTAATGGTAGAGAGTCGCGCGTGGGAGGATCCCGCGGAAGCCCAGGCGGCCGCGGACTCTCTCGCCGAGATCACCGACGTTTCATCGGCGGAGATGCTCGAGATCGTCCGCGACGCGGAGGCGTTTGAGATACCGGTGGCACGCGGCCTGAACTACGGGCAAGGACTAGCCGTGCGCGAACTCGGCCTTCCTGGCGTGCGCCTGCTGGAGGGCAGCCGCCGCACGTACCCCGAGGGCAACCTGGCAGCGCAGCTCCTTGGCTTCGTCGGCCAGGAGAACAGCGGCCTGACAGGCCTAGAGATCGATCTTGACTCGATCCTCGGCGGCAGCCCGGGGCAGGTGACGTACGAGCGCGATGGCATCGGCAACCAGCTGGCTTTCGGGAACCGCTCGGAGACGCCGGCACAGCCCGGCGCGAACGTCGTTCTGAGCATCGACCGCTACATCCAGCGACTCGCAGAGCAGGAGCTTGACCGCGCGATCAGCGACAGCGAGGCGAAGGGTGGAACAATCATCGTCATCCAACCGGAGACGGGTCAGGTGCTGGCGATGGCGAGCCGACCGACGTTCGACGTCACGAAGCCCGACCTGAGCGACAACTCAAAGCAAGCTCTCTTCCGCAACCGCGCCATCACAGACACCTACGAGCCTGGCTCCGTGTTCAAGCTGGTGACGACGGCGGCCGCGCTAGACCTCGGCCTCGTTACGCCGGAGACCTGGTGGTACGACGAGGGCGTTGTTCACGTGAGCGACTGGAGCATCTACAACTGGGACCTCTCCGCCAACGGCTCGCAGACCGTGCAACAGCTCCTGTCGAAGAGCCTCAACACCGGCGCGGCCTGGCTGGCCAGCCTCAGCGGGGCCACGAACTTCTACGACTACGTCGAGCGCTTCGGCTTCGGCGTAACGTCGGACAGCGGCCTTTCCGGCGAGGTGGACGGCCGAGTCCGAACGCCGGAAAACGATCCAACCGGCTGGCGCCCAGTGGACATGGCCACAAACAGCTTCGGACAGGGCATCGCCGTGACGCCGCTGCAGATGGTCATGGCCGTTGCCGCCATCGCCAACGACGGCGTGCTGATGAAGCCGCAGCTGGTGAACGAGATCGTCGGCCCGCTGGGGACGCAGGCTGTCGAGCCAGAGACCGTGCGGCAGGTGATGAGCCCGGAGTCGGCGCGAACCCTGCTCGACATGATGGGCGTTGTGGTAGACGGGATCTCCACTGCCTACGCAGACGTGCCTGGCTACGCCTTCGGTGGCAAGACCGGCACGGCGAACATCGCTACTGAAAACGGAGGCTACAAGCCCGATGCTTACATATCGTCATTCGTCGGCGTCGCGCCTCTGGACAATCCTGAGATCGCAGTGCTGGTGAAGATCGACGAACCGGAAGGTGTGCCGTGGGGAACGGTCGTCGCCGGGCCGGCGTTCAGCCGACTCGCTGAGCAGGCGCTGGCCTACCTGAAGGTGCCACCGACAGAGGCAGCACTCGTCTCGAGCTTGCAGGACTAACATGCTAACGGTCAACGACATCCTCGAAGGAACCGCCGGAACGCTCGTGGCGGCGCGCGCGCCTGATGGCGCCACGTTCCGCCGCAGCATCATCGATTCGCGAAAAGCGACGGACGGCGACCTCTTCTTCGCTCTGCGCGGCGAGAACCACGATGCGCACGATTTCGTCCCGGAGGCCTTCAAGTCCGGGGCAGCCGGCGCGGTGGTCGCGCGGCCGGTGGAGGCAGGCGAGGGCGCCGTCTTCCACGTCAGCGACCCCCTGGAAGCGCTGCAGCGGCTGGCTGCGTTCTGGCGCCGGAGGCACGACGTTCGAGTCGTGGGCGTCACGGGCAGCGTAGGCAAGACAACGTGCAAAGAGCTAACGGCGGCGGTGCTCTCCAGTCGTTACCGCACGCTCAAGAGCGAGGCCAACATCAACACAGAGATCGGAATACCGCTGACGCTCCTGCAGCTAGCGAAGGAGCACGAGCGGGCCGTCCTCGAGTTCGGGATGTACTTACCCGGCGACATCGAACTCCTAGCGGACATGGCCGCACCTGACGTGGGCGTCGTCACGAACGTCGGGCCCGTGCACATGGAGCGCGTAGGTTCGATCGGCGCGATCGGCGCGGCGAAGGCAGAGCTGGTCGAAGCGCTGCCGGCGGACGGTCTGGCGGTCCTCAACGGCGATGATCCACGGGTGGCAGTGATGGCCCGCTGGACCCGCGCCCGCACGCTACTATTTGGCCTTGGAGAGCAGTGCGACGTCCGTGGCTCTGACATCGAGACGCGCGGCCTGGACGGCATCAGCTTCACGATTACGCACGAAGGCAAGAGCGTGCGCACGGAGTGCACGCTGCCCGGGCGCCACCACGCCTACCCTGCGCTGGCCGCGACCGCGGTCGCGCTGGGAGACGGGCTGTCGCTCGAGGAGATCGCGGTGGCGCTGGCCGGAGCCCGCGTCGACCTGCGACTCACCGTGCGTACAGGCGTCAACGGATCCACGATCATCGACGACAGTTACAACGCGAGCCCGGACTCGATGGTCGCCGCGCTCGACCTGCTCGCGGAGCTGCCGGGCCGCCGGATCGCTGTGCTCGGCCACATGCGTGAGCTGGGCACCGCCGAGGAGGAAGGGCATCGCCGCGTCGGCCGGCACACAGAAGGACGGTGCGATGTCCTTTACGTCGTCGGCGACGACGCCCGCGTGCTCGCCGAAGAGGCGCGCGCGGCTGGCCAGGAGGCGACACTAATCCAATCACTGGACGAAGCGACTGAGGCGCTGCGCAAGGAGCTGCGCGAGGGTGACCACGTGCTGATCAAGGCCTCACGCGTGGTCGGCCTGGAGAGCCTCGTGGACGCGCTCACCGGTAAGCCCAACGGAACTTCTGGATGATCTATGCACTGGTACTGGCGGCGATGACGTTGGCAGCGACGGTGGCGGCAGGCTATCCGGCGGTCGCGTTCCTGCAGCGGCAGAACGTCGGCAAGGAGATCAGCGAGTGGGCGCCGGAGACGCACCAGGTGAAGGCGGGCACGCCGACGATGGGCGGGCTGCTCATCGTGCTGGCGATCGCCGCATTCACGCTGGCCGCGAACTTCTTTGGCCGCTACTCGATCGGTCTGCCGCTGCTCGTCGGTGGCAGCCTCGCCGCCGTGGGTTTCGTCGACGATCTTGGGTCGCTTGAAGGACGGCGCCAGGCGGCGCTCCAGCGGCGTGTGAAGCTCGTCGCGTTTATCGCTATCGGCATCGGCGCCGCGATCGGCCTGTACGAGTTTATGGAGTTGCAGACGGTCAACATCCCGTACGAGGGACGCCACGACCTTGGCTGGCTCTACGTGCCGATCGCCATCGGCGTCGTGGTGCTGACCGCCGGCGGTGTCGCCGTCACGGACGGGCTGGACGGTCTTGCAGCAGGGACACTGGCGATCGCATTTTTCGCATACGGTATCCTCGCGCTGCACCAGGACCAGACGTTCCTCGGCGCGTTCAGCTTCACCGCCGCTGCCGCCTGTGCCGGCTTCCTCTGGCACAACGCCCACCCGGCACGAGTGTTCATGGGCGATACGGGAGCGCTGGCGCTGGGCGGCGCGCTCGCCGTCGTCGCCTTCATGACGGGCCAGTGGCTGGTCCTGCCGCTGATCGGGATCATCTTCGTGATCGAGGGTGCCTCCGTCGGCCTGCAGGTCGCTTACTTCCAGCTGACCGGCGGCAAGCGAATCTTCCGCAAGACACCAATCCACCACCACTTCGAAGAGGGCGGCTGGAGTGAAGTGCAGACGACGATCCGCTTCTGGGTCGTGGGTCTGCTCGGCGCACTCGTCGGCCTGGCCCTAGCGCTGGAGGTGTACTCATGATCGACACGCGGCGACTTCTTGAGTTCGACTTCACGGACAAACGGGTGACCGTCGTCGGCCTCGGCATTGAGGGCGTCGACATGGTGCGTTTCCTCTCGCGCCACCACGCCGAGGTCACGGTCTCCGACTCGAAGACACGAGAGCGGCTGGAGGAACAACTGCGCGACGTGGAGCGTCTGGGCGTGAACCTCTCGCTCGGCACGAACGACGAAACGGCAATCGCAGCGGCGGAAGCGCTATTCGTCTCGCAGGGAGTGCCGCTGAACCTGCCGCAGCTAAAGACGGCACGCGACCACGGCGTGCCCTTCCTGTCGATGGTCGGCCTCTTCCTGGAGCTTTGCCCGGGACCGATCGTCGGCATCACCGGGTCGAGCGGCAAGTCGACGACGACAGCGCTCGTCAACGAGATGCTAAAGGCGGACGACCGCGACATCTTCGTCGGTGGCAACATCGGCGTCGGACTGCTCGATCACCTGGCGGACATCCGGCCATACACCTGGTCCGTGCTAGAGGTTAGCCACACGCAACTGCAGCTCGTGGAGCGCAGCCCGCATGTCGCCGCCGTGCTCAACATCACACCGAACCACCTGGACCGTTTCGACTGGGATGACTACCGCGCGCTCAAGGCTCGCATCCTGGCCTTCCAGGAAGCCGACGATGTCGCCGTGCTGGGCTACGACAACGCCGAGACACGGGCGCTGGCGGAAAAGGTACGCGGCCGTCTGGTCTGGTTCAGCATGACCGACGCCGCGCCCGACGACGCGGTCTTCGTCCGCGACGGAACCGCTGTCTGGCGCTGGAACGGCAACGAACAGCCGCTCTTCGCTCTCGACGACGTCCGCCTGCGCGGCGACCACAACCGCGAGAACGCGGTAGCCGCCGCCGCCATCGCTCTGGCCTGCGGCGCTTCGCCGGCGGCAGTGGCGATCGGCGTGCGCGCCTTCGGCGGCATCGAGCACCGGCTAGAGTTCGTGGCCGAAGCCGATGGCGTCTCCTACTACAACGACAGCATCGCCACCACGCCCGAGCGTACACTCGCCGGCATCCGCTCGTTCGACGAGCCAGTGGTCCTGCTCATGGGCGGACGCGATAAGGAGCTTCCGTTGGAGGATCTGGCGACCGAAGCGCAGAAACGCTGCCGGGCCGTCGTAGCATTCGGCGAGGCATCCGGCAAGCTGCAGGACGCTTTGGCGGCGGCCGGCAGTCTACAGGTAGTGCGCGTCGAGACGATGGACGAAGCCGTGCAGGCCGCCGCCGGGCTGGCACAGACGGGAGACGTGGTGCTTCTCTCACCGGCCTGCACAAGCTACGACGCTTACGACAACTTCGAGCAACGCGGAAACCACTTCCGCGAGCTGGTAAGTAGCCCTGGCGAGGTGCAGCCATAAACGCCGAGCGTGTGCGCGCGGGCACCCTGCGCGCGGGACTGCCGGACTACCACTTGATGGTGGCGACGGCGATGCTGCTGATCGCCGGTCTGCTGGCCGTGTACACATCGAGCTTCGCGGTCGCCTACAACGAGTACGGCGACCCGAACTACTTCGTGGCGCGCCACGCGGTGTTCGCTCTGGTGGGAGTGGCAGCGCTGGTGTTCTTCATGTACCTCGACTACAACCGGTTGCGGGCGCTGAGCGTACCGATGCTGGCGATCGCGCTGGTGGGTCTGCTGCTCGTTCTGTCACCGCTCGGGGTCGAGGTCAACGGCGCCGCGCGCTGGCTCTCTGTCGGGCCCGTCTCCGTGCAGCCGAGCGAGTTCGCGAAGCTGGCGGTGATCGTCTATGTGGCGGCCTGGCTGGCAAGCCGTGGGCAGGATGTCAAGCAGTTCTCGCTGGGGTTCGTGCCATTCGTGCTGCTTCTCAGCGTCGTCGGAGCGCTGATCATCGCTGAGCCGGACATGGGGACAACGGTAATCATCGTCCTCGTCGCCTGCACGCTGTTCTTCGTCGCGGGCGCACCGATCACGCACCTGGGGCTGCTACTCGGCGCAGGGAGCGCGCTCAGTTATCTGGTGATGACGACACGGGAATATCAGATCGACCGCCTGGCGAGCTTCTTCCGTCCCGAGGATGATCCGCAGGGGTTCGGCTTCCAGATCATCCAGCTACTGATAGCGCTGGGCAGCGGCGGGCCAATCGGCATTGGCTGGGCGGAAAGCCGCCAGAAGCATCTGTACTTGCCGGGCGCGCACACGGACGGAGTCTTCGCCATCCTCGGTGAGGAGATCGGCTTCATCGGGCTCATGGGCATCATGGCGCTCTTCGGCTTCTTCCTCTTCAGGGCGCTCAAGGTGACGCTCAAGTCAAACGATAACTTCGCGCTGCTGCTGGGCGTCGGGATCATCTCCTGGATCTCGTACCAGACGCTGATCAACATCGCCGGAATCACGCGCACGATCCCGCTGACGGGCGTGCCGCTGCCGTTCTTGAGCTACGGTGGCTCGGCGCTGATCAGCCTGATGGCGGGCGTCGGCATTCTCCTCAGCGTGTCGCGCTATTCCGACCAGGCAACGTACCGAGAGAGCAAGAAACCGAAGGCGCGAGCGACAACCCGCGCGCCGCGGGCGAGGCAACGCAGGCCGGCCTTCGAGAGGGGGCCGGCATGAGGCTAGTCCTCAGTGGCGGCGGCACCGGGGGGCACGTGTACCCGGCGCTCAGTGTCGCGGAAGCGGTGCGCGAGCAGCTGGCGACGGGCGAATCTCTGGACCTGCTCTACGTCGGCACGCTGGCGGGCGACGAGTCCCAGATCGTTGAGCGCGTAGCGATCCCCTTCCGGGACGTCAACGCGGCGCCAATCCGGGGCCGAATGCCCTGGCAGATGGCGGCCAACGCGGCGAAGATCGCCGTCGGCACGCGGCAGGCCCGCGCGATCCTCGGCGACTTTAGCCCGGAGGTCGTGCTATCTACCGGCGGCTACGCCAGCTTCCCGGTGGCCTTGGCCGCGCGTGGACGCAAGATCCCGCTGGCGGTCTATCTGCCCGACCTCCGCCCCGGCTGGGCCGTGCGCGCGATCGCGCGCCTCGCTCAGCGCGTCGCGGCGACTGCCATAGAGAGCCTGCGCCGCCTCCCGAGCGGCAAGACGGTCGTGACCGGCTATCCAGTACGGAGCGAGTTCTACGAGGCCGATCGCAGCAGCGGCCGCGAGCGTCTGGGCCTAAGCCCAGAGGAGAAAGTACTGTTCATCAGCGGCGGGTCAACAGGGGCGCAGCGCATCAACCGCGCGATAGCGGCGGAGATTTCGGGCTTGCTTGAGTTATGTGAAGTCGTTCACGTCTCCGGGCCCGGCGACGAGCCCTGGCTGCGCGAGATCAAGGAAGGCCTCCCCGCTGGATTGCGCGAACGCTACCACTTGTACGGTTACATGCACGACGAGATGCCATGGGCGATGGCCGCCGCTGACCTGGCGCTCTGCCGCTCCGGCGCGTCCGTTCTCGGCGAGCTGCCAGCGCTGGGACTGCCGGCTGTTCTCGTCCCGCTTCCGCTCGCCGG
>Ga0255058_10001269_pt1 | contig 14290 bp, 13 predicted proteins | sample Cases_109_9_MG_FD_188637 | JGI IMG/M metagenome (GOLD analysis project Ga0255058, IMG submission 188637) | Seawater microbial communities from Amundsen Gulf, Northwest Territories, Canada - Cases_109_9 | ecosystem: Environmental > Aquatic > Marine > Gulf | place: Canada: Northwest Territories... | reverse complement strand
CGCAAGGCCCGAGAACTAGTCGGGGTTCCACCAGAGCCGCACATGACGGCACATATCGAGCGGAATGGACCGAACATATTGCCGAATCTGTGGTGTCCCCAGCCCCCCTATAGGACCTCTCAGGCAGAGGCACTGCATAGGCGAGTGTCTGCCGCGGTGGTCACAGCCAGGCATCGACGGCGAGTGTCTGCCGCGGTGGTCACAGCCGGGCATCGACCCGCGGCGACCAACTGTCGGTGTGACTGCCCAACAGAGTACGACCTCGACTGAACCGTCGCCCGCTAGCGCATATCGGCACATATGCACTACCTGGTTCGCCGTGACGGGCCGCCCATATCGCCGGTTATGCGCTATCTGGTTCCCTACGTTCTCGAATCGGACCCTCGTCCTGAGGCGGCGTCCGCCAGCTGCAGGTTGGTGTACCGATCTGAAGGACCTTCGGCCCTATTGCTAAGTCTCTGAGTTTCATACGTTGAAACTATGAAATTCTCTCTCTTGCGAAGGACCGACTTGGCAATCGGAGCTTTGCGTGCTCTGGCCGACTCCGGCACTCGCATGCGCGCAGGCGATCTCGGCCAACGGATCGGAGCGTCGGCGGGGTTCGTACCTCAGGTGATGGCGCCGCTGACAAGGGCCGGCTGGGTCGACTCAGCCCGTGGGCCCACGGGTGGCTACCGCATCCAGGTTTCGCTCGACGAGATCTCGGTGCTCGAGGTGATCGAGGCGGTGGAAGGCCCGGTCGACACCACCACTTGTGTGCTTCGCGGCGGTCCGTGCGGATCGTCCGAGCTCTGCTCCGTCCACTTTCCAGTCCAAGAAGCGAGAACGGCCCTGCTTGCCCGACTGGCAAGCGTTCCGGTCGACTCAAGGAACTATGAGGAGCCATTGAAATGAAAGCCATACTCGAAGAAACAAGCAGACCCGAAGCCCAATCAAGTGCGGAGAACGGTCAACCGCCGCCCCATCCACACTTCACCCTCGGATCGCTGGCGATCATCGCTCTGGTCTTGGCGCTGGTTGCATCCGCGATCGGAGTCGGCGCCGTGTTCGTCGTGGCCGGCAGGAACTCGGTCGACGACGCCGTAGTTGCTGCGAGCGTCGAGGACATCCTGGCCGAGACCGGGGCAACCGCATCATCGGAAACAGCGGCAGTCACAGCGCCGGTTTCGGGGAGCGTCATACCGGACTTCACCCCAAAGGCCGACCTTCCGGTCGCGACCGAAGTGAACGTCTCCGTGGCACCGAACGTGCCGCCGCCGGTGACCCGCACCAATCAGGCGTTCGTCGACGTCCACTTCGAGGTCGTCGAACAGATCGCGACCATCGACCCCGTCACCGGGGTCGAGTACGAAACCTGGGGCTACAAGATCGCCGGTGCCGATGGCGAGGTGATTGGCACCCCGGGTCCGATGATCCGGGCCCGCGTCGGAGACGTGCTGCGTTTCACGATCACGAACCCGGCAACGAACACACACCCTCACAACGTGGACTTCCATGCCGTCACTGGCCAGGGTGGCGGGGCCGCCGACACAACAGTCGCTCCCGGCGAGACGACGACGATCGAAGCTCGACTGCTCTACCCCGGCATGTTCATGTACCACTGCGCCACCGGAGATGTGCCGAACCACATCGTCCACGGCATGTATGGCGGCATCCTTGTCGATCCGGCCGAACCGCTCGACGCGGTCGATCACGAGTTCTACATCGTCCAGTCCGAGTACTACACGACCAGCACCGAACCCGGCCTCGTCGAGACCGACCGGCAGGCCGTAACCGACGAGAACCCGACGATGGTCGTCTTCAACGGGGCGAAGGGAGCGATCGCCGGTGACAACGCGTTGCAGATGAACGTCGGTGAGACGTCGCGCATCTACTTTGTCAACGCCGGTCTGAACCTCGACTCCAACTTCCACCCGATCGGTTCACACTGGGACAAGGTGTACCAGGAGGCGGCGCTGCTGAACAGCCCGCTACGTGGTTCGCAGACGACGCTGGTTCCGGCGGGAGGCGGCACGGTCGTCGAGGTCATCGGTCAGGTTCCTTCCACGATCGTCCTGGTAGACCATGCGCTCTCTCGGGTGTTCGACAAGGGAGCTCTGGGAATGCTCGTCGTTGCTGGCCCTCCAGTGCCTGAGATCTATGAGGCGACAGGCGCCGAAACCGTCGGTGAAGCGGGGCACGACCACGAGGATGGCGAGGCAGCCGCCGACGGTGAGGTGGTGACGATGCTCCCCGGCTCCTTCGCACCCCAGGATATGGACCACCCCGACGAGTTCGCCGAGGTCGAAGACCCCGCCGACTATTCGGTGAACGTGCTCACCATCAAGGCGGGCACCACCGTGACGTGGACCAACGAAGACGATCAGGCCCTTCACACCGTCACCGCGGTCGACGGGTCGTTCGATTCCGGCTTCCTCGGCGTGGGCGAGTCGTGGTCGTACACCTTCGATACGCCCGGTGAGTACGAATACTTCTGCACCCCGCACCCCTGGATGCGAGCAAAGGTGATCGTCGAGGGCTAGCACCGGTTGACACGGCATCTGCTCGGGAGGCCGACTCGCCGGCGGCCTCCCGAGACACGACACACGCCGCACCCGCCCATATCGGCTGCTGCCTCAAGGCGTGAACGCAACACATGTGGGCTAGCCGGTTTGACCGATGTACCGATTACCGACAGTACGGGATGGCTACCGAAGTTCCGTTGTTTCTGGATTGAAAGAGGTCCGTCACAGGGCCTGGGCGGTGGGTGTCGGGGGGAGGGGAAGGCATGGTCCGCGTCGTTCGCGCTGGTCGCATACTGGCTTTCGTCCTGCTGCTGCTATCGATTGTCGACTGGTGGCTGACCCGGATCGCTCTCCAGCTTGGAGCCTCAGAGGCCAACCCCTTGTTGCAGGGCATCGTTGCCTCGCCCGCGGAGTTCTTCATCCTCAAGGTGATACTCGTTGCTGTGCTCGCCGCCATTGCGGGGCTGGTCATTCGCTCCGAGCGAAGCCTCGGGTTCCTCACAGCGGTCGTCGCCCTGTACGTGGTCATCGTGGGCTGGAACACCGCCACCCTCCACACCCTGGTCTGACAGGCACCCGCTCATGTCGGCTGCACATATGCCGCTCGAGGAGAGCGATCAGGCACTTCGGAGTGCGGTTCCTTGTCACTGTGGCCGGTAGATGTCTCAGCGGTCTCATCCCATAGCGGGCCCCGAGCCGACGCGGGTTGTCCAGGAGCGGTCCGGTGATGAATTCGATGACGGCAAACGCCACCGCCTCGGACAGGGCTTCCTGGCTCGCCACCCGCTCGCCTAATCGAAGAGGGGTATGCAGCAGCACGAGAGCCAGCATCGGCTCGCGAAGACGTGAGCGGGCCTCGCAGGGCGCATTCTCAGGAGGGTTCCTGTGGCTCTCCTTCGGGTCCCGGTTCGAGAGACGCCGGCAGGTCCAGGACCTCGATGTCCGCAGAAGACAGGCTTCGAGGATCCGCGGCGTACGTCTCGATGAGGCGGGTAGCGCTGCGGTTGACGAGGAGCCGGAACACGTCGCTCCGGTTGTAGTGGCCGGCAAAGTCGTGGCGAAGCTTCATCCTGATTCCCACATCGAAATCCATGTCGGCGTAGATGATCTCTTCTCGGTCACCGGGAATGGGACCCGCCAGGATCCGGGTGTCGGGTCCGACAATGACCGATCCACCGGAGATATCGGCTCTCAACAGGAACTCGGAGTCTTCGATGGTGCCGGCGATGGCGTCCCGGATGCGGTCGTCCACCACACCCGCTGCGCTGATCACGAACGCTTTGGACATCTGGGCGAACCCCTTGGCCATGGTCAGCGCGATGTCTGCCATCGGCACGCTGATCTTGGGGAAGTGATTTGGCCAGGCCATGACGTGGACACGGGTGGCTTCGGCGGTGAGGGCGAAGATGGCGAGTGGGTTGGAGTTCTCGCCGCACATGAGCCCGCTGATGGGACCGAAATCGGTGTCGAAGGCACCGAACGTATCGGGGCCACCCTGACGGTGTACCAACCGTTCCCCCACCGTCGGAACAAGCTTCTGGTGCTTGCCGAGTACCGTGCCGTCGGGTCCGAGAAAGAGCTGGGTGTTGTACATGGTGCCGAACGTGCCTGGATCCTTCTCGCAAAGACCGATAACCACGTAGGCGTCAGCATCCCGGGCGGCCGTGGCCAAGGCCTCGACCTCGGGACCGGGGATCTCGACACTGTTCTTGAAGAGTTCCGTGCTGAGCCGGGTGGCCGTGGCATCGGTGCCGGAATGGAAATGGAACCAGATCGGATGGGCCGGAATGAAACCCTCCGGAAACCCAATGACCCGCGCCCCATTTGCGCCGGCTTCCCTGATGAGCATGCAGGCCTTCTCGGTGGTTGCCTCCCGATCCAGGAACACCGGTGCGGCTTGTACTGCCGCCGCCCGGACTACGGGGGATTCGTCGCCCATGCATTCCTCCTGTCAAAGGCTGCCGCCCTCCACTGATCGTCGGCGTCAGATCGGGCACGGCCGGAAGGAGAGCATAATTCGGTACCCGAGACCGCTCGGCGGAGCCGTGCGACGGGCCATTGCGCTTCTGGGCGATGACTGGGAAAGGGCCTCACCGGGGGAGCCTTTGTGATCGGCCTCCCTTCAGCGTCGCCGACGCCGGCAGACCACGTCAGCCAGCAAGAGCCGCCAGCCACCCGGTGCGCCAGGCTTCGAGCGACTCGATCTGGTTGAACGAGTAGAGGTGCAGCGCCTCGACGTCGGCCGCTGGATCGGTGATCACTCCGATGAGGTCCGCTATCAGCTGGTCCGGCGAGAAGCTGCTCTGCGGGCCGAGACGGCGGAACAGCCCGGTGTGTCGCGATAGATACCGCGCCGACTGCCCGACACCGATCTGGGCCGAAACGCTGATCAGCTTCTGCAGCGACGCCACCCCGGGTATGCCGATGTGAAGCGGGAGCGTGATGTTCTGGGACCGGGTCTGTGAGATCCAGTCGGCGATGGTCGAGGGGTCGAAGCACATCTGGGTCGTCATGTACGAGGCGTCCTCTTGCTTGTCGGCAAGAACTCGACGAAGCACCTCGTGCGAGATGAACGGATGCCCATCCGGGTAGGCCGGTATCCCAATCTCGGGGAGCGAACCGAGATCTTCCATGCCCCTGATCAGAGAGAGCCCATCGGGGAACTCGCCGGTTTCCTTGGAGTCGCCGGCCACGATGAACACCCGCCCCAATCCTGCGGAGTCGAGGAACTGGACGATACGGGAGAGATGAGCTCGGTCGGTCACCGAGCGGGCGGCGAGGTGGGGAATGGCGGTAAAGCCGCGCCGGGACAGCTCCGCTGCCAGCTCCAGGGTCGGCTCCAGGCCTCTGGTTGGAGACGAGGTGACGGTCACCGTCGCCGCCTCCGGCAGAAATTCGATCTGCTTGGCGACGCTTGGCAGCGGAATCAACTCGAACTCCGGGCTCTGGAGCAGTCTGCGGACCGCCGCAGCCCCGCCCGACTCATCAACCATCGGGACCGGCCCGGCGCGAGATGAGGTAGGCCTCATCGTTGAACCAGACACCGCCGTCGCGCTGCAGCACCTCCCGCGTCGCATCCAGATATGCCCCCGAGTCCATCGCCTCGGACAGCCGGTCCTCGTCGATTTGGGCGACATATGCAGCCGCATTCCAGGCCGCAAGGGTCAGACCGGTCCCGATGTGCTCCTTCACTTCCGACGGCATGGCGTGCAGCTCGTAGCGAAAGATCGCCTCCTCGTCTCTCAGATCCGGAAACTCCAGGTCGGCATCCTCTGCATCGACCAGCTGGCGCTTGGCCTCGGCGATGAGCTCGGCTCGTCCCGTCTGGAATGGGTCCTCGTCAGCCCAGACGCCACGAATGATCTCAAGGCCGGGATCGTTGCCGTGGCCGTGCACGACGATGAGCCTTCCCCCGGGTGCAAGCGCTCTCGCCAGGGGGATCAGGACGGTCTTGACCTTGCGTTCAACACTCGTCTTGGCCCGGTACGGCTGTGAGGCCACGATGAGGTCGTACTCTCCGTCGGTCTCGCCGGGTCTTGGAACGATCGGGTCGAGCAGGAACTGGCGATCTTTGCGATACAACACCAGCACCGAGGGCCTGACGTACAAGGGATTCCCCGTCTTGGGGCTTGCCTTGACCTCCCAATCGTGCCCCAGGTCGGAGAAGAGGCCGTGGATCTGACGCCCGAAGTCGTCCGCCGTTGACCCCTCCAGCGCAACCTCTCGCCATACCATCTCGGCGTCGTCGGTCGGGGTGAGGGTCGGTGCCTCCCGATAGTTCATGTTGGTGACCACAAAGACCATCTCGGGGTGCTCCAGGAAGCGGTCCGGCAGCCGATCCAGCGCAAGGCGCACGTCTTCGATGCTGATCTCCTTGCCGACGACGAGCCACGGGATGTGTTGGAAGACGCGGTGGGCGCGGCGCATGACCTGGCTCAGCACCGAGGCGTCGCCCATTCCTGCGTCGAAGATTCGCAGCGCTCGATCTCCGGGCTGGATGTGCGGAAGCTCCTCGCCGATGCGGGCAGCCACCACCGGCTTCTCGTCGGTTGCGGTGCTGAACATCATGTAGGCGGCGCGGCTGTCGAAGAACCGCGTCGGCGAGGGCTGGTCCTTGCCTGAGGCAGCACTGGTGTCGGTCATCGTCCGTTTCCCATCGACAGATCATCGATCAGGCATTGGCACCTACCCGGGCGGGTGGTTGCCGCGGCGTCGGCAGGCCTGTCCCTCGACCGCTCTTGATGACTCGATCCGAACCTAGCTTCGCCCGGCTCCGTCGACAAACCTCGACCTAATCGGCGGCCGTCGCCGTCTCGGGCTCACCGAGGCGGTCGTAGCCATACTGCACGAGCAGCCTGGTCGCAATCATGACAATGATCAGCAAGACGATATCGAGGATATGGCCGAGCTCGACATGGTCCCTAAAGACGATGTTGACCACTTCCAGGATGACGAACTTGCCGACAAACAGGATCCCGAACACCGAGAGGATGCCGAGCGCCCGGCTGAATCGTCCTTCTCTCTGCCGAAAATACGCGGCGACACGGTGTTCGAACCCACCGAGAGCGTCGAGCAGCGCCTTGAGCAGCACCGCGGTCAGAATCGAGATGGTGAACGAGTCGATGATGATGGCGTCGAAGTACTCCACAAACAGGTTCAACACCACGATGGAGACGAGAACGTCGGCCATCCAATCGGCAAACCGCTGCTGTTGCACAGTGATTGTGATCGTTTCTGCCTGTTCGGCTGTCATGAGGCCCTCCTCGACTCCTGGTCCAAGGCGTACCGTGCCGAAACGGCGATTCTGGGATCCGCGGCGCCAAGCGGTGTCCCGTCTAGCCTCGTGGCCGCCATGACACGCCTCGCCCCGCCGTCCCAGACGGAGCATCGCTCATGGCGCCAGCAGGTAACCGACGTCATCGGGTCGGTTGAGGCCGAATCCGCCACCTACAACCAGGTGACCCCACCTGGCCGGGCGTTGCGCAAGGTGGCGATCGTGCTGATCACGGCCACGCTCGGGCTCACCTTTGTCTCCTTCTTGAGGGGCAACCCGGCGTGGCTGCTCACGCTGTTGCGCGGCATCGGGTTGGACTCGGTGGCGGCCGTTGCGGGCGAGGCCTTTTTGGGGGAGGGGAACGTCGAGTTCAACCGGCTCGTGATGTTCGTGGCCGTCATCACCGTCGGTTTCATCGTGATGCCGGTGTTGTCGATCACGCTGATCCTGCGGGAGCCGTTACGCGAATACGGCGTACGGATCCAAGGCACCATTGGTTCGTGGCGGCCGTATGCCTTGCTGGCTGCGGTCTCGCTTCCCTTCCTGGTGCTGGCATCGTTCAATGGTGAGTTCCAGGCTCGATACCCCATGTACGACATGGCGCCCGGTGAGCCCTGGTGGCCTTACCTGTGGGCATGGTGGCTTCTTTACGCACTGCAGTTCGTTGCGGTCGAGTTCTTCATGCGCGGTTTCCTGGTCCACGGGCTGAAGCTGCGATTTGGCTTCGCTGCGGTGTTTGTGATGGTGGTCCCCTACACGATGATCCACTTCCACAAGCCGATGCCCGAGGCGCTTGCGGCCATCGTCGGGGGCGTCGTCCTCGGCTATCTCAGCCTGAAGACCCGCTCCATCTGGTGGGGGGTGGCGCTGCACATGGCGATCGCGGGCAGCATGGACGTCCTAGCCCTCGCCCAGACCGGTCTGCTCTGAGCTGCTTTGCTCGGGCTCCACGATCAAATCCTCACCGTGACGCCATACCCATTGGGTCAGCGGCGCCGGCATCTCGGCGGGTCGATCACCCCAGTCGTAAACGACGACAGAGCCTGCGGCGGCGTCGTGCATGGCGCGACGCTCCGGGCTGATGAAGATGCCGAGGAACCCGAGACCGAGAACCAAGAAGGAGAAGGGGAACACCAACGTGCGCACCAGCGCCTCTCGCGGCGACAATGGTACGCCGTCGCGGTCGACCACACCGATGCCGACGACCCACATGCCCGGGGTGCGCCCTGCCACGGAAAGTGAGCCCCACAGGTACAGAAAGGCTCCCGTGGCGAGGATGACCAGGCCGATGGGCCCGAGGCCGAAGTCCTTCGTGCTCTGGTCCCTGGTAAAGGTATCAACCACGAACGTGATCCCTGCGGTGGTGAAAACGAAGGTGAACCAGACCACGGCAACGTCGATCAGGAAGGCGCCCAGCCGTGACAGCGGTCCGGCGTAGTGGCCGGTGACCTGGCCCCTGCCCTTTTCTCCGAGACCCGTACCGGCTTCGAGGCGCGGCGGCGAAACGGGTCGGGAAGCGGGGTCGCGACCGGTCAGCCGGTAAGCCGCGTTGGAGGCGATGGCGTCGACGGCGACGATCTGGCGGCGCAGCACGTCGACCGCGGACCCGGCAAGCTCGCCGGTGCTCTCGCGGACGATCTCCGGTATGCCAGCCCGATCCGCCACCTCTTTGACGTCGACGCGAGCAACGATGGCGTCGACGTCGACGCGCGCCATCAGCCGGTCGATGTCGACCTCGTCGAGGAGCTCGTTGACATCGATCCTGGCCAGAAGGCGGTCGAGGTCGACGCGGTCGAGAATCTCGTTGACATCGACGCGGGCAAGCACCGCATTGAGATCGACGCGATTGAGGAGGGCATCGAGGTCGATGCGGGCCAACAGCGCGTCGACGTCGACGCGATCGACGATTGCGTCTGGATCAACGATGTCGGCAACCGCGCCGGTTGCCCGCGAGGCGACTCTGGCGAGGATTCCGTCGGGTCGGTCTTCGGCGTCACCCCCGGCGGAGAGCAGCACAAGCAATGCGACGAGGGCGGTGTCGCTGTGGCTCATGGTTCTCCTGGTGTCGGGCGCATGGAGCAATGGTCAGCCCTGGGCCGCGTAATCCTCGACGATATAGCGGGCATACACCGTCGGCCAGTACTTGGTTTCCGGTTCCTCGGTCTGGTGGCGGTTGTCGGCAGCGGTGAGCCAGGAGGAGATCGTCTCGACGTCCGGGCTCGACCCGACATACTCGTCGATCTTGCCGACCAGGTGCTCCGCGTACCATCCGGACCAGTTCGAGTTGGGCCCGCCGGTCGCTTCATGGTGGGCGTGTGCCGTTTCGGCGAGCAGTTCCCTCAGGCCTTCGATCCGTGCTTCGTCGTCCACGGCGAGACCCTACACCGGCGATCTAGCGCCTGGCGGACGCCGTTTTAGGAGGTTGCTGAACAATGACAAGTGCCATGGGCCGCCGCTCGCCTAGGTATTGCGGTGACTCGGTTTCTCCCCGCCGCGACGGCCCGCCGGAGGATTGCTCAGCACCCTCCTAACCGTCGTTCGATCTTCCGAACAGCACCTGAACTGCCCCGTCGGCGTCGCGCAACTCCATGTTGAGCCCGCGAATCATGTAGCGCCGGCTGTTCTCGATGGCGGCGAAATAGGCGTCCTCCTGTGCCTGGAGATTGTCGTCGCAGTCCTTGTTAGCCGCAGCAATCCCGGCAAACGCGATCTCGCCGCCCTCGGCAACGTCGTAGTCGTCACCGACACGGTAAGCCGAGGAATAGTTGTTGCAGCCGCTGAGACCGTTGAGCAGCCCGATGCCGTCGAAGACGGCGATTATGTCTGTACCCGGGATCACCGACTGCACTCCGCCGGTCCCGTTGTTGATCGAGATGGCCACCCAGGACGTGAGCGCGATGTCGGGCTCAGCCACCTGGAACCGGGCGGTGATCTCGCCGCTGGCGTTGGCAAGCTCGAGCGTGCCTCCTGAAATGGCGAAGGTCTCTGCGGTCTCGAGCGTGATCAGGAATCGACCTTCCTGTGGCTGCACCGCGGGGTTGTTGCAACCGGCAAGAGTCGTGATGAGGGGACCGATGTTGATCGTCTCTCCCGCGGTTTCGTAGGGCCCGCTGAAGCTGTTACACCCGGTCGAGCCGAAGGACTCGCCGCTCCCGGTCTCGTCGGTGGCCCCGAAGATGATGTTGGCCGGCGCTCCGGCGAAGATCTCGACGTCACCGAGCTCGGTGAGGTTCCAGGCGGTCTCGTCCAATGTTGCGGGAGTGCCGGAATCGACAGGATCCGAGTCGCCACATGCCGCCAGAATCAAGGCAAACCCGGCAAGCAGGACGATCCGGCTCATCACCTTCCTGGTGCGGGTGGTCATGCATTTCCTCCAGCGTTCTTGTCGGGATTCTGATGGTAGGCCTCGTCGCAGGATGCCGATCCAGCACAGCCAACGACATTCCGCGATCCGCTGCTTGGCGGGCAGCGCGCTGGCATTGAACCAGGAATCGGGCGCAATCGCCGGATCGGCCTGACGGGTGGGTTACGGGTTCCGGTGTGCCACGGTGTCAACCGTTGCGATATCGGGGAGGCGCTCGGCTGCAGATGCGGCATGGGCGTGAGGTGGTGAGTCGGCGATGAGGTCGGCGTCGTCGTGGCGCCCGGCCAACGCACGGAGTGGAGCCAGCGCCAGCAGCGAGACCAGGCCGGCCGCGATGAATGCGGTGGAGAACGAGGCAGCGTCGGCGATCCGGCCCAGCCCAACCTGGCTCACCACCGCTCCCAGACTGCCACTCAGCGAGTCGATCGAGAGCACGGTGGCCCGCTCCTCGGAGGTGATGCGCTGATTCAGGTAGGACTGTTTGACGGGGCCAATGATCCCCATTGTTGCGGTGGCCAGCAGCAGCGCCGGAGCCGCGATCCAGAACGTGTCGGCAAGACCGACCACCACGATGGCTGCACCCTGAACCGCCACCGCTCCGAGCATGATGGTGGTGCGCCGCTCGACCAGTCGAGTCAGTGCAGCGGCGAGGGCGTTACCGGCCATCATCGAGATCGCAATGCCCCCGGCGACGAGGCCTGCAATCCAAACCGCATCCGAGTCGAGCAGATCGAGGAAGTACGGCGGCCAGGCGTAGAACACCCAGGTGAAGATCCCCATCTGGAGCATCGTCACCGCCAGGATGAGGCGAATCGAAGGGTCACCCCATCCGGTGGTGAGGCCGGCCCTGGCCACCCTTCGCATCTCGGCTGGATACTGAGCGGCTTCCAGCCGGCGCGGCTCGAACCCGATGTCGTGCATGGCTCTGGAGGCGACGAGGAATACCGCGCCGAGCAGCGCAGAACGCACAACGTAGGGGATTGCCAGGTCGATGGTTCCAAGCAGCCCCCCGCCGATGGTTCCGACGAGCATGGCGGCGCCGGTGACGATCCCGCCACGGGTGAAGACCCGGTCGAGCGGGCCTTCGTAGTCGGTCTGCGAGAGCGCATCGACGACCCAGGCCTCGACCGCTCCGGTGTAGAACGTGAAACCGAGGCCGAGGAAGACCGAGACGATGCTGAAGGCGATCACTCCGGCCCCGGCCGCGGCGAGCCCGAGGTAGGCCAACGTTCCCATCAGCAGCACGGCGAGGCTCCACAGGAACGAAACGCGGCGCCCTGCGGTGTCGGCGACCACGCCGGTCGGAATCTCGAATAGGACCATTCCTGCGGTGAAGGCAGCGTTGGCGATGAACACCTCGAAGACCGATAGCCCGGCGTCGAGCAGGAACAGGGTGTTGACGCCCCAGATCAGCGATGCCGCCAGCGTGTAGAGGCCGGCGACCAAGAGATAGGTTCGAATCACCCGCTGCGACGACACCAACGGAGCCTATGCAGGGGCCGCCGGGAAGGCCTACGACAGAATCGTCGCTAGTCGTCGGAGGCCAGGAGGGTGCTGCGTCCGAACACCCAGGGCGAAGCGGGCTTCGATAACAAGAGTTGGTACACCGAGAGCCGTCCCGTCTCGAAGGAGACCGCCGCCCCCGCCATGTAGGTACGCCAGATGCGGTACGTCTCCTCGCTGGCGGCCGATGCCGCCGCGGCGTGGTTGGACTCCAGGTTGGCCACCCAGTGGCGGAGGGTGAGGCCATAGCTGGTGCGCAAGGACTCGGCATCACGCACTTCCAGACCGGCGCTCTCAGCCGCGTCGACAACGACCCCGACCTTCTGGAGCTCGCCGTCGGGAAACACGTAGGTGTTTATGAAGCCGGCCTTGCTGCGTGACCATGGCCGTTTACGCCCCGGGTCTTGAAGGTGGACGATGCCGTGGTTGAGCAGCACCCCGTCGGGCGTCAGCAACTCCTTGAGTTGGTTGAAATAGATCCCGAGCTGGTCTGCCCCCACATGCTCGACCATGCCGACCGATGCGATCGCCTCGAAGGAGCCGTCGACCTCGCGGTAGTCGCGTTGCTCGATCGTCACCCGGTCATCGACGCCGTGCTCCTTTGCCAGGATCTTGGCGTAGTCGGCCTGCTCGGCGCTGAGGGTGACGCCAAGAGCGGTGGCGCCGTACTCGGAGGCGGCGTGGACGACGAGTGCCCCCCATCCGCATCCGACATCGAGAAGGCGCTTGCCGGGCCCAAGGTCGAGTTTGCGGCAAATGAGATCCAGCTTTCGCCGCTGCGCCGACTCGAGGGTGTCGTCTGGGGAGAGGAACACGGCCGACGAGTACACAAGCGCCGGGTCGAGGAACTGGACGAAGAACTCGTTTCCCGTGTCGTAGTGGCGGGATATTGCGGCGCGATCACGCCGGAGTGAGTGGCGTGCACCGGATAAGCGTGGTCGCTGCGACCTCGAGCCATGGGGCTCGTTGGGCAGCTGTCGAAGGAGGCGGTACAGCCTTATCGCGGTGCTCGGGCTTGGTGGCGTGTCGTGTATCGAGAGGGCGAAGTCGAGAACGGAGAAGATGTCCCCCTCGATGTCGACATCGTCATAGACATACGCCTCACCGGCGCTGAGATCGGACAGCGGCAGCAACATCGCACGCAGCGCTCCCGGGTGCTGGAGCGCGATCGTTGCGGGTGCGTCGGGCGGACCCCACGTGTCGCCGCCCCAGGTCCGGATGTGTGGAGGCGTCACCGCGCTCTGGGCGGCGAGCACGTCGTAGATCTGGTGGGAGATCTCCGTCGGGTCCATGATTGGTACAGCGAGACTCGAGATCCCAATGCTACCCGAAGGTCGCAATAGCGACGATTCAGAACAGCTTGGGAAGCCTGATCAGGATCACGACGCCGACGGCAACGGCGATGATTCCGATCAGATTCACGAAGCGGCGATTCCAGCGGCTCTCCAGCCTGGTGGCAACGCCGGAAAAGAACAGCACGGCAGCGAACAGCACCGCGGTGAGCACGTAGTTGTCACCGTTCTGGTTGGCGGCCCTGGCGTCCACCGCGGCGGCATCGGCCTCATCGGCGAGGCGCTGCGCCTCGACGGCATCGGCGAGCACGTACTCGGGCATAGTAAAGGGCGTTGGCGGAGCGTCTGGGTTGTTGGTGGGATCGGTAGCCAGCCAGGCATCGATAGCGGGTCGGAACTCCTCGCGCATGCGCAGGAACAAGAACCCGGACACCGTCCCCTGCGTTGGCTGGTACTCCTGTGCCGTTGAGATTGCCGGGATCAGCCCGTCGCGGACGTCGTTGCTCAGCGCCGTGACCCAGTCGATGTACATGGCGACATCGATCTGGGCGAGTTGGCCCGCCCTGGTGTCGGATCGGGCCGACTCGGTGCGGAAGGCGCCGGCCTCCGAGAAGTGGATCGACTGCTGACCACTCCACTTGCCGGCCTCGAAGGCGGCCCAGGCGGTGAACACAACCGCGATGGCAAGGACGATCGATGCGACCTGCTCGAGGCGATCGGTCTTCGGAGGCGGCGTTGCTTCCGCTGAAGGCTCAGCCGGCGCAGATGGCTCTTCGGATTCGTTGGTGGCATCGTCGGTCATGGCGAGCGAGTGTAGGAGACCCCTCGGGGGCGTTGGTCGCGTCGAGGACGG
>Ga0255058_10001267_pt1 | contig 14298 bp, 13 predicted proteins | sample Cases_109_9_MG_FD_188637 | JGI IMG/M metagenome (GOLD analysis project Ga0255058, IMG submission 188637) | Seawater microbial communities from Amundsen Gulf, Northwest Territories, Canada - Cases_109_9 | ecosystem: Environmental > Aquatic > Marine > Gulf | place: Canada: Northwest Territories... | reverse complement strand
GTAAACAGCTTCACCGTTTTTCTCTAAACGGATAGCGATATCCAGAATTTCATTTATCGTAAACAAGAGAACCTCCTAATATTTTTCCCTGTTTATTTTCAAATCGACAACCACATCATTTTTTTTCTCTTCAAATTTTGTACCTTCTCATAACATTAACAGATTTTAGAATAAAAGGATTCAACATTTCGACCTGACTTCTTAGTCGTTTGTCTGATGAAAATATTACAGAAAGTTCAATAAATGAGTCTTCGATTTGCGGATTATTTTGACAATTAGCAGTCAGGTCGTTTATCCATGAACCAGGTATCACACTATTCGACCGCCGCCCGCCTCAATATTACTCCGCCCTTTACAAGTTAACGACTATTGATTATTCTTGATCGCCTAACCTTCTTTAGATACTTATCATATTTCCTATCGAACAATCGAATTGATATCAATGCGCAGGGCAGGGCTGAAGCAAAGCAAAGCCAAAAAGGGAAACTGAGTAGCTTGTCGAAGCACAGCGAAAATCCCGAGATTCGGGGCCGCAGGGTTCTTCAAAAGAAAGCAACGGCTCTTTTATTGAACGTCTTGGCAGCTTCAATGAAAAAACAATGACGGAGGCTCGGAAAAAAGAAGAGCTGTGCCGTCGGCATGAGGTCTTTGAGTATCCGGGAATTTTCAGATGGCACCAGAGGATCATCATCGCCTGCCATAATCAAAGTGGGAACGGAGATAAGGTGGAGCCTGTCAGCCGTGTCGTGCTTCAAACAGGCTGCGAACTGTCTATCAAAAAACTCGGAGGGCTGTGGGTGGCGGAAGGAAATCTCCATGAATTCTTCAATTTTTTCAGGATGTTCCTGGATAAATTCATCGGAGAAATAAATGTCCATGTTATTCTTGAGGATTTCTTCAGGTGTAAGCCCTTTAACTGCCTCAAATTTCTTCCTTCTCTCTTGGCTCATGAGTACCGCCCGTTCACCACCGCAGCTGGTGCAACCCAAAATCAAGCTTCTGACCTTATCAGGATAATTAATCGCCAGTTCCTGGGCAATATATCCCCCCATGGAGATACCAAGCACATTGGCCTTTTTGATCTCTAGAGCTTCCATCAATGCTGCAGTATCGTCTGCAAAAAGACGAATGGAGTAATCCGCTTTTGGTTTGTCTGAACGGCCGGCCCCCCGGTTGTCAAAGGCGATAACTTTGAAATGCTTTGACAAAAAAGGTATCTGACAGTACCACCATTCCGCATTTCTCCGCAGCCCCATAATCAGGAACAAGGGGTCGCCCTCCCCATGAATTTCGTAATATATTCTGATTCCATTAGCGTCTATATGAGGCATATTATCGCTCCTGTTTGATCGATTTTAAATTGAAGAACCCTGTAGTCCCGATTGAGCGGGATCTTCGCTACCATCCGACAAACGGTAGGGAATGAGATCACTGTTTCGGTTCAACATATATAATTTTGAGCCCAGATTTCAAGTTTAAGTAAATAAGCTATAGATTTATGTTGTTTACAAAGACCATTGTTGCAATTAAAATAATAAACTTCAACTCAAGTTTTATACCTCCGATGGGGCATGGTGCCGCATCGGGTATTGCCTGATGCGGTTTTCCTCAAAATATCAGGTGCGAAACTTGATGAACTCGTAAAAAGACCATATTGCTCTCTAAATGACCATTTTGGGGCGTTTAGATAGGTGATACGAAATTTCAAGAACTCTCCGCCTAAGGCGGATCAAATCCGCCTGCGGCGGAACATTCTTAACGTACCACCTATCAGAACGCTTTATCCCAAAATGATCAAAGTCGTTCGCAAATAACTTTTTACGAAACCATCAAACTTGTTACCATCATGAAACCCGTAAAATCGGTTATAAGAGCCACCAGAGCTTTTATCGATCTCAACGCCATTTCCCATAATATTGCCGAAATTAGAAAAAAGATTGGAAGCAAAAGGAGCCTCATGGCGGTGGTAAAGGCTGACGGTTATGGACACGGCGCCATCGAAGTTGGTTCGACCGCTCTCAGGAGCGGGGCCGACTGTTTGGGTGTCGCCCTGCCGGAAGAGGGTGAGCAGCTCAGAAATGCCGGGATAGACAATCCTATTTTGGTACTGGGACCCATACAACCCGAAGAGGCATATAAGGTCATCGACAATCGATTGGAGCAGGCCCTGTGTAGTCTTGAACTCGCTGAGGCACTGGATCACGCGGCTCGGAAAAACGCCACTCGCGTCAACATTCACATAAAGATAGATACCGGAATGGGCCGAATCGGCCTAAAATCCACCGATGTCCTACCTTTTATCAGGCGATTAAGCCGCCTCAAAAATATCGACCTCGCAGGGATTTTTAGCCACTTTTCATGTGCAGATGAGTTGGACAAAGCCTTCTCCTTCAAACAGATAAAGTTTTTTAATGAGATCACCGGTGAAATAGAGGCTTCGGGGATAAAAATACCCAAAAAACATTTGGCCAATAGCGCCGGTGTTTTAGATCTACCCGGGTCATATTATGATCTCGTCAGGCCCGGGATAATGATATATGGATTGTACCCTTCACCGGAGGTGAAGCGGAGCATAAAATTAAAATCGGCGATGACGCTCCGATCAAAAATTTCTCATTTGAAATTGGCTCCCGGGGGAACACCTATCAGTTACGGTAGAACCTTTTATACCAAAGGGGACTCGCTGGTGGCAACCCTTCCCTTGGGATATGCCGATGGCTACAGCCGTCAATTGTCCAATCAGGGTTATGTGGTGGTAAAGGGACAGCAGGCCCCTATAATCGGACGTGTCTGCATGGACATGTGCATGATAGATGTATCTAAAGTAAAGAACGTACTGCCCGGCGACGATGTTACTGTCTTTGGTGATGATCCAAGCGTCGACGATATTGCTAGACGGATGGGGAGCATCAATTACGAGGTGGTATGTTCTGTAGGAAAAAGGGTGCCCCGAATTTATTTATAGTGCGGCGAAGTAGTCACGGATCCGTTATCGGTTATTCACCGGAGGGGTGATGTTGAACAGCTGTTGATTCGAACTGTTTCAAAAGTGCTTCACACTTTCTTTCCATCTCTTCGGCTTCTTGCTCGTTATTTTCATGGTCGTAACCCAAAAGATGCAGGACGCCGTGCACCAGCAATTCTGTCAGACGTTTTTCCATGCCGATCCCGGCTTTTTTTCCTTCTTTTATAGCTGTATCGATAGAAACGGCCACATCACCCAGAAGGGTTGGTGAGATATTTGAAAATTTGCCCTCCTGCATGGGGAAGGCAATCACGTTGGTCGGTTTACGCCGGTTGAGGTGTTTTGTATTTAAGATTTCGATCTGGGGATCATCAACAAGAAGGATGGAAAGTTCTCCATCAGGGCAGTCCAAGGCGTTTAAGATGTCCTGAGCCGTTTGCCGTATTTTGTCCAGATGCAGCTTGTGCCTGGTTTGCCTGTTGTCTATCAGGACTGCCATTTTTTCCTTTTCCATTTTTAGCGATTAAGTTTTCGGGATAATCGATACGATGATGATAAATTCCGGTTAAAATTTTGTTAAAGCTTTTAGCGATATTATGCAGATCCTTTAACGTTAGTTCACAGTTATCAAGTTGACCATCTGAAAAGATCTTGTCAATGAGATTCTGCACCAATCCTTGAATTCTTGACGGCGTCGGGTTCTGGAGCGTTCTTGAAGCAGCTTCTGCCACATCTGCCAGCATCACAAGGCCGGCCTCCCTCGTAAGAGGCTTCGGACCGGGGTACCTGAAGTTGTCGATTTCTACCGCATCTTCTCCTTTGAGTTGCTTTGCTTTTTCGTAAAAGAAACTGATAAGGCTCGTGCCATGGTGTTGTCGAATGGTGTCGATGATGTTCGGGCCCATCTTGTTTTGCCTGGCAATCTCAACTCCATTTTTTATATGCGATATCAGGATGAGACTCGACATGGAGGGGGCGAGTTTGTTATGCTTGTTTTTTCCATTCTGCTGGTTCTCGATGAAATAGAGCGGGTTTTTTAATTTACCAATGTCATGATAATATCCACAGACTTTTGCAAGCAATGGATTCGCGCCGATTTCCGATGCCGCAGCTTCAACCATGGAACCGACGATGACGCTGTGATGGTACGTTCCGGGAACTTCCAACATCAGGCGCCGGAGAAGCGGCTGGTCAAGGTTTGCCAATTCCAAAAGGGTGATGTCTGTCTTGTAATCGAAGGCGATTTCGATAAGGGGCGCGATACCGGCAGTGATCATGCCCGCTACGATACCGGCTTGAAATGCAAATGCCCCATCCCACAAAAGTTTAACTCCGGTCAAGTTTGACATATAAAAATCTAATGCAATTACAACAACAAGATTTAACAAGCCGAGTTTTACACCCGCCTTAATAAAGACTTTACGCTCCCTGCAATTTTGAATCCAGTAAGCCGCCATGAGGCTGCTTAACAGGAAGTAGATAAAAAATTCAAATCGATTTTGAAACATCATGGCTGTGCTGGTGGCAATGACCATTGCAAACAGGACCGCAACCTCCACCCCCAGAAACAGGCAGATGGTCATGGCACCTGAAGCCAATGGAATTCCAAAATAGATTGAAGAAGGGGTGAGGGACAGCAGGGCATTTTCGGGGAGGGCTTCGGAAAAAGAAGCGGAGACTTTTGCAATAAAGAGAAAAGTGATCAGAATCGTGGCAATAAAAAGTAAATTTTTATGATGGTCCTGTTTGATTTGATGGTGATTTACAAGCAGAATATACGTTATTACCAGAAAGCTTATGATTAAAGTGGCAGCGCTCATTGTGCTTACCAATGCTTTTTTCCATTTTGTACCGGCCTGCAGCGCTTTTAGCTTTAAGAGTTGGGTTTTTGTAACCCTTTCTCCTTCCCGTAAAAGCATTTCGCCAGCTTTTATTTTGTAAAGAATTGGCTTTATTTCTTCTGATGCCTTCCCTTTCCGGATTTCGGTTTCATGTCTATTTAAAGTAATATTTGGCTGTATGAGCCTTTGCGAAAAATCTACTATCAGATTTCTCAGTACATAATTGACATTTATTAGAAAAGGTTGACCGATAATTCTAACCATGGTCTTGGCCTGATCATGCCCATAGAATTGCTTTAAGCTGTGGACGACCCGCTCGGTGCCTGTTCCCACCGTTCGCAAAACAATTCCTTTTTCGATTTCCTTTAAGAGTATCTCTTTGTTTGTAACCACACCGTTTTCAAACAATTTACTTAAAATCAAGGTGATACCATTGGAAATATTTTCTGAAAAAGCCTCTTTTACCATGATGGTAAACGCACCACTACTGATGGTGATACCGAGTTTTTTCTCAAAGCCCCTTTTTTTTGTATTATTTTGTGGCTGAAATCCCCCGGATTTTAAGGTCAAATTTTCAGCCTGATTTTTCTTTTCCGATTGAGAAATCTTCCGGAGGTCTGCGAAGGCCTGTTTTACATTCTGAATTAATTTTGAGGGCAGATTTGAATCATGATCATAGACCGTCAATACTTTACCGGTCGCCTGTCTTTGTTTTATTCCGGTCGCTTCTTTATCTTCTATAAAAAAATCTCTGGTTGCCTTTATATCCTTTTCAACAACATCGCCAAGAGTGTAAGATTTAATCGGGATAACAAGGTTGGGGTAAAGGAGAATGGCATATATGATTGTAATGCAGATCAGAATACCCCATGGAGCCAGGTTGTGGGTCTTGATGACTGAAATAAGAGATTTATTTTTTTTATCAATATTCATATTATGATGGTTTCTGTTTGTTTTCATCTAGCTCTTCATACGCCTCAATAATTTCCTGGACCAATCTGTGTCTGACGACGTCCTGCTTTGAAAAAAAGACGAATTTAATTCCAACTATCTTTTGAAGAATATTTTTTGTTTCTATCAGTCCTGAAATTTTGTCGTTCGGAAGATCTACCTGGGTGATGTCCCCGGTGATAACCGCTTTCGAGTTGAAGCCGATACGGGTCAAGAACATTTTCATCTGTTCGGAGGTGGTGTTTTGTGCTTCATCCAAAACAATGAAAGAATCGTTCAGGGTTCGCCCCCGCATAAAAGCGATTGGAGCGACTTCGATAACCCCTTTTTGCATCAAATCGGAGACTTTGTCAAATTTCATCATATCGTGGAGCGCATCATATAACGGCCTCAAATACGGGTCAATCTTTTCAGCAAGATCACCGGGCAAAAATCCCAATGCCTCACCTGCTTCAACCGCAGGCCGCGTTAAAATGATCCGGCTGACCCGACCTTTGGCAAGCTCTGCCACTGCCATTGCCATTGCCAGATAGGTTTTGCCCGTTCCGGCCGGACCGATTCCAAAAACAATGTCAAATTTCCGTATGGCTTCGATATATTCTTTCTGGGCCTGGCTTTTTGGGGCAATCGTTTTTTTTTTTGAAGTAATGTAAACTGTATCTAAAAAGATTTTTTTTAGATTTATTCGATCATCTCTGCTGAGGGCTCTCACCGCATAATCGATGTCCTCGGGATAGATGGGGTATCGTTCCTCCAGCAAACCGTAAAGTTGCTTCAGGATGTTTTGGGCAAGGCGAACCGTTATGCTATCACCCTGAATAAACAGCGTATTACCTCTTGCATCAATCGTAATGTCGATTGCCTCGGCAAGCCGTTTAAGGTTGTTGTTCTGTTCTCCGAACAGTTGCCTTACCAAATCCAAGTCTGCGAAATCGAGTGTAGCCTGTTGGCTGTCCACTTTTTCTTTCAGAGATGGTCGTTGATTCCACTTGTTCATCAATTATCGTCCGGTTATCCAAATAATTTTATCGATCGGGCATGCTTGATCGATGCCGTGATTGCCTATCAAACCATTCATTGAATTTGCAAACTACATTTTATCGTTTGAACATGCAAATTAAAAATGACTTGACAAAACGATCTGCTCTGCTACGTTTAACAATGTACCACCCTTAAAATATTCTTTGTATTCAGCAACTTATCAAACTCATAAAATATGTACAGGCTTCAGAAAATATATTTAGCCAATGAGATGATAATCAATTATCATGAATCTTTTTGATATTGCGATTATAATAATTGTGGGATTTAGCCTGATCAGGGGTTTTTTCAGAGGCTTTATCAAGGAACTGTTTTCAGTCATTGGATTATTTGTCGGCTTTTATGCTGCCTATACCTATTACCAGCAGATTGCAAAGTTTTTATCGCAATGGATCACCAACACTTCTTATTTGAATATATTGAGCTTTATGGTCATTTTTTGTAGCATTTTCCTTATCATCAGCATCATGGGCGTCATCGTCAAGTATATCCTCAACATTTCGTTTTTGAAATGGGCGGACCGGGTTTTTGGAGCCGGATTTGGCGTCATCAAAGGGATACTGTTTGTCTCCATTCTGTTGATTATGCTCATCACTTTCCTTCCAAAGGGATCACCTATAATTAAGAAATCAAGACTTTCTCCACATTTTTTATTGGTATCGAAAAAAATGGCTTCAGTCATTCCCAAGGAGATGAAACGGAACTTTACCGACAAGATCCAGGAATTGAAAAAGGGCAGGAAAAGCCGCGGGTGATGGTTGATTTTGATGTGTCGATCTTGAAACACTTACCGGGCTGATATCACTAAAATTTTTTTTTCTGGCAATGATTAAACTTTTTCTTTCATGGAAAAATTGAGAGAATTATTAGATCTAATAGAAACCTTAAGGGGTAAAGATGGATGTCCCTGGGATAAGGTGCAGACCCCACGGTCCATGGCAATTTATCTGGCTGAAGAGATTTATGAACTGATCGATGCCATTGAATCGGAGAATCCAACCGATATTTGCGAGGAGCTTGGTGATGTGCTATTTCAAGTATTTTTTATTACGACAATTTTCAGGGAAATGGGACATTTCGATATCAAGGATGTTGTCCGGAAAAATATAGAAAAAATGATTTTCCGCCACCCCCATGTGTTTGATAACATTGAAATTGATGGCCCGGATGAAGTGAAGAAACAGTGGCAACAGCTCAAAGAGATCGAAAAAAAGCATGAAAACAAAGAATCAGTGCTCGATAGGCTTCCTCAAGGACTTCCGGCGTTAATGAGGGCACACAAAATTTCTGAAAAAGCCGCGAGAACGGGTTTTGACTGGAATGATATTTCAGGGGTCATTCAAAAGGTGGAAGAGGAATGGAGTGAATTAAAATTTGAAATAGCTGAAAAAAATAAAAACGGGAACAATCAGGATAATCTGATTCTGGAATTTGGGGATCTCCTTTTTGTCCTTGTAAATTTAGCCCGGTTTTCAAATATACATTCTGAAACTGCTTTATCAGGCGCTATAAAAAAATTTGAAAGGCGTTTTAAAAAAATGGAAAAAATAATTTCGAAAACCGGGAAAAACATAAAGTCTCTTTCCACCGATGAAATGGATATGATGTGGGAAGAAGCAAAAAATATTGACGTGTCATGATTGCCATCATCGATTATCACGCCGGAAACTTAACGAGTGTAGCCCGCGCCGTAACACATCTCGACTACAAGTGTGTGGTTACTCATAGCCACGAACAGATCGAGGCCGCTGATCGAATCATCTTTCCTGGGGTGGGCGCCGCCGGTTCAGCGATGGAGAGTTTAAAACGCCTTGGGTTGGATACGACAATTAAAGCAATGTTCCTGGTGGGAAAACCGATTCTCGGCATATGCCTCGGAACACAGATCATCATGGGGCACAGTGAGGAGAATAACACCCGGTGTCTCGGATTTGTCGATGGAAATGTGCGCGCCTTTCCATCAAAAATGCCATCGGCGAATGAGATTTGTTTAAAGATCCCGCATATGGGCTGGAATCGCATCCAGATCCTGCATGACCACCCTATTTTTTCCGGTGTTAACGAAAATGATGAATTTTATTTTGTCCATAGTTTCTATCCGGAACCCGGCAAAAAAGAACATATTTTGGGTGTAACAGATTACGGGATCTCTTTTCCATCTGTTGTCGGGTTTGACAACATTATTGCGACTCAGTTCCACCTTGAAAAGAGCGGAAGGTCCGGCCTTAACATGTTGAAAAATTTTTGTGCGTGGCAGCCATGCTGAGCAAACGTATCATACCCTGCCTCGATGTCCGTGCGGGAAAAACGACAAAAGGGGTCAAGTTTAAAAATAATATCGATATCGGCGACCCTGTCGAAATGGCGCGGCTTTACTATGAGGCCGGTGCAGACGAAATTGTATTTTATGATATCACAGCGTCCCATGAAGATAGAGAGATCATGATTGATGTGGTCGAACGTGTGGCGAAGACCGTTTTCATACCTTTTTCGGTAGGCGGGGGAATCCGTGGGGTGGACGATATGCGGCGTGTGTTGTTGGCAGGCGCTGAAAAAGTGAGCGTCAATACCGCTGCGGTGAAAGACCCTCATATTATCGCGAAAGGGGCCGAAGTCTTTGGAAGTCAGTGCATCGTACTCGGTATGGATGCGAAACATGTGGGGAAAAAAAAGAATACGCCATCGGGGTATGAAATTGTTATCAATGGGGGAAGAACGTATACCGGCATCGATGCAGTGGAATGGGCGAAGGAGAGCGAAAGTCTCGGGGCCGGGGAGATATGCTTAAATTCAATCGACTCCGATGGCATAAGGGACGGATATGAATTAAAACTGACCGCTCTTATTGCTGAAAATGTCGGTTTACCGGTGATTGCATCCGGTGGTGCCGGTAAACCAAAGCACCTCTATGATGTCCTGACAAAAGGAAAAGCCGATGCGGCACTTATCGCTTCAATGGTTCATTACGGGACATATACGATCTCCCAGATCAAATCCTACCTCGACGATTTTGGTGTGAAGATAAGAAAAACGTGGTAGCAAACCGTCTTTAGGTGGGTGATTTTTTTGAATAGTATTGGCGGATAAATCGGACATGGCTCTCAAAGGCGATTGTCGGCAATTTACCATACCCAAAATATGCCACCTCAGATGCATCATCACCGGCCTTCAAGATGCCCTTGTAATTTTTCACCAGATAGCCCACCATCATAACCGTATGATATTGGGAACTGGAATTGGTCGTCACACCGAGAAGTATGGCGCTCTCACCTAAAAGCCCTGTCTCCTCAAAGAGTTCTCTTAAGGCCGCCTGTTCAGGTGTCTCCCCCAACTCCATGAATCCACCCGGAAGACACCAGAATCCCTTTTTGGGTGCAACGCTTCGTTTTACAAGAAGCAGTCTATTACCCTGATCAACAACAACCAGGCACGAGGCCGGGATGGGATTTTCATAAAGGGGCTGATCGCAACTTTGACAAAAAAGCCGCCTTTTCCCCTCCCATCGCTTTCGGATCAATCGATCCCCGCAAAAGTGGCAATGTGTTTTTTTCTGCATGATTAGTCGTCGAAATCTCCTGCCGGGCCACGATCTCTCTTCATGGAAGCCGCCCGTTTGATGATTTTATCAGGGGTCCATTGGTCGGGATCTTCAATTTTGATTCCCTTTGGTCCGGGGTCCCAGAAACCGGTGGAAAGGATCTCTGCAACAGCAATCGGTGCGGTATCCTTTGCATTGAGGACGTTCACAAGCATATCATACACAAATTCCTCAACCCGGTTGATCATCCTTTCCCTGATATCCTGGGGTTGGCCGAGGAGCTTGTTTTCAAAGGGCAAATTGAGTTTTTTGTAGTCTCCGCCTTTCAAACCCTTTGCGTCGGCATCGGCAACCATTTTCCCCCACATCTCTTCGGTGACGCCTTCATCGTTTACCTTGATAAAATTTCCAACATTGTCCTGCATTGCATTCCCATAATCATTTACTTCGAGGCCCCATGAAACCATCTGCAGGGCAGTGGCAACATTCGCCTTTGTGGTTTTGGTTTTGGATGCGATTTCTCTTAATCGGTCCGAGCTGTTTCCGGATGTACCATGCTGGGCACCTGAGATCCGGTATGTTGATAAAGCCTCATGGATTTTTGTTGTTAAATCAATTTGTATCCCTTGAGAGCTCGCCTCAATACCGTGGGTGGTGCCGTTATTGAGGGCGATCCAGTCCGGAAAGATACCGTGCGCATTTAAGCCTTGAATTAGGAGCAGGGCTTCATCTACAGAGGAAAGGCCTTCTTTTCCTTTGATTTCACCGACTTCTGTTTCAAGTCCTGCCCATTGCGGTACAAAGGGATTCAGTTCGAGGTTCGCCAGGAGGTTCTGATCATCCGGTAGATGGGAGGCATCAATGGCGATTGATGTCATGCCTGCTTCAAACAGGGTGGGAATCTCGATCTTTGCACTTTCGACGTCTGTCTGATTTTTAATTCCATAATGATCCGCATGGATGGCCACAGGGACTGTGATGCCGTACTCGTTGCAGCAGGCATCGACCTGTGTGGCGAGATTCCAATAATTTACCGCACAATAGGCACCGGCACCGCCTTCAGATTTGGCGATTTCAATGATGATGGCCGCATTCGCCTGTTGGGCGGCCTTCAGGGCACCTCTAATGATAAAGCTGTTGCGGCCGTTTGCAGCCATGGCAATGGCGTTTCTCTTTTTGGTCATGGCCCGGTCTATAAATTTTCCGCTTACAATAAGTCCTTTTGAATTGGGAAAACGCTTCACCACATTTGGCGGCCGGCCGATCTTGATCGCGTTTTCAAAATCTTTTGCAGCAACCGACATAATCCATCCCTCTTTTTTCAACCTGCAAATTCATTTGTGCCCGATCGAACCGCATTCAGAATTTCAAGGATGTCATCCTTAAACGACAAAGGTGCACGCAATTCCCCCCAACCTTTTTGCATTTGGAACAGTCCATCATATGCGGTGTCATGATAGGAGTGAAGCCGATGTGGGATGTTGTGCTCATCCAAAATAGAATCGATCAATTGTGCCTCAATCGTATTTTCCAAAACCGCGACTTTGATAAATTCCTGCTGATCGGTTCCATTCATTTCCGGGTGAATCCCACTATGTTTTTATGAAATTCCCGCAGAATACCCCGCCATTAATAGCGGGGTGAATGCGGTGCGGGGTTATAGGGGATGCAATCCCCTTCCAAGTTTTTCAAGATGCCCCGCCTTTTAAGGCGGGGAGTTTCACTTTATCACGGAATAACAAATACACAAAAATGATCAATAGTTGGGCTCGACATTTTTAAACCGTTTTTCCATCCCCTATTCATCCTTGGAACGAATCGACCCGATCATGGGGTGGCTTCATCCATTTGACCGACCAACTTAGCCTTGACACCCATCTGCAAATAGGTTACCAAAATCAATTTACCGAATTTTCCTGAACGTGTTCAGTAGGTTGAGTGGAAAAAATCTACAGGAAGGGCGAAATTTCAAAGCCTGATCTCTTTTTACAGCTTTGACATATTAGCACCGCAAATCACAAATACCAAGGACTAAAATGGCATTGGAACAAACAAGCGATCTTTTAAAAAAGCGAAAAACCAAACTGGCAACCTTAAAAAGCAATAAAATTGATCTGTTTCCAAACGATTTTATTGTTTCGCACACCGTGCAAGATATTAAAAATATCATCTCAGGTTCACCTGATCCGATCTTCGAGGATGATCAAAAATTTACCGTATCTGGCCGCATGCTGGCAATCAACCGATTCGGTAAAGCATCTTTTATTCGATTCAGAGATCGAACCGGTTTGATGCAAGCCTATGTGAGAAAGGACAGAATCGGGGATGAGAATTACGAACTCTTTAAACAGTTGGATGTTGGAGATTTTGTGGGATTGAAAGGAAGCGTATTTAAGACCCGGACCGAAGAGTGGACCATTTTGGTAGATGAATTGAAACTGATATGTAAGACAACAAGGCCCCTCCCTGAAAAATTTCACGGACTCAAAGACCCTGAAAAGCGATATCGTCAGCGGTACCTTGATCTTATGATGAATTCCGATGTGCGTGATATATTTATAAAAAGAACAAAAATCATCCAAACGATCCGAACGTTTTTTCTCGATCGGGATTATTTGGAGGTGGAAACGCCGATGATGCAGCCGGTTCCCGGGGGTGCAGAGGCAGCACCGTTTAAGACCCATCATAATGCGCTGGGGATTGATCTTTTTTTGCGCATTGCCCCTGAACTCTATTTGAAGCGGCTTGTCATTGGCGGATTCGAACGGGTTTTTGAGATTAACAGAAATTTTAGAAATGAAGGAATTTCTACACAGCACAACCCGGAATTTACGATGCTGGAGTTCTATCAGGCATATGCAACATATGAGGACCTGATGGAATTGACTGAAGAGATGCTCAGGCATGTTGCCTTGGAAGTAACCGGTTCTGCACTTATTCACTATCAGGGGAACACCATCGATATGTCGGGAAAGTGGAACCGAATGTCTTTAAAGTTTTCCTTGATGGAGATTGGGGGCGTGCCTGAAAAACTTCTTAGCGATAAGGAAGAACTTACCGTGTTTGCGGCCTCAAAAGGGATCGATGTTACCAAAACCGCCAGCATGGGCAAGGTCCTTGCCAAATTGTTCGATGTCATAGTTGAACCGAAGCTGATAGATCCCACATTTATCACCGAATACCCGGTGGAGATCTCCCCTCTTTCAAGAAGAAACGACAAAGACTCTTCTGTAACGGATCGTTTCGAGCTCTTTATAGGTGGGCGTGAAATTGCAAACGGGTTCTCTGAATTAAACGACCCCGATGATCAAAAAGGGCGCTTCATGCAGCAGGCGGCTAACCGGGCCGCCGGCGATAATGAGGCGCACCACATGGATGAGGACTACATAGAAGCTCTAGAATACGGTATGCCACCCACAGCTGGGGAAGGAATAGGGATTGACCGTCTGGCCATGCTTCTCACCGATTCGGCCTCCATCCGAGAGGTTATTCTATTTCCTCATATGAAACCCAAATAATGGAAGGGCTAGCGGTAACACTAAACCGGATGTCATGTCTTTTGAATATTTTATAGGCCGCCGATATCTCAGGGCCAAGCAGAAACAGGCGTTCATCTCTTTAATTACGATTCTATCCATTTCAGGCGTTACGGTGGGGGTGATGGCATTGATTGTCGTCATTGCCGTGATGTCCGGGTTTGAGTCTGATTTAAAATCGCGTATCTTGGGTGGACAATCACATGTGGTGTTGATGCGCTACGGTGGAACCCTATCAGATTATCGACGGGTGATAAAAGATGTGGAAAAGACCCCGGGAGTTGAAGCCGCAACGCCCTTTATTTATACCCAGATTATGCTCCGTTCCTCATCCGGCATCTCCGGAGCTGTCCTAAGGGGAGTGGACCCTGAATCGGCGGGGCGGGTCATCAAGAGCCTCGACCGCATCTCCTTTCAGGATGGCTC
>Ga0255058_10001266_pt1 | contig 14301 bp, 9 predicted proteins | sample Cases_109_9_MG_FD_188637 | JGI IMG/M metagenome (GOLD analysis project Ga0255058, IMG submission 188637) | Seawater microbial communities from Amundsen Gulf, Northwest Territories, Canada - Cases_109_9 | ecosystem: Environmental > Aquatic > Marine > Gulf | place: Canada: Northwest Territories... | reverse complement strand
GAACCAATCGTAAAGCGGTCGATGATCTTCGAATTCCAGCGTGCAAAGCGAATGCGTTACGTCTTCGAATGCATCCGACAGGCCGTGCGCGAAGTCGTACATCGGATAGATGCACCATTTGTCGCCAGTCCGCTGGTGCGAGATGTGTCGTATGCGATATATCGTTGGATCCCGCATGTTCATATTGGGCGAGGCCATATCGATTTTTGCGCGAAGCACATGCTCACCGTCCTCGAATTCTCCGTCACGCATAAGCCGAAAGAGATCCATATTTTCCTCGATACTTCGATCCCGGTGAGGGCTGTTTTTGCCCGCTTCGGTCAAGGTGCCTCGATACGCACGAATTTCCTCGGCGCTTAAGCTGTCGACATAGGCTTTGCCTTTCTCGATCAGGTGCTCTGCCGACGCGTACAGCTGGTCGAAGTAGTCCGATGCGTGCGTCAAACTGTCTTTCCAGTCGAAACCGAGCCAGTGGACGTCTTCTTCAATCGCCCGGACGTACGCTTCACTTTCCTTACCGGGATTGGTGTCATCAAAGCGCAGAAATGTCTTGCCATTGAATTCATCGGCAACGCCGAAATTGAGGCAAATAGATTTCGCATGACCCACATGCAGATAGCCATTCGGTTCCGGCGGAAAACGTGTAATCACATTTCCGTCGTTCTTACCGTTGGCAATATCTTCGCTTATGATTTGCCGAATGAAGTCTTTTGGTTGCGTGTCGTTCATTAAGGTCAAAGCCGGGTTCAAGACCGGCGCAATTGTACGCTAAATAAATGGGGTCGGAAGTAGCTCAGGCGTCGCGGCAATCTTGACATAGCCCCTGGATTTCGAGCGTCTGGTGTATCGCCGAAAAGCCGAGATCGGAAACTTTCTGCTCGACCAGTCGATTAATGTCGGTGTCGTCAAGTTCGGCGACTGACCGGCATTCCCGGCAAATCAAGAACTGGCCGGTGTGGGAGTGTCCCGGATCCGGGCAACCGACAAATGCATTGATCGAATCCAGGCGATGAACCAGATTCGCCTCGATGAGAAAGTCCAGCGCGCGATAAACCGTCGGTGGCGCCGACTTTTTGCCCTCATCGTTGATTCTCTCCAGAATATCGTATGCGCCGACCGGCGTGTGGCTGTTCCAGACGAGTTCGAGGACGCGTCGGCGTATTCTCGTGAAGCGCAATCCCTGTCGCCGGCAAAGACTCTCCGCAGTCTCGACCGCTGTCGCGACACAATCATCATGATCGTGCTGCGCCGGCGGAAAGCGATTCGAGTAATTTGCATTGGTCATCGACGGGATTGTACACCAGCCAAAAAACGGTCACCCTCCGATCTATTGCTAAGATTTTCAGGGAAATCGCGTACAATATCGCGCCGTACGCGATGGTCTACTGAGCAAAGAATCACGATGCCGATAATCAAACTGCCCGATGGCTCCGAACGCCGCTTTGAAAACAGCGTGACGGGGGACGAAATAGCTGGCGCGATCGGAAAGAGCCTGGCGCGCGATGCTGTGGCCATTCGGGTTAACGGCGAGCTATGGGATCTTGCGCGCGGCATCAGCGACGACTCGCCGGTCGAAATCATAACGAGGGACACGGCAGAAGGACTCGAACTCCTGCGTCATGACGCCGCCCATGTCCTGGCCGCAGCTGTCAAAGAGCTGTGGCCGGAAACTCAGGTAACGATAGGCCCGGCGATCGAGAATGGCTTTTATTACGACTTCGCTCGCGAGGATCCTTTTACGCCCGAGGACCTGGTTGTGATCGAGGAACGCATGAAGCAAATCGTCGATCGGGACGAACCAGTGCAGCGTGAGGTATGGGAGCGGGACAAGGCGATCGAATTCTTCCGCGGTATTGGCGAAGAGTACAAAGCGCAAATCATCGAGGACATTCCGAAGAACGAAACGCTAACGCTCTATCGGCAAGGCGATTTTGTTGACCTGTGCCGAGGGCCGCACCTGCCATCGACCGGAAAACTCGGCAAGGCTTTTCACCTGACCCGGGTATCCGGCGCCTACTGGCGTGGCGACTCCCGCAACGCCGTGTTGCAAAGAATCTATGGCACCGCCTGGGCAAATGACAAACAACTCCGCAAGTACCTGACGCAACTGGAGGAGGCTGAGAAGCGCGATCATCGGCGACTTGGCAGAATCATGGATCTGTTTCACTTCCAGGAAGAGGCACCTGGCGCCGTATTCTGGCATCCGAAAGGCTGGAGTCTGTTTCAAAATCTCATTAGTTATATGCGTCGCCGCCAAAACGAAGCCGGGTACCAGGAGGTCAACGCACCCGAAATGATGGATCGCTCTCTTTGGGAAAGGTCCGGTCACTGGGAAGTTTTCGCCCAGCAAATGTTCACCTGCGAGATGGAGGACGGTCGTAACTATGCGATCAAGCCGATGAACTGTCCCGGGCATGTCCAGATTTACAACCAGGGCATCAAGAGCTATCGCGATCTGCCGTATCGTTTGGCGGAATTCGGCAAGTGTCATCGCTACGAGCCATCCGGCGCGTTACACGGCATGATGCGTGTGCGTGCGTTTACTCAGGACGACGCACATATTTTTTGCACACCAAAGCAGATAACCGCAGAAACTATTGCGGTTTGCGATCTGATTCTCGGGATCTACCGCGACTTCGGCTTCGACGACGTATTGATCAAGTACGCCGACCGGCCTGAGGTTCGTGTTGGCGACGACACGGTTTGGGACCAGGCCGAAGCAGCATTGAAAGCAGGCCTAGAAACCTCCGGGCTGGACTACACCCATAACCCCGGAGAAGGCGCATTCTACGGACCGAAACTGGAATTTGTATTAAGGGATGCAATCGGCCGCGACTGGCAATGTGGAACACACCAGGTAGACCTGAACATGCCGGAACGGCTCGGTGCTACTTATGTTGGTGAGGACGGACAAAAGCATACACCTGTCATGTTGCACCGCGCGATATTCGGATCGTTGGAGCGCTTTATCGGCATACTCCTGGAACATCATGCCGGCAATCTGCCTCTCTGGCTTGCGCCGACTCAGGCAAAAGTTCTGACGATCACCTCGGACGCCGATGACTATGCCCTCGATGTTGTTTCAAGACTCCGTAACGCTGGCATCAATGCGGACGCGGATCTCCGAAACGAAAAAATTTCTTACAAAGTACGCGAACATAGCGTCGCGAAAGTGCCAATCCTGATGGCTGTCGGCCAGCGTGAAGTGGATGAGGACACCGTCGCATTACGCAGGCTTGGATCAAAGAAACAAAAAGTCATTTCGATCGTCGATGCCATCGCAGAACTCGCCGACGAAATCCGTGACAGGGGCCAGGCCGCCTAAAAATACGCCCGAAAATCGCCCGATCGGAGGTCGTCACGGACGACTTTTCTCTCCGGAAATTTCGCTCCCGGGAAGCACCCGGAGCCTGCCCGGCAGTGCGCTCCGGACCAAACGTGACACCACCTACACACCGACTGTGCACCTCGTCACAGATTCAGAATCTTGTCGGGCTCCAGCGACATTTCCAAACCACGTCAAGGCTATACTCCTTGGTCATTATGCCTTTGAACGTGATTAAACATAAGCCCGCCAAGGAGGACGGAAGTGGCTCTGGAGCAATTTAAAACTCAAGTACTGTTGTTACATAGTGAGCAGAGCACACTAGATGTACTTAGCGCCGGATTTAATGATGGTTATACCGTTCATTTCGCAAACAGTGGAATAGAAGCACTAGACACACTCGGGCAAACGCCGATTCATGTCATCGTGTCTGCACACGACCTTCCCGGCATGAGCGGACTTGACGCACTTCGTGAAGCAAGAAAACGTTCGCCGAGCACAATCGGCATTTTGCTTGCGGGCGATGACAGCAACGACGGCCTCGAAGCGCTGGTTGGCGCTAAGGAAGTATTCGCAATCGTTCGTGGAGACATAACTGCGCGCGACCTGAGAGAGTTGATCGATAGCGCGACACAAACTGTCAGGCTCCTGGCATTGTCGGAGTCCGCGAACGATCAGGCTGCAAATCCGGATGAGCCGGCTGGCGAGCACATCGTCATGGAAACCTCGGAGAACGGTTCAACGATCATCAGCGATGGCACCGGCAGAATGCCGGCGTTGAAACCCGAGAAGGTTGCCATCATGCCGAACGTCGGGGGCAACCAGATAGACGTTCTCGTCTTGACCAAGGACGAGGAGTTTCTTGCAACGATCAGGGACTCCGCCCGCGGTCTCCACAATATTCACCACGCCAATACACCGACGCAGGCCGAAGAAATTGCCAAGGGGCACAATGTCGGCGTGCTCGTTACCGACGCTGCGATGGTCGGGTCGAAAATCGAAGTACTTACTCAAAGCCTGCGCAAGGGAGTTCCGCGACTTGTGGCAGTCGTCGCCGGACGACGTGACGACGGCGAAATGTTGATGGACCTGATCAATCGCGGTCAGGTATATCGTTTCTTGCTGAAACCGGTATCACCAGGACGCGCGCGGCTGGCAATCGAGGCGTCAGTCAAGCATCACATGGAGGCGTCTGACTCGGCATTCAAAGGCAAGCCGGCTGCCAAGCCAGCGGCTGCCAAACGGGCACCGTCGAAACCGGTTGCTGCGAAGAAACCGAAGGTTAGGGCGAAGACCAAGCCTGCAGCCAAACCAAGCCCGCCGCCCAAGCCGGTGGCGAAACCGGTGGCGAAACCGGTGGCGAAACCGGTGGCGAAACCTGCAGCGAAACCAGCACCGAAACCAGCACCGAAACCGGAGAAAAAAGCGCCGCCCGTTGCAGCACCACGTCCGGCAAGCAGGCCTATTACGGCGTCTCGTGACGCTGACCGACTGTCGTCCGATCCCTTCGGGACTGAGGCTAGCTTTGGCGAGACCATGACCGGTATCGCCAGTTCCGTTGGCAAGTCATTGTCGGGAGCATCAGGCGCGATTTCTGCGATCGCGTCTTCTAAAGGCGCCGTGCTCAAAGTATTCGGTGGTGTTCTCGGCCCGCTACGCAACCCGAGAAATCTCGCGATCGCTGGCGGCTTGCTCGCAGTTGTCGGTGTCGGCTATTGGGTAAGCAGCAATTGGGACTCGTTACCGACGGAATCTCAATCCGATGCAGGCACTTCCGTCCCGAAAATTGTCGATTCGAATGTGACCATACAAGAGCCCGCCCCGGAAATTTCCGAGACACCTGCGGTGTCTGTAGTGAACGAACTGCTGGAAGAAGCGAGATCGGCGCGTGGCTCCGGGTATATTTTCAGTCCGCCCGGCGAAAATGCGGTTGAACTTTACGTAGCAGCATTGTCGTCGGCACCCGACGATGCGATCGTTGCGTCAGAACTGGAAGACGTGGTCGACCAAACACTCGGCATGATCGAGAAGGCATTGCTGGAACAGCGCAGCGATGATGCAGCCGAAGCGGTGCAGATGGTTCGCCTCGCCGATCCCGATAACAGCCGCCTCGTATTCCTTGACGCACAGATCAAACAGATGCAGCTCCGCAGTGCCATAGACCAGGCGCGGGCAGCGATTCGGAGTGGTCGATTCGAAGACGCTGGTAATTTCATCGGTACTGCGGAAGCGGTCAACACCGGCGATGCGAGCGAGATCGATGCGCTGAAACAGGAATTGGCCGCAGCACTCAGTCAGCAACAGGTCGGCGAAGTACTCGCGCAGGCAAACGAGCGTCTCAATGAAAACAAGCTGATATCCCCGTCGAACGATAATGCGCGCTATTACTACCAGTTGGCGCTGAGTAATGACCCGGATAACCCGGCAGCGCAGCAGGGCATGACGATCATCGCCAGCAAGCTGGTATTGCAAGCCAGACAAGCGATCGATGAGGAACAATTCGGCTTGGCCGACACGCTGCTTCAGGATGCTGAAGAGCTGGATCCGGCGAGCAGCGATCTAGTCGCCTCAAAATCTGCGTTGCTCGACGCCAGGAACAAGCAGGAATTGGAACAAAGGGCCGCCGCAGAAAGACAGGCGGAGGCTGAACGCCTTGCCGCCGACAGAAAAGCGGAAGCTGAGCGGATTGCCGCTGAGAGAAAAGCGGAAGCTGAGCAACTTGCCGACGCCGAAAGACGAGCTGAGGTCGCTGCACTCGCAGCCCTGGAGAAACAGGCCGAGTTGGAGCGAGAACTCGAATTGCAACGTCAGGCGGACGCGAAACAACGGGCCGAGCTGGAACGGCAGTTGAAGGCGCAAGTCGAAACCGAGGCCCAAAAGCGGGCCGATCTCGAAAGACAATTGTCGGCACAGGCTGAACTCGAAGCGGAAAAACGTGCGGGGCTCGAACGCGAACTCGTTGCACAGCGCCAGGCCGAGGCGGACACGCGCGCCGAGCTGGAGAGTGAGGTGGCAGCCCGTAAAGCTGAGGACCAGAAGCGGACTTCCGCCGAGCTGGCAGCGGCAGCGGTTGCGGCGGCAAATGCGCGTTCAAAATCAGGATCAGGCAATCGCGTCGGTGCGCCGACGACGACACGCAAGACCCAGACGGTTGCGGACTCCAACAGGCCCGGATTCGATCCCTCGCCAGAACCCGAGCCGGAGACGGTCGCCTTGAATCAATTGCCGGTGGAACGCCGAAGTCCGACGATTGAGAGAACCTTTACCCCGACGCCGACGCCTGTCGCCACACATAACAGCAGCTCTTCGGTCACGCAGGATGTCGCGCCGAGCGAGCCACGCCGAGTCGCCATCAGTCAACTCAAGCGCACGAATTACGTGGCGCCCAAGTATCCACGCGCTGCCCAGCGCAGAAACACCTCTGGCTGGGTCGATCTGGGATTCACGGTCGCGAGAGACGGCACCGTGCACAGCATCGAGATTATCGAGTCGACGCCCGCCTCGGTATTCGACGAGGCAGCTACCAAGGCAGTCAGCCAATGGCGCTTCGATCCGGTTATCGAGAACGGCGAACCCGTTGAAAGACGGGCGGGCGTTCGCATGATGTTCAGCCTGGAATAGTCCCTCAGACAGCGAATATCCCTGCCCTGGTCTGTCCGTGATTTTCCAGATTGGACCAAATGCGGCATTCCCGCTACTCTAAGGCTTCCCGAAGCATCTGGAGGGCACTGCGGGGTGGACGTGGAAGCCGAAGTCAAAGAAGAAAAACCGGCTCGAAAGCAACAGCAGCGCAGCATCAAGACCAAACAGAAATTGCTGGATGCTGCGATTGAGGCATTTTCCGAGAACGGGTTCAAGGGAACCTCGACGCGAGATATCGCGGAGCGGGCCGGTGTCCATCACCCGCTGATTACCTACCATTTCAATAACAAGGAAGAACTCTGGCGCGCGGCAGCCGATCGAATATTTTCAAAGTTCAACGCCTCCATGGGCCAGGCATTGCAGGAAGTAATCAATGAATGCCCGCGTACGCGGATGGCAATGATGATACGTACCTACGTGCGTTACGCGGCCAGCCAGCCGGCATTGCACAAAGTAATGGTGCAGGAAGCAAGCCACCCCAGCAGCCGGCTCAATTGGCTGATAGAGACCCATCTTCGCCCCCTGTTCGAGGTGTCTGTCAAAAACCTCAAAGAGTTACAGGACATTGGAATGGCCCCGCAGGGAAATCCCGCTATCCTGTTCAACATGATTCGTGTTACCTCCGGGGGCCTGATCGCGCTCGGTCACGAACTGAAAGGGACCAGCGGAATCGACCTTGAATCGCCGGGCACGATCGACGAATTGTCGGATATGATCGTCGACGTGTTTCTGCCCGTGAATGCCACAGAGAAGGCGGACTAGCGGACGGAAAGCACGCTGTACATCTCCGTTAGTATCGACAACGCAATAGCCGCCGGACCGACGGCACCGATATCCAACCCAGCTGGGCCGTGCAAACGACCGTCCAGCGCCGCGCCAGCGTCGCCCAATTCGGCTAGCAGTCGGCGGCGCCGGTCTTTCGGACCCAACAAGCCGACATACGAAACCTCCGATTCCGACAGGTGCTCCAAGTACTTCCGATCGCTTGTAAGGTGATGACTCATGACGATTGCAGCATCGAATTTGGACAAGTCGACATGCCTGGACATGTCTTCGACTGCACAGCAGATGACTTCTTCGGCTTTATCGAACTTGCCGCTTTCAATGTAGCCAGGACGATGATCGACGACCGATACGCGCCATCCAAGTTCGTCGGCCAGTCGTGTCATCGGTTCCGCATCCAGTCCTGCGCCGAGTACGAGTAATCGCACGCGTGGATTCAAAAGGGCGAGCAGGATAGTCGCATCCCCGTTGCCGACCTGAACCGATGCCGTCAATGACGCCTTGCCTGCCAATGCGGCTTTGGCCTCCGCCAACAGCACATTCGCCTGGTCATCGGTCAAATTAAAGTTGACTGCTGTATCGCCCGAGGTGACGAGCGTCGCACCGTGCTCGATGTCGTCGGACTCCAGTACGGTCACGGCGATTTCTCGTTGATCGCCCTCATATGCCCGTGCGATCGCCTCGAATGGTGCGTAATCATGTTCCGCGAGAAGCGGTTGCAGAAATATCCGCATCAGTCCGTCACAGCCGACACCAAGACCCCACAATTCCTCGTCATCCACGCCAAGGTCATAGGTAACCGTCTGCGCCTTTCCCGAGTCCAGCACCGCTCGTGCTCGCTCCGCGAGGTCGCCCTCGAGGCAGCCGCCCGAGAGCATTCCCTGGAAGTCGCCTTCTGAATTTATGATCATGCGCGCGCCGGCTTTGCTGTAAGTAGATCCTTCCGTTTCGAATACGCTTGCCAGCACCAGGGGCTGCTTTAGCTCGCGCCACTCGTAAAATGATTTGAGAAGGTTCCCCGGCGTCATCAGGCGACCTTGCGTAATTTGCTGTCCTGCTGAAGCAATCGGCTTAATTGGCCCAAGCTTTCAATGTTGTGCGCCGGCAGGAAAATATCGACATGTGGCAACATCGTCCTGATGCCCATTGCCTTTGGCTCGAACTCCGAATACCTGAGCATCGGGTTCATCCAAATCAGTTGGCGACAGGAACGGTGCAAACGCTGCATTTGAAAATCGAGATCTGATGTCGAATCTCTTTCGAGCCCGTCGCTCAGCAATACGACCACGGCATTTTGCGCGAGCACGCGTCGACTCCAATCAACATTGAAGCGCTCGAGACACTCGGCGATCCTGGTCCCGCCGTCCCAGTCTTTCACATCTTCGGATATTGCGGCCAGGGATCGGTCGATGTCCTTGTCCGCAAGTCTTCGAGTAATGTTGGTAAGCTGCGTGCCGAAAACGAAGGTATGGACGACCCGATGCCGCGAGCTCATCAGGTGTGCGAATATGAGGAACGCCCTCGAGTAAGCACTCATCGAGCCCGATATGTCGCAAATCAGGACCAGCGGTGGCGGGCGGCGCAAGCGGCGCTTACGCGCAAGCTCGATGAGCTCGCCGTTATTCCTGAGGACCTGTCGCAGCGATCGCCGAAGGTCATAACGGTGACCGAATGGATTGGAACGGAAGCGCCGGGTTCGAACATCGGCGGTGCAAAGAATCTCCGCCTGCAACAGCTGTTTCGCCTGCGCTTGTTCCTCGAGGCTCATGTCTTCGAAATCCTTGCGTCGTAGAACCTCGCGGCGCGACCAGGATCCTGCCTGGTCGATTTCGACTTGCGTGCCGTCAAATTCATCGCCAATAGCGACGGACGACAAGGCCTCCAGCAAACGACGATTCGGTGCTGCCGGCGGGTCTCCGGGCGCTTCGATAGTTGGTAGCAACAGCGACATCATGCGCTCTAGCAGCCGGGGGTTCCGGAAGTAAATGTGAAACGCCTGATCGAACAGGCGAAAATGTGCGGGATCGTTGACCAGGACGGCGCGAAGGGCCCAATAAAAGTCGTCGCGCCGCTCGATGCCGGCGTTGCGAACCGCAGACATCGCCTCAACGACGCGTCCGGGGCCTACTGGCAGACCGGCGTTCCGCAAAGTCCTGCAAAACATCAGAATGTTGTCGGCGAGTCGGCCCGGGTCACTCATGCGGCCGCTTGGATTTCGGCCAGGAGACGGGCGGCCTCACTCCCCCGCACTTTCGCTATGTCGTCCTGGTACTTCAACAAGGAACCCAGGGTATCGTTCAGAATCTCAGGCGTTAGCGTTACAACATCGAGTTGCGTCAATGCGTTCGCCCAGTCGATCGCCTCCGCTATACCCGGACGCTTGAAAAGGTCCTGCTCGCGAAGTTTGTGAATGAAGGCGACTAGCTGATCGCGAAGTTCGTCAGCGATGTCAGGCGCCTTCAGCGCGACGATCTGCGACTCCATTTCCTGGCTGGGATAGTCGACCCAGTGATAGAGACAGCGACGGCGTAAGGCGTCATGAACCTCACGCGTCCGATTCGACGTGATCACGACTATCGGGGGCTCTTCCGCCTTAATCGTGCCGAGTTCCGGAATACTGATCTGAAAATCGGACAACAGCTCCAATAGAAAGGCCTCGAACGGCTCATCCGCTCGATCGATCTCATCGATCAGTAACACGGGCGGCCCACCGGCGTGTTGCTCAAGCGAGCTGAGCAATGGTCTCTCGGTCAGGAATTCGCGCTTGTAGAGTCCCTTGCCGATATCGCCTGTCACGCCTTCTGCCTCGGCGATGCGTATTGCGACCATTTGCCGAGGAAAATTCCATTCATAAGCGGCGCTCGCGAGATCAAGTCCCTCGAAACACTGCAAACGAATAAGGTCGCGACCGAGCGTAGCGGCCAGAACTTTTGCAATTTCCGTCTTGCCGACACCCGCCTCACCCTCGAGCAACATCGGCCTGCCCATGCGAAGCGCCAGGTAGACGACAGTCGCGAGATCCCGTCCGGCGATGTAATCGCCCCCGGTCAGAAGTGCACGTGTCTCTGAAACGTCGCCCGGCAAGTCTTTCATTTTTGGGAGTCAGCCACTCGCAGCGGCAACCGCGCGTTTGGCCATGACAACTACCAGGTGCGCGCGATACTCCGAGCTGGCGTGCAAATCCTGGTTCAGGTCGTCCGCCGAAATCGTCAGTCCGTCCAGCGCCGCCGCCGAAAAATCATCAGCCAACGCCGCCTCGATCTCGCTTGCGCGAAATGCGCAGGCACCGGCGCCGGTCACGGCAGCGCGAATGCCTTCCGCTGTTTCGGCAATCATTACGCCGACAACTGCGTAGCGCGACGCCGGGTTCGGAAATTTGGCATAGGCAGCACGTTTGGGCGTGGGAAAGCGCACAGACTGGACGATCTCATTGGGCTCCAATGCGGTCTCGAACAGCCCTTTAAAGTAGTCGTCCGCAGAAATTTCTCTCTTGTCGGTCCTGACGACGGCGTTCAGGCCGAGCACAGCCGCTGGATAGTCGGCAGCGGGGTCGCTGTTCGACAAGGAGCCACCAATAGTTCCCCGATTACGAACCTGGGCATCGCCGATTGTGCCTGCCAAGTCCGCTAATGCAGGTATCTCGGACTGAACGATATCGCTCAGGGCAACGTCTGCGTGCGACGTCATGGCGCCGATTTCGATCGCTTTGCCGTCCTTCTTGATACCGCGAAGCGCGTCTATCCCGCTCAAGTCCACCAGGTCGGACGGCTGTGCGAGCCGCATCTTCATCGTCGGCAGCAATGTCATGCCACCCGCAAGAAGCTTTGCCTCGTCGTTGCTGGCAAGGATTTTTGATGCCTCATCAATCGAAGCCGGCCGGTGATACTGAAATTCGTACATGGTGAATCCCCGTTATTGTTTAGGCTGATGCCGCCCGGATTGCCTGCCAAACCCTCTCCGGCGTCGCTGGCATTGAAATGTCATTGACGCCCAGGCCCGACAACGCATCGACGACTGCATTGATAACGGCCGGCGTCGAGCCGATCGTCCCTGCTTCCCCACAGCCCTTGACGCCGAGTACGTTGTGGGCACAAAGCGTCGTGTTGGTCGTCAGTTTGAAATTCGGCAGGTTATCGGCCTTAGGCATGCAGTAATCCATGTACGAGCCGGTCAACAGCTGTCCGGAATCGTCATAGACGCATTGCTCGTAGAGCGCCTGACCGATGCCCTGGGTTATCCCACCATGGACCTGTCCCTCGACAATCATCGGATTTATGATTCGCCCGAAGTCGTCGGCCGCAGTGAAACGGTCAATTTGGACAATACCGGTGTCCGGATCGATCTCGACCTCACAAATATGACAGCCGCCAGGGAAAGTAAAATTCTTGGGGTCGTAAAACGCGGTCTCTTCCAGTCCCGGCTCGAGAACGTCGAGCGGGTAGTTATGCGGTACGTATGCTGCAAGCGCAACGTCACCAAAACTCACTGAGCGATCCGTGCCTGTAACACGCAGTTGTCCGTCGACAAATTCGACATCATCCGCAGACGCTTCTAGTAGGTGCGCAGCAATTTTCCTGGACTTCGCCTTTATTTTATCCATCGCCAACATTAGTGCCGTGCCACCGACGGCCAGCGACCGTGACCCGTAAGTTCCCATGCCGAAGGGAATCTTACCGGTGTCACCATGAATCACTTCGACATTATCAATGTCGACGCCGAGCGTTTCGGTCACAAGTTGGGCGAATGCGGTCTCGTGTCCCTGCCCGTGGCTGTGGGATCCGGTGAGGACCGTTACCGATCCGGTCGGATTTACTCGTATGGTTCCCGACTCGTATAACCCTGCACGGGCACCTAATGCCCCGGCAATATTTGACGGCGCCGCACCACAGGCCTCGATGTACGTCGACAAGCCGACACCTCTATATTTGCCTCGTTCGCGTGAGTCCGCCCGGCGCTTCCCGAAGCCGTCGTAATCGGCAAGTTCGAGGCATTTTTGGAGGCAAGTGTGGTAATCACCAGAGTCGTACTCGAGTGCGACCGGGGTTTGATATGGAAAAGCATCCTGCGGGATGAAATTGCGGCGCCGAATCTCAACCTGGTCGATGCCAGTCTCTCGCGCCGCCCTGTCGACCAGCCTTTCGATCATATAGCTCGCCTCCGGACGACCCGCACCACGATATGCATCGACCGGCACGGTATGTGAAAACATGCCCTTCAATTCGCAATAAATCGCCGGCGTCTTGTAAGTACCTGCCAGCAAGGTCGCGTGCATATAGGTTGGCACTGCAGGTCCGAAAGTGGACAAATAGGCGCCCAAGTTCGCCTTGGTCCGTACGCGAAAGCCCAAGAAGTCGCCTTCTTTACTCAGTGCGAGATCGGCATGGGTAATATGATCCCTGCCGTGAGTGTCGCTCATGAATGATTCGCTGCGATCTGCTGTCCACTTTACTGGTCGATCTACCCGCTTTGAGGCCCAGGTAATAATCGCCTCTTCTGCATAGTGAGCAATCTTCGAGCCGAAACCACCACCAACATCTGGTGCTATTACGCGCAATTTATGCTCCGGTATTCCAAGGACATACGCGCCCATCAACAATCGAATGACGTGAGGATTCTGGCTAGTCGTATACAGCGTGTATTCGTCCTTGCCGCTGTCATAGTCGCCGATACCGGCACGTGGCTCTATCGCATTTGGTATCAGGCGGCTGTTGACAATATCGATGCTGCTGACATGAGCGGCGTTCGCAAACGCTTCATCGGTTGCAGCTGCGTCGCCGATCTCCCAGTCGAAACAGACATTGCCGGGCGCGTCATCCCAGACAAGCGCTGCACCGTCGGCGCAAGCCGCCGTCAAGCTGGCCACTGCCGGCAACTCCTCGTAGTCAACATCGACCTGCTCTGCCGCGTCGCGCGCAATGCTGCGACTTTCGGCGAGCACGACGGCGACCTGATCGCCGACATAGCGCACCGTGTCGGCGGCTAATGGCGGATGTGGCGGCTCGGCCATCGGTGATCCGTCCTTGTTATTGACGCCCCAGCCGCAAGGCAGGCCACCAACGCCGTCGTCCGCCATGTCTTTACCGGTGAAAACCGCGACCACGCCGGGCATCGCCAGCGCTGCACTGCTGTCGATACCACCGATCCTGGCGTGCGGCAGCGGCGAGCGAATGATGTGCGCGTAAAGTTGGTGTGGCCGATTGATGTCATCGGTGTACTGACCCTTACCCGTTATAAAGCGTTGGTCCTCTTTGCGTCGAACCGCCGCACCAATACCGTTCTCTGTCATGCCGCTTCCTCTTGTTCTTATGTTCGCATTGCTTCCGCGCCGGCTTTCACGGCTCTGACGATGTTTTGATAGCCCGTGCAACGGCAAAGATTGCCCTCGAGCCACTCGCGAATTTCTTTTTCACTGGGATCCGGATTCTGCTTCACGAGATCCAGCACACTCATGATCATGCCCGGCGTGCAAAAACCGCATTGCAAACCATGATGTTCACGAAACGCTTCTTGCATCGGGTGCAATACACCGTTCTGCGCAACCCCCTCAATCG
>Ga0255058_10001265_pt1 | contig 14318 bp, 13 predicted proteins | sample Cases_109_9_MG_FD_188637 | JGI IMG/M metagenome (GOLD analysis project Ga0255058, IMG submission 188637) | Seawater microbial communities from Amundsen Gulf, Northwest Territories, Canada - Cases_109_9 | ecosystem: Environmental > Aquatic > Marine > Gulf | place: Canada: Northwest Territories... | reverse complement strand
TCGACCACCTGACGCATGAAGGTCATGGTCTTGACGCGCTCTTCGCGTCTGCGCACGGTCAACACGCCGCTGCGCAACGCCTCGCGCTGGGCGGCAAGGACGCGGGCGCGGCGCGCCGCAGGGTCGCGGTGAAGCAGGGTCGCCCAGACCGCCGCCGAGCTGGCGGCAGCGGTCAGACCCGCCATGAGGACGACCAAAAACTCGAAGGTCACGCCGGCCGGCAAAAGGGATTGAAAAGTCATACCTCGAACTTCACCATGCGGTACATGACGGTGGCCCCGATCGCGAAACTGGTCAGGCCCAGGCCGATCAGGAGATGGCCGCGGGGATCGATGAACAGGTCCATGATGTAGTCGGCGTTCACCAGGTAGATCAGGATGCCCATGACGAAGGGCAGGGAGCCAATGATGTAAGCGCTCGCCTTGGCCTCCCCGGACAGGGCCTTAATCTTGAGCTTGAGCATGCGGCGGCCGCGCAGGACGGTGGACAGATTCTCGAGGGTCTCGGCCAGATTGCCGCCGGTCTCGCCCTGAATGGTAAGACTGACGGTGAAGAACTTGAACTCCTGGAGGTTCAGCTTGACGGCCGACTCCCAGAGCATATCCTCGAGCTTGTTGCCCATCTTCACGCCGTCGGTCACCTTGCGCATCTCGGATCCCACGGGGTCGGCGATCTCCTCACCCGCATTCTTGATGGCTTCGCTGATCGGCAGGCCCGACTTGATGCCTCGGGTCATGAGGTCGATCGCCTCGGGAAAGTGCGCGATAAACTTCGTTTGCCGTCGCTTGGCGAGGAAGGTGATGACAAGGTGGGGCAGGCCGATGGCGCCGAACAGGCCGAGAAAGACGGCGGCGATCAACGGCACGAACCCAGTTGCCGCCACGCCGCCGAAAATGACGACGCCGCAGACGCCGCTTATCGAGAGATACTTGCCAATCGTGATGTCCAATCCGGCGCGCCCGAGGCGGCAGCGCAGCTCCTCGCGGCGCGGCAGCGCGCTCTTGATCAGTCGGTCAAGCAGCGGGATGTCACTATCGGACGTGCGCTTGCGGGCATTGACCATGGGTCCGGTCTCATCGGACACCTTGCGCCCGACCTTGACCTGGTTCACCCGCCGTCGGAACCGCTTGCTGCCGGCATCGCCGGCCAACAGGGCCGCGATGATGACCAGCAGACCGACCACGATGAGGCCGCCGAAGATGAGGATTTCGGGCCCCTGCAGGAAACCCTGTTGAAGCGTCATCCAATGACCTCCATGAGCTTGCGCTCGAGACCGAAATAGGCGGCTTTCGGTGCGAAGAACGGCCTGAGCCCGGAGGCTTTGTAGCTGCCCTGGAGCTGGCCATCCTCGGATTCGCCTTCAAACTGGAAGGTGAAGAGATCCTGTGTGGTGATGATGTCGCCTTCCATGCCGATCACCTCCGTGATGTGGGTGATTCGACGCATTCCGTCGCGCATGCGCGCGATCTGAACGATCATGTCGAGCGCTGCGGCGACCTGGGTTCGAACGGCCTTGGCCGGAAGATTTATGCCGGCCAAGCCGATCATGTTTTCCAGCCTGGTCAGAGCCTCGCGCGGCCGATTGGCGTGGATCGTACCGAGCGAGCCGTCATGACCGGTGTTCATGGCCTGAAGCATGTCGACCGCCTCGCTACCGCGCACCTCGCCAAGGATGATGCGGTCGGGGCGCATACGCAGCGCGTTCTTGACGAGATCGCGCATTGTGATGTCGCCTTGGCCTTCAAGGTTGGCCGGCCGGGTCTCCAATCTGACCACGTGCGGCTGTTGCAGCTGCAGCTCGGCGGCGTCCTCGATGGTCACGACTCGCTCGCCATGGTCGATCATCTGCGACATGGCATTCAGCAGCGTGGTCTTACCCGAACCGGTGCCGCCGGAGATGAGAATGTTGAGCTGACTGCGAGCTGCAATCTTCAAGAGCGTGCACATCGGATCGGAGATGTTGCCCTGGCGCATCATCAGGTCGAGCGTGATTTTCTGCTTGGCGAACTTACGAATGGAGATGGTCGGACCATCGATGGCCAGTGGCGGGATGATGATGTTGACGCGGCTGCCGTCTTTGAGGCGGGCATCGACCAGGGGTGTGGTTTCGTCGACGCGCCGTCCGACTTGCGAAACTATTCGCCGGGAGACGTTCAGAACATGGGCGTCGTCGCGGAACTTGACGCTGGTCAGATTCAGCTTGCCACGCTGCTCGACATAGACCTGATTGGGACCGTTGACCAAAATGTCGGTGATCGATTCGTCGGCCAGCAGCGGCTCGAGCGGCCCCAGACCGAGCATGTCGTCGAGCATGAGGTCGACAACGGCCTGGTGCTCCGGCCCGTTCAGGCGGATCTGCTCTTCCTGCAGCAGTTCGGTGACGATCTCGCCGACCTGATAGGCCAGTTCCCGGCGCGGGAGCTGGGAGGCCGCCGTCAAGTCCAAACGCTCCATGACGAGAGGTTGGATGCGCGATTTGGCGCTTTCGACCGTAGCCGTGTGGGGGGCTGCCTCGTCGGACGCTTCTTCTTTCTTGCGGCTTTGCACCGCTGTGTTGGTGGCTTTCGCCTTGACCAGGTCGGCCGAGGCCTGGGTGGGCTTGGAGGTGTTGAGCAGCCAGGTGATCAAATCCCCGACAAGATTGCGCCGCTCCAACAGGTTTAGGCTGTCGAGCTCGTCACTCAGCTCGTTGGTGACGATCTGACCGATCCGAAGCGCAAGCTCCGGCCGCGGCAAGCTCGCCACTTCTTCGGACTTAAAGTCCTCCAACAGCAGCGGCTGCACCTTGGCAAGCAACGCTTGGCGGTCGCCGCCGCGTTCAGCCTTGGCGACTGGCTTTTCCAGGGCGGCGCTTGCCGCCTCTTCTTCGGCGGGTTGAATTGACATGAGCCCCTACGATTATTTTCCGGTGGACTTGGTCTTTTTCGAACCACCCAATTTGAACCAGGACTTCTTTCCGGCCTTGGGCTCTGCATCGGCGCCGTCGCTGGCGATGATGCCGGCGATCGACCTAAGACTCTTGGCTGCCTTGCTGCGACCGGACTGGTTTACAACCGGCTTACCGGTGTTGGCCGCATCGTTGAAAAGCTTGGACTCGTCGGTGATCGTCAGATCGACCTTGCGGCCCAAAGCCTTTTGAAATTCACCCTGACCCATGGCCTGCTGGCCGCCCTTGCAGCGGTTCGCAACCACGGTGATCGGCGTCTTGGGCGCGGCTTCCTCGATGATGCCGAGAAGGCGGATGGAGTCTCTCAGCGCTGGCAAGCTCAACTCTGTTACCAAAATGACGTGGGTTGCTTCGTTGAGCACCTCATCACGCACGCTATAAAGCGCTCGCGGCAAGTCGACGACGATGCAGCCGTGCTCGTGAGCGAGCGTTTCGAAGAGAACCTCGACGGCGTTCGGGCTGAAACTGTGCCCGTGCGCAAGGTTTTCTTCGGTGGCCATGATCGACAGGTTGTCGGATAGCTTCGCGGTGGCACTGGAGATAAACAGGTTGTCGATACGCGCAGGCGTTTCCAGCGCCTCGCGCAGACCCCGTGTCGGCTCCAGGTCGAGGGACAAGGCGATGGTTCCGAACTCCAGGTCGAGATCGACCAGAGCCGTCTTCATGCCCTTCTCCTCGGCGAAGATCCACGCCAGATTGACCGCCGTCGTGCTGGCGCCGACACCGCCGCGCGCGCCGACCACGATGATCTTGTGCACCTCGTCCGGTGAGATCTGTGGCTTCGGCGCCGCTTCGACCTTGGCCTCCTCGCTGCGGGACAAGGCCGCGGCCAAAGCTTTCTCGGTGACGGGCTTTACCAGATAATCGGTAACGCCGGCCTCCGTCAGCTCGCGATAGAGGGCGATGTCGTTGATCTCACCGATCCCGATCAAGTGGGTATCCTCGGTGAAGGCCGCGGTCAGCGACAGCATTGCGCTCAAGGGTTGACTGCTTGCGCCGATATCGACGATCACGACCTTGGGTGCAGGGACCTCGGCCAGATAGGCGAGGGCCGCAGAGCTGTCGCCATCGCGTACGACGGCATCGGCGAAGAACTGCTGCAGAACGGACGAGACTACGCCGTGGGTCTGTTCGTCACCCACGAAGGCGATGCACTCGGCCGCTTCACACTGAAGCGGTTCTGGGTCGAAAAGGCTGTCCGGCATGCCCATCAGTTCGTGGTTTCCTCTTGGTTGATTGCTTTGATCTTGTCATCGCGATAACGCCGCATTGCGCCGCTAGCCTGTGACGCGTCAGCCGGACCAAGTTCCCGGCCCTCGACAAGGTCGAGCGGGTTGGCGACCATCATCCCGAGAGCCGCATTGACGGAGCAGCCCCAGGGATGATCCGGGCGCAAAGTCGGTTCCGGCTGCGCCACCGCGCAGTCCGGCGGAATGACGACCGCGCGGGTGATCAACACCGCCACCTCGTTGTTTGCCGGTGCGCCAGCGTCGGGCGCCGCGACTGAGTCGGAGGCGACCAAACCAAGGCGCGCGAATTCGTTCTTGACAGCTGAGACGCGGTCCATCGCCGCACGGCTGGTGTCGCCGGCGCCGGCCTGAACGACGATTTCATCCCTGGCGTTGATGCGGTTGCTGCGAATGAATTCGTCCAGGGCTGCGCTTTGATTTGGGTCAAGGCTGGGCTTGCCGCCGGTAAAGGCGACCATATGGCGAAGTGTGACGACTTCGACCATGTTGTCCGCTGACTGTGGAATTTGCTCCCACTTGGCGTGCGGGAACAAATTGTCCCCCAGTTCGCCCTGTTTCGGTGAGCAGGCGACGACCGCCAGGCAGGCTAGCCCGATGACGGTGAGTTCGCGCAATGGCATGCGATTTTTATCGGTCATGGGGTCCTACTCCAGGATGAAGCCGGTTTGCCCGGACGAGGCACTCGCCGTGGACGCGCCGTTTTGCAGCGGTATGGTTTGTATCGTGCTCGCCGTGTTGGCCTCGGCACCGGCCGTAGCTTGGCGCGGCGCCATATAGGGATCGGTCGGCAACGGCGGCTGCGTCATCGTCGGGCGCACCACATAGGGAGTCACGACGATCAACAGTTCCTGCTGACGTTCTTCCAGGCGGTTCTGCTGGAAAAAGGCGCCGAACAGGGGGATGTTACCCAGACCCGGAATGTCGTCGTTGTCTTGGCGGCGGGTGTCGAGACGCAAGCCGGCGATCGCGAAGCTTTGGCCCGAAGCGAGCTCGACGGTGGTCTCCACGCGTCGGGTGCTGATACCCGGGATCTCGATGCCGTTGAAGCTGATCGCGCCGATGTCGCTCAGTTCGCTCACCTCCGGTCGTACGCGCATGCTGATCCGGTTGTTGCTCAAGATCGTCGGCGTGAAGGCGAGGCTGACACCGAATTCCTTGAACTCGACCGAGGTATCGCCGTCGGTCACGTCGGTCGGGACGGGGAATTCGCCGCCGGACAGGAAGCTGGCGGTTTCACCCGACAGGGTGGTCAGGTTCGGTTCGGCGAGAATAGTGACCAGGCCGTCGGCAGCGAGAGCGTCGATCAGATTGTTGAGATCCCAGTTGTCGTTTTGATAGCCGCTGTTCGCCGTGATGCCGCCGTCTTCGTGGGCAATAAAGTTGGGAGGTGTAAACAAGGTGCCGGTGGTGATGCGGAACAGGAAATCACTGTTTTGGAACATGGCGTCCCAGCTGAATCCGAAGTTCTCGATGACGTTCTTCGAGACATCGGCAATGCGCACGCGCAGATTCACTTGATTGGCCTGCGTGACGGCGACCCGATTGATGATATCTTCGCCCTTGCCGATGAAGCGGCCGGCCAAGCGCCGAACGTCCTCCGCATCGGCCGCGGTGGCCACCGCCCCGGTCAGGATGATGCCGCCGTCGATCGAGGTCGCCGTGACCCCACCTGCCGGAAGCAGGTCGCCGAGGGCGCTGTTGAGCCGGCTGAGGTTGTGGGTCACCAGGACGCGGGCATTGGTGATCACGTTGTCGTTGGCGTCGAGCGCATAAAGTGTCGTCTCTCCGGGCTTCTTGCCGAAGATGTAGATCATGCGCGGCGACTTGACGTTGACATCGGCGATCCCGGCATTGGCGATGAAGACCGATTGGGCCGATTGGCTCAACCGGACCAGCCGACCCTCGTTGACCTCCAGGGTCACAATCTCGTCGCTGGGGCCGATCTGCTGGGACTGTGCCTGGGCGCTTTCGGTCAGTGGCGGAGAGAAGCCCCCGGCAAGCAACGCGATGGCCGCCAGGGCAAATTTTAGACTGTTATTTCGCGTCATTGGCTTGCCTCCGAACCGGCGGTGGCCGGGGCGCTTGGCTGCTTAACCTTCTCATCGATTTTCTTCAGCAGCTCGTCGAACGCCTGCCCGACCGATTGTTCCCGAGTGTTGTTGCCACGCACCACCGTTACCTGATTTCCGTCGCTGTCGGGGAATCCGACGAGGACGCTGGCTTCGGCATCCCAGGTGTATGTCTTGCCGGATGTGGGTTCCGGTTCCTCGAGAGGCTCTCCAGAATTGGCAAGGCGTTCCAGCTCGGCTTCGTTCTTCGCCAATGCGCGCAGGCTCAGCGACAGCCGGCCCAGTTCGCGCGCCACGGACAGGATCTCCACCTGCTTGGGCGTCAGCTCCATGGTCGCGGTCTTAGCGAGTTTCGGTTGCCCGGTCACGTCATCGACCCGGCTGTCCAGCGCCAAGATGCGAACGTTCTTGAGGATCGTCTCGCTGGCGCGATGCTGCTCGCCGTCCTTCTTCTCGAGGCTATGAGTGAGGATGATGTCCACGCGGTCACCCGGGAAGACCAGGCCGGCGACGCCGGAGTCCGCGCCGATCTTGATCGACATGGCGCGGTAGCCAGGGATCAGCACGGCGGCCATGAAGCCGCGGTCGCCGGGCTTGATGATGCGGCCCGTGGTAATCGGTTCCCCGGCCGAGATGCCACGCCGGATCACCGCTCCGAACAGATCGGCAGGATCGGTTGTCTTTCTGACCAGATATGACTCGGGGACCTGGGTGTCGGATGGCCAGGGCTGCCAGCGCAAATGCTCTTCTTTTAAGAATGTGCCGGCGGGCAGGGCCACTTCCGCGACCAGTACGCGCAGGACCTGTTCTTTCTTCGGTTCGGGCGCCGGTGCCGCGACTTGGCGCTGGCTATCCAGCCAGGCCCGGGCCACGAAAACGGTGCCGACGACCAACAGCAACGCCGCTGCGATCAGCATTATGGAACGGGCGGACATCGTTGGGGAAACTCCTTGCCAGGAATGTTGGTGATCAAACTAATCCAAGAAGGGTAAAGGCCACGTAAACTCCGCCAGCAAAGATTGCCACACCGTATGGCATTGGTTGTTGGGCGAAATCTGGCGAGGCTTCAGTGACCGCCAAAGCGGCGAGAGACGGACTGCGTAACCAGCGGTGACGAACATAGAGCAAAAGCGCCATGCCACCGCCGGTCAAAGCGGTAAGCAGAATGAAATCAACGAGTAGGCTTGGCCCCGCCCAAAGCGAAGCGGCGGCCAGCAGCTTCGCATCGCCGCCGCCGACCTTACCCGTAGTGAACAGTATGAAGCCGACTGCCAACAGGCTGCCGCCAACCATCAAACCGCCCAACCAGTCGACCGGCTGTGCGGGGGCCAGGGCAAAAAATGGATAGCACAAGGCAATTCCCAGGCAGTAGCTGTTGGGAATCGTCAGCTTTCGTATATCGCTGAACGCCGCCGCGCCCAGCAGTACGATGAATCCAAGGATTGCCAGTTGGGACACGAACCCTAAGGTAGTCATGACATGACCTCAGCTGTTGGCGGACAAATGAAAAGGGCCGGGCGGAGTTCGCCCAGGCCCCTTTCTTGCTCTTCGCAGACGGCCAACCGAATGCGGCCGTCCCGGATGTTCAGCCGCCGCCGGCCGCGCTAGTCAGTGCGCTGGAGACCGTGTTGAACATGGTCGACAAGGAGTTCCCCATCGCAGTCAGCGCGCCGATCGCCGCAACCGAGACCAAAGCGGCAATAAGGCCGTATTCGATTGCGGTCGCGCCCGTCTCGTCTTTGGCGAAGGTACGGATGACCTTGAACATGATTGCAATCTCCTTCTCTTGGGCAAACCACAGAGCAAATTCGTGCCGGATCATCACTCGATCGTCTTAAGGAGGAGTAAATATATCCATTCGGAGTAATGAATTATCATTAAGTAATATTAAATATCCCTAAAGAATACCCTTATTTAGGCTTAAGTTAAATTTGCGTTAATTACTCAGGATCTAACGTCTAATTCGGGCGCTCCGGACGAATCCGGGCGCGGGCAAGTTCCGTTGAATTTACCGAGAAAGCACGGCCGGCCCGTCATGTCGGCGCGGAGATTTAGTATGGGCCATGGTGCCGATTGGACCCGCCCGGGCTCCGCACGCGAACCGCAACGAAGGCCTATGGCTGCGGCATGAACGCCGGATCGTCCGGGAAGCGGGCCGTTTCCCCCGGCGCCAGGCTCCCCATGAGGGGATTTTCCGGGTAGGTGCTCAGGACCTTGCGGCGTAGGACGACACTGGGCGCAGTGCACGACCCCGCCGGAGCCGGTTCCGGTGCGATGTGTCCCCAGGCGTCGACCCCGCGCACCAGCTGCCCCGATCCCCGACCCTGCGATTGCCTGGCGTGCGCGGCGGTATAGTCGGTCAATATGGCGATGCGCCGCTGACGGCTGTGGTTGGCGCGCGAGCCGTGCAGCAATAAGCCGCTGAAGAATGTTACCTCCCCGGGCTCGAGCGTCAGGTCCAAGGCGTCACTCTCTTTGACGTGCAAGGTGCGTGCGACTTTGCGCTGTGCCTGGCCGTCATCGTTGACGATGATCTCGAAGGGAAGGGTGGAGCGATGCGAGCCCGGAACGACACGCAGTCCGCCGTTTTCCGGCGTTGACGCCGTGATGGCGAGATAGGCGATCATGAAACACGGCGCCACTTCGATTCGCGCCGCGTCTTGATGCCAGCCATAGTTCGTGCCGGAGCCCGGCTGCTTGATACGGAACACGGTGTTGGTGTTGAAGATGTTCGGCCCAAGCAGGTCCTCGACGGCATCGAGCGTCGCTTCATGTGCGCCGAGTTGATAGACCCAGTCGAACAGCAGATTTGCCTTTATGTCGAAAGCCCAAACCGCGTCCTCCGGCCTCTCGGCCTCGAAGGCCTCAATTCTATCTCTGATTTCCGAACATTCGCGGGGTTCGAATAGCCTGATCCCCGAGACAAAGCCGAGCTCGTTGAAGTGATCGAGCTGCGAATCTGTCAATCGCTTGGGCATGCCCGTCTCTCCCGGTACCGATCGTTGGTTCCCAATACTGCGCGTTCGAATAGCCAAAGGCGAGAGCGGACCTGTTCGCCAAGCCGCTTAACGCCCGTTCCGGGGGTAACGCTTTGGCAAGGGCGGCGGCCTAGGCTGCGCCGCAGTTGCCGCATTCGCCACAGTCGCCACAGTCCGGGACCCGCGAGAAACATACAAATGACGACCGCAGTCCTCCAGCAGGGAAGATCGATCTGGCTCGCAGATGCCGGCCGGGCGTTGCATGCCCACCGCTGGCTGATCGGTTACACCGTCGCGTATATGCTCTGCGGTTTGGCCCTCGCGAAAATTGCCCGGCTGCCGGAGCAGATGTCGCTCTCGCTCTACTCCGGCGCCAGCTTGAAGATTCTCTTGGGCTGCGTCGGCGCCTTCATGCTGCTCTACCCGCTCTACGTCATGCTCTGGCTTCGCCCGGAACGCCTGATCGAGACCATCGTGACGGACTTTCGGGCCCGCTACCTGACGCCGGACCGCTTGTTGGGGGCCCTCATCGTCATGGCCTTGCTGCCGCTCTTCGTTTCAGTCTTCTCGGGCATCAAGGCGCTCGTTCCGGTCCTCCATCCCTTCGCCTGGGACGAGACCTTCGCCGCCTGGGACCGCCTGCTCCACGGCGGCGTCGATCCCTGGCGGCTTCTGCAGCCTATCTTCGGGTATCCCTGGGCCACGAGTGCGGTCAACTTCTTCTATCACCTCTGGCTGTTCGTGGTTTACGGCGTCCTCTTCTGGCAGGCCTTCTCGACCCGCGATCCGCGGCTGCGCATGCAGTTCCTGCTGAGCTTCGTCTTGACCTGGTCGCTGCTCGGCAGCCTGCTGGCGGTGCTGCTGTCCTCGGGCGGGCCGGTCTACTATGGCCGGTTGACCGGGCTTGCCGATCCTTTCGTGCCGCTCATGGACTATCTCGCCGCGGCGAGCCAGGTGGGACCGGTCTGGGCTCTCGATGTCCAGGACATGCTGTGGCAGAAATACGCCGAGGGCGAGTCCGGCTTCGGCGCCGGCATCTCGGCCATGCCCAGCATGCATGTTTCGGCCACGGTGCTCTTCGCGCTGCTGGCTTGGCGGGTTCACCGCCGGCTCGGGTACCTGTTCGGCGCCTTCGCCCTCATTATCCTGATCGGGTCCGTTCACCTCGCATGGCACTATGCCATCGACGGCTATCTGGCGGCGCTCTCGACCTGGCTCATTTGGCGTGTGGCGGGCTGGTGGACGGCGCGGGACAGGGCATTCCAAGGCGCCTGAGCGGCCACGGCCGGTATGGCTCGGCGTAACTAAATCGAAAGTAGGCCTCGGATAGGCTGTCCCGTCGATACCCTGCGTTCATAGAGCTGGCCCGGCCTTCATCCCATGTCCACCGTCGTCCTGTCACAAAGATCGGAACCCCATGCCGGCGGGGTTTTACGAGTCCTGAGCGCCCACCGCTGGTTCGTCGCCCTCGTGATGATCTATGCCGTTTGCGGCCTCGTGGCGGTCAACGTCTACGATCTGCCCGCCCAGATGTCGCTGTCGCTGTCGCTCTATTCGCTGGTCAGCCTCCAGCTGATGCTGGGTTTCGCCGGCACCTGGCTGCTCTGCTATCCGCTCTACGTGATGGTGGTTCACCGGCCCGAGCGCCTGACGCGCTATCTGATCGATGATCTAAGGGTCAACTACCTGACCGTCGAGCGCGTGGTCGGAGCGCTCGTCATCGCGGCCTTCCTGCCGACCTTCCTGTCGGTCTTCACCGGCTTCAAGACGATGATTTCGGTGATCAACCCCTATGCCTGGGACGCGACCTTCGAGGCCTGGGACCGCTGGCTGCACCTGGGCTGGCATCCCTGGGAGATCCTTCATCCCCTGCTCGCCTATCCGTGGGCGACCAGCGCCGTCAACATCGTCTATCACGTCTGGCTGGTGGTGCTCTATCTCGTGTTGTTCTGGCAGGCCTTCACGACCCGCGACCTGCGCCTGCGCATGCAGTTCTTCCTGAGCTTCGTCTTGACCTGGGTGCTGCTCGGCAGCCTCATGGCCACGCTGCTTTCGTCCGGCGGCCCGGTCTACTACGGCCGCCTGACCGAGTTGCCCGACCCCTATGTGCCGCTGATCGACTATCTCCAGGCCGCGGGCGAGGTCAGCGTGATCTGGGTGCTGACGGTGCACGACGCCCTTTGGGAGTCGCAAATGACGGGGGCCTACGACTTCGGCTCGGGCATTTCCGCCATGCCCAGCATTCACGTGTCCGCCGCAGTACTCCTCGCGCTGCTGGGCTGGCGGGTTGACCGCCGGCTGGGGATCGCCTTAACCGTTTTCGCCGTCGTGATCATGATCGGCTCCGTACACCTGGCCTGGCACTATGCCGTCGACGGCTATCTGTCGGCCGTTCTGACCGTCCTGATCTGGCGCCTTTGCGGCTGGTGGGTCGGGCGCGAGGAGTCCGCTTCGACGGGCTGACGGCCGCGCCGCGAATCTTTTTCACGCCTCGGCCGGATCGGCGGCGCGCTTTCGGTTGCCAGGCCCTCTGGAATCCCGTTAAGTAGTCGCCAGACGACGGTTCCCTTATGGATCAAAAGGGAACAGGGTGCGGCGATGCTCGACAAGCAAAACCAAAGCCCTGGCTGCCCCCGCAACTGTAGGCGGGTGCGTGCGGTTCCACTAGGCCACTGGTCGAAGCGGCCCTGGGCAGAGAAAGGCCCAGGGGCGACCGGGAAGGCGGAACCTGCGCGTGACCCCGCAAGCCAGGAGACCTGCCGTCGTTCGAGCCAGCGCGGAGCCGTCGGGCGGGGCGTACCGATGGTTTGGGGGCTTTCCCTGAAAGGCAGAGATGCTTGGGGGGCGTCCGTTCTGCGGTGGCATGGGTAGGACGTGTCCGAACGGAGGAGGCCCCATGTCGCGTCGTGCAACGTTATCCCTGAGTGCTATCGTTTCCCTGAGTGCCGCTGTTGTGGCCGGCATCTTGACGGCCGCGCCGGCCGCCGCGTTGGATCCGGAGGGGCAGTATCTCTACGTGCCCAATCGGTCGTCGTCCGACGTCGCCGTGATCGATCACGCGACCCAGCGGCTGATCGCCAGGATCGAGGTCGGCAAAGTGCCGCACCAGGTGGCGGTCTCCGATCGCCTGGGCAAGCTGGTCGCATCCAACACCGCCGACAACACGGTCTCGATCATCGACCTGGCAACGCTCCGCACCGAAGCCACGCTCACTCTCGATCACGAGCCGGAGCACATGGAGCTGTCGCCGAACGGTCTGGTGCTGGCGGTCGGCAACATCGGCGCCGGCACGGTCTCGCTGATCTCCCTGGAGGAGACCCGTGAGGTCGCCCGCGTCGACGGACTGTTCGAGCCGCACAACCTGACATTCAGCGCGGACGGCAGCCTGCTCTACGTCGCCAACCTGGGCGCCGAGCACGTCAGCGTGGTGGACGTGGCCGCGGCCCGGGTCGTGAACGAGATCCCGGTGGCCGAGCCCACGGCACTGGCGGCCAAAGGCGGCACCACCGAGGAGTACCAGGGCATCATCAACGTGACCCGCACCCCCGACGGACGGCTGGGCTTCGCGGCCCACGGCGAGGGCAACGTGATGGCGGTGATCGACCTCGAGAGCCAGCGGAAGATCAAGAGCCTCGAGCTGGGCGAGTTGCCCTGGCGGGCCTACAGCACCGCCGACGGCCGCTTCATGCTGGTGCCCAACAACGGGGACGCCACCGTATCGGTGATCTCGACCAGCTCTCTCGAGGTGGTCGCGACGCTGCCGGGGGCCGAGGACATGACCGGCATCAACACCGGCTGGTTCGAGACCCTGGCCTTCGTCATCAGCCGTGCCGACAACAAGCTGGTGGTCCTCGACCTGGTGGCGATGAAGGCGGTCGGCGAGATCGCCTTGCCGGGCACGCCGGAAACCGGCGTCACGACCCCGGACGGCAAAACCCTCTACGTCGCGCTCAGCGATACCGACCAGGTGGCGGTGATCGATGTGCGCCGGCGCCAACTTGTGAAGACGATCGATGATGTGGGCGACGAGCCGTGGGGCGCGGCCATGGCGGGCGCCCTCAACTACTGCCACTAGGTCGCTTCTCGCCCTTCTCGTCCTGACCTCGTCGGCGGCACTCGTCGCGGCCGGCGAGGTCGACCCGGTGGCCCGGATCGTCCGGGCCACGGCGGTCTATGGGACGCCGGCGGAGCTGCCTAGCCTGGCTTCGGTCAAGCAGACCTGCGGGACCGACGCGCTCTGTGCCGCCCGAGAGATCGTGGCCGCCAGCGCGGGCCGCGTGCGCCTCGAAGCTGTCGCACATCCCGAGAGCGACACCATCCGCTGGGCCGAAACCGCACCCTCCGTGACGGCGGTGCACGAGGGTCCGGACGGACGGCGCTGGATCGTGCTCGACGGCTTCGGCCGCAAGGCTGTCAGGGAGGTGGCGCAGGCGATGTCTCAGGCCATGGCGGACGGCGCGCGCTTGGGCCTCGACCTGCGCGGCAATGCGGGCGGCGATTTCGGGCGCATGCTGAAGCTCGCATCTCTCTTCACAGGAAATGTTAAAGACGCGCTGTTCTTGATTGAAACAACAGGAAGAAACCCCGTGTCATTGGCGGCGGAGTCGGACTTCCCGGGGACCCGGAACCTGCGTGTCCTCGTCGGGCCCAGAACGGCGAGCAGCGCCGAGGTCCTGGCCGCTCTCTTGCGGCGCTACGCCGGCGCCCGGCTGGCCGGCAGCCGCACCGCCGGGAAGGACCATCTGACCCGGGTGATCGCGGTCGACCATGACTGGCGTCTGCTCGTGCCGGCCGAGCGGATCGAGGTGCCCGGCGTCGAGCTCACCGGCGGATTGCGGCCGGCGGAGACTCTGCCTGACCATGTGCCGCCGGACCGGGCGCCGCCGGAGCCCCGGTCATGACGGGCCTGCCCCCGGTCACTCTGGTTCTGGGCGGCGCCCGCTCGGGCAAGAGCCGCCACGCCGAGGCCTTGGTCGAGGCCGAGCCCGGCGCCTGCCTCTATCTGGCGACCGCCGAGGCGGGCGACGCCGAGATGGCCGCGCGCATCGCCCGCCACCGGGCGCGCCGCGGGCCG
>Ga0255058_10001263_pt1 | contig 14328 bp, 13 predicted proteins | sample Cases_109_9_MG_FD_188637 | JGI IMG/M metagenome (GOLD analysis project Ga0255058, IMG submission 188637) | Seawater microbial communities from Amundsen Gulf, Northwest Territories, Canada - Cases_109_9 | ecosystem: Environmental > Aquatic > Marine > Gulf | place: Canada: Northwest Territories... | reverse complement strand
GCCACCAAAGAGCCGTATACAACCATCAGCAGCCTCGCGCTTGCCCGAATCCGCCGTCGATTGCAGCGCGGCAAAGAAAACTCTGCTCCTTGGTACACCCAACTCGACGAAAGCGGTCGCGAACGTCTTCGTCCGCTCGGCCGCCGCCTCGTCGGACTCGTGTCTGAGTACCTCGATCGAGGGTCGAATCGAACTCGTCTCTCCGAGGAAGTGCAGGAGATCGGCCACGAGTACGGGCGTGAACTCGCAAATGATGGCCTCACCATGCGCCAATTCCTCGAAGCATTCACCTTCTTCCGCAAGAGCCTCGACGATACTGCCATGGAAGTCTCCCGGAAGGCGGACCGCCCCACTGAAGAGGCTGTCGAGGTCTGGGAGCTACTGTCTGACCTTGCTGACCAAGTACTCCTCGCGATGGCAGAGGCGTACGAGGACGTCGGCCAGCGGGCCCCGGTGCACTCTTAGGCGGGGCCTCTGAATGCGCTATTACCCTGTCTTCCTGGACATCCAGGACAAGGAAGTCGTGGTCGTTGGCGGCGGTGAAGTCGCCCGCCAGAAGCTCGGTGGACTGGTTGACGCTGGCGCCAAAGTCACCGTCATCTCACCCGCGTTGATCCCGGAGGTCCAGAAGCTCGCCGACGACGGCCAGATAACGCACGTCGACCGCGAGTATCAGGACGGCGATATGGACGGCTATTTCCTCGCCTTCGTCGCCACCGACGACGGCGCTATCAACAAAGTCGTTGCCGGTGAAGCGCGAAGCAAGCATATCTGGATCAACGCCGTTGACGACATACCCTACTGCGACTTCATCATGCCCGCGATCGTCCGGCAGGGCGATCTAGTTCTTGCCATCTCAACCAGCGGCTCAAGCCCCGCTATGGCCCGCAAGGTCCGCGAGGACGTCGAGGAGTTCCTCGGCGAAGACGATTCCGAACTCCTCTCGCTCGCGGCCGAGGTTCGCCGTGAACTGAACGGTCAGAGCGTCGCCATTAAGGATTGTGATCGCTGCGACCGCAACCATCTTGACGTCTGGAACGCCGCCCTCGACGCCGAGGTCAAGAAGCTCGTCGGCAACGGTGAGCGAGGCAAGGCAAAAGAGCGGCTACTCAAATCACTTCTCGCCCCATCGGGCAACGCATGACGCAAGAAAATCCAGTCATCACTTGTGTCGGACTCAATCACCTCACTTCACCAGTCGAAGAGCGCGAGAAGCTCGTGTTCGCGTCTGCCGAACTACCAGATGTCTTAGCGTACCTTTACGAGCGCCTTCACGGAGTAGTCGTCCTCTCGACGTGCAACCGCACCGAGATGTACGCAGTGGCCTTCCCGGGTGATTCCGTCAGGCAGAACCTCGTCTCGCTATTGAATGAGGCCAAAGGCGTCGATGTCCCCGAATCTTGCTTCTACAGGTTGAAGGATGATCACGCGGCGGAGCACCTCTTCAGGGTGGCCTCCGGCATTGACTCTATGGTCATCGGGGAGTCCCAGATCCTCGGACAGGTTCGGGAAGCTTTCTCCGCCGCCACCGAAGCCGAGACGCTGGATGGGCTTCTCGTGAAGCTGTTCCATTCTGCTATCGGTATCGGCAGAAGAGCCCGTTCGGAGACCCATATCGGCCGCCATGCTGTCTCAGTCAGCTCCGCAGCGGTTTCGCTCGCCCGCAAGGCCCTCGGTGACCTCACGGAAAAGACCGTGCTCGTCATCAGCGCCGGTGGCATGGGCAAACTTGCCGCCAAGAGCCTCGCTAAGCACAAAGGATCGCGCATCATCGTTGCCAACCGTACTCGCGAGCGCGCCCAGAACATCGCCGAGGACCTCGGCCCCGACGCGACCGCGATCTCCCTCGACGATCTCCCGAACGCTCTCGCCGTTGCTGACATCGTCATCAGCGGCACAAGCTCGGAGACTTTCATCATCGGCCCCAAGGAGACGCGTGCTGTGATGCAGAACCGAAACGGTCGCGGCCTTCTCTTTATCGATATCGCCGTCCCCCGCGACATAGACCCGGCCGTCCAAGAGATTGATGGCGTCCACCTCCATGACATCGACGATATCGAAATCGCGGCAGACGAGGGCTGGAACGGTCGGCTCGCTGAGGTCCAAAAAGTCGAGGCACTCGTCGAAGAGGAAGTCGCCGCTTTCTCTGACTGGCGGGACTGGCTAGATACCGTCCCCGTCGTCACCGCTCTCCGTGAACGAGCCGAGTCTATTCGACGCTCAGAACTCGAACGCACTCTCAAGCGCATGCCCGATCTGGACGACGAGTCACGCAAGCGCCTCGAGGCCATGACCAGCGCGATCGTCAAAAAGATGCTGGACCGTCCCATCAGCCGTTTGAAAGATGGCGCGGATGAGGGACCCTATATAGAGGCGCTTCAGGACCTCTTCGACATTCACCCCAGCGGTCGGCGCTAGGAGCGGTCCGATTGTGTCCCCCGGCCTCGTCATCGGTACGCGGGGAAGCCGTCTTGCTCTCCGCCAAACTGAGATAGCCTCGGCCGCTCTCAACGTCGCGAACCCGGGCCTCTCGCTCGATGTCAAAGAGATCACCACGTCAGGCGATCGATCCGATCGCTCGCTCAGCGAGATCGGCGGTCGCGGCGTGTTCGTTATCGAACTCGAACGTGCCTTGCTCGAAGGCAGCATCGACATCGCCGTTCACAGTCTGAAGGATCTCCCCAGCGAAGAGTCCGCGGGACTGACAATCGCTGCGGTTCTTCCACGCGACGATCCGCGCGATGCTCTCGTGACCGGTTCGGGAGGTGATCTCGCCTCTTTACCTTCCGGTGCCAGCGTTGGCACCGGGAGCCCACGTCGTGCCTCTCAAATTCGCTCAATCCGACCAGACTTGGCCATCAAGGACATTCGCGGAAACATCGATACCCGTCTGCGGAAAGTGGAGGAAGGTCACTACGATGCGATCGTCCTGGCCGCTGCGGGTCTCTCCCGGCTCGGTTGGCTCGATCGCGCCAACGAAATCTTCGACGCCAACATCATGCTCCCAGCCGTTGGCCAGGGCGCGCTCGCCGTCCAGGTCCGCTCCGATGACGAGCAGACGCTCTCTATCATCCGTTCCGTGGACGATGCTGCAACTCGAATGGCCGTGACCGCCGAGCGTGCCTTCGAGCGGCGTCTCGGCGGCGGCTGCCAGGCGGCTATCGCCGCTTATGGCCTAATCGATGGTATGGCGCTTCGCTTGCGTGGCCTCGTCGGCGACGAAGATGGCTCCATCATCCAGGGCGATCTCGAAGGGGCCTTGGACGATCCCGATCGTCTGGGAGTTGCGCTCGCTGAGCGGCTCATAGCTGATGGCGCCTCCGAATTCGTCGCCACGGCTACAGAAGAGACACACTCGTGAGCATGACTGAGCTCGGCTTCGTCTCGCTCGTCGGCGCGGGCCCCGGCGACCCCGGTCTCATCACAGTCGTTGGCCTCGATCGCATCCGCCGTGCGAACGTCATCGTCTACGACCGCCTTGTCGCTTCTCAACTGCTGGATCACGCCTCCGACGAAGCCGATCTTATCTACATGGGCAAAATCGGCGGCGAGAAAGCCCACGACCAGTCGGCCATCAACGACGTCCTCATCGAAAATGCTCGCAAGGGAAAGCGTGTCGTCCGCCTCAAGGGTGGTGACCCGTTCGTCTTCGGCCGTGGCGGCGAGGAAGCGCAGAGCCTCCACGCCGCCGGAATTCCCTTCGAGATCATCCCCGGCGTCACGTCCGCTGTTGCCGTACCCGCTTATGCTGGCATTCCTGTCACGCACCGCGGCGTCGCGTCATCCTTTGCTGTCGTGACGGGCCATGAAGACCCGGGTAAGGACGAATCGTCCATCGATTGGGACCACCTGGCGAGCGCCGTAGATACCATCGTTCTGCTTATGGGTACGCGTAGCCTCCCCGAGATCGTCGACAAGCTCACGGGTGCCGGACGATCGGCCGATACTCCGGCAGCAGTCATCAGCTGGGGCACGACTCCCGAGCAACGGACGGTTGTAAGTACGCTCGCAGATATCGCCGACGCCGTCGACGAAGCAGGCGTCGCATCGCCCGCCATCACGGTCGTCGGTGACGTCGTCCGTCTCCGCGACTCGCTCACCTGGTTCGAGGACCGTCCCCTTTTTGGCAAGCGCGTCCTCATCACTCGCACCCGCCACCAGGCCGGCTCTCTAGCCAGCCTCCTCGCCGCCGAAGGTGCCATCCCGGTCGAGCTCCCATCGATTGAAATCGAACCCATCGAAGACGGCGGCGAGCTCGCCAATGCCATCGATCGCCTCGCCTCTGGTTCGTACATCTGGGCCATCTTCACCAGTGCCAACGCCGTCGAGGTTTTCTTCGACCGCCTCAAGGAGCGAGGCCTCGACGCCCGTTGCCTCGGCGGACGCCGCAAGCACGGACGCGCCTCGGGGTCAGTCGCCGCGATCGGACCCGCTACCGCTAGAGCGCTGGCTGAGCGAGGCATCGACGCCGACGTGGTACCCAAAGAATACGTCGCCGAAGCTGTCGTCGAGGCGCTACGCCCACACCTCGAGGAAGGTGATACCGTCCTCGTCCCCCGTGCTGCCGAGGCCCGCACTGAACTCCCGGAAGGGCTGGCCGCGCTCGGTGCCGACGTCCACGAAGTGCCGCTCTACCGCGCCGCCATCCCCGGCGACTCGCCCCCCGAGGCTCTCGAGGCGCTCAAGGAAGGTCGCATCGATGTCCTCACCTTCACTTCCTCATCCACAGTCCGCAACCTCGTCTCCATGCTCAACGGTGACGCATCCTTGCTCGCAAGGCCCCTCGTCGCCTGCATAGGACCCATCACCGCCGCCACCGCCGAAGAACTCGGCCTCCAAGTCGACGTAGTCGCGACGGAGTACACCGTGCAGGGGCTAGTCGATGCGCTCAGGGAGTACGTGCCCACCCATGCTCGATAGCAGCGGTGTTCTTTCGAAGATCCATCGTTTACCTCCTCGATCCCTTCCCGCTCGTCCTGAGGCTCTCGAAGGATCGAGCGGAGCAAAATCGGTTCACTCCCGAAACGGAGGCCAATAACATGACCACCACAACCCGAACGCTCCCCGCCGCCTTCCAGCGCTTCCGCCGCCTCCGCAGCAGCGAAGGCCTCCGCTCCCTCGTCCGTGAGACCCGCCTCGATCCAGCCGACTTCGTCTACCCCATCTTCGTCACCCACGGCGAGAACGTTCACGAAGAGATCGCCTCGATGCCCGGCCAGTACCACCTCTCGCTCGACCAGCTCACCGCTGAGGCTGACGAACTGCGGTCACTGGGCATCACCGCCGTCCTGCTCTTCGGTCTCCCCGCTGCCAAGGATGAAGAGGGCACCGAGGCCTACGATCCGGACGGCATCGTCCAGCGCGCTGTCCGTACCCTAAAACAGCACGCCCCCGACCTCGTCGTCATCACCGACCTCTGCCTCTGTGAGTACACCTCCCACGGTCACTGCGGCGTCATCCGAGACGGCAACGTCGACAACGACGCTACTCTCCCGCTTCTTGCCCAGACCGCCGTCGTACAGGCCCAGGCCGGCGCTGACATCGTCGCCCCATCCGACATGATGGACGGTCGCGTCGCCGCGATCCGATCGGCCCTCGACGAGTCGGACCTCGTTCACCTCCCGATCATGGCCTACGCCGCCAAGCAGGCCTCCGCCTTCTACGGCCCCTTTCGTGTCGCCGCCGGGTCCGCGCCTCAGTTCGGCGACCGTCGTGGCTACCAGATGGATCCCGCCAACGCCCGAGAGGCGCTGCTCGAGATCGAGGCCGACATCGCCGAAGGCGCAGACATCGTCATGGTCAAGCCCGCCCTCTCCAACCTCGACATAATCGCCCGCGCCCGCGAAGCCTTCGACCTCCCACTCGCCGCCTACAACGTCAGCGGCGAATACGCCATGGTCAAAGCCGCCGTTGCGGCTGGCTATCTCGACGAACGCCTCGCAACCCTCGAAGTTCTCACTGCCATCAAGCGCGCCGGCGCCGGCATCATCATCACCTACCACGCCAAAGAGGCTGCTCGCTGGCTCCAATAGCGCGCCGTGCAGCGGTAACACTCCGGAAGTCCATCCGTGCCATCGCCCTTGATGCCTACGGCACGATCATCAACTTCACCGAACCCGACTTCATCGTCGCCATGGCAGAGATCTGCGCCGACCAGCGCCTCGACGCCGACGCCGCCGAAGTCTGGCGCCGCTTCCTCCGTGCCGCCTACCTCCAGCGCGCTGAGACGCACGACGAACCCGTTTACCACACATACCAGGAGGCTTGGACGAACCAGTTCGAACGCGTCTTCAAGCTACTCAAGTTGCAAGGCGATCCGCGCGCAGCCGCACTCCATCTCAAAAAACGCCTGGCGGAGGCTCGCGCCTTCGATGACGCCCTCCCCGCAATCCAGGCGCTCGAAGCACACTGTCCGATAGCCGTTCTCTCAAACGCCGACAACGACTTCCTCCACGCCTGCCTCGACCGAAACGGCCTCCGATTCCGGACCGTCATCTCCTCCGAAGACGCTGGCGCCATCAAGCCTCACCCGAACATCTTCCGTTTCTTCGCGCGCCGAATATCAGTCGACCCGCAAAACATCCTCTACGTCGGCGATAATCCAATCCCCGACATCCTCGGACCTTCGAGAGTCGGCATGAAGGTTGCCTGGGTCAATCGCAACGGCATTCGCAAACCACGCAATGTTCCTTTCCCCGATATCCGGGTGAAGTCCCTCACCGAACTTGTACGTATACTGATCCCGACGCGTGAGTAACAAACCCCACTCCCGATCTCAAGAGCTGTTCCAGCGGGCCCAGCAGGTCATGCCGGGCGGTGTGTCCAGCCCCGTTCGTGCCTTTAAGGCCGTTGGCGTGGATCCTCCAATCATCTCCTTCGGCCAGGGTTGCCACGTAACGGATGTAGACGGCAACCGGTATGTCGATTACGTCGCCGCTTACGGCCCGCTCATTCTCGGCCACGCTCATCCCGCCGTGACCGACATCCTCGCTTCCAGCGCCGAGCGAGGCACCGCCTATGGAGCTACCAGTGAGCTTGAGATTGAGCTCGCCGACATTATCTGCAATGCGATCCCGTCCATAGACCTCATCCGCTTCGTCAACTCCGGTACCGAAGCCACGATGTCCGCCTTGCGGCTCGCTCGCGCCTACACAGGCAGGTCGAAGGTCCTCAAGTTTGAAGGCGGATATCACGGTCACGCAGACGGCCTTCTGGTCCAAGCCGGCTCGGGTCAGGCGACGCTCTCCCTGCCTGACAGCCCCGGCGTACCAGACACCTACGCGTCCGAAACGCTCCTCGCCCCCTACAATGACATCGAAGCCGTTCGAGCCCGGTTCGACGAGGCAGGCGACCAGATCGCGGCCGTCATCGTAGAGCCCGTCGCCGCCAACATGGGCGTAGTACCGCCTGCACCTGGCTTTCTCGATGGCTTGCGCGAAATCACATCTCATCACGGTGCGCTTCTCGTGTTCGACGAGGTCATCACCGGTTTTCGGCTCTGCTACGGTGGTGCTCAGCAGATACTCGGCGTCGAGCCGGACATCACCTGCCTCGGCAAGATCATCGGTGGCGGCCTTCCTGTCGGTGCCTACGGTGCCCGGCGAGAGATTATGGAGAACGTCGCCCCGCTCGGCTCCGTCTACCAGGCCGGCACCTTGTCGGGCAATCCACTCGCGATGGCCGCTGGTATCGTCACCTTGCGCACCCTTCAAGAAGAAGGCATCTACGAGCGGCTCGAGATCTCGAGCATCTATCTTGAAGACGGCATCCGCCGTGCCGCCCTAAACGTCGAGCTCCCCATGCAGCTTAACCGTGTCGGTTCCCTGCTCACCACCTTCTTCACCAGCGATCCCGTCACCGACTTCGCATCCGCCCGGCGCTCGGACACAGACCGCTTCGCCGCCTACTTCCGCGAAATGCTCGACCGCGGCATGTTTCTCGCCCCTTCCCAAGTCGAAGCGATGTTCCTCTCCGCCGCCCACACCGATGACGAAATCCAGCAGACCATCGACGCGGCTCGCGAGTCCCTCGCCGCGATCTCATAGTCGGGACATTGGCCGCGTACGTATTGTCAACTCGGCGCACAGGCGATATACTACGTCCGAATTTCAACACGCCCCATTCTGTTTAGGCGCTTATACAATTGATTCACTAGTCCGTTAGGTGGGTTGCCATGAAAGTATCCTCACTCCAAGAGAACCTCTCCAAAGGCCTCTCGATCGTCGGTCGGGCTGTGCCCGCACGTAGCACGCTCCCGCAAGCGTCCCACGTCCTTCTGCAGACGGACGAAGGGCGTCTCAAGCTCGTCGCCACCGACCTCATGATCGCCACAAGCTGCTGGATCGGAGCACAGGTCGAGGAAGAAGGCGCCATGACTGTCCCCGCCCGCATCCTCACCGACTTCGTTAGCTCGCTCCCCAACGAGAAGATCGACCTATCCGTCGCCGATCGCGGCAAACAGCTCCACATTAGCTGCGCTCGCAACGAAGCCAGTATGGCAGGCATGGACGCTGATGATTTCCCCCCCGTTCCCAAGGTGGACGACGGCCTCTCGCTCAAGCTTGATCAGAAGTCGCTCCGCCGTGCCATCCAACAGACGCATTTTGCCGCCGCCGCCGACGACACTCGACCGGTCCTCACCGGCATCCACACTCTAGTCGAAGGCGACCAGCTAACCCTCGCCGCCGCCGATGGGTTCCGGCTCGCGGTACACAAACTGCCAATCGATCAAGACGTACCCGAAAAGGTCGAAGTCATCGTTCCCGCTCGCGCCTTTCGCGAAGTCGAGCGACTAATCGATGACGGCGACGGCACCATCGAAATGGCGATCAACGACGCCCGGTCGCAGGTCGTGTTCCGTATGGAGACCGTGGAGCTGGTCGCCACGCTCCTTCAAGGCACTTTCCCTAATTACGGCCAGCTCATTCCCCAGTCCTATGCTTCGAAGGCGACGATCAACATGCAGCAGTTCCTTCAGGAGACGCGCATCTCCTCGATCTTTGCCCGTGATGGTGCGGGCATAGTGCGGTTGGAGATAGACCCTGTCGAGGGCAAGGATGTTGCGAACATGACCATCTCCGCCCGTGCCGAAGAGATCGGCGAGCACCGTGGCGAGATGGACGTAAAACTGGAAGGCGAAGCCTCCAAGATCGCATTCAACAGCCGCTACCTTCAGGACGTCCTCGGCGTCCTCGACGCCGAAGAGATCGCCCTTGAGACCACCAACCCATCGAGCCCCGGCGTCCTCCGTCCAATCGCCGGCGACGACTACGTACACGTCGTCATGCCCATGTTCGTTCAATGGTGAGAATCAGCCCCGCCCCCGGCACCACGGGGCCATAAGGCCCTGTCAAGTCTCGCTGCGTTAGCAGCTATAATGGCCCCACATTGAGAAGACCGGGGCACACCTATCCCATTCCAGTCTTGGTACCCAGTAGGAGGCCAGCCAGAAAATGAAGACGCGAATTACCGAACTCTTTGACATCGAACATCCCATCATCCAGGGAGGCATGCACTTCGTCGGTCTCGCCGAACTCGCCTCCGCCGTTTCCAACGCCGGCGGCCTCGGTATCATCACCGGGCTGACCCAGGGCACGCCCGAGAAGCTCGCCAACGAAATCGCGCGATGCCGAGACATGACCGACAAGCCCTTCGGCGTCAACATGACCTTCCTTCCCGCTCTCAACCCCCCCGACTATCCGGGGCTGTTCAAGGTCATCATCGATAGCGGCGTCAAGGTCGTGGAGACGGCGGGCAACAATCCGGAGCAATGGCTGCCGATGCTCAAGGAGGCGGACGTCAAGGTCATTCACAAGTGCACTTCCGTGCGCCATGCGCTCAAGGCCGAGCGGATCGGCTGCGATGCCGTGTCCGTGGACGGATTCGAGTGCGGCGGTCACCCGGGCGAAGACGACGTGCCGAATTTCATCCTCTTGCCTCGTGCCGCAGAAGAGCTCTCGATCCCCTTCGTTTCTTCCGGCGGGATGTCGGATGCACGGAGCCTCGTGGCTTCGCTGGCGATGGGTGCAGAGGGCATGAACATGGGAACGCGCTTCATCGCCACCCAGGAGGCCCCCGTACATGCGAACGTGAAACAAGCACTGGTCGATGCATCCGAACTGGACACGCGCCTCATCATGCGCGGTTTGCGCAACACCGAGCGGGTGCTCAACAACCCCGGCGTCGAACGTTTGATGGAGAAGGAGAAAGCACTCGGCGAGGATATCAAGATCCAGGACATCATCCCGGAAGTCGCCGGCATCTACCCGCGGGTTATGAAGGACGGCGATGTGGACGCCGGTGCCTGGTCGTGCGGTATGGTCGCCGGGCTTATCCACGACGTACCGACGGTGAAAGAGCTCATCGATCGAATCATGAGCGAGGCAGAGGTCATCATCAACCAGCGCCTGGCCGGAATTCAATCCGCTCGTTCAGGGGCGGGAGTTGCACAGGGGTAACTACGCAATAGCGTGGCGCTTGGATGACAACTTGCGGTTGATCATGCCGATGTTCGTCCCGTGGTAGCTGCTTCGTAACTGTCGGTCCGCGCTGCCTCGATACCGCGCGACCTCAGCCCAAAAGACAGATAGAATACCGGTAGAGATACTATGAAAGTCGTGCTTGCCCATCCGAGGGGTTTCTGTGCCGGCGTCGTCCGCGCTATCGACATCGTCAAACAGGCCTCCGAGAAAGTCGACAGACCAATCTACGTGCGTCACGAGATAGTCCACAACGCTCACGTCGTTAACGAGCTGCGCGACATGGGCGCTACGTTCGTCGAGGATGTGAGTGACATCCCGGACGGGGCAGCCGCTATCTTCTCTGCACATGGCGTCGCCAAATCTGTCGTGAGCGAAGCTGAAGAGCGCGGCCTCCACTCCATCGACGCGACCTGTCCGCTGGTCACAAAGGTTCACCGTCAGGTCCACCGTCTCAACCGCCTCGGCTATGAGATTTTACTTATCGGTCATGCTGGCCACCCCGAAGTCGATGGCACGATGGGCCAGCTGGAGTCCGGTCGCATCAAGCTAGTGGAAACCGTTCAAGACGTCAGCTCGCTCGAAGTGGATACGGATCGGCCGCTCGCCTACGCGACACAGACCACGCTCTCGATAAGCGACACCGAGGCGATCGTGCAGGCACTGAGGGCGCGCTTCCCTCATATCGAAGACCCACCAACCGACGACATCTGCTACGCCACAACTGACCGGCAGATCTCCATCCGCCGCCTTGCCGAAACTTCGGATGTCGTGATCGTGGTCGGCGCCGCGAACTCGTCAAACTCGAACCGGCTAGCCGAAGTCGCTTCTTCAGTAGGGGCTCGTGCTCATCGCATCGCCTCGGTCGCAGAGCTTGACGACGCGTGGCTCGCTGGGGCAGACAACGTCGCCCTCACTGCAGGCGCATCCGTCCCGGAGGAGTTGGTCCAGGGAGTGGTTGACCACTTGGTGACCAAATTTGGCGCCGAGGTCGTAGAAGATCCCGTCGGCGAGCCGGAACACGTCAGGTTCCCGCTCCCACTGGAGCTCCGCTAGAAACCCCGAGCGATCACGAAGTCGGCTAGCTCTCCCAGTAACTTGGCGAGCCGGGTATCTTCCGTCAGGCGAGGGATCACGGCTTTCCCCTCACTCACCAGCTGTCGGGCCCTCGTCTCGGAGTAGTCCGCGGCACCCGACTCCTTCAGCGCCGCTTGTACTCGTTCCAACGCCTCGCCCTCCGCTTTTGTGCCAAGTGCCGAAGTGAGTTCAGAGCGATGTTCCGGACTGCCATGCCTGAGCGTGTGCAGGAACAGCAACGTGTTTTTCTGTTCTTGAAGGTCGGATGAGACGTCCTTGCCTAACTCCCCTTCTGTCGCGAACATGCCAAGGTGATCGTCTTGTATCTGAAACGCGATCCCGACGGGATCTCCGAACTCAGCTAGACGGTGCAGAAGCTCGCGGCCATCGGCTGTTTCGTTAGCGCCTCCCAGAGAGGCGCCCAAGCGCAGCGCGCCTGTAACCGTGTAGTTTGCCGTCTTCAGCCGGTGGATCTCGAGTACAGCCTCTTCGTCCGGTTGATCTGTGATACTCAACGTCACATCAAGGAACTGGCCTAGAACCGTCTCGATGATGATTCGGTTTAGACAGATCATGCCGTCGAGGATGCGGTTCGGCGGCAGATCTTCTGCGCATACCACGTTGTATGCGATCGCCGGCCCAATATCCCCCGCGTTGATCGCCATCGAGACTCCATATTGCTCTGGCTCCTCGCGTCCGAGTTTGCGCCCAAGTTTCTCGAACGCCACATGCGCTGTGTCCGCGTGGCGGCGCGTCAGGCTGCGGTCCATCACGTCGTCATGGATTAGAAACGCCGCGTGGATTAGCTCGTAGGCAAGTGACGATCTGATGATCCGGACAGCAGACTCATCGCTCGCAAGCTCGTACCCAAGCAACACGAGGGCACCGCGGAACTTCTTACCACCCTCGGCGTACTCTCTGATCTGCGTGTAGGCTTCCTCGGGGACGGGTGCCTGTCCGAAGATCCCGGTCTCCCATTCGGAGAGAAGGCTCTCAAACTCCTCGAGAGCCAATGACCTGTACGCCTCTAGGTAGTCCGCGAACGAGTTTGCTGAATTTAGTTCAGACGCCCCTCTGATCGAGGTCTGGCGGTCCTCCACGCTCATTCTGTCGGTCACTTTCCATACCGGCGTCTTCGTTGAGCGTACTCGTCGAATATCTCTTCCAACACCTCTTTCGTCATATCGGGGAGATGCAACGGAACGAAGGCAAGTTCACTGTAGACCGATTGAAACGGAAGTATTCCAGAAAGCCTGTACTCGCCCGATGTCCTAATGATCAGGTCTGGGTCCGGCAACCCTCCTGTGTCGAGGTACTCTTCAAGATTTTCCTCGTCTAGCTCCTCGGCGGTGACGCCGGCGTTGAGCGCTCGTTTCACCGCCCTCAGGATCTCGTCACGTCCGCCGTAGTCGATGCACACGTTCAGATAGTAGTTGGTGTGGTCGGCGGTCTCTTTCTCCAATCGCTCAATCACCGTCAGAAGCTCTGCCGGAAGCCGGTCCTTGCGTCCCAGATGCCTGAACTGCACTTGCTCGCTGCGCATGTCACCCTCGACGCTCGTCAGGAACTTGACGAAGAGCTCCATGAGATACTCGATCTCATCCTCGTCGCGCCCCCAGTTCTCCGTCGAGAACCCCCAAAGCGTCAGCACCTTCACCCCTGCATCGCGGCACCGCCACACGAGATCCTCGACCACCCGTGCTCCCTTCCTGTGCCCCTCGAACGCCGGTACGCCGCGTGCCTTGGCCCAGCGCCGGTTCCCGTCCGGGATGATCACAAGATGACGCGGTGCTGCCGGATGATGGTCGAGCTTGGAATCTTTGCCGTTAGGTGAGGGGCGGCTACGAGGCAGCATCACTGCCGTGCGCCTTATCAGGCGGCCTATCGCGTTACTCATAACGTATCCCTTGTAGACGGTGACGTGCTTCTTTCCGCACCGTGGCCTAGAATCGAGCATAACGACTGACGCTCGATCTTCGCAACTAATCGCGTTCTGATCTCAGGTTCGAACCTCCGTTGCTTGCCTTGACTCGAGCCCATGGCCTCGTAGAACGTAGGCCACCTACAGCCAGCATATAAGGAGCAACCAATGCCCGAGATCACCATCCCAACCCACCTACCCGACTGGACTAAAGAGCACGCCACCCGCTATATCGAAAGCGAAGGGAAGGACGGTCACATGTGGGACTCGTCCTTTGCTGGCGGACCCGGACCCATCCCGACTCTCCTGCTCGCCACCACCGGTCGGCGCTCGGGCGAATCTCGCACCACGCCTCTCATCTACACGAAGACTGATGGCGCCTACGTCGTCATCGCCTCACGTGGCGGCTCCCCACAGCACCCCGACTGGTACTTCAACCTCGACGCCGACCCCAACGTCACCATCCGCGTCGCCACCGATGTCTACGACGCCAAAGCCCGCACCGCCGGCCCCGACGAACGAGACGCCCTCTGGCGGCAGATGGCAGAAGTCTATCCGCCCTACAACGACTACCAGGCCCGCGCCGATCGGCAGATCCCGGTCGTCGTCTTGGAAGTCGCGAGCTAGTAACGGAGATCAGCCGTGGCTATGAACCGTCGCCTGCTGAAGTTCATAGCTGTCACGCATGAATTCTGCTACCGGGCCAGCGACGGTCGGCTAGGTGCGAGCCTTCTGGGCAGACCGATGCTGCTTCTGATTACGAGGGGACGAAAGACTGGTCGCAAGCGCACCGCCCCGCTTCAGTACATGCCTGACGGCGACGACTTCGTTGCCATCGCTTCATACGGTGGC
>Ga0255058_10001262_pt1 | contig 14331 bp, 11 predicted proteins | sample Cases_109_9_MG_FD_188637 | JGI IMG/M metagenome (GOLD analysis project Ga0255058, IMG submission 188637) | Seawater microbial communities from Amundsen Gulf, Northwest Territories, Canada - Cases_109_9 | ecosystem: Environmental > Aquatic > Marine > Gulf | place: Canada: Northwest Territories... | reverse complement strand
TCAGTAGGCGTTCGGGTTCAGGAATCCGCGGAATAGGGTCAGCCACAGGATGCGCGTGTCGAGCCGTAGCGACCAGTGCTGGATGTAGTACAGGTCGTGTTCGAGCCGCTTCTGGACCGAGGTGTTGCCGCGCCAGCCGTTGACCTGGGCCCAGCCGGTGATCCCGGCCTTGACCTTGTGGCGCAGCATGTACTTGGGAACACTCTTCTTGAAGTTCTCGATGAAGACCGGGCGTTCGGGGCGCGGGCCGACGAGGCTCATCTCGCCCTTGATGACGTTCCACAGCTGGGGGAGCTCGTCGAGACTGGTCCTGCGCAGGATCGAGCCCAGGCGAGTGCGGCGCGGGTCGTCGTTGCTGGCCCAGACCGGCCCGGTGTCGCGCTCGGCGTCCACCTCCATCGTGCGGAACTTGGCCAGGCGGAAGGTGCGACCATCCAGGCCCATCCGTTCCTGAACGTACAGCACTGGGCCGCGAGAGGTCAGCTTGACCAGCAGCGCGATCAACGCGATCAGCGGCGAGGTCAGGATCAGGGACGGCACCGCCAGCGACAGATCGAACAGGCGCTTGGCGACGCGGTTCCAGCCGACCAGCGGCGAGCCGTTGAGCGAGATGATCGGCAGCCCTTCGAACTCCTCGACGCTACCGCGCGGCAGGGAGTACTTGTACAGGTCCGGGATGACCTTGATGTCCACCAGCTCGCTGTCGAGCTCGCTCATCAGCCGATCCAGACCCGGCTGGGAGTCGTTGGGCAGGGCGATCAGCACCAGGTCGATCTGTTCGTCTCGCAGGGTCGCCTGCAACTGGTCGACGTGGCCCACGACCGGCAAGCCGGCACAGTGCCCGCCGACCTCTTCCGGATCTCGGCTGACGAAGCCCTTGACGTTGAGGCCGAGGTCGGGGTGCAGCTCGAGCTGTTCCCGAACGCGCTGGCCCAACGCCTCGGTACCGACGATCAACGCCTGCCGTAAGTTGTGACCGCGGTCGTGGAGCGCGCGCACCGAGCGGCGGAAGACCACGCGGGCGCTCAACAACCCGACGGTGGCGAAGACCCAGAAGTAGACCAGGAAGATCCGCGACATGCTGAGCTTGATCAGGAAGTGGCCGGTGCCCAGCAGGCAGAGCGTGATCAGCGCCGCGGCCTTGACCACGTCCAGTGCCTCCTGGCGGCTGCTGTCGAGAACCCGCGGACGGTAGAGGTTCATCACGCGATACAGCAGAGCCCACAGCGGGGGCACGAAGAACAGAACCAGCATGTAGTCCGGCCCCTCGGGGACGCCAAAATAGACTGGCACGGGCCAGCCCGAAAATCTCACAGCGAAGGCGGCGAGCCACGCGCCCGCAAGGACCAGCAGGTCACCCAGGAACAGCAGCCCGGCCAGGAACTGGGTCCGCTGCCTAAGCATGGGTCGTCAACGACTGTTCGATCAACTGATGCATCTCTTGCTTGAAGACCTTCCGGTCGAACCGCTCAGCGTGGGCTCGCAGCCGCCCGGGCGAGAACCGTCCTTCATACGATTCGAAATTTAATACTGCCGAGCGGAGCCCGTCAACGTCGCTCTCCGGATACAGGATGCCGGTCGGCCCGGCGGCGTCGCCGGGCGAGTCGGGATCGAGGGGGACCACCGAGTCCAGTGCGCCCCCCTGACCCAGGGCGATGACCGGCCGGCCGCAAGCGTTGGCCTCGAGGGGGCAGATGCCGAAATCCTCCACCGCCGGCATGATCAGCGCGCGGCATGAGGCGTAACGATCGCGCAATTCCTCGTCGGACACCCAGCCCGCGAACTCGATGGTCGGGCCTGCCAGCGCGCGCAGCGACTTCTCCATCGGACCGCGGCCGATGACGGACAGCGGCCGCCCCAACGCGTTGAAGGCACGGATCGCCAGGTCGAGGTTCTTGTACGGCACCAGGGCCGACACGATCAGGTAGCCGCCGCGTTCGCTGTCCGAGCGCGGCCGGAAGAAGTCGGTGTCCACCGGTGGGTGCACCACGGTGGACGAACGGCGGTAATAGCGTCGGATGCGCTGGGCGACGAAGGTCGAGTTGGCGACGAAACGGTCGACCCGCGACGCCGACGCCACGTCCCACGACCGCAGGTAGCCCAGCAGCGGGGGGACCAACAAGCGGTTGATCCGTCGATCCGGAGGGAAGTAGCTCGAGGCCTGGTCCCAGGCGTAGCGCATCGGGGTATGGGAATAGCAAACGTGCACCGCGCCGGATCGGGTGATCACCCCCTTGGCGACGCAGTGGCTACTGCTGACGACCAGGTCGTAACCCAGCAGGTCGAGTCCCTCGATCGCCGTCGGCATCAGCGGCAGGTAGTAGCGATAGCCGCGGGATACGCCGGGCAGCCTCTGCAGCATCGATGTGACGATGCGCCGCTTCTCGATGGTGGGCGAGACCGAGCCCAGGTTGTGGAGCAGCGTGAACAGATCCGCTTCGGGGAACAACTCGCACAGCGCCTCGAGGACCTTCTCTCCGCCGCGCATCCCGGTGAGCCAGTCATGGACCAGTGCAATTCGCATCAGCGGACCACGATTATAGTCGACCGGGTGTAGAATGCTCCGCCTGGCCCACAATGCACCTCACCTCCGGCCCAGCCCGCAAGCCATGCGTCGTCCTGGATGCCCGCATGGCCTTCCACTCCGGCATCGGACGCTATATCCGGGGCCTGACCCGCGCCTTGCTGGCGGCCGAGCCGTCTCCCGAGTTGTCCTTTCTCGGCGCTCCGGACGGGGGCGACGCGACCTGGCTCGAGGGGCGGGTGGTGCCCAACGTCCCCTACAACGCCGGTATCTACACGGTCCGCGAGCAGTTTCTCGGGTCGTGGATCTGTCGGCGGCTCGAATCCCGAACCTCGGTCTTCCACTTCCCACACTACAACGTGCCGCTGCGCATGCCGAGGGCGAGCGTGGTGACGATCCACGACATGACGCACCTGCAGTTTCCCGAGTACTTCTCCACGGTGCGCGTCGCCTTCGCCCGCCGGGTCCTGAAGCGCGCGGTGACCCGGGCCGCGCGGATCATCACCGTCTCCGAGGCGACACGCACGGCCCTCGAGCGTTGGTTCCCGGACACGGCCGCCAGGGCCACGGTCATTCACCACGGCGTCGACGAGCCGTTCCGTCCCCTTCCGCCCGGTCGGCTGGAAGGTCTGCGCGAGCGCCACGGGCCGGGCCGCTGGCTCGTCTACGCGGGCAACACCAAACCGCACAAGAACCTGCCGCGGATTCTCGCGGCCTACGAGCAGTTGCGGGCGGGGAGCGATCCGCCGCGACTGGTGCTGGTGTTGACGGCGGACGCCGACCCGCCGCCCGTACCCGAGGGCGTGCGGGTCCTGCGCGACCTGTCCGACGAGCAACTCGCCCAGTGGTACAACCTGTCCGACGCCCTGCTGCTGCCCTCGCTGAACGAGGGCTTCGGGCTGACCGCACTCGAGGCGATGGCCTGCGGCACGCCGGTGATCGGTTCGACCATCGACGCCCTGCAGGAGGTCGTCGGGGACGGGGGAGTGTTGGTGAACCCGCACGACGTCGGTGCCATCGCATCCGCCATGCGGTCGGTACTCACCGACGAGGCGCTACGCGTCGACCTCGCCGCCCGTGCCCGCGAGCGCGCGAAGGGGTTCACGTGGGAGAAAGCTGCCGAGCAGACGCTCGAGGTCTACGCGATGGCGGGCCGATGACGCCGGCCGACTTCCGGTCCGCCAAGGCGATCGCCGACCGGGTAATCGAAGTCTGCATGGTCGGCTTCGTGATCTCGTCGGTGTTCTCGATCGCGCTCTCCCAGGGCTTCGGCGCACTGGCCGGACTGGTCTGGCTGGGTACCATCGTCGCCCGGGGTCGGCGAGGGATCCGGGCGCCACTGCTGTTGCCGCAGCTGGCATTGCTCGGCTGGTCCGTCGTCTCGGTGCTGGCGGCCGACGACGTCCGGACAGGCCTGATCGAGCTGCGTTCGGCGTGGATCCCGATCGTCGTCTTCCTGATCTTCGTCAACCGCGACCGGGCGGCCGGCGGGCCGACCCTCTGGTTGCGCCTGCTGCTGGCGACGGCGACGCTGGTGGCCGTCCAGGGGTTGGTTCAGACCGCGATCCACGGTCTCGACTTTCGCGTGAAGGGCACTCTCGGTCACTACATGACGTACTCGGGCGTGATGTTGCTGGTGCTGCCCCTGGCCCTGGCGTGGCTGCTGTTCGCGCGGCGCGGGTGGCGTGACCGTTGGCTGTTCGTTGCGGTGCCGATGATGCTCGCCGCGCTCGGGCTGACGCAGACGCGAAGCGCCTGGCTCGGCCTGCTGGTCGCAGGGCTCCTGCTGGTCTCCCTGTGGAGGGTTCGCTTCCTCCTGGCGGTGCCGTTGCTCGCCGTGCTGCTGGTTCTGCTGGCGCCTCCGACGATCCGCGAGCGCGTGATGAGCACGTTTGACAGGAAAAACGTAACCGCAGTAGAAAGGCTCTATATGTGGAGCAGCGGCCTCGAGGTGTTTCTAGACCACCCCCTCGTCGGGGTCGGGCCGGGCAATCTCAGGCGCGTCTATCCCGAATACCGGCATCCCGACGATCCGTGGCTCGAGCACCGTCGGTTCACGCACGTCCACAACGACGTCATCCAGATCGCCGCCGAGCGCGGCGGGCCGGCACTGCTGGCCTGGCTCTGGTTGTGGGTGGTCTTCTTCGTGCGGGCCGGGGCCGCCCATCGCCGCCTGGCGCCCGCCGACCGGGAGACCCGGGCGCTCACCGCAGGATCGATGGCGGCGATCTCCGGCTTCCTGGTGATGGGACTGTTCGAGTACAACTGGGGCAATACCGAGGTGATGACCCTGGCCCACCTGGTCATGGCCCTGTCGCTGGCGGCGGCTGCCTCGCCGGCCGGCGCGGAGGGTCGCGACGGCGCGGCCGGAGGCGGGTGCTGATGGCCGGCGCGCCCGACGAGGTCCTCAGCCTGGACGGCGTCTGGAAACGCCATCGACGCTGGAAGAAGCGACCCCACTATCTGAAGGAGGCGCTGATCCAGCGCATCCTGCGGCAGAAGCCGCACTACGAGGAGTTCTGGGCGCTACAGGACTTCTCGTTGTCGTTGCGTCGCGGAGAGACCGTCGGGTTCTGCGGCTCCAACGGCGCCGGCAAGAGCACGGTGCTCAAGCTGATCTCGCGCATCATGCCGGCGACCCACGGGACGATCACCGCCCGCGGCCGGGTGGCGGCGCTGCTCGAGCTGGGCGCGGGGTTCCTCCCGGACTTGACCGGACGCGAGAACATGCTCCTCAACTCGGCGATCCTCGGACTGACCAACGCCGAGAGCCGCGACCGCATGCCGCCGATGGTCGAGTTCGCCGACCTGGGCGATTTCATCGACAGTCCGGTGCGGACCTACTCCACCGGGATGTACATGCGTCTGGGTTTCGCCATCGCCAGCCACGTCGATGCGGAAATCCTGCTGCTGGACGAGGTGCTGTCCGTTGGGGATGCCGCATTCCAGAAGAAGTGCGAGGACTGGCTGCAGCGCCTACGCTGGGACGGAACCACCGTGCTCGTCGTCTCGCACGCGCTGCCGACCCTGAAGAAGATGTGCGACCGGGTCGTCTGGATCGAGAAAGGGCGGGTCGTCGCCCAGGGCAACCCGGCCGAGATCGTCGGACGCTACGAACGCGGTCAGATCGAGCCCGGCCGCACGACGGGGTCGTCATGAACGACTCGGCAACGGCGCGATCCGCGCCGCGGTACATCCTCGAGGGCAACGCCGACACCTGGGGCGATCGCCGCAAACTGATCGGGCTGGTGCGGCGGCTGACGTTCCGCCACCTGGCGGCCCGCTACCGGGGTTCGGCACTGGGCTTCCTGTGGTCGATGCTGAATCCGTTGATGATGATGCTGGTCTACACCGTGGTCTTCCAGTACGTCCTGCGTTTCAAGACCACCGAGATCCCGTACCCCGCCTTCTTCCTGACCGGCATCCTGGCCTGGAACTTCATCCACGTCGCGTCGATGAACGCCGCGGTGTCGATCATCGACAGCCAGCCCCTGATCCACCAGGTCTACTTCCCGCGGGTGGCGCTGCCCCTGGCCGCGGTGCTCTCAAACGCCGCCAACTACCTCGTCTCGCTGCCGATCCTGGTGCTGTTCAACCTGATGTTCGGCATCGTGCCCGGTACGACGGTGCTGCTGCTGCCCCTGGCGCTGCTGCACCTGCTGGCCCTGGCCCTGGCGCTGGGACTGATCTTTGCCTGCGTGACGCCGTTCTTCCGCGACCTGATCCAGTTGCTCGAGCTCGGGTTCATCGCATGGTTCTTCGCCACGCCCGTGCTGTATCCGATCAGCTTCCCCGCCGCGAACCTCTCGGCCCCGGCCTTCGTGCTCTACCGGCTGAACCCGGCGGCGGGAACGATCTCCCTCCTCCGCGCGACCTTTCTCGGGGAGCCGGTCGCTCCTGGGACCCTGGTCTACTCGACGGTCGTCACCCTCATCCTGCTGGTGCTGGCGGTCGGTCTGTTCCGCCGGCTGGCCCCACGGTTCTCGTCGGTGACCTGACTCGTCCGTCCGATCGTCCTCGCCGCTCGACGGCGGCGGGCGATGATGTCAGACTGTGGGCGTCGCCGGCGCGGGTGCCTGGCGACTCGGGTCGAGCTCGGAGGAAACGATGCTGAGAGCCTGGTTCGGAGGCGCGAACATCACCTTGCCGCTGACGGCGTTACTGCTGTTGGCGTTGCCGCTCGGCGCCGCCGTCGCGCAGCAGAATCCGACTCCGGCGGATCTGAGGAACGCCAAGAAGATCTGGCACACCCTGACGCCCGACGAGCAGGCCGCCTACACGGCCCTCGCGGTCGAGCTCTCTCGCAAGAAGAACGGCGGTTTCTCTCCGTCGCGGGTTCCCGGCAACGACTGCGCGAGCGCCACCCTCGAGATGGCCGACCTGCCCCTGTCGACCCCGATCATCGAGACCACCGTCGGCCGGGGCGACGACCTCAACCTCACCGCCGGAGCCGGATTTTGTCTCGGGGGTGGGCCCGAATTCGCCACCACGGGCCTCGGTCCGGACATCGTCTACAGGGTCTCCTTCAACACCGACCCCGACCCCGGGTGCACCATGATCGTCACGATGGATCCGACGGACGACGGGCAGCCGGGGACCCCCGAGGGTCCCGATGACCTGGCGCTGTACATCATCCAGCATCCCGGCGCTGTCGCAGACCCCCCCCTGGTTCCCCCGTGTGCCGAGCTGAGCCTGAACTGTGTGCAAGTCGATGACGCCGGAGATGCCGGAGCTCTGGAAGAGATCGAGTTCACCGCGCTCGTCGGAAACGAATACTACATTGTCGTCGACGGTTTCAACGGGGACGAGGGGCCGTTCGAGCTCGACATGCGCGAGATCAACGGCGGCACCTGCACGTCGTCTACCCCGGTAAGATTGCAGAGCTTCACCGTCGATTGACGCGGACCACGACGAACGCCTCGCGCCGCCTCACGGCTGCGTGCTCAACCCCTCGTAAAGCTGTAGGGCTTCCTTGGCGCCGGGAAGGTCGGCGAACCGCCTCAACGGCGTGACGTTGCGCCATAACCGCTCCACGGCGTAGAGTTGCACGGCCCTTTCCAGCGCCGTCCGTGCCGCAGCTTCCCGGCCTGCGTCGAGCTCCAGGATTCCCTCGAGCATCCATCCCGGGGCGAAGTCGGGCGCTCGATCGGTGATCTCGCGGACGTGGGTCAGGGCTTCGGTCGATCGGCCCTCGACGTGGAGACACTCGGCGAGCGCGTAGCGGGCTCGTGTGCCGCCCGGGTCGAGTTCCAGCGCGTCCCGATAGGCATCGATGGCGAGAGCAGGGTGGCCGTTTTCGCGATAGACGTCGGCTACATGCGTGTGTGTGGCCGCGGTCCATTTCGCCGCCTCGCGGGACGCGGCGAAGGCCTCGCGCGCCAGCCCCGCTTGGCCGCGGTGGATGCGCATGATCCCCAGCAGCAAGTTCGCCTTCGAGTCGTCGGGATCCAGGGTCAGCGCGTGCACGACCCACCCGGTCGCCGGATCCAGCTCGCCACGACCGAGACGCAGCGCCGCCAGGCCCAGCGCGGCGGGGATGCGATCCGGATCCCGCGCAAGGACCGTGGCGTAGGCGTCGATCGCCTCGTCGATCGCTCCGGCGGCGGCGTGCAGCTCGGCGAGCGCGAGATAGGTCGAGATAGCGGCGCCGGGTCTCTGGGTGGCATTGACGTAATACTCGCGCCGGTCCTCGTCGGTGGTGAGGGCGGCGTGGCGATCCAGCAGTCGTTGCCCCACGCCGTCGCCCCGGCGCAGGAACAAACGACCCAGGTTGTACAGCGCGGTACGGTGGCCCGGTTCGACCCGCAGGGCGCCGCGGAAGGCACGCTCGGCGGCGGACCGGTCTCCGCGACGGTTCTCGAGGATGCCCAACTCGGCGAAGATGTCGGCGCTCTCCCGGTCTGCGGCCGCCTGGCGCAGCGCCACCGCGGCCTCGTCGTAGCGACCGAGGGCCGAGAGGTTGCGGCCGAGCTGAAAGCGCACCTCGTGGTTGCCGGGCCGAAGCTCGAGGCAACGTTCGAGGGGGTCGATCGACTCCAGGGTGCGGCCCAGCCGCGTGAGGGCGGTGGCGAGACCGCGCCAGGCGTCGAACCGGTCGGGGTCGATCGACAGCGCCTGCCGGAACTGCTCGATCGCCGTTTCGTGATCGTCGCCGGAACCCAGCAGCAGGCCCAGCGCCACCCGCAGGCCCGGATGATCGGGGTGGGTTGCCAGCGCCTCGCGTGCCAACGCGGTGCCCTCGGCCGATCGACCGGCGCCGTGCAGCTCCTGCAGCTCCAGCAGCAGCGCCTCGATCGCTGGGTCTTCGGACACGCGTTCCGGCGAGACCGGCGTCTCGCCGCAGGCGCACAGCCAGCCCGCGAGCAGCGCCACGGTCAGCGTGCGTCGCGCCGTCACGAGGGGTCACCGGCGGCCGGCTGCACGAACGACGTCTCGTCGTTGAGGCGCAGCCGGTCTCCCGGAATCGACTGCAACGTTCCGTCGGGCCAACGCACCTCGAGCCGGTCAACGGCCCCGCCACCGAGGCCGAAGTGCAGACCCGGGTCGCTCTGCGAGAGGTAGCTTCCGCCGCTGCGTAGCTCGCGGACCTGAACGCGGTCTCCTGAGTACAGGCGGACGCGGGTTCCGACGGCGTCGCGGCCTCCGTACCGACTGACGAGCCGCAGCCGGATCCAGTGGCCGGGGGGGGAGTCGTTGCGGAAGAGCGCGGCAGCACCGTTATTGCGGGTGACCAGCAGGTCGAGATCGCCGTCGCCGTCCACGTCGCCGGTCGCGGAACCGCGGCTGACCGTGGGCACGGTCAGGTCCGGCGCGGTCAAACGGGTGATCTCGACGAAGCGGCCGTCGACGTTCTCGAACAGCTGGTCCGACTGAGCGTGGGTCAGGGTGCCGTTGCGCTCGCCGATGTTGTCGAGTATGTGGCCGTTGGCTACGAACAGGTCGAGGTCGCCGTCGGCATCCATGTCGAACAGGTTGACGCCGAAACCGACCCGGGTCACCCCCGGTCCGGCGAGCCCGGCGACGGTGGTCGCATCCAGGAAGTCGGCGTCGCCCTGGTTGCGATAAAGCGTGTTGGTCTCGAAGTCGAGGTGAGTCACGAACAGGTCGATGTTCCCGTCGCCGTCGGTGTCCCCGGCGGCGATCCCCATGCCCGCTTCGGTGAAACCCAGCTCGTTGTAGGCGGTCCCGGAGCGGACGGCGATGTCGGTAAAGGTGCCGTCACCGTTGTTGCGATACAAGAAGTTGCGAGTCGAGTCGTTGGCGACGTAGATGTCGGGCCAGCCGTCGTCGTCGGCGTCGATCCAGATCACGCCCAGGCCCTTCGACTCGCGCGGGTCGTCGACGCGTACGCCGGCAGGGCCCGTCACATCGTCGAAGGTGCCGTCGCAGCGACCTCGGTAGAGCCGGTCGGCCTCGCCGTCGTAGACGTCGGGGTGGCAGTACATCGCCAGTCCCTCGGGACCGCAGCGCCGATGGTTCTCAAACGTGAACCCGACATAGTTGGCCACGTAGAGGTCGAGGCAGCCGTCACGATCGAAGTCGGCGAAAGCGCAGCTTGCGCCCCAGCGGGGATTGTCGATGCCGGACACGGCGGTGACGTCGCGGAACCGCCCGCCCTCGTTGTGAAGCAGGCGGTCGGGACCGAAGTTGGTGACGTAGATATCGACGGCGCCGTCGTTGTCCACGTCGCCGAAGCAGGCGCCCATGCCGTAGCCCAGTTCGCCGCTGCCCGTCATCTCGGTCACGTCCTCGAACGTGCCGTCGCCGCGGTTGCGCAGCAACCGGTTGGGAAGCGGTGTCAGATCGTCGAAACCGGGCAGCGGGCCTGCCTGAACCAGGTAGATGTCGAGGTGGCCGTCGCCGTCGTAGTCCAGAAAACCGCCGCCGCTACCCATGGTCTCGACCATGTAGCGCTGGCCGCTGCCCCCGTGCTCGTGGCGGAAGTCGATGCCGGCGCTCGCGGTGACCTCGACGAAGCGCGGACCCTCGGCCCGGCAGGCGAGGGCCAGAACGGCCAGCAGCGGCCAGCACGGAGCGGCCGCTGCTGCTCCTCTGAGGCTCAGTCGTGGTCTCCGGAGCGGTCTTCGGGCTTGCCGTCCTTCGATTCGCCAGCGCTTTGCTGATTACCGTCCGCCGACTTCCTGGAGGATCGCTTCGGTTTGGCCCGAATGATCGGTGTGAACTGCTCGCGCACGCCGTCCATCGAGATGCTCTCGACGTAGTAGAAGTACTCCTGGTCCGGGTCGATCGTGTCGTCGACGAAGGCGTAGTCGTGGGGCAGGTCCGACGTGCCCGCGCCCTCGAGGGTCGTCTCGTTGATGCACTCGAACTCGCCGTCCTCGGTCGTCGAGCGAAACACGTCGAATCCGAAGTTGTCCACCTCACTGGCGGTCTTCCAGCGGACGGTGTTCTTGTACTCGGGCTCCTGTTCCTTCTTTTCTTCATCGGCGAAGGCCGGCGCGCAGAGGAGAACCAGCGCGGCCAGAATCGCTAGACGGCTCAACGGGCACCTCCCTTGTCTTCGTTGTCGGTCGCGGACACCAGCGCGCCGTTGCCGGCCCCGGGGCCGTCGTCGGGAAGCCGCAGCCCGCCGATGCCATCGAGGGTGCCGTCGGCGCTGGTGAGGTAGACCCGCACCGTATCCGGTCGCTCGACGGTCGCCGCTGCAGCGCCGAAGCTGAACTCGAACCACGTTTCGCGGACCTTCCGGGTCTCGCGGTGCACGGTCTCTCCGCTCGCGGCGAGCCATTCGATCTCCGCCGCGCCACCTTCCGCGTCGTCGCCGGTGGTGCCACGCACGCGTAACGGCTCATCGCCGACCAACTCGAGCTGCAAGCGGAGGGTCGGCAGGCGGATCGGCAGCGCCGGGTCGCCGAGCAGGTTGTACTGGCGGATGAAGTCGGTGTCGGTGCTGTTGCGCTTGGCGCGCATGAAGGCCTCGCCCACGGTCTCGGCTTCGATCATCTCGTTCAGCAGGATCCGGCTCAGCCGCGCCGTGGGTGCGTTCCTCCAGGCCGCGGCGATGACCGCCACCGCACCCCGGCCCTTCAGGCGCAGGAACTTCTCGCCGATCGAGTCGGCGACGGGATGATCGAACGGGGCCGAATAGCACGTCATGCTGAGTATGATCGGCAACTTCTGGTTCGCGCTAAGACGGTCCAGGTCATCGAGCGTGAACAGATCCTTGTTGTTTTCCAGGTCCGGTGCACCGGTGCGCCAGATGTAGCGCCCGCCGTGTCCGATGAAATGCACGAGGTACTGCCCGTCGTCGAAGGCGCGCAGCAACGTCTCTCGGTGCTCCGAGTTCGGTATCTGGTCCAGCGAGGGGTAGACCTTGAAGTCATCGTAGCCGCTGCTCGCCAGGTGCATCGCCAGCTCGTCGGTCTGGCGCTGCAAGACCTTGGAATTGTTGGTGATCCACAATACCCGGCGGCGCCACGGACCCACCGGGGGCCGCGAAGCGTAGCGCAGCGTCTTCTCGACGATTGCGGCCACCTCTTCGGGCTCGACGACGGGGAAGCGCCCGATGGCCATCTCGGGATACAGGTCGTCGCCCTCCACGTCGACGAACCAGTTGTCGCTGGCCGCGTGCCCTTCACGAGTGCCGTAGCTGAAAGTCGGGATCAGCCCGCGGACGTTGTGCTCGACGTCGTCATAGGGCGTGGATCGGTTCTTGATGAACCCCGCGCCCTGTCCCGGGCGGAAGCTCCAGTCCGCATAGTTGGCGTCGCTGATGACGAAGTTGTTGGCGTCCCAGCTGGCGTCGCCGACCAGCAGTACCCAGCGCGGCGCCGGAGCGGCCCACTCGCGGTAGGCGTGGGCCAGAAAGCTGCGGATCGCCCGGGGATGCACGATTCCGTGGTTGAACTCGTCGTAGACGTCCCGGACGTCGACGACCTCGACCCGCCGGCCGCGGGTCTCGTGGAACTCCGCCAGCGGACGGACCGCGTCGGCGAGACGGGGGTGGGTGATGATGATGTAGTCGGCACGCCGTGGCCGCGTGGAGAGGTCCGAGGCCAGGTCGCGGGAGATGACCAGCGGTTCGCGGAACCCCCCGGCGACCACCACGTCGACGGTCTCGTCCATGGCAGCGGGCGGCAGCAGGTGTCGCCCGCCCGCCGTGGCGTCGGCGATTCGCCGGCCACCGGGCAGGTAGACGAACAGCTCGTCGTCGGGGCCGGTCGTCAGCATGCTGCAGTCCGGGTCGGCGCCGCGTCCGAGACGGGCTTGACCCGCGCCGATACGGGCCGATCGGGGATAGTCGATCTCGATCCAGTTCAACAGCACCACGTCCACGACCGGGCGCTCGCCCTCGATCAGACGGCGCTTGGGCACGCGCAAGCTCAGCTCGTTGGCGCCCGTGGAGAAGCGGTCCGACGGAACGGCAGCCAAATCGATGACTTGGCCGTCGGTGGCGTTGTTCCACTCGGTCGTGGTGAGCGTCTCTCCGTTGAGCAAGATCTCCAGCCGGTGGTCCGGGTACTGGCCGCGAATCTCGCGGGGCAGACTGGACCATCCCCGCAGGTGCAGGCGCATTGAAACCCGGCCGCCGGCCTCGAGGCCCGACAGGTCGAGCTCGTGCCGGAAGGGGTCGCGGGTGATCTGGCTGATCTGGCTCCAGAACCAAACCTCCTGATGCTCGTCGGCGCGGCTGTCGAAGCGGATCCGCAGGATGTCTTCCTCGAGGTGGCGCGAGGCGACCCAGTTCGTGTCGCCGCTCGTGCAACCGGACGTCGAGGCGTCGATCATCCTGGCCGGCGCGCTCGTGGCCAGCTCCAGCCGGCAGACGTTCAGACGGCTGTACGGGTTGTAGTACGAACGTTCGCCGGCCAGGCGTTCGCCGACGAATTCCAGCCGATCGCCGGGTCCGAACTTGCCGTCGCCACCATCGTCGACCCAGAGCGGGACGGTCCCGCCGGAGCAGCTCATCCCGATGGCCGCGCTGTCGACGGGATGGCGCAGCCCGGCTTTGGCCAGCGCCTCGAAACCGACCTGGTAGACGCCCGACTCGGCGATGAACAGCTTGAAGGCCTCGCCCGCGTCGGCGCGAGCCGAGAGGCCCGTCACCCAGAGGGCGGCGGCCACCGCCGCGACCGACCCAAGCGTTCTCATCGAGTGAAAACCCTCATGAACACGAGACAGATTAGCATGCGGGATGGAGACCGGCGAAGATGGCAGCGCTTGCCAGAAGGCTCCGGCCCGAGTAGTCTGCCGAGGCTCCGATGCGACGCCCCGGCGTACTTCTCGCCTTGCTGGCGATCGTCATGATCCACGCCGTCTTGCTGTGGATCTACTATTCTCCCGCGCCCAAGGAGGCCACCGGCGACGAGGGGATGTACCTCGAGGTCGCCGGTCGGATTCAGGCCGGCGAAGATCCCGGCCTCGAGCGGTTGTGGCCACCGCTCTACCCGCGGTTCGTGGCGGAGGTGCTCTCTCCGGGCGGCGGCCCGCCGGCCACGCTCCAACTGGTGCAGACCCTGCTGCTCGTTGCCGTGGCCTTCCTGCTACGCGACATCTGTCGCCGTCTCATCGACTCCGGGCGCGTCGGCGATCTCGTGCTGCTGTTCACCCTGGCCTACCCGCCACTGGTCGCCTACGCCCACTATGTCTGGCCGGAGGTGCTGCACCTGGCGCTGATGGTCGGTGCGGCCTGGATCCTCGTCGCTCGCCGGGATCGCCTGCCGTGGCTCGCCGGCCTGGGACTGCTGCTCGGATTGTCGTTGCTGACGAAGAGCCTGCTGGGTCCGTTCCTTCCCGCGCTGCTGTTGCCGTTAGTCCTCGAGGGAAGCGCGCGGCGGCGCTGGGCC
>Ga0255058_10001261_pt1 | contig 14336 bp, 13 predicted proteins | sample Cases_109_9_MG_FD_188637 | JGI IMG/M metagenome (GOLD analysis project Ga0255058, IMG submission 188637) | Seawater microbial communities from Amundsen Gulf, Northwest Territories, Canada - Cases_109_9 | ecosystem: Environmental > Aquatic > Marine > Gulf | place: Canada: Northwest Territories... | reverse complement strand
GCAGGTCCCCCTGCTGGTCAATCCATCTGTATACGTGGCCTGCATCGGCCACTGTCCAGGTGAATAGCAGGAGCACTATCCAGGGAGCGCTTCGCCAAGTCATGACAACGCAACTCCTTCGCGAATCCCGACACAGTAATAAGCGTACACTCGAATCGTCCGGCGTTGCTGATCTCGATCACGGGAGGTGAAATTCGGCGGGCCGTGGGAGAAACTGACATCGGCCCTTCTTCCCGAGGACCATCAATATGCGCGTTCTCGAAAAGCTCTGGCAGACGGCCGGGTGTACCAGCGAGTCTCTGGAGCACATCGCCATCGAAGGTTCCGATCCGGTTCTGCCGTCGCCTTTCAAGATCGGTGAGGCGGCTGCCGCCACCATCGGCGCCACGGCACTCGCGGCGGCGGAGCTGTGGCGCTTGCGCACCGGACGCGCTCAACAGGTACGCCTCGACACGCGCGCCGCGGCGATTGCTTTTCGCAGTGAGCGGCATCTGCGCATCAATGGCGCGCCACCGCCGCCGTTGTGGGACGACATTGCCGGATTTCACGCCACCGGGAATGGCCGGTGGCTGCAGCTGCATACCAACTTTCCTCATCATCGGGAGCGTGCGCTGGGTGTTCTCGGCTGCCCCGGGGATCGGCCATCGGTGGCAAAGGCGATCGCCGACTGGGAGGGCGAGGAACTCGAAGAAGCGTTGATCGCCGCAGGCACTTGCGCCGCCTGCGTGCGCACGCCCCAGGAGTGGCTGGCCCACCCCCAGCAGGCGGCGGTTGCGGGCTTGCCGGTGCTGGAGATCCTACCCCTGGGCGAGAGCCCTCCGGAGCCCTTGCCGGGGGCGGACCGACCCTTATCGGGGGTGCGCGTGCTGGATATGACCCGCATTCTCGCGGGTCCGGTGGCAGCCAGAACCCTGGCGTCCCACGGCGCCGACGTGCTGCAGGTGAGCGCGCCGCATTTACCCAATATCGAACAGCTGGTCATCGACACCGGCTTCGGCAAGCGCGCCACCAGCCTCGATATTCGTGCAGCGGGCGACAGCGAGATCCTGAAAGCGCTGCTCGCGGAGGCCGATGTGTTTATTCAGGCTTATCGCCCGGGCGCCCTGGATGCCCTGGGCCTGTCACCCCAGGCGCTGGCGGAGCTGCGGCCCGGCATCGTTTACGTCACGGTTTCCGCCTGGGGACATGCGGGGCCCTGGCGCCATCGCAGGGGCTACGACAGCCTGGTGCAATCCGCCACCGGTATCGCCTGGGAATGTGGCCGGGAAGGCCGCCCGGGACGCCTGCCTACTCAGGCTCAGGATCACGCCTGTGGCTATCTGGCCGCCTTCGGGACCCTCGTGGCGCTGGCGCGCCGGGCGACGGAAGGCGGCAGCTACCTGGTGCGGGTCTCGCTCGCCCAGACGGGTCACTGGTTGAGAGGCCTGGGACGTATCGCTGAAACGGGCCTCGAGGAACCGGACAACGAGGATGTCGCCGATCTGCTCGAGACCATCAAGACGCCTTTCGGCTTCGTCGAGCACGTACGGCCGGCGGTGGCCACCATGTCAGAGACGCCGATGCGCTGGACGACGCCGCCGGTGCCGTTGGGCACCCACGATCCGCGCTGGTTGTGAGGGAAGGCGCAGATAAATCTGACTTATATCAAGTCGATTCGCGAAAACAAGGCTAACTCGTTCTAAAGACGGGGTATCCCGTGGTTCTTAAAGTAGAGTCTGAAGTGCAGTGGGATGCCGCAGGCTGTCCGTTCAGATATGTGATTTAACATAATATACATTATACGAACTAGCATTGGTGCTTTGGGATCGCCCTATTTCATTATGTGTACTTACCTGCACCTGGTCTGACAGGCGGCGATAGAGGTATGAAAACTCGCCCTGACTGCTCTCAGAGAGGCAAATAGTAGCTCTCGGTTGCGCGTCTACCCCTGGAAAAAACTCCGCGGAGTTTTTCAACAGCATTGACCCGCTGTAGTTTTCGAGCCAAATACCTGAATAGCTGAAAAGCAGCTGGAAGCAGCCCTTCGATATCTGCCAACAAACTGGCGTGGCTTATCACTCAGTACTACGTAATCCGCCTGAATATACTGTCCGGCTAGTTGCCGACCGGCTTAAAGCTGAATTTCTGTCCGCCGATGGCAGCTTCGTACATTAAGCCACCCTTGGTGTGCACGAAGACCGACGTGCCCTTGTAATAACTGGTGGTGGCTTGCTTGCCCGTCGCCGGTCCCGCGCTTGCGCCAGCGGTGCTGCCGGTGGTGCCCGCCGAAGCCTGGGCCGCCGCGGTAATAGCGACAGCCGACGCCGATGCGTCGAATTCGAAGTTGCCGCGTGTGAAGTCATCGTAGGCGCGTTTGTCCTCGAAAAAAATGATCTGGCTGTAGGCTTGCCCGCCGAGCTGAAAGCCGATGGAAATCTGGGTCATGGAGGTGTAGCCCGTTACCTTGCCGCCCCGGTACACCTGGCCGTCGCCATGAGCGGCACCGATTCCGAAAGCGCCTTGGCCAATGGTGGGGAACATGGCGTAGCCGTAGGCTTTCTTGAAGTAGGGCTGACAGGCCGGCGACTTCTCGAATACGGCGATGCTGTTGGAATAGTTCTCCACCGCGTATGCGGATGGCAGGCCACAAAAAAGCATTGCCAGTGCGCCCGTCGCTCTAAGCAGAATCGTTTTCATGAAATTTCCCCATACGCTCACGGTTTGAGCGGGTGGATTCTACACTCGTAGTGCTGGTCGTCTCGACATTCGTCCCATTCCGGACCGCAGCGGCATGCGTATGTGCCGCGCAGACAGCGAGCGACTCGCGGTGGATGCGTTGAGTCGTATGGCGCGCATCTGCCGATATAGCAGTGACGGTTATTCGCACCCCCTCCTCGCCTCGCGCTACGTGGACATGTCCGTGGCGGTTGGCCAGCAACCTTGGCTCATGCGCCCGGCCAGGTGTCGCTGAGGCGGTATCCGCCGGGCCACGGATCGTCTGGATCGAGCATGTGCTGGTGCGTGCCGGTGATCCATGCGCGGCCCGAGATCGCGGGTACGATGGCGACCTTGCTGTCCATGTCGATTGCCTCGTCGATCACGCAGTCGAACTTGGAATCGACGATCGAGCGTCCTTGGAACGGCTCGCCAATCGCCAGCTCGCCCCGGGCGTGCAGCACCGCCATGCGGGCGGAGCAACCCGTGCCGCAAGGCGAGCGGTCGAGCTTCCCGGGTCGGATAGAGACCGCGTTGCGTCCGGTCTTGAGCGCGCCGACCACGCGGACCGGGGCCGCGATCTGGCAAAACGAAAGGTGCGCCCATTCGGCGTTGCCCGGATGATGGAAACCCAGTTGCTCGTTGGCCGCGTTGGTAATGCGGGTGCCCGTCTCGGCGAGGTCGCGGGCCTCGTCCGGAGTGATCCCGAAGCCCAGGGCCTGCGCGTCGACGATGACGAAGCTGTCGCCGCCGTAGGCCGTATCGACGGTCAACGTGCCCAGCCCCTCGACCTCCACATGGGCATCGAGCTTGTCGACGAAGGAAGGCACGTTACGCACCCGGACGCGCTCGACCTTGCCGTCTCGACAGGCCGCTTCGATCTCGACGATGCCTCCCGGCGCCTCGAGGGTCAGGCGGGTCACCGGATCCTCCATGGGGACGATGCCGGTCTCCAGCAGCACGGTGGCCACGCACATGCTGTTCGACCCCGACATTGGCGGGGTGTCGGCGGGCTCCATCACGATCCAGCCCATTCGCGCCCTGGAATTCTTTGGCGGCACCAGAAGGTTGACGTGCTTGAACACGCCGCCGCGGGGCTCGTTGAGCATGAAATTGCGCAACGTTTCATCTCTGGCAATGAAACGGGACTGCTCCCAAATCGTATCTCCCGGCGGCGCCTGAACGCCGCCGACGATGACGTCGCCGACCTCGCCTTCAGCGTGACAGCTCACCGTATGAATTACCGTGCTCGAACGCATCGACTTTCTCCATGGTCTGGATTGCTCATGAAACGCACAACAAGGAAGGCCTGCATTTATACCACCGATTAGTCGCACCACATCCGGTTCACTCTCGTGGGTGGTTTTGCACCGCGTGTATGGCCTCGGCCAGCCGCCGGACGTTGGCGCGCATCTGATCGGGCGGGGTGCCGCCGAATCCCAGAAACAAGCCCCTGCGCCGGGGCGCTGCGCGGTAGTAAAAGGACAGCGGCACCACGCTCACGCCGCGGGCGGCGGCGGCTCGCGACACCGCGTTGTCGTCCAGCCCGTCGGGCAGCCACCCGATGAGCTGAATGCCGGCCTCGGCCGGTGAGAGTTCCAGCGCTCCGTCGAGCTCGGCCTTGACCGACTCGATCAGGCATTTCGCCGCGCTTCGTAGACCAGGCGCATGCGCCGGGGTTAGCGGCCGACCGGCGTGGCGAAACTCACTATTGTAGTCGCGCTCGAGCACCCAGGCGCCGGTCGAGGCTCATGCTAACCCCGAGGGGATGCTGTCTCGACGGCGTGACATAGGCGAGGCGTGCCAGCCACCCCAGGGCTCCGGTTCCAGCGCCGTTCCCCGACATTTGACACGCGACGTCTCGACCCTTATGGTTTACGCGAGCTCAGGCTGGACTAGACCAGATAATCAGAACATGTCCGTCGATGCGCAAAGTCCCTTATTACCTGCAGATTCGCGACCATCTCGCATCGCAGATCGAGACGGCCACCCTACGGCCCAACGCCAAGTTGCCCTCGGAAAGATCGCTCAGCGAGGCTTTCGAAATTACCCGCATGACGGCCCGCCAGGCGCTGTTGCAACTCGAGGCCGAGGGTCTGATACACCGCCTGGATCGCCGCGGATGGTTCGTATCGCCCCCCAGGTTGCAATACGACCCGACCCTCAACATCAGCTTCACCGAGAACGTCGCTTCTCAGGGCCGGGTGCCGGGAACGGTGCTGCTGAGCCAGGAGCAGACCACCGCGTCGGCTTGGGATTTCACCCATCTGGGGGTAACGGCGGGAGAACCCGTGTTCTTGATCCGCCGCATGCGCCTCATCGATGAGCGACCCGTGTTGGTGGAACACTTGCACGTGAACGCGAACCGGTGCCCGGGCTTGCTGCGTCTTCCACTCGATCAGTCATTGACGAAACTGCTCGCCGAACACTACGGGATCGTCGAACGGCGAGCGCGGATCCGGGTACGCCCCACGGCGCTGACCGCCTCCCAGGCGGAACCGCTTCAGGTAGCGGCGGGAACGCCGGGCCTGTATCTCACCCGTACCACCTACGACCAGGACGACAATGTGGTCGAGTTCGACCAGGAGTTCTGGCGCTACGATGTGCTGGAGGTGGCCATCGAAGTGCACACGGAGGTTGTCGCGACCGCCCCGATTTTGCCGCCTCGCCGTCACCTTGAAAGCGCGTGAGATTCCGCCTATGACCGACGTCAACAAGCCCATCGTGAGTATCGAAAATGTATCCAGGACCTTCAACGTTCCGGGCCGCGGGCCGGTCACGGCGCTGCAAAACGTCAGCAGCCACGTCGACAAGGGTGAGGTGCTGGTGCTCATCGGCCCCAGTGGCTCGGGCAAGAGCACCCTGCTGCGCGCCCTGAACGGTCTCGAGACGATTGATAGCGGACGCATCGTCATCGACGGCGTACAGATCAACGATCCCAAGACCGATCTGAACAAGGTGCGCGAGCGCGTCGGCATGGTGTTCCAGCACTTCAATCTCTTTCAGCACAAAACCGCGCTCGAGAATGTCACGCTGCCGCAGATCGTGGTGCTCAAGCGCTCGCGGGCCGAAGCGGCGGACAAGGCCGATCAGCTTCTGCAGCGGGTCGGGCTCGCTTCCTTGGGCAACAGCTACCCGCGCCAGCTCTCCGGTGGCCAGCAGCAGCGGGTCGCCATCGCCCGCTCGCTGGGCATGGACCCCACGGTCATGCTGTTCGACGAGGCCACCTCGGCGCTGGATCCGGAAACCGTGGGCGGTGTGTTGGCGCTGATGGAAGAGCTGGCCGATTCGGGCATGACCATGGTCGTGGTCACCCACGAGATGGGCTTTGCCCGCAAGGCGGCCAACCGGATGTTGTTCATGGATGACGGCGCCTTGATCGAGGAGGGTGATCCCGAGTCGTTTTTCGACAATCCGCGGGAGGAACGCCTGCGTACCTTTCTGAGCCAGATCCTTTAGATCTGTTCTCGGATTTCAGTTCTGGACTAGACCAGAGGAGTTGTTCGTATACCATGATGACGGCGCGTCTAGTCACGCCAACCAAGGCGGTGCTCCCAGGGGTGACCGCTGACCATTCGAACCACAGAAGGGGGAGATCGAAATGAGACGATTCAAACGACTGTTGACCGTGTTTACGGGCATTCTGACTTTCGCGTTGATGGGCCTGCCTCAAGCGGGCGCGGACGTGGTCCAGGACATCGTCAAGCGCGGCGAGCTGCGCGTGGCGGTGCAGACCCAGGGCCCGCCGGTCAGCTTCGTCGACAAGAACGGCAAGCGCACCGGCTTCGCCATGGAAGTCATCGCGATGATGGCCAAGGACATGGGCGTGACCCTCAAGGTCCTCGACTATGACTGGAAGGGTTTGATTCCCGCCGTGCGCTCGGGCAAAGCGGACTTCCTGGCCGCCGACATGACGCCCAATGCCAAGCGTACCCTGGTACTGAGCTTCACTCAGCCCTACCTGTACAGCGATGTGGTGCTCTACGCGAAGAAGGGCAAGGGCTTCAAGAGCTGGCAGGACGCGTGCAAAAGCGGCAAGACCGTCGCCGTCGTTCAGGGCAGCAGCAACGTGGGGCTGCTCAAGGCCAAGTGCTCGGCCGCCCAGGTCAAGGAGTTCGCCGGCGGTGGGCCGGCCGTGGCCCAGGCGGTGGCAGCCGATCGCGCGGATGCGGGCATCAACGATCAGGCCTCTGCGGCCGGCTACGCGATCGAGTACCCGGACTTCCAGGTGCTCGATGGCGCGCTCAAGAGCTGGCCCTTGAGCTTCGCGACCCGTGCGGACGAGGTGCACCTGCTGCGTTGGCTGGACAACTACTTCATGCTGATCCGAAACGACGGACGCCTGGACAAGCTGGCCGACTACTGGATGCGCGGTCCGGCGTGGAAGAAGGACCACTAGGCAACACTTTGCCGTAGGCGAGGGCTCCGCCGAAAGGGCGGAGCCCTCATGGCCTGGGAGCGTCTCGCGAGCGACCACTCATGGACTGGATCCTCGACTTCTACAACTATCGCGTGGTCGCCCAATTCATCCCCGAATTCCAGCGCGGCCTGCTGTCGACGGCGGGCATATCCGCGGTGAGCCTCGTCATCGCCCTGGTGGTGGGCACGCTCAGCGCCATCATGAGCCTCTCGGCCAGGCCCTGGCTGCGAAACATATCCGGCGCGTACATCGCATCCATTCGCTCCACGCCGCTGTTGATCCAGATATATGTCATCTACTTCGCGCTGCCGGCACTGCCCATCCTCGGTCGACGCCTGGATGAGTGGGAGGGCGGGATCCTGGCGCTGGGCCTCAATGCCGGCGCCTTTATGAGCGAGATCATTCGCGCCGGCATCGAATCCGTCGAGCGAGGCCAGATCGAGGGCGCCAAGTCGGTGGGCATGAACTACGTGCAGCGCATGCGTTACATCGTGCTGCCCCAGGGGATCGCGCGGGTGCTGCCGCCGTTGCTCGGACAAACGGCGGTGCTGATCAAAGACAGCTCGCTGGTGAGCTTCATCGGCGTGTACGAGTTATTCGGCGCCGGCCTGACGTTGCTCAACGAACGGCTGATGCCCAACGAAGCCTTCCTGACCGTCGCCGGCTGCTATCTGCTGATCTATTACGGCATGTTCCTGCTGTCCAACCGCGTGCAGCGCAAGCTGGGCGGAGCGTACGCCTGAGGGGGGGGACGGCAATGCTGGAGGTCTTCAAATCCACCCTACCCTTCCTCGTGCACGGTCTCTGGATCACCTTCCAGATCTCGTTGATTACTATCATCAGCGGCAGTTTCCTCGGCTTCGTGGTTGGACTGGTGCGGGCAGAGCGGATCCCGGTGCTGTCCCCCGTGCTCGGGGGCTATATCCACGTACTGCGCGGTACACCCTTCCTGGTGCACCTCTACTTCGTGTATTTCATGCTGCCCGCCACCGGGGTTTCGTGGCTGCAACTGGAAGCCTTTCCAGCCGCAGTCATCGCGCTCAGTCTCTACACCTCGACTTACGTCGCCGAGATCGTGCGCGCGGCCATCGAGGCGGTGGCCCCTGGTCAGAGCGAAGCAGCGCGCTCGGTTGGCATGACCGCCGTACAGAATCTGTGGCACATCGTGCTGCCGCAGGCAGTCAAGCTGATGATTCCGCCCATGGGGGGCATTTACGTCATCATCATCAAAGGCACCTCCATCGTCTCCGTGATCGGGATCTCGGAGCTGGTGCGGGCGGGAGAGCACGCCGCACAACGCCACCCGAGCGAGCTGATGCTGATCTACGGCATGGTGGCGCTCATGTACTTCGTGTACTGCTACCCGGTGCTGCGCCTGGCGAAATGGGCAGAGAACAAGATCGGGCGGATTCAGACGGAGCATTGAGCCGCTGCGCCGTCATCTCGAGCGCAACCAAAGTTCCGTCCAGGCTCACAGAGAGATCGCTTTGACGACTCAACACAGGTTCCGGACACAATGAGCATGCCCGCTACCAAGTTCCTGCTGGTCGGATTCGATGGCCTGCGCCCGGAGATGATGACGCAAGCGTTGATGCCCAATCTCCACCGTCATGCCAGCCAGGGGGTCACTTTCACCAATCACCGATGCACGTTTCCGACCGAGACTTATGTCAACCTGACGTCGCTGGTAACGGGCTCCACGCCTTCACGCCACGGCCTGATCGCAAACTACTATCTGGACCCCAGGGTCGATGGCCGTGAGCGCTTCGAGGGATCCAGCGTGGAGCGTATCGAAAAGGCCCAGCGCGCCTACGCCGGCAAGCTCTTTGACGCGCTCTCGCTGGGTGAGACCCTGGGTCAATCGGCACGGCGCATGGCCATCATCAGCACCAATTCGCCCGGCAGCGTGCGGCTCAAGCACCATCAAGTTGTCGATCACGCCCACCTCAGCCTGTCCTGCCACACGCCGGATTCCTCGCATCCGCGCAATGAGGTAGAAGCGATCGTGGCGCGCCTGGGATCGCTTTCCGGCAAGCGCTTTCCGGATGTCGAAGGCGTGACCTACGCGACCAACGTGTTCCTCGAGCACCTTTGTGCCAGTGAGCTTCCCGATCTGACCATCCTCTGGTACGGCGAGCCGGACAACAGCTATCACGCGTACGGAATCGGTGCCGCGGAGAGTCGCCTGGCGCTACGGCACGTGGATGCCGAGTTCGGGCGCGTGCTCGACTGGTGGCATGCATCGGAGCAGCGCGAGTCGTTGCAGATCGTGGTCATCTCGGATCACGGACACATCACCCAGAAGACCAAGGTCGCCGCAGGGGATCTGTTGCGCGATGCCGGCTTCAAGGTGGACGACCATTTGCAGGACGGCGCCGATCTCGCCCTGATCCCCGCCTACGGTGGCCGCATCTGGGTGCGGGACAAGGATCCGGGCCTTACCCGGGCCATCGGCCAGGCACTGATGGAGATGGACGCTTGCGGAATGGTTTTCAGCGCCGGGCGCAACGAGGTCGAGGGTATCGTCCCGGGCAGCTTCTCCAAGCAGCTGGTGATGGCGGACCATCCCCGCTCGCCGGACATCTACTACATTCTGCGCACCGACGATGAGCCCAACGAGCACGGGTACATCGGCACTTGCCACTTCGAGAGCGGCCTGCCGGCAGGCGCGGGGATCCACGGCGGCTTGCACCCTAAGGAGCTGCACAGCGTATGTGTCGCCTCGGGCAGCCTGTTCGCCCAAACAAGGCGTGTGGAAGCGCATTCCGGGATCATCGACATCGCGCCGACCATCCTGCATGGGTTGGGGATCACGGCGCCCCAGTCGATGGAGGGACGGGTTCTTCACGAAGCCTTTATCGATGGCGCGCGCAACACAGCCGATTCGGTGCCGGAAAAGTACGAGACGGGTGCCGGTCACTACCGGCAGGCGCTCCATCGCACGCGCATCGGTGACTGTTGTTACCTCGATGGCGGCTGGCGCTCGGCATGAAGGAGGAGACGGAAATGCCAGGACCTCAGTCTGATACCGGAAGCCCCGGGGTCGACCCAGCCGTCTTGGAGTTCTTGCCGGAACTCGTGCAATTCGCGAGCACCGTAGCCGACGCGGCACGACGGCCCTCGCTGCGGTATTTTCGCGCCGGCCCAGAGTTGCACATCAAGGCGGACGGTTCGCCGGTCACGGTCGCGGATCGCGAAACGGAGCGCGTCATCCGAGACCTGTTGTCCCAAAGCTACCCACAACATGCGCTCATGGGCGAAGAGTACGGCTGGACACGATCGGAGCAGCCGTATACGTGGGTCGTCGACCCCATCGATGGCACCAAGTCCTATCTGGCCGGCGAACCGACCTACGGAATGCTGCTGGCGCTGCTGTACGACGGTGCACCGGTGTTGGGGATCATCGACATCCCGGCCCTGGATGAGCAATGGTGCGGCGTGGTTGGACAAGCCACGACCATGAACGGCCGGCCGGTAAAGAGCAGTTCCTGCGCGGGCGTGGAGCAGGCGGTCCTGACCGTCATCTCTCCGGACAAGCTCCAAGACGACGAGCGACCCGCGGTGGATGCGTTGAGTCGAATGGCGCGCGTCTGCCGATACAGCAGTGACGGTTATTCGCATCCCCTCCTCGCCTCGGGCTACGTGGACATGTCCGTGGCGGTTGGCCAGCAGCCTTTCGACTATCTCGCGGTGGTCCCGGTGGTCGAGGGAGCCGGCGGCTGTATCACCGATTGGGCCGGCAAGCCCCTCGGCCTCGATTCGGACGGCCGCATCCTGGTGACGGCCACGCCTGAGTTGCACCGGGAGGCCTTGAACGTCCTTCGAACGAACAGAGACTCGAGAAACGGAGACTCGAGCGTATGAAGGACAGCTATGACGTGATCGTGGTCGGCGCGGGCATCGTGGGCACCGCGATCGCGTACAACCTCGCTCGATCCGGCATCAAGGACGTGCTCCTGCTGGAGAAAAATACCGTGTGCTCCGGGGACACGGCGTACAGCTGTGCCATCGTGCGCACCCACTACTCGAATCCGCTGACCTGCAAGATGGCGACCATCGGCCGCGACGTGCTCGCCGATTTTTCGCAGCGGGTCGGAGGCGAGTCCGGATTCAGACGCTGCGGCTATCTGATCTTCTCGGGGCCGGATACGCTGGTGGAGTTCGAGCGCAACGTGAGCCTGCAACGCGACGCGGGTGCCGACGTGGAGCTGATCGACACCCGCCAGGCGCTGGAACTGCATCCCCTACTCGATGCCAGCCGCATCGCGGGGGCCGCGTTCGAGCCGCTTTCGGGATTCGCCGATCCGCACATGACCGCCATGGCCTACGTGGACGCCGCCCGGCGATACGGAGTCAAAATCCGGCAAGGCACGATAGTGCGCGAGGTAGTGGAAGACGCCGAGGACCGGGTAACCGGGGTACGTACCGATGGTGGTGACATTTCGGCGGGCCACGTGGTGCTCGCCACCGGCGTCTGGACCAACACCCTGAGCGAGGCCATCGGGCTTCACTATGCGTACCAGAATGTTAATCACAAGGTCGTGCACTTCAGCTTCGATCACCCCTATCCCGATGAGCGCTATCCGGTGGTCCGCGATCTACCCGGCGTTTGCTACAACCGCCCCCACAACGGCGGCGTGCTGTTCGGTGACAGCGGTCGCGGTGAGCCGGTTCCGAGCGCGGACTATGTGGATCAGAGCCTCGCCCGCGACGAGGCCGGTACGTTTCTGGTGAACTTCACGAATTGCTTTCCGAGCCTGGACGGCGCGCGCATCACCAGCCACTGGGCGGGGCGCTACGATGTCTCTCCGGACTCCAATCCCATCATCGGCGGGTTTCCGGGAAAGGACGGGGTGATGGCTGTTTGTGGTCTGTCGGGAGGCGGCTTCAAGCTGGCCCCCTGCATCGGGCAGATGGTGGCGGAGCAGATTGCCCATGGCGAGAGCCGCATCCTGCCCGGTGAGCCCTACCTGCCGACGCGTTTCGAGCAAGGCCGGGAGTTCCAGACTGCCTATCCGGGCACTGGCGCCATGGCCTGAACCCGGGAGCTCCCGGATTCGTTCCGCCGGGGCCGTCAGGAAGAGGCAAGACTCATGGCACCGATGATGCGAGCGGCAGTGATTTACGAACCCGGTGGATCGGAGGTATTGAAACTCGAAAAGCGGCCGGTGCCGGCACCCCAGCCCGGCTGGGTCCTCATCAAGGTCAAGGCGTTCGGTCTGAATCGCTCGGAATTGTTCACGCGCCAAGGCCACTCGCCGAATGTCGATTTCCCACGGATCCTCGGCATTGAAGCGGTGGGCCTCGTTGAAAAAGCGCCCGCTGGCGAGTTTCGAGCGGGCCAGATCGTCGCCACGGCGATGGGAGGCATGGGCCGGCAGTTCGACGGCGGTTACGCGGAGTACACCTGCGTCCCCGCCGGTCAAGTGCAGGCGGTGAATACATCGCTCGACTGGCCAACACTTGGCGCCTTACCCGAGATGATCCAAACGGCCTGGGGATCGCTACATACCGCGCTCGAGCTCGAAGCGGGGCAGGCGCTCTTGATTCGTGGCGGCACCACCTCAGTCGGATTGGCGGCAGCCGTGCTCGCGAAACAACACGGTGCGACAGTCTCCGCCACGACACGCCGACCGGAGCGCGAAGCGCTGTTACGCCAAAACGGGGCGGATCACGTCTTCATCGATAGCGGCACAATCGCGGGTGACGTGCGTGTTGCGATACCCGGCGGGGTCGATCGGGTGCTGGAGCTGGTAGGCACCACAACCTTGCTCGATTCGTTGCAGTGTGCCGCACCGAAAGGGGTCGTGTGCATGACCGGCATGGTCGGTAACCGCTGGCAACTCGATCAGTTCAGCCCCATGGGGGCGATTCCGACGTCGGTAAAGCTGACAACTTATTCCGGCGGTGCCGAGGACTTTGTGAAGACGCCCCTGCAGGGTTTTATTGCTGAGGTTGAAGCGGGCCGCACGCAGTCGCGTGTCGGTCGGGTGTTCAACCTCGAAGACATTGTCGAGGCCCACCGCTGCATGGAAGAGAACCGCGCCGGCGGTAAGATCGTCGTCCTCACCGAAGGGAAGGAATCATGACCATCGGCACACGAACCACGGATCGCCCGTTAGCCGCACGGTGCAAATGACCGATCATGAGTTAGAAATCAACACCTAAATCGGGCGGTCGACCTTATCACAGTCGGGCGGGTTCACCTGCGCAGGGAAAGCCGGGACAACGACGACACATTACATTTTTCAGCATGACAGCATGAGCTCGGTCGGAAATCCATGAGCCCACTACAATCCTATTTCGAAAAGTCACTCAGCCGAAACACCGATGGTATCTTGGGCATACCCATTGCCGACTTCCGCAAAGATGTCGCGCAAAGGTTGTTTGAAAGGGCTGGTCGCGCCCGCTTATACGCACATACGTACGCGTTCTTTTTCAATTTCAAGTACGGATGCTTCGATATCGAGGATCTGCTCCGCTTCGCATTTCAGCAAGGCCTGCAGGGGATCTCAGCACATATCGACTCCGGACAGGCAAGGTGCTTGAGACGCAAGACGGCGTCCGAGCTCGGCGAGATCAGAGCCCATGCAGAAAAGCTGGGATTAGGCATCAATCTCGAAATCAGCAGTGTCAGCAAAGATGAAGTCGCTGATGTTGTCCGAATAGCGCGCGCGCTCAACGCAAAGAATATTCGGGTATACATCCGCCACGCTGGACGAGTATCTGAAATACTCCAAAGAGGAATTGACGAGCTGAAATATGTGGCAAGGGTCGCAGCGGAGCATGATCTCCAATTTACGTTGGAACAACACGAAGACCTCAAGTCCCACGAGCTCGTGCATATCATTACCGAGGTCGACAGCGACAGAATCGGGCTCTTGTTTGATTTTGGCAATATGATTAACGCCTACGAAGAGCCTTTGCCGGCTCTGCAGACAATGGCGCCGTACATAAAACAGGTGCACCTCAAAGGTATTCGCAGGATCAGACACCTCTCTGGCTTCGCGCAGCTGGGGGTCGCACAGGGGGAGGATGATTTACCGCAGATGAAAATGTTGCTCGATCTGCTCATGCTCGGAGAAGACGAGCCCCAGGTCGAGACATTCAGCCTGGAACAGGAGATTGGCTACTATTCAGGCGTTTTCAGGCAACACGGCGAAGATCCGGACCCCGTGATCCCGGAGAGAGGACCCAGCGAGACTCCCCTGGATGAGACCAT
>Ga0255058_10001260_pt1 | contig 14352 bp, 16 predicted proteins | sample Cases_109_9_MG_FD_188637 | JGI IMG/M metagenome (GOLD analysis project Ga0255058, IMG submission 188637) | Seawater microbial communities from Amundsen Gulf, Northwest Territories, Canada - Cases_109_9 | ecosystem: Environmental > Aquatic > Marine > Gulf | place: Canada: Northwest Territories... | reverse complement strand
GGTTTCCAGCACCGTCAAGAACCTCGTGGCTGGTTCGCGACTCCGCTTTGACGATCAAGGGACACATAGTCTAAAGGGCGTGCCTGACGAATGGCGGCTGTACGAGGTGCGGTGGCGGGAGTAGCTGCTACGATCCGAACACAACCGCCATGAGCATCACCGTTAGACCCGCCGAATCCGGCGACAAAGCTCGTTGCTTGCAACTGATCTCTACCCTCACCAACCGTCCTCCTGCCGACGAATGGAGTGACGTCTTCCATCGGCTCGTCACCGGCGAACGCGGCGCGATCGTCGTCGCCGAAGAGGACGCAACAATCCTCGGCGTCGCGACAGTCTCTTACAACCTCGCCATCCGTTACGCCGGGGAGTACTGCCAGCTAGAGGAGTTGATCGTCGATCCGGCAGCTCGCGGCAAGAACGTCGGTGCGCTACTCATGGAGTCAGTCGTTGAGAACGCCCGAGCGCGCGGCTGCGCCGAGATCGGCCTCTACCTCGTCGAGCGAACAGAAGGCAACCAACCGTTCTACGAAAAGTTCGGGTTCCGTGTCGTCGGCTCCGAGATGCGACAATATCTGCGTTAGAGCAAACGACTCCGACGGCGCCGCTAGCTAGCCACCAAGACGACGGCGATCATTCCCACACTGAACACTTGCTAAATCCAGGTGGGAGGCGTAGAATCTTGACCGGCAAAAGCTAGCATTAACGCTATCTTTTGTAGGCCCTATGCGAGGTTGCGAAAACCTTGGGACAGCCCCAGGTGCTGCGCTGGAAATCTAGCACAGTCATTCGGATCTCACCATCTACTATGCCGCGAAAGCCCACCGGCAACAGCGCCAAAGCCCGGAAGCCGACCCGCACCCCAGCGGGTGGGCGTGAGTGGCTGCTCTTGTCCAGCCACGGGATCGTGTTCTTCTATATCGCCACCCACCCCGACTGCACCGTCACCGAGATCTGTGACGCGCTCTTCCTTACAAGACGCAGCGTCTGGGGACTTGTCGGCAACCTCCGCAACGCCGGAATGGTCTCTGTGCGTACCGAGGGCCGCCGCCACCACTACACGGCCAACCTGGACGTCCCTTCGCAACATCCCGCATTCGCAGGTATGACTATGAGGAACGTGCTTGAGGACCTGGCCAACCAGGCACGCGTGGCTCTAGCCAATACGCGGTAGGGGCGTCGCCAAGGGGATATCTTCCGCTGGTCGGTCGTCAATTCCCGCCTCCCAGCTCAGAACACCGAAAGGATCTCCCGTGAGTTAGCTCCACTTGAGAAGAATTTTGGTCGTCGTCGGGTATTGCAATCGGTCGTTGACTAAGGGTAGAATCGTGGACGGCAGAAGCTGGCATGGGCGCTATCTTTCTGCAGCCCCACGCGGTGCAAATCGCGTGGGGCGCTTTTATTTCAGGAAACTTAACAAGCGCTCTCGACGAGCCTTCTGAATCGGATGGGGACGTGTGATCGCTATCTGGGCCTAGAGACCCTGTTGACTATTCGCTCGCCGCGGCTGCGGGTTCTTCCTCTGCGGTCAACTTCTCGCCATCCCGCGCGATTGTCACGACAGGCCGGTGCCGCACGTGCGTATCCAGTCGGTCGATGCCGAACACACCGATGCGGTTCTGCTCGTAGCCCGCCTCCAGAAGCCCCTCGACGTGCTTGGCCGTCTCTTGGGCGTTGCCGAAAAACGCGATGTCGCCGCTTGACTCGTCGTCGCTGTCCGCGACTATGACCATGAAGTTGTTATCTTCTGATTCTTTGCCCACGTCGACCGTCCTATCGGCTCCGCTTCCAATTGCCCTGTTCGGGGTTCATCTCACTCACTTTTCTTGAACAGACTGGAGAGGCGGACTCCATCCTTGACGCCAGCCACCTCTCCTTCGCCCTCACCGTCAGTGACTGGCGTGCTTTCGGGCGCCTCGCTGGTCTGACTCGCACCGTTATCCTCACCGCCAACGAACGACACGACTGGGCGATGTGTAACGTGAAGGTTCATCTCTTTGGAGCTGAAGACACGTATCCTGCTCTGGTCGTAACCCGCCTCCAGCAAGGACTCTGCGTGACTGGCTGCGTCATTGGCACCAGTGAAGAAGCTAATGTCGCCTCGCTCCTGGGTTTCCTCGTCGGCTACAAATACCAAGAATTCATCTGCCATCGTCACTGAACTCCATATGTACCACTATCGCCCGTTGCCGAATAAGAAGACGACATTATTCGCACGTCTGTTACCTCGCCACGACGTCCGTCGAACAGGTCTAGCTAGCTGAGCACGCTATCGCCAACCCGACCGAGCCACACATGCAGACCTCTCAACGTGCCGCGTGACAAGTTTTGACTGCGCCCAACCCGAGAGCGGTGCGGCCCGCCTGACACCAGTGAAGCGACGACGAACCTATGGTTGACCGCGTTCATCTTCGCCATACCCACAGTCGGTGCCATCGCCGGTATCCGGGGCGCGGCTCTCGTCAGCCATCGCACGGTCGCGGCCACCTGATCCTACGCCTCTTAGCCTCCACAGTTGAAGTCGACCGTTATTCCGTTCTCGGCAGCAACTTCGGCCAGGGAGGCGCACGCCACCTGGAAACGCGTGACCGCCGGACCAAGATCGTTATTCTCTACCAACAGGTCGCCGAACTCCTTGATCGAATCCGCCCCACTCAACCGTTCTAACAGATCAACGTATCGCTGGACGAGATCCCTTCCGGCCCGCACGCTGTCCTCGTGCTCCATTGCTGCGACGGACGGAGGGGTGAGCGTGTCCAGATCATTCACGAAATCGCTAAGGATGTCCGCGGTCGACTCAATCGATGCGCGCCCGGCCCTTAGCGCATCTTCATCCGTTCCTTCCCCACCGCCAAAGTCGATAGCGATCGTCCGCTCCCTGAAGTCGTCATCCATCACCTCTATCTCGGCGAAATAGACATCGAGCGCGATTTCGTCGTCTCCACCACACGCCGCAAACAGCACAAGCACAAGCAGCGCCATCAAGACCGACGGTACGAACCGCGGGCTCACAGCACCCTCCTAACGAGCTGCAGCGGCGCTTCCAGAGTCACTACAGACTGAGTCCTGCGCGAAGCCCCAGTCCAGTAGCGCCGCCGCATCGACGTACATCTCGGTTGTCCCGAAAACTGAAACTATGATCCTGCGCCCGTCCCGCTCCGCCGCGGCCACAATCGTTTGGTCCGCGAGCTCCGTGAATCCCGTCTTCACGCCGATCGCGCCCGCATAGTTGTTCAGGAGCAGGTTCAGATTGACAAGGGCCGGCCCATCCCACGCTGGCTGGTACTCGCTCGTCGCCACGATCTCCGCAAGGTCCGGGTTCGCCAACAGCTCCGCGCCCAACCTGGTCATGTCGATCGCCGATGAGTACAAGGCGAAGTCATCAAGGCCGTGCGGGTTCGTGAACTTCGAGTCCACCAGCCCCAGTTCCGCCAGCTTATCGTTCATCAGCTCCACGAACTCATCCTCTCCCCCCGCAATGTGGCGCGCGATCTCTAGCGCCACGTCGTTCCCCGATCGCAGCAGCAGTCCGTAAAGCAGATCTCCCATCGACAGCTCGTCACCCGGCTCGATCCCCATGACCGTGGAATCCGTCTCCAGGGAGAGCGCCGGACCATCGATCTCTACAGTCACGACCTCGCTGAGGTCCGTCCAGTCGACAGCCACCAGCGCCGTGACGATCTTCGTCAGGCTCGCGGGCGGCAGCGTGAGCGTCCCATTCACCTCGTACAGCAGGACGCCGCAGGGCTGCTCGATCACGGCCGCAGAGGTCCCCAGGATCGCAGGGACGTCTGGAACACCCTGCGCGCCCGCCGGGGTTGGCGTCGGCTCCGCCGGTGATGGCGTCTGCGACGCCGAGAGCGCGACCGGGCAACCTTCCCCTCCCGGACAGGCAATCACCTCCGGAAGCTCGCTAGTGCCCCCTCCGCCTAGAACACGGCTCATGAGCACCACCACGAGGACCAACGCGACCGGCAGAGCAAACATTGCCTGCTTGGGGATAGAGAAGCCGCCGCCGCCCTTACGCCGCCTCACTTTCTGATTAGGCGCGTAGGTATATGAGTATTTAGGCCGCGGCATGTTCATAGAGTAAACCAACAGCGCCGAACGTGATAGCCTTCTTAGTTGCTTCTACAGGAGGATATCGATGACTGAGTCAAACGATCTACACGTAGTCTTCGGCGCCAGCGGCGGTCTCGGCAACGCCCTCATACGCGAACTCATAGCCCAAGGCAAGCGCACACGCGGTGTCACGCGCGGCGGTAAAGCCGACGTCCCCGACACCGTCGAGATGGTCGCCGCCGACGCCACCGACGCCGAACGCGTCCGCCTGGCATGCAAAGGAGCCGCCGTCGTCTACAACTGCGCCAACGCCCCCTACACCAACTGGCCCAAGGAGTTTCCACCCATCATGCAGGGCCTCATCGACGGCGCCGCAGAGGCCGGCGCGAAATTCGTCTTCGGCGACAACCTCTACATGTACGGCCCCGTCGACGGCGCCATGACCGAAGACCTCCCGAACGCCGCCACAGGCCACAAGGGACGCACGCGCACCCTCTTGACGAAAATGCTCATGGAGGCGCACGCAAGCGGCAAGCTCCGGGCGACAATCGGCCGCGGCTCCGACTTTTACGGCGCGGGAGTCACGAACTCGGCGATCGGCGACCGCGTGATTCCGGCCGCGCTCGCCGGGAAAACGGCTCAGGTCATCGGCGACATAGACCAACCCCATACCTTCGCCTACACTCCAGACTTCGCCCGCGCTCTCATCATCCTCGGTGAGCGGGAAGAGGCTCTCGGAGAGATCTGGCACGTCCCCAGCGCCGAGACCATCACCGTCCGCGTCATACTCGAGATCGTCTACGAGATCGCCGGCAAGCAGACGAAGGTCATGTCCGCCCCGAAACTGCTCATCAACGCCATGGCCCTCATCAACCCGATGATGCGCGAGCTAAAAGAAACCTACTACCAGTGGAACCGGCCGTTCATCGTCGACCACTCCAAGTTCGAGGAGGCGTTCGGAGCGGACGTAACCCCGCACAGAGAAGCACTTAAGACGACCGTGGACTGGTTCCGCGGCCAGGTAAGCGGCTAACCGCCGCCGATCTCGCTCATCGCAACCGGACGCGACTCCTGGTACGACCGAACGCACGCCAACGCCATCGCCACCGCCTGCCTGCCATCCCAGCCCGTCACCGCCGGGTCCCGATCGCCCTGCACACAATCGACGAACGATCGCAACTCCTCCACATACGATTCCGTGTACCGCTCCTTAAAGAACGGCTGAGGCCCTGCGCTCATCACTCCCGACGCGCGGCGCACGGTCGCGCGGTGTGGCTGTTCGTTCGCGACCGTCACTAACCCTCCGCTTCCGAACACCTCCAAGCACTGATCGTAGCCGTGCGCTGAGATACGGCTGTTATCAATCACGGCCGTCGCACCGTTCTCAAACCGCATCATCGTCACCACAGTGTCCGGGTCGTCCAGCTGCTCCGCCGCCATCACTCCACCTTGTGTATAAACGCTCACCGGCTCGCTGCCCAGCACGAACCGAACCATGTCCAGATCGTGAATCGTCGTATCGAAGAAGATGTCGCCGTCCGAGCGCCCGCGCGGCCGCTGGCCGATCGGGTCCCACGCTACAACGTGCGCGCTCAGTGGCGTACCGATCTCCCCGGAGGCCACTATCGATCGTGCCCTAACGAACGTCGCGTCGAACCGCCGGTTGAATCCGATCTGCAGCTTGACCGACGACCCCTCCATCTCCGCCAAAGTCTCATCGATCTCCGCCAGGTCAAAGCCGAGCGGCTTCTCACAGAAGACGTGCTTTCTGGCAGCGATCGTCTCCTTGATCAGGCCGCAATGAGTATCCGGCGGCGTCGCCACGATGACCGCCCCTATCGACGGATCGACCAGCAGCTCACTCGCCTGGCTGTAGTCCTTCGCACCGAGCTCACCAGCTACCGCGCGGCGGACCGTCTCGTCCGGGTCGGCCACCGCGATCAACTCCGCCTCCGGCACACGGCTCATCACTAAACGCCCATGCAGCGCGCCCATCGTGCCCGCCCCGATCAACCCGATCCCGACAGCCAACGTCTCGCTCCTCAGATGCCCAGTCCGCGCAGTAGTTCCCGGTCGTTCTTGTTCGCCTCGAACGCGTCCGCCTTACCCGGCGGCAGTTCATCCTCAACCACGATCCAACCGGAGTATCCTGAGTCGCGCAGGTCCCGGATCACCGCCCCAAAGTCGACGAGGCCGCCCCCAAGCTTGAAGAACAGCCCGTTCCCCACGGCGTCGAAGTAGCTCCAGCCGCTCGCGCGCGCCTCCTCTGCGATCGCCGGATGGCAGTCCTTGAAGTGCACGTGCCAGATTCGCTCCCGGAACCGGCGCAGACCGTCCAGCGCATCACCCCCGGCATAGACGTAGTGGCCCGTGTCATAGCAAAGTCCGACCAGATCGGGATCGGTCATCTCCAGGAACCTCTCCGTCTCCTCGGGCGTCTCGATGAACCCTGCGCAGTGATGGTGGAACGCCGTTCGCAGACCCGCCTCATCCCTCACCGCCCTCGCCACGAGGTTCGCCCCCTCCGCGAACGCCTGCCACTCATCGTCAGAAAGACCGTGCTCCGGCTTGATCCGCCCCGCGTTATCGACACGCATCTCGTTCTTGCCGTTCGCGTCCGCCAGCACCACCTGCGCACCGCCGTTCCAGGCATCGGGTCCATCGCACGCTGCCAGGACGCGCGCTGTCTTCAGCGCCGACTCCACACCCGCCTGATGATTCGCCCGGTCGGCCAGCGCGATCGGTACCAGCGCCCCAACCATCGACAGATCGCGCCTCTTAAGCATCGACGCCACGGCTTCTGGTTCCTCCGGCATGAAGCCAGGATCGCCCAGCTCCGTCCCTTCGAATCCGGTCGCCACGATCCCGTCCATGACCTCTTCCGGCGCCGGAAAGCTATCCTCCGCGCCAAACCCGCTCAGGATTCCCCACGAGCAAGGCGCGCTTGCGATTCTCACTTCACCCATCGAATTGAGTCACTCCAGAATTTCGAGTGGCCCCAGCTTACTCGATCGGCGGTCGTTACTGGTAGATGATCACGTTGGGGTCCAGCGCCAGCACTTCCGCCTCGCTCATCAACCCCTCGTCGTACTCGAAGAACAGCTTGATCCCGGCGTACTCCGCCGGCTCCGCGAACCAACCGTACTTCACCTGCTTCACTCCTGCTGGCCCGAATCCGTCCATGTCCATCACCAACCGCACCCGCTCGAAATCCGCGATCAGCTCCGGCCGCGTCACCATCTTCTCGGTGAACTGGTGGACGACCAATATCTTGTCGCCCAACCCCTCCCCCTCGATAAGCGTCTCCACTATCGACTGCGCGGCGTTCACGTCTGCGGCGTCGATCGTCCCGATCCTTTGTCCCGGCACCTCGCCTGGCGCCATCGCGAACTCCGGGTCGATCGCCAGGTGAACGTTCGGCTGCTCAAGGTACTCAAGCACCCTCCGCACCTCGGTCTCCACATCGCTGCGGCCGATCTGCATGTCAACGAAGACCAGCAGCCCTTCCTCGCAGGCGAGATCGATGTACTCCTGCATCGTCTCGTCGTCCAGATACAACAGGTAATCGCCATCGACGCCAGGGCTCCCCTGCGCGGTCCCGTATACGATGTGGAGCGCCGGGCGAACGCTGCGCAAGCCGTTCAAGGCATCGTACCTCGCTGCGTGCGCCTTCACCTCTTCCACCAACGCCCGCGGTTCCATCGCGCCAAGGATCCCCATCTGCGCGGTATACGGACTTCCGTAGTACGAGACGATCTGCGCCGTACTCATATACGCCCCGTCGACCGTCGGTCCGCATCGCAGTGGATCCGGCGTCGGCGACGGTGTTACGGGGACCGGCGTCGACGGCTCTCGCAGCTCAACGGCCGGCGCCAGCGCTGCGGTCTCGTCCGCGCCTCCGGCCGAAAACGGCTGTACAAGTATGAGCGTGACCACGGCCATCCCAACGGCAGCCAGAGCCAACTCAATAGCGATAACGAATCCCCAGGTACGCATCTCTCACGGTTTTCAACGCTCCGGCGACCGAATAGTTCATCGGCTGCCGTGCCAAGCGCTTGCAGGCTCCCACACGAATGGACAAGACTACCAGTTGCACACGGAAGGAGTTTGAACCATGGATCCCAACGGTAAAGTCGCCCTCATCACCGGCGCCGGTTCCGGCATCGGCCGCGCCACGTCAATCGTCCTGTCTGATGCCGGCGCACAGATCGTCGTCGCGGACGTCAACGAAGAAGGCGGCCGCGAGACTGTCGACATGCTCGAGAAAGCCGGCGGTAAGGCCGCTTTCGTAGCAACGGACGTCACGAAGCGAGAAGACCTCGAGCGCATGGTCTCGTTCGCCGAGGAAACGTTCGGCGGGCTCGATATCGCCTACAACAACGCCGGCATCGGCACGCCCCGCCCGACGTTCCCGGATGCGAACGCCGAGGACTGGGAACGTACCGTGATGGTCGATCTCTGGGCCGTGATCGCCGGCGTTCAGGCCGAGGTCCCGGCACTCAAGCGAAGGGGCGGCGGCGTCATCATCAACACCGCCTCTGTCGCCGGCCTCATCGCCTACGCCCCTGACCCGATCTACGCCGCCGCCAAACACGGCGTCGTCGGGCTAACGCGCTCCATGGCCGCCCTTCTACCCGAACACAACATCCGCATCAACTGCGTCTGCCCCGGCGTTGTTGACACGCCGATGGTGCGACGCGGCCTCGATTCGATGGACGAAGCGGAACGGACGCGAATGGAAGCCATGTTCAGCCAAATGCCGATGATGCCGCCTTCAGACATCGCCGCCGGAGTGATGGAGTTCATCGAAGATGACTCTCTCACCGGCCAGGCTATGGGCCTCATGTATGGGCGGCCCCGCAAGCTGGTCGAGGCGCCCATCCGCTTCTCCCGCGATCCGGCGCAAGACCGCTAAGTAACACAACTCGCCAAGGCAAAGGAGAAGAGATGAAATACGTCGTGCTCGCAGACATCGACGCCGAGGTCGGCGTCGATGTCGAAGCTCAACCGGAAAAGATCCAAGAGCTCATCAACAAGTGGCAGGCTCATAACCTGCTCGGGTTCTACTTTTCGATCACCAGCAGAAATCTGACCATCATCATCGAGGCGGAGAACGAAAACGAGTTCTTCGACGCTCTACACGCCACCTGGCTGCTTACCCTCGACTACCCGGAAGTGTACCCAGTTGTAGACGTCGACGGCTTCCCGGACCTCCTCCGCCGCGCCGGCGTCGCCTAGCCGTCAGCCTTTTCCATCGCTAAACCATCCGTCCACCGTGGTGTCACCGCGGTGTCACCACGACGTTCACCGCAGTCCGTAACCTGTCAAAGTAACTCGCCGTCTCTCCTTGCACAACTCAAGACAGGAGAGACGATCCCATGCTCAATCGAACTTCACACGCCGGATGGATAATCGTAGTCGCGACCGGAACCGTCGCCACCCTGGCCATAGCCGCGGCGATCCTCCACGGTGGCGCGCCACGCGCCCACTCTGAGGGCGGTACAGAGACCCCACCCCCCACCGGCCCGTGTGAACCTCTCTTCATCTCCTTCGACGACTTCCCCGCCGGCACTATCTTGAGCGAGCAATTCTCAGACGACGGCATCCACATCTCCGCCGATGCCTTCGGCGGCCGCCCCGACGCGATCGTAGTCTTCGATTCGGACGCCGACGGCACGCCCGACCTCGACCTCGAGGTCGGGATCGGCGGCCTGGCGATCATCCCGGAAAACGTCACGGATGAAAACGGTGACGGCCTCGTCGACGCGCCCAACGACAGTGCTATGGGCGGTAAGCAGATCTACGAGTTCAACCACCCCCGCTTCGTCTCCAGCTTCACGATGGTCGACCTCGACCACGAAGGCGACCACTTCGCCAAGGCCTACGACCAGAACGGCGACCTCATCAGCTACGTGACGATGGAACCGGCAGGCGACAGCAACACACAGACCATCGAGATGGGCGTACACGACGTCTTCAAATTCGTCGTCTGGTACTCCGACTCCGGTGCCGTGACCGACATCGAGCTCGGCTGCAGTGACGTCGAACCCAACCCCGAGCCGACAGACCCACCGACTCCCGAACCCACCGATGATCCGGAGCCAACGGACGAGCCGTCCCCCGAACCAACCGACGAGCCGCACGATCCGACGGACGAACCATCCCCCGAGCCCACCGACGAGCCGCATGACCCGACCCCGACCCCGACCGACGTCGAGCCCACGCCGGGACCGACGGAGGAGTCGAACCCAACCGCCGAGCCCACCGACGATCCAGCTCCAGAGCCGACCGCTACACCCGTTCCGACCCCGGCGCCGACCACCATACCCACTCCCTCACCTACACCCGCACCAACACCAATCCCCAACGCCGACCTGAAGATTACAAGCGCTGCGGTCAACGCTCCCGGCGTGGGTGACGTCGGCGTGCCATTTATCGTCACCGTCGACGCCAGCGCCCACAACAACGGCCCGGGCACACCCATCGCCGCCGATATCGTCTGGAACTTGACGGCGCCGTCCGCCTGCACGAAATCACCGCCCGGCACTCACACCACGGGCAACGTCAGTCTCCCTATGGGCGTCTCAACTCCGATGACCTCACCGGTCTGGACGATCACCTGTAACGTCGAGGCGACGCATACCTTCGCCGGCCGCGCGACGATCAAGCCGTCCGACCCGGCAGTGACGGACCCAACCTCGTTCAACAACTTCCGCACCGCTATGGGATCCACCACCATCGACCCGGTCGCCTTCCAAGCGGACACCAACTGTGACGGCAACGTTAACGCCACTGACGCGCTCTCCGTCCTCAGAGACGTTGCCGGCTTCGACCCACTCCCCGTCGACGGCTGCTCGACGGTCGCGCAGACGCTCGCTTCCGCGGATGACCGTCGATTCGGCGACCTCGATTGCGATGGTGACGTCGATGCGTTCGACGCCGTGGCTATCCTTAGGTTTGCCGCTGGAATGCCGGGTGCGCGCGACGCGATGAAATGCGGCTAGACGAACCTTACGAGCTGAGTTCCGCCATCTCGGACGTGTTTGCAACCGCGAGGCCGCGCTTCGCCAGCACGACCGCTTGCTGGCCGATTCCCTCGAACCCGGCGCCCACGGTCCCGCCGCCCAAGAATCGCTTGTACATGTTTTCGAGGATCACCCCAAGCTTGAAGTGCGCCAGCACGGTGTAGAAGTCGAGGTTCGCGAGGTCGGCGCCGCTCTTCTCTTCGTACCGTGAGACCGCCTCATCCCACGTTGGGAACCCGCTCAGAGTCATCACCGGCGTCCCCGCCAGCGACATCTCCTCCTCACCCACCGATTCACCCCAGTACATGCGCAGCAACCCAAGGTCCGCCAGCGAATCGCCCATCGTGCACATCTCCCAGTCCAACACCGCAATGATATGCCCGTCGTCGTCCAGGATCGCGTTGTCCAGCCGATAGTCCCCGTGTACAATCCCCGGCCTCCGCTCCTCCGGGATCGACTTCGACAGCCGCCGGGCCAGATCGTCCAACTCCTCGGTCTCTCGATAGCGGATCGACTCCAGCTGCTGCGAGAAGCGGCGCACCTGCCGCTCTAGGTAGCCTTGCGGCTTGCCCCAGTTCTCCAGGCCAATCTTCTTCGGTTCCAGACCATGGAGCCGCGCAAGTACATCGACCAGCTCTATCCCAATGCGATGGCGGTCCTTCTCATCCCACCGCTTCTTCACCTCGATCGGATCGACCGGCACCAGCCCGTCCACATATTCCATGATGTAGAACTGGGCGTCGTTCACGGACTCGTCGTCGCAGATCGCCATCGGTTTCGGCGCCGGCACGTCCGTGTCCACCAGCGCCGTCAAGATCGTGAACTCACGGTTCATGTCGTGCGCTGTCGCCTGCACGTGCGAAAGCGGAGGGCGGCGTAGCACCCAGCTTCGCCCGTTGTCCCGCAACCGGTACGTCAGGTTCGAACGGCCGTGACCGATGATCTCACCGGTGAGCGAGCCGACTTCCTCCACGTTCTCGCGAAACCAGGGAAGTATGCGTTCTAGATCTAGTCCGGGTACTTGATCAGCCATCGGTGGGCCTCCGTGACAACCTGGGCGGCGGTAACTACAATTGCATACACTGAACCGCTCGTCATTTTACGTCAACGGAAGGAACCGTTCCTATGCCCATCGATTTCCAACTCGCCCCAGACGTCGAAGAGATACGCCAGCGCGTGCGCAAATTCATGGACACCCACGTCCGGCCTATGGAGGAGGAGCTCGGCTTCGGCGAAGCCGACCGCGGCGCCTGGATCCGCGCAATCATCGAACTCCGTGGCAAAGCCCGCGCAGAAGGTCTCTGGAACCCGCACCTACCACCGGAATGGAGCGGCATGGGACTCGGCCCCGTCGCGATGGCGTTCGTCTCCGCCGAAGCCGGACGTACCAGCATCGGCGCCTTCTGCATCAACGCCCAGGCGCCCGACGAAGGCAACATGCACACCCTTTACCACTGGGGCACCGACGAGCAGAAGGAGAAGTACCTCCGCCCCCTCGCCGAAGGCCACGCCCGATCCTTCTTCTCAATGACCGAACCGGAGGTCGCGGGTTCCGATCCCACGCTGCTCCAGACGAAGGCCGTCCTGGACGGCGACGACTGGATCATCAACGGTCACAAGTGGTTCGCCTCCGGTGCGGCCGGCGCGCAGTTCGGCATCGTCATCGCCTGCACCGACGAAGATGCCGACCCGCCGCAGGCCCGCAACACCGCCTTCATCGTCGACACACCTACCGAGGGCTTCGAGATCGTCCGCGACGTCGAGACGATGGCCGGTGGCATGGGAGGCAACCACCCGGAGCTGCGCCTCACCGATGTCAGGGTCGGCAGGGACAAGATGCTCGGCGGCCGCGGCGAAGGACACCGCCTCGGGCAATACCGCCTCGGCCCGGCGCGCCTCGCGCACTGCATGCGCTGGATCGGCCAGGCTGAGATCGCGCTCGAGATGCTCGTAGACCGCGCGAACAAACGCTTCTCCCACGGCTCGTACCTCGCGGAAAAGCAGTCGATCCAGTGGATGATGTCCGAATCCGCCATGGAGATCTACACCGGCAAGCTCATGGTCCTCCACGCCGCCTACAAGATCGAAAACAAGATGGAGTTCCGTCAGGAAGTCTCGATGGCGAAAGTCCACGTCGCCAACACCCTCTGGAAAGTCATCGACCGCGCCATCCAGGTCCACGGCGCTCTCGGCGTCTCCACTGACACGCCCCTTGAGCGGATGATGCGCGGCGCCCGCTACGCCCGCATCGCCGACGGCGCGGACGAGGTCCACATGCAGACCATCGCCCGCAACGTCATCTCCCACTACAAGGAGGATGGCAGCACCCGCCTCGCAACCGGCGACCTCCTCTAGTTCGCTCAACACTGTAGGGGCGAGGCTTGCCTCGCCCTGCCCTCCGCCACCCGACCGCGTCTCCGTTCCCCCGGACATCCCTCTGATACCCTGACCACCAATGTCCCTCCTCGAACTCCTCATCGTCTCCGCGCTCATCGTCCTCGCCTACGTCACCGCCGTCTGGATTCTCAGCATCGCCCTCCGCAACGCCAGCATCATCGACATCTTCTGGGGCCTCGGCTTCGTCCTCCTCACCTGGGTCTACTTCCTCCTCGCCGACGGCTACGACGGCCGCTCCATCCTCATCTCCGTTCTCGTCAGCGTCTGGGGCCTGCGCCTGTCCATCCACATCGCCCGCCGCAACCGGGGCCAACCCGAGGACCGCCGGTACGCTCGCATGCGAGAGAACGCCGGAGCTGCCTTCTGGTGGCGCAGCTACATCACCGTCTTCCTCCTGCAAGGCGCCCTCCTTTGGGCGATATCGATGCCCCTGCTCGCCGCGCAGAACGCGATCTCGCCCGACGGCTTCCGCATCTGGGACTTTCTCGCGCTCGTCGTCTGGGAGATCGGCTTCTTGTTCGAAGCCGGCGGCGACTGGCAGCTCGCCCGCTTCAAGTCCGATCCTGCGAACGTCGGCAAGGTCATGGACCGCGGCCTCTGGCGCTTCACTCGCCACCCCAACTACTTCGGCGACGCGACCATGTGGTGGGCGTTCTTCATCATCGCCGCCCACACCACGGACGGCTGGATCACAGTCTTCAGTCCCATCATCATGACGTTCCTGCTCATGCGCGTCTCCGGCGTCACGATGCTGGAACGCGACCTCAAGCGGTCAAAGTCCGGCTACGCTGAGTACGTCGGTTCCACGAGCAGTTTCGTGCCGTGGCTCCCGCGACGCTCAGGCTGACGCTGGACATGCCACATATATAGC
>Ga0255058_10001259_pt1 | contig 14358 bp, 12 predicted proteins | sample Cases_109_9_MG_FD_188637 | JGI IMG/M metagenome (GOLD analysis project Ga0255058, IMG submission 188637) | Seawater microbial communities from Amundsen Gulf, Northwest Territories, Canada - Cases_109_9 | ecosystem: Environmental > Aquatic > Marine > Gulf | place: Canada: Northwest Territories... | reverse complement strand
CGGACGGCTCGTGGAGATCGGGCCGACCGAGGAGGTCTTCGCCGACCCCAAGCATCCCTATACGAGGGCCCTAATCGCGGCCATGCCGCGGATGGACCCGGAGGGATCGCTTTCCGAACAAGGGCTTTTGGGTGAACCGCCCAGCCCCACGGATGTGCCCGGCGGCTGCGCCTTTCATCCTCGCTGCGCGCTCGCCATGCCCGCATGCCGCCAGGACCCGACGCCGGCCCACCGCGCCTTGGGACGGCGAGACGTCTGGTGCAGACTTTACGACAATGCCGGTTGACGACTTGGGCCGGTCGGGACGAAAGTGGACACACACAAAAAATTCGAAAGGGGAGGAGTCATGACAGGAACATTGTTGATGCGTGCCTTGAAGACGCTTGGCGTCCTGGCGGCGTTGGCTGCGATCGGGGCTTCGGCGGCCCTCGCCGAGGGCGACTTGAAGATCGCCCGGCAACAGGACAGCACGACCTTGGATCCAATCTTCACGATCCAGAATGCCGACATCTGGGTCATGAACAACATGAACTCGCTGCTGGTTCGGGTGAACCGCGCCGCCACCGACGTGGAGCCGGACCTGGCGGAGAGCTGGGACATCTCGGCCGACGGTCTGACCTATACCTTCCACCTGCGCGAGGGCCTCAAGTTCGGCGACGGCAGCCCCCTCAAGGCCAGCGACGCGAAGTTCAGCCTTGAGCGGCTGCGCGACGCGGAAGGCTCCGTCATGGGCGGCATGTTCTCGGTAATGGGGGACATCTCGGCCCCCGACGACCGGACCGTGGTCGTCACCCTGAACCAGCCCTCGGCCCCGGCGCTGGCGGGCTTCGCCATGTTCAGCGCCGCGGTGTTGCCTGAGGCGGTGGTCAAGGCGCGGGGCGAGGACTTCGGCAACAATCCAGTGGGCGCCGGCGCCTTCATGCTCGACGAGTGGCGGCGGGGCGAATACCTGCGTCTGGTCAAGAATCCGAACTACTGGGAAGCCGACCGGGTCAAGCTCGATGCCATCGAGTGGATCTACATCCCCAACGACAACACGCGGATTCTGAAGCTGCAGGCGGGCGAGGTCGACGCGATCATCTTCGTGCCCTTCAACCGGGTGGCCGAGCTTCAAGCAAACGCCGACATCAACGTGCACCTGGACCCGTCCAGCCGGATGGATCACATGCTCATCAACCACGCCAACGGGCCGCTGGGCGACGCCAGGGTGCGGCAGGCCCTCTACTACGCCCTCGACCGCCAGGCCGTGGTCGACGCGGTGACCTTCGGCCATGGGAAGGTGGCGAATTCCTTCCTTCCCGCGGGCGCCATGTACTACAACCCAGACAACAAGGACTATCCCTTCGATCCCGAGAAGGCCAAGGCCCTGCTGGCCGAGGCCGGGGTCGACGAGCTGACCCTCGATTTCCTGATCACGGCGGGCGATTCGGTCCACGACCAAATCGGCGTGATCGTGAAGGACCAGTTCGGCAAGGCCGGGATCGACGTCAACCTCATCAAGCAGGAAGAGGGCCAGCAGTGGGAATCCACGGTGGCCGGCGAGTACGACATCTCGATCAACTACTGGACCAATGACGTGATCGACCCAGACCAGAAGTCCACCTTCTGCGTCTATGGCGACGAGGAGAACAAGTCCTACTACACGAGCTACAAGAACCCCGATGTGACCGCGTTGGTCGAGAAGGGCCGGGTCGAGCTCGACAAGGACAAACGGCGCCAGATCTATCACGACATCCAGCGGATCGCGAAGGCGGACGCCCACTGGGTCGATCTCTACTACAGCCCCTTCCGCAACGCCTCGCGGAGCAACGTGAAGGGCTTCTTCCAGAACCCCATGGGCCGATTCATGCTCGAGGATACCTCGTTCGAATAGGCCGGGATCGCGGGTGGTGGCTTGTGGCATGCGGACTTTAGCGGCCCGCATGTTTTTTTCCCAGTGCCCGGCCCAATCGAAGGTCTGGTAGCGCTCTACGGTCTCGCGGGCGCCACCGTTGTCTTGGCCGACACCTCGTTCGGCGGCGGCGAGGTGTCGTTTCTCATAACCTCGCGGACCGACTGGCAAACGCGATGTCCTAGGTAGTACGCATCAGCTTGGCCGGCTATTGAAGCCACCCCCGCCGGTCATTGAGGTCGATCAAACGGGTGCCGGTACGCGAACAGCGCTAATGTCGCCTCTTGGCTATCAACTGACTAACTGATTGCGGCCATTGAATGGCTGCTTTGCGATCCAATAACCGACGTTCGCGTCAGCGACTTTGAATGGCCGAGTTGGGTCCATGCCTGTGTAAAAACTCCGGCAGATACCACTATTTGGGGAAGTTCGGCCAGTTGTTCGAATGCGTGGGCTGATAAGGTGTTGATTTGATTGAAGTGGAGATTTTCATAACTCAAAGAAAGTCGCGCCTAGAGCACTTGGAAGCGGTTTTTACGCAGCCTGGGTCGACTTCGAACCTTGACCGCGTGGACGGCGGAAATCGGCCATTAACGGCCGTTCATTGGAGCCTCTCGCAATGGCCGCTTACGGATCAGAAAGCAGTCGTTCGGGCAACGCCCCCTCAAACCGCCGGTTTTGGTAGAGTCGGGATGTGGTGCGGTGGCGGTAGGATCGCACAGTAGACAGGCCTCGATCTTCCCTGAATACTAAATTTCAAGCAATCTGAGGGGGTATGGCCTAGCACAAACTTGGCTTTATGTACGAAAGTGGCAACGGTGTCGCGCAGAACGATGCCGAGGCAGCCAAGTGGTAACATTGCAAGGCTTCACAATATCGATTTTTTTGAACATCCTAAGAAACGTGTAAAAACTCAGACAGAAGGGCAACAGGAGCAAGCGTCATGAGTTGGAAGACGGCCTACCGGTCATTCTACTACGACGGCGCGCCAGAACCCGAGGACATGGATCTCGCGTGGCGCGAGACCGCGCTCTTGGTCATCGACATACAAAACACCTATCTGGACGACCGAAAACGGGAGCAAGTGCCGCCCGGGGAGCTGGTTAAGTGGGAGGCGTGGCGCCCGTTCAACAAACGCATGCGCGAGATCGTCATCCCGAATACCCAGGCTATGATTGAGACCTTCAGGGAGAGCAAGCAGGAGATTGTCTTCGCGCGCATCGCCTGCATGACCCAGAACGGTCGGGACCGCTCGCTGAGCCAGAAGAAGCCCGGATGGAACTATCTGCTCATGCCGCTCAACACGGAGGAATCGCAGTTCGTTCCGGAGCTGGCGCCCATCGGCGACGAGATCGTGATCACCAAGACCACCGACAGCGCCCTCACTGGCACGAACCTGCGCTTGGTCCTGCACAATATCGGTATCAAGAACGTGATCATGGCCGGCATCTTCACCGACCAGTGCGTCTCCTCGACCGTGCGCAGCCTGGTCGACGAGAGCTACAACGTGATCGTGCTCGAAGACTGTTGCGCCGCCGGGACCGACGAGCTGCACGACAAGGAGCTCGAGATCATCAACAACATCTACTGCCACGTGATGAGTAGCCAGGAGCTCCGGGATATGATGAGGCTGGGCGCCGGGGTCAAGGCAGCGGAATAACCAACATCCACCTCGGAGCGCACCGGGCCTGGTCGTCTTCGGTTACCGACTCCGACGAGGTGCGGCCGTCGTCCTGCCGAGCGGCAGGCGCAGCTCCCGTCCCCGCATCAGCCCGGCCGGGCGGAAGATCAGGATCGCGATCATGGAGATGGCGAGCAGGAACTCGGTCAGCCCGACCACCTGGCCGCCGAAGATCTGCATGATGTTGAGTTGCGCCTCGCCGACGCGCAGGCCCTCGCGCAGGGCGGTGACCAGGACCGTGCCGACGACGGCGCCCGAGACGCTGCCAGGTCCGCCGATGACCAGCATGGCGAGCACGACGAAAACCTCGGCCAGGTAGAACTGGCGGGGCTGAAACGACGTGATGAAGTGGGCGAACAGGCCGCCGGCAAAGGCCGCGTAGCCGCACATCAGCACGAATCCCAGCCAACGCACGGCAAGCATGTTGATACCCACGGCCTGCGCCGCCATGCGGTCGTCGCGCGAGGCGCGCAGCTGCAACCCCACCTTCGATTCTCGAAACCAGGTCGCGAAGACGAGCCCGATCATGGCGCACAACGCGCTGTTCCAGAGGAAGGTCTCGCGCTCGACACCGAACAGGGTTCGCGGACCGTTCGTGACCTCGGTCCAGTGCACCATGACGTCGTGAAGGACGACCAGGACCGCGAACGAGGTAATCACCGCAGCCGCGTCGTGCAAGCGCATCAGTGGATAGGAGATGATTGCGGCCACCACGGTCCCAATGCCGGTCCCAAACAAAAGAGCGGCCCAGAACGGCAAGTGCACCGGTTTCAGGAACTCGTAGAGGTGGCGCAGTGTCATGGCCTTGACCTCGGGGTCGAGCGAGAAGAGGACCGTGGCGTAGGCCCCGATGCCCATGAAGCCGATGTGTGCGAACGACACGATGCCCGAGTTGCCCATGAACATCTGAAGTCCAGTGACCACGATCAGATGAATGAACATCGCCGTGACGATGCGCTCGAGCAGTAGGTCGCCCAAGAGCGCGGTAAGCGCGGCGAGCAGCGCGAGCGGCACCAGAAGCGTGATGCTCGTGTTCAGGATGGGGGCTCTATCGAGCTGTCTCAAGATATCCATCGTGTGTGTCCGCTTCCCTTCAACGCCCTCGGATCAGACCCTCCGGCCGGAACAAGAGGATGAATATGACCAGGGTGAACACGAAGGTCACGCGGAATTCCAAGAGTTCCGGCGGCAGGAAATTGCTGAACGTCATCTGAATCAGGGCCAGGACGTAGCCGCCCACGACTGCCCCCAAGAGGCTGCGCATACCGCCGATGACGGTCGAGACGAAGGCGACGAGCAGCGGCCACAGCCCGATCTCCGGCGTCACCGATCCCGTTCGTCCGAACCAGAACAGGGCCACAGTCCCGGCCAGCAGCCCGCTAATCGCAAAGGCCGTGCCGATGACGAGGTTCGCCGGTATCCCGAGCATGCGCGTCATCATGAACTTATCGGCCGCTGCCCGCAGGGCGATTCCAAGGATCGTGCGCTTGAGTAGCAGCGCAAAGAGCGCCAGCAACGCGATGCTTACCCCGATCGCAATGAGATTGCGCAGTGGCACGATACGCTCGGCGATGATCACCTGCACGGTGAAGATCTCGGGCAGCGGCACCACTCGCGCCCGCGGCGACACAAAAAGCATGGCCGCGTTTTGCAGCATGGTGCTGACGGCGAAGGAGGTGATCAGCACGGCGGTCAGCGACCGCTCGCGCAACGGCCGGAAGGCGATGCGCTCGGTCAGATACGCGGTCATGATGGAGACGAGCACCGCGAGCAGGCCCATGACCAGCCAGGGCAGTGGCGTCGGGCTGAGCAGGAACAGCGCGTAGCCCACGACCATGATAAGCTCGCCGTAAGCGAAATTCACCAGGCGCAAGATCCCGTAAATGATGACCAGTCCCAGCGCCATGAGGGCATAAAGGCTGCCCAGCGACAGGACATCGATGGTAAACTGCAGGATCGCTCCGACGTTACTCATGCCGGCCCCTTATCCGACACCGCCCAGATAGACGCTGGCGAGATCAACGTTCTCGCGCAGCTCCGCGGGCGTTCCCGCGGCCTGGACCGCCCCCATGTTGAGGACGTAGGCGCGGTCCGCGATCTCGAGGGACAGCGAGACGTTCTGCTCGACCAGCAGGATGGTCATGCCGTCCTCGTGGAGGTGCTGTATCAGTTCGAAGACCTGCTCGACTATCTTGGGCGCGAGGCCGAGGGAGGGCTCGTCGAGCATGAGCAGGTCGGGATGGGACATGAGCGCCCGAGCGATCGCCAGCTGCTGCTGTTCACCGCCCGACAAGGTCCCCGCGGGCTGTGTGAAGCGTTCTTGCAGGATCGGAAACAGGGCGAACATGTGCTCCAGGTCGGCCTGGAATTCGTCGCGGTCCTTCCGGATGTAGGCGCCCAAACGGAGGTTCTCCTCTACCGTCAGGGCGGGAAAGATCTCGCGGTTCTCCGGGACCATGGCGAGGCCGCGGCGCACAATCCGCTCCGGCACCAGCCCAACCAGGGATTCGCCGCGAAACTCGATGCGGCCTTGGTGCGGACGCAGGACGCCCGCGATGGTCGAAAGCAGGGTCGACTTGCCCGCTCCGTTAGCCCCGATCAAGGCCACAAGCTCGCCTTCCCGGACGTCGATGGAGACGCCGTGCAACGCGACGATTGCGCCATATTGGGCGTGCACGTCCTCGAGCCTAAGCATGGGACATCCGCTCCGCCGTCGAGCCGAGGTAGGCCTCAACCACTTCCGGGGTTTGGCGCACCTCCTCAGGCGAACCCTCGGCGATCGTGCGGCCGTAATTCAAAACGTGAATGCGGTGACATAGCCGCATGATAAGATGCATGTCGTGATCGATGACCAGCATGCCGAGATCGCGGTTCTCGGGGATAGGCGCGAGAATATTGAGCAACTCATCGCTCTCCTCCTCGTTCAAGCCGGCGGCCGGCTCGTCGAGCAGCAGGAAATCCGGGGCCATGGCCAGCGCACGTGCCACCTCCACGCGGCGGTTGTCGCCGTAAGACAGGATGCTGGCGAGTTGGTCGCGCCAGGCCTCCAAGCCGAGCTCGGTGATCGCTGCCTCGGCCAAGTCGCGGGCCGCGCCGCGCGGCTTGCCGACGCTGAGCGCCGCCACTTCCACGTTTTCCCAGACGGTTAGGTCGCGGAACAGCCTGACCGTCTGAAAGGTCCGGGCGACGCCGGCGCGGGCGACCTTGAAGGACGGCAAGCCGGTGATCTCGCGATCCGAGGCGAAGACGCGGCCGGCGCTCGGCGGGAGTACGCCGGTCACGACATTGACGAGAGTCGTCTTGCCGGAGCCGTTGGGGCCGATCAGGCCCAGGATTTCGCCTTTCCCGACCCGAAGGTTGACGTCGTCGAGCGCCCGCAGACCTTCGAACGTTTTCGTCATGTTCTGGACGACGAGCTGTGGCTCGGATCGGGAGTTCCCCGCCTTTGGCATTGGTCCGACGCTAGGTTCGAGGAATGGTCCGACATGGACGGAGGGACAGCATGATCTAGGTGCCCGTGCCCGACAGGCGGCCAATTCCAGGCGCCGTCATCGAGAACCACTTCGGCCCGAGTGATTTGCCCGGGCCGAAGCATCGCATGCGATAGCAAGGATCACGGCGCCGGCGGGTTCTCTGGCGTAATCCAGCCGATGAACGTGGTCTTGCCGTCCTGCAGCTCGACCAGCGCCGCCTCCTTGCGCGGGTCGTGGCCATCCATGGCATCGGTATACTTGAGCTTGCCGGACAGCAGATCGAAGGTGGTGGTCTCCAGCGCCTTCGCCATGGCCGCCCCCTCGATGCTGCCAGCTGCCTCCGCGGCATTGGCCATGAGCATGACGGTGTCCCAGCCCATGGCGACGAAGGCCGTATCCGGCGGCTCGCCGTGGACCTCCTCGTACTTGGCCAAGAAGTCGCCCATGCCGGGAGCAGCGCCTTCCTTCATGTAGGAATGGGTGATGAACCAGATATCATCGCCGTAGGCTTCGCCCAGGGCGGCAAACAAACCCGGGTCATCGTAGGAGTCGCCGCCCATGATCGGCGTCTTGATGCCGACCTCGCGGATCGACTTGATGATGGTTCCCAGGTCGGGCATGTACGACGAGATGAAGATCACGTCGGGCTTTTCCGACAGGTTCTGGATACGCGCCAGCTGCGCCGAGAAGTCCTGGTCGCCTTGGGTGTACTTGTCCTCGGCAATCACCTTGCCACCCAGGTTCTTCATGTGCTCGATGAAATACTGGCTCAGCGTCACGGTGTATTCGAGGAACGTGTCGGTGACCGCATAGGCGGTCTTCCAGCCCTTCTCCTTGAACGCGTACTCGGCTGCGGCGGCGCCCATGGTGGTGTTCCACATGGACGCTGTGAACTGCTTGTCGCCGAGCGCCTTGGAGCCATAGGCCGGCGCTGACGCACAGGTCGAAATGCCGATCAGACCGGCCTTTTGCGCCTCGCGGCTGGCCGGGCCGCCGAAGTCGAAGTCGCATGGCGCGATGATCATGTTAGCGCCTTGGTCGATCAGCTGAACCGCGACGTTGCCGACCGTTACCGGATCGCTCTTGCCGTCGATGTTTACGAACTTGACGGGCATGCCGAGGATGCCACCCTTGTCGTTGAGAGCCTTCACAGCGACCTCGGCGCCGCGCAGCGTCGGCTCGTCGAGCGGCGCCTGAATGCCGGTGAGACTGAGCGCGCCGCCGATGAAGACTTCCTCGCCCGCCTGCGCAGTGCCCGCAAGACCCAGGCCGAGCACGGCGACCGCGACGGACGCAAGTGCGATTCCATACAGTTTCTGCATCACAAGCCTCCCTGATTGGCTACCATGTTTTTGATTTATCTGTTGATCTAGGCCCCCGTCGCAGACGATTGTCAATGGCACAGTCGGCCCGGAGCATCGCGAAACCAGAGGTTTCCACACCCTAGTCCAGAAGGGGGGAGCGATATCTCACGCCCCCCCCAAAGACCTGCGGCTGCTTTCCTTCTATGGCGTGAGCAGCACCTTGTCGGTCGTTGCTTGATCGCGCGGCCAGAGGATCTGGGCGTCCCCGGGTAACTGGTCTGGTTGGTCGTACTGGATCACGAAGATCGGCACTTCCGGCCACTGCTGGAAGGCCCAAGCGGGCTCGGTCTTGGCCGGAAAGTGGATCGTGCCGCGCGTGCCTTCCCACTTCAGGGCGCGTAGCGCGTCGGTGATCTTGCCGCGATCGGCACTGCCGGCGGCCTTGATCGCCTCGGCGATCACCATGACGCCGTCGTAGCCCTCCATGGCGACCGCGTTGGCCGGACGGCCCGTCGCTTTTTGGTAGGCCTCGCCGAAGCTCCGAGACAGCGGTGTGTCCGGCTTACCTGGCAGCCCAGCTGGGTTGCCGATCACGTAGACGCCGTCCTTGCCCATGGTGCTCCAGAACTCGGGCTCCAGCACATCGGCACCGGCCGCGAAGACCGCGGTTTTCTTGCTCGGCGCGAGGTCAAGGTCATAGGCTTGGCGCAGCATCTGCAACAGACCGGCGCCGGTGAACCCGGCGATCAACAGGTCTGGTTGCGGATCGGCGCGTTTGAGCTGGAGCAGTTGCGGCGTGAAATCGGTCACCGTGCGTTCGGCTGTGAACGATGTCACCTTGGCACCGGTTCCCTCCAAGTTGCTCTTGAACACGTCGATGACGCCAAGCCCCCAGTCCGAGTTCTCGCCGATTATCGCGACGTGTTTGAAACCGACCGCCTTCACCCAATCGGCGGCGACCGAATACACGAGCGAGTTAGCGACCGTGATTCGGAAGACCTCGGGTATCTGCGCACCGGTCACGTTGTCCGACCAGCACTCGCCGGCGATGAAGGCAAGCGAGTATTTGTTCGCCACCGGGCCAACCGCGGCGCAGACCGCACTGTGGGCGCTGCCGGTGATGGCGGCAACGTTTTCCTTAGACGCCAGCCGTTCGAACGCGGCGACGCCCTTTTCCGGTACGCCCGAGGTATCCTCGATGATGAGTTCCACCTGCTTTCCGAGCAGGCCGCCGGTAGCGTTGATCTCCTCGACCGCAACCTTCATGCCGTCGCGCAACGACTCGCCGGTCTGCACGCCGCCCGGCGGCGATAGCGGGGCGATGCCCCCGATCTTGATGGTCTCGGCCGCGCTTGCGGCGCCAAGCGGCAACGCAATCGCCACCGCTGCAATCAAGAGGCGTTGCCTGGTGAACAAGGTATTCATGGACCGTCTCCTCCCTGATACGTTGTAACCCCCTCGGGATTACACGACCATCCGGTCTTTACCCTTTCGGGGCGCCGGTTCGTGGACGTTTCCTGATGTTTCCCTGTGGGGCGAGTATTTACCAATGTTAGGGAACGGAACGAAGGGATGCAAGGCGACTCCTCCAAACCGTGAACCTGTAGCCCAATGGGGTTTTCACGCTGCGGCCTTCGGTGCACACTGTGTTGCTATCGCACTCCGCCGGATCGCGCGACCGACGGGGGAAACTCTCGGGAACGGGATCGGGCATTCCACAACCATCGCCCAAGCTTGGCTTGAGGCGCTATCGTGTAATCATATGAGTCTCCTGGCCTTCAGCGAGCAGGTCATCAACGGCCTGATCATCGGCATTTTTTACGCTCTCGCGGCGCTCGGCTTGTCGCTCATCTTCGGCGTACTCAAGATCGTCAACTTCGCCCACGGCGAACTCTATATGCTCGGCGGCTTCGTCTATTACGTTTTCGCCTCGCTGATCGGTCTACCGCCGGTGGCGGCGGTGCTGCTTGTCTGCACCGCCCTGTTCCTGGTCGGCATGGCAATCGAGCATCTGCTTATCGATCCAGTTCACCGCGGCAAGGTGGAACGCGCCGACGAGTACACGATCATGATCACCTTTGGCCTGGCGATCCTCTTGCAGAATCTTATGCTCAGCGTTTTCGGACCCTGGACCAAGCGGCCCGAGGCGATCTTCCGCGGCCGCATCGAAATCGGCGAGCTGATCATCAGCGGCGACCGCTTGGCCGCGGCCGGCGTCGGGGTCGTGCTAATCGGCCTGATCCTTTACCTGCTGCGTTACACTTGGGCCGGCAAGGCTATGCGCGCAGTCAGCCAGGACCGAGAGACTGCTGCTGTCGTCGGCGTCAATGCCAAGCTCACTGGCATGTTCGCCTTCGGCCTGGGCAGCGCGTTGGCCGGCGCCGCCGGAGCGCTCATCGGTCCGGTCTTCCTGGTATATCCGACCATGGGCGTGATCCCGGTCATCAAGGCCTACGTGATCGTCGTGCTCGGCGGGCTTGGCTCGGTGCCAGGCGCGATCCTGGGCGCCCTGATACTGGCCCAGGTCGAGAACCTGGCCACGGTGCTCATACCCGATACGACGCGGGCGCTGGCCTACAAAGACGCCTACGGGCTGGTGCTCCTGGTGTTGGTCCTCGTGTTCCGCCCCCAGGGATTGTTCGGGGAGAAGGCCCGCAGGTCATGATTGGCCGCGACGTCTTCCGCCAAGTCGTCGTCGGTGCGGCCGTCCTCGCCTTGTTCCTGGTCGTGCCTTTGTTCGGCCTCGGCGAGTACTGGATCTACATCCTGACCATCGGATTCTATTACGCCATCCTGGCGTCGAGCTGGAGCCTGCTGGTCGGCTACGTCGGGCGCATCAGCTTCGCCCATATGGCGATGAGCGGGCTGGGCGCCTACACCTCGGTCGTGGCGAGCGGCAGGTTCGACCTGCCGCTGGTGCTCTCAATTCCGCTCGCCGGCTTGGTCACGGGAATTGTCGGGCTGGCCATCGGGCGCCTGTGCTTGCGTCTGCACGGCGCCTACCTTGCGCTCACCACGATCGCCTTTTCCGAGATCGTCCGAATCACGATCACTGCCGAGCACGAGGTCACTCGGGGCAGCCTGGGCCTCGCGGCGGTGGGGCTGTTCGAGACCACGGAGCGAACCCCCTACTATTACAGCTTCCTGGCACTGCTTATCACCTGTCTGCTGATCATGTGGCTGGTCCTGCGCTCGCGCATCGGTCTGTTCTTCGTGGCCATCCGGGAGGACGAGGACGCGGCCGCGAGCTTGGGCGTTAAGGTGGTGCGCTGGAAGATCTTCGCCTTCACCTTCAGCAGTGTTATTGCCGGGATTGCCGGCAGTTTCTACGCCCACTTCGTGCAATTGGTCACGCCCTCGATGATGTCGATCCAGGAGATGGGATTCGTTCTGTCGATGGCGGTCGTCGGCGGCTTCCAGAACATCTTCTACGCTGCGCTCGGCGGGATTTTCCTGGAGATCCTGCTCGAGACCCTGCGCGAGATCGGCGAGTGGCGCATGACGCTGTTCGCAGTCGTGGTCATCCTGATCCTTCGCTTTGCGCCTAATGGCCTGTTCGGCGAGCTCTTGCGGATGGTCCTTAAGCGACGGGCCCGGACATGACGGCGCAGTTGGTCACGGAAGGTATCGTGAAACGCTTTGGCGGCCTGACCGCGCTCGACCAAGTGTCGTTCGAGATCGAGACGGGCGAGTTGGTCGGCCTGATCGGACCGAACGGTTCGGGCAAGACCACCTTTCTCAACGTGCTCAGCGGTTTCTACCGCCCGGAGCAGGGCAGCGTCTGGTTCGAAGGCCGATCGATCGTCGGGCGCGAGCCCTCCGCGCTCGCCGCCGAGGGTATCGCGCGCAGCTTTCAGGTGACCAAGATCTTCCGCCGCATCAGCGTGCTGGAGAACCTTCTGGTGCCCGGCCTGACAGACTGGTCCGCGGCACCACGCGAGACGGCGGAGAAGGGACACGCGATCCTCGACGGTCTGGAGCTCGGCCACCTGGTGCGGGAGCCAGCGGCCAGCCTGTCCGGCGGTCAGGCAAAGCTCCTTGAGTTCGGCCGGATTATGATGCTGGAACCAAAGCTGGTGCTGCTCGACGAGCCCTTCGGCGGCGTCCACCCCAAGCTGAAGCGCCTCATGCACGATACGCTCCGGGATTGGAACGCGCGCGGCACCAGTATCATTTTGATCAGCCACGACATGGGCTCGATCTTCGACCTGTGTCGCAGGATCGTCGCCTTGCAAAATGGACGGGTCATCGCCAACGGCCCGCCCGAGGTGGTGCGCAGCGATCCCGCCGTACTGCAGGCTTATCTCGGAACTCGGAGCGCGAGGGTCGCATCGTGACCCTGAAAGCCGAGAACTTGCACGCCGGGTATGTCGTCGACATCGATATCCTGAGCGGTTTGACAGTCGAAGCGCGCAGTCGGCAACTGACCACCGTGATCGGCGCCAATGGCGTCGGTAAGTCAACTCTACTGAAATGTATGGTCGGACAGATTCGTCCGCACAGCGGCTCGATCAGCTACGAGGGACGCGACATCACCGGGATAAGCACCAATCAACTCGTGCGCCTTGGCATCGCCTACATCGCCCAGCGACACAGCATCTTTCCACACCTGAGCGTATGCGAGAACCTAGAGATGGGCGCTTGGATATTCCGCCGCGACCGAAACCGAGTGGCTGAGTCGATCGAGCGCGCATTAACGGCGGCACCAATCTTGCGCGAGTTCCGGAACCGCCGCGCGGGCGACCTGAGCGGGGGCCAGCAACGCCTGCTCGAGATTCAGCGCGCGTTGATCACGGATCCGAAACTGCTACTCGTGGACGAGCCGACGGTCGGCCTGGACCCGCAGATGACATCCGTCATCTACGACCATCTGCGGCGGCTCACGGCCGAAGAGGGCCGCACCATCCTGATGGTCGACCAGAACATCATGATGGGAACCGAGGTGGCCGACTACATCTACGTGCTTGAGCTGGGCGCCAACAAGATCGAGGGCACCAAGGCCGATTTCGACGCCGAATACCGGGACTCCATTTCGGAGTGGCTGCTTTAGGCTCCGCGTTCCAAATTAATTCAAGGAAGCTCTCGTCGGGCAAGCGATTACCCTGGTTATGCGCAGACATTGGTATTGAGGAACGACGTGAGTGTGGCTATCAGCTGCCTAACTGAGCGGGGCAATCGAACGACCGTTTTGCGATCGGAAAGCGGACGTTCGCGCCAGCGAACTTGAATGGCCGATTTGGGTCGGAATTGGTCATTCGGCAGTCGCCTTTTGACCCCCAGCCGTCATTCGACTTGCCCGAACACCAATGGCAGGAATCGGCCATTAACGGCCGTTCATTGGAGCCACTCGCAATGGCCGCTTACGGATGAGAAAGCGGCCGTTCGGACGACGCTCTGCAAACGGCCGGTTTTGACCGTTGACCCTTTGGAGCGTGACCTGCGTCACCTCCCCAGCGAAAATGCCCGGCGCCCCGGAAAACTGCTCTGTGTTAAATTGGCTCTCGATGGGGCCTCGCCCGCAGTCCGGCATCGAGAGCCAGTTTGAATTAGGCAAGACATCTGCAGAGGCTGTTCGTCCCGCGCTTGACGACTGCGCACCGCCCCGCACCACAGTTGACATACCTATGTCGTTACGAAATCATTCGATGTTCGAAAAGTGGGTCCAGGGCTCGTCCCTAATCAGACTTTAAAAAAATTGGATACGGGAGGATAGCCATGTTGAAGCCAACACACAGAATTCTGCGATCGTTCAGTCTTGTGGCGACCAGCCTCGCCCTCGCAATCTTGTCTCAGCCCGCCGCGGCGGAAGGTCAGCTGAACATTTACAACTGGGGCGACTACATAAACCCGGACGTTCTGACCCGTTTCACCGAGGATACCGGTATCGAAGTCACCCTCGATACCTATGGCACCAATGAGGAGATGCTGGCCAAGATCCAGGCGGGCGCGACGGGCTACGACATCGTCTTCCCGTCGGTGCATGTTCGCGACATCATGCAGCAGTTGGGT
>Ga0255058_10001258_pt1 | contig 14359 bp, 13 predicted proteins | sample Cases_109_9_MG_FD_188637 | JGI IMG/M metagenome (GOLD analysis project Ga0255058, IMG submission 188637) | Seawater microbial communities from Amundsen Gulf, Northwest Territories, Canada - Cases_109_9 | ecosystem: Environmental > Aquatic > Marine > Gulf | place: Canada: Northwest Territories... | reverse complement strand
CTCAAAGCGCGTATCCGAATCCAGAATGTACTGCTCGTTGAGTTGCCGCGTGATCGGCGTGCCGTCACTTCCGAGATACTCGACAACCAACTGCGAAATCCGAATGTTGGTCGGCCCCGTGGTGATGATTTGCACGCCGGCGAGACCGAGAATGCCGGCGTTGGGAAAGAGTCCTATTTCCAGCTTGGGACTGATCCCGGCAAGCGAGAGCACGCCGACCGTCGTCGCGATGTAGGGCTCGACCTGCGTTTGGACCCCGGCGAGGGAGAGGATGCCGGTGCCTGGATCAATGTTAGCCATCAAACAATCTCATAGCCAAAAGTCGTACTGTTCAAGAGCGCCTTCGTCCAGGCCGCACCATTCGCGTCGTCATCGAACACGTCCCTCTCCACGTTCCAGGCGACCGCAATGGCATTGCTGGCGCCGCTATCTTGAACGGCACCCTGGCTCTGAAAGCCCTTGACGTTTTTAGGCCCGCCGTCGTCGGTGCGCGCGGCGTAACTGAGTTGGACTAGCTTGACTTCGCCGATTGTCCCAGCCGACGGAAACGATAAAATATCCTTATCTCCCACCACGGCCGATTTGTTGAAGCTCGAATCGAAATCATGGCCGCCGGCGTCATCAACCGTGGCAAAATTATTAGGGCCGGGCTGCGGATTGAAATTGACGCTTGAATCGCCGGTTGGTCTCAGTGCAAACACGCGCCTTATCTCGCCATTTTCTTTCAAGAAATCGTTGGGCGCCGCACCGGCCGTATCTAAAACATACAAATCACTCCAAAGTGTTCCGTCCGTATCACTGTCGGCTTGGAGGCGAATGCTGTCGGCCCCCGGCGTTCCTGCTTGTTGAAGGTCGAAACCTGTCGCACCGTCTATTAGTTTGGCGCCATCAACGACCACGGAAACCGAGCCGAGCGGCGAATTCTGCATGCTCAACTTAATTTCGACATCGTGCCAGGCGGTGTCAGTAATCGGCCCGGTGAAGGTGGTCGCGCGCTCGGTGAATTCCCCCATCAACACCCTGAGATCGCCGTCGCTGTCGAGGAATACGCTGGCCGTTATGGAGGCGCCGTTTAGAAAATAGACGAGCCGATCCGACCCGCTGGTGGCGTTAGAATCGAGTTTGACCCGGAAACCAAAGACGATAGTCGTCGTCAGCGGGAAACCGAATCGCGCCCACGCATTCCCAGCACTCGGCCCAACGAAAGTAACCTTTAACGCCGGTTGGCCTTCTTCGCCTCCGGTTAAGTCGAGGACAGTTCCCCCGTCGGATCCTTGGTCTATCCACCTGCTCCCGTGGGTTCCATCGATCATCTGGGCGAAATTATCGTAGAGGTAAAACCCCTCGAGGAAGAGACCAGACATGACAAGTCACCTCCAACGAAATTACACCTTCACCTTAATGGCGATGGAAAACGTGTCGTTCGGCTCGGCCGCACTCACGCTCGCTGGCACGGTTCTGCGGATCCAAAACGGAAAGTTGTCACCGAAGGCCAGGTTGCCCATCGAAAGACCCACAGCCTCGGTGGTCGGATTACTGAACACAACGCCCGCCGGAACGAGCTCCTCCGTCACGATGATGGCGGCGATGCCATTCAAGCCGGCCGGGTCGAGCCCGATGTTGACCACGTCTTGCCCCGGCGTATTCGCCGAGATCCAGATGGTCACATCGACCATGCTGTCGGCGGCATGTGCGTTCTCCAAGAAGAGAGCGCGATGCTCGATGCGCCCCACATCCGACTGAGCCTTGGTGACATCGTCGAAAATGTTGTTGGTAAGTGCGGTGATGGTGATCGTGTTGGTCTGATCCGAGCCCGGAAGGCTGGCCGCTGTCACGGTTACGGCGAGCATGCCGCCGTCGTTCGCACCCTGGATGGAGTAAACGCCGTCGACACTCACATCGACCGCGGCGCCGGCCGTACCCGACGGCGGCGTCCAGCGCAAGCTGACGGCAGAGAAATCGAAAAAGAGCGAGCCATCGCCGAGCGCGTTGCCGTTCGCGTCATCGACCACGACGCCGGTGATAGTGGTCGGCGCGGTCGCCGTTTGCGAATCCACGATGCCGCCGGCCACGGTCGACATGATTCCGCCGAGCGAATCAAAGGGAACGACGTTCGTCGCACCTCCGGACAGTCGGACGATTGCATCTGCTAAGTTAGCCATTTTTCATAGTCCTCTCACTGTTGCGCGGCCACTACTGAGCCACTTGGAGCTAGATTGCGTTGCCCCTGCGGGCAACCTCATCGGAAATCCACTTTTTGTCAGGGAAGGTCGACGCGACCCCGTCTTCGAGGGTCGCGAGGAGCTGGGTGACGCCATCGTGCTCCCGGTGGAGCATGGCGCCGCTTTGAAACTCGGAGACCGCGATGCGGTCGATGGTGACGTTGTTCGCGTCGCCCGCCGGGCCCGCCACCACGAAGCCCTTGTGGGAGAACCACGCCGCCTGGCGGGTGTCCTCGATGGTTAAGCCCGTGCCCTCGACCGCGCCGTACTCGAACACGATGCGCGAGAACAGGTTGTCGGTGTCGATGCCGCCGATGAAATAGGTCACGTCGGATGCGATATACATACCGTCACCGACGCCCTTGCTATCAACAACCGACTGGAGAAGCGTGACGCGCTCCGGGAACTGCCAGTAGCTCACGGCCGGCTTGACCAACCCCAGGCGTTGCGGCTCGGTCGCCCACACGACGTTGCTCTGAGCGATGTAGATCCGGCCGTTGTGGTACTCGAGGAGCTGGCCCGCGGGCGGTGGCTCGCCGAACTGAGTCTCCAGGGGATGAAGCAAACTCCCCTCGGTGGGATGGTTCACCCGGCGAATCACAAAGGTCGGGAACCCCGACGGGAGGGCCTCGTGGAAGTAGAGCTGCCCGCCGCTCGGGCCGGTCACGTAGACGTTCACCTGGAAATCGACGTTGCCCGGATCGGGAATTGCGCTCAAGACCAGGGCCCCGCCGTCGGCGATCACCTCGGCCTCCACCGATCCGCCCGTGCCCGACTCCTCGCCGGTCGCGGACACGAAGGTAATGGCGACCTGGTAGAAACCCTTGACCAGGTGCCCGCCGCTCGCCTGCACCGTGAGCTCCGGTTGCTGGCCGGGAGCGGGCACGCCCCACACGGCATCGGCGCCGTCCACCACCTTGCCGTTCACGACGTTGTTGCTCCAGTACACGACGCCGTCCTGCTCGACGTAGGACATCGGCGTATTGCCCACGCCAGCGCGCAAGGTGGTTGCGGTGAAGTCCGCATTCAACCGCTTGAGATCCGTGCCTTCGACGAACAGCGCGAGCTCCGCGCCGTTCGACCAGAACGTGCGCTTGACGATGCTGCCCCGGTAGACCGAAGCCGAGCCCTGGCGTAGCTTCAAATTGCCGTCGTCATCCACGTCGAAGTTGACGGCGTTGCGCAAGGTCTCGTTGTCGATGGCGTGGGGCTGCTTGAGATTGTTCATCCCGTTACGCCAGCCGCCGAGCTCTGGATGGGTAATCGGCACTACAGATCCTTACACTGGATGAAGCCTTCGAGCTGCAAGGTGTTGCTGCCCGAGGTGGTCACGTTCATTTCAACCTTGTAGCGTTTGCCCTTCACGCACGCACTGATGCGGATCTGGGCGATAGCGCCGGAGAACGCCGGAATGCCGAGCGTCAGATCGGTCGTCGCTTTCAGGGTGTGCGGGGTCGTGGAAGTGTCGACTTCTTGCTGCGTGGTGCTAATCACCGACGCCAGACTTTCGCCCGTCCCGAGCAGACGGGTGAAGTCGAAGTCGTAGAGTCTCGACTCGGCAGGTTGAAGGGTTTGAATCTGACTCACGGATCCTCCTGTGCCCGGTTAAGGGTTAGGATCCGGCTACTGAGACCCCCGCTGTGATGTTCTTAGCCTAGCATTAGCCGAAGATGGTTACACTGGCAGTGAAGACCGTCGGCCGTTCCTGGGCGATAAACCGCAGCGGATTACCCACGCTCAAAATGGCGGTCGTGATTGACAGAACCGGCTGCACCCCGCCGAGCGTGATGACACCGACCGTCGGCTGATAAACGAGATTGAACGCGAGGTTGGTTTGCACGCCGGCGAGCGCCAGAGCGCCGGCCGTGATGGGAATATCCCGAGTGACTGTAACGCCGGGCTGCACACCCCCGAGGACCAGACTGCCCGGTGGCGGTCGAATGTCGCCGGCCTGACTGACGACCGGCTGGACACCGACCAGGGTGAGGGCGCCGAAGACCGGGAACAGGCCAATCGCGAGGCGGACGCCTTGCCCAGCCAGGACGAGGACGCCAACACTCGGAAACAGGCCGATCTCGACGCGGACGCCTTGCCCGGCCAACACCAGGAGCCCGACGCCTGGGCGGGTATCCCCCGCGAGCTGCACGACCGGCTGGACGCCGAGCAGCGACAAGATCCCGAACGTGGGGAACAACCCGATTTCGAGCTTGACCGTAACGCCCGCCAGCGTAAGTACGCCGACGGTCGGGTCGATGTTCTGACCGCGCTGCAACGCCGGCTGCACGCCGGCGAGCACCAAAGCCCCGGAAACGGGGAAAAGGCCGATTTCCAATTTGACCGTGACGCCGGCCAGCACCAATGCGCCGACCAGCGGGCGGATTTCCCCACCGGAGGTGACAGTCGGCTGCACACCGGCCAGGCTGAGCACACCGAAGCTGGGAAAGAGGCCGATCTCGAGCTTGACCGTGACGCCGGCCAGCACCAGGGCGCCGACCGTCGGGCGGATCTCCTTACCCGAGAAGATGGTCGGCTGGACACCGGCCAGGGTCAGAACACCAAAGCTCGGGAACAGATCGATCTGGACACGGACGAGCGCCCCGGCCAGAACCAGAGCGCCGGCGGTCGGAGCGATAGACTGTTGAACCAGCAGCGCCGGTTGCACGCCCGCGAGCAACAAGACGCCGGCCGTCGGGGTGCGTGCCCTGTCGATGAGCAACGCGGGCTGGACACCGACCAGGGTGAGGGCGCCGAAGGATGGGAACAGATCGATCTGGACGCGGACACTTTGACCGGCGAGGGCGACGGCCCCAACGATGGGGATGATTTCCTTGCCGGAGAAGACGGTTGGCTGGACGCCGGCGAGCGTGAGGCTGCCGAACCCGGGGAACAGATCGATCTGGAGCCGGACGAGCTCGCCGGCCAGCGTCAATGCCCCGTCTGTCGGGTCAATGAATTGACCGAGGAAGTAGGCCGGCTGGACACCAACCAGGGTCAGCGTGCCGGAGTTGGGGAAGAGATCGACCTGGACACGCACCGTGACGCCGGCCAGGACGACGGTGCCACTGGTGGGGAACAGGCCGATCTCAATCTTGACGGTGACGCCGGCGAGGGTGAGGGCGCCAGAGCCCGGATCGATGTCCTGGCCGGCGGCGGCGGCGCGGACGTTGACCGACGCCATGGCCGCATCCGCGGACGCCCAGGTGGGATCGATGGCGCCGCCGTCGGCGCCGTCCTGGGTGTAAGTGGCCGTCGATTCCGTCGCAGAAGTATCTTCGGATTGCTCGGTCTCGTTCGCACCGGCCGCGGGCGCTGCGCCGACTCGCAGGCCGGCGAAGATCATGCTGTCGGCCACATGCGCGGTGTGGGTCGTGTTGAGCGTCGTGACCGAGGCGCCAGTCGCGGTCTGCAGATCATCGGTCGCCGTGGTTTGATCGACGCCGGTGAAGCTGCCGGAGTTGACGGCGGAGTGCCCCATCGAGGAGAGCGTGCCGGAAACGGTTTGCGCGCCCGTCCCAGGTTCGGAGTCGGTTTCCCAGAGCTCGATCTGGAAACTACCTTGCGAGACCCGTGAGCTCGCGATCAGCGAACAGGTGGTGGAGCCGACCGTGACGCTGGAGGCGGTCGCGCCGCGCGTGCCGATGGCGATGAGGACGTGGCGATTCGTACCACTCAGCGTGTGGCTGTAGCTGAACGAGCTGATATTGCCGGCTTGGCCGGCACCGGCAGCGTCAAAGGCTACGGCCATTGGTTCGCCTCACTCATGGCGTCGTGGTAAATCCCGTCTTTCGTCCAGCGCCCGTACTTGAGATCCGGCACGATAGCGCGGAGCCACTTCTCCAACCCCTCGACGTGGCCCGAGACCCAGTTCTCCCCGTTCCAGAAATAATAATCGGTATCGGCATGAATGGTCACGTTGCGGTCCCGCTTCTTCTCGACGATAACGACCACGCCGTCGCTCGGCGCGTCAGCCGGCGGCCCGTCTTCCGAAGCATAGGTCGATCCGTCGTCATACCAAATCTTCCATCGCACGCAGGCGGCCATGAATCAAGCCACGTTCGTCCGAATGTACTTGCGCTGGGCCTGGAAAATCGCCGTTCGACACTCGGCGGTAAACAGCGTGCCGCGGCAATCCGCGGCGCCGGGCACGAAAACGCCGTCGTTGCCCGGCTGTACCTTCCCTTCGGCAAGCAGCACCGCGGGCTGCACTCCGCCCAAGGTGAGCAGGCCAAAGGCGGGCGACTTGTCGAACAGGAAGGTCAGGGCCGGCTGGACGCCCGCCAGGACCAGGGCGCCAGCGGCCGGGCGGTGATCTTCGCCGGTCTGGACATCGGCCTGGACACCGCCAAGGGTGAGAATACCGGAGGCTGGCGCGCGCTCTTGCGATTGCCGGACCTGGGGCTGGACACCGACCAGGGTCAGCGGGCCGAAAATCGGGAACAAGCCGATGTCGAGGCGTACCGATTGCCCCGCCAACGTCAGGGTGCCGACGGTGGGCGTCGTGCCCTCGCCCACTGCGACCGCGGGCTGGACACCGACCAGGGTGAGTGTCCCCGCTGCCGGGAATAGCCCAATTTCGAGTCGGAGTTGTTGCCCTGCCAGGGTCAAGGTGCCGGCGACCGGGCGGTGATCTTCGCCGGTGGCGACGGTCGGCTGGACGCCCGTCAGCGTCAGGGCGCCAGTCGCCGGGAACAACCCGATCTCGAGGCGCGTCTGCTGGCCTGCCAGGGTGAGTGTGCCGGCGGCGGGCACGACATTCGGCCCGACCGCGAGCTGTGCCTGGACGCCGGCGAGGGTCAGCGTGCCGAAGCTCGGGAATAGCCCAATTTCCAGCCGGACGCTTTGACCGGCAAGCGAGAGCACACCAAAGGCCGGGCGAGTGTCGCCGGAGACCTGGACGACAGGCTGGACGCCGACCAGGGTCAAGAGACCGAAAGCTGGGGCGAGCCCGATCTCAAGACGCACACCCTGGCCGGCGAGTGTCAGAATTCCAGTGCCCGGGACGACATTGGGGCCCAGCGCAACCGCGGCCTGCACGCCCGCCAAACTGACGACGCCGAAGTTCGGGAACAACCCAATGGCGAGTCGGAGCTGTTGCCCCGCCAGCGTCAGCAACCCAACGGTCGGCGTGATGCCGGCCGAGACCTGGAGAACAGGCTGGACTCCGGCAAGGGTGAGAACACCGAACGTGGGGAATAACCCGATCGCGAGGCGGACACCTTGTCCTGCCAGCGTCAGGAGGCCGACGGTGGGGACGATATTGGGACCGACCGCGAGCTGCGCCTGGATGCCCGTCAGGGTGAGCGTCCCGAAACTTGGGAAGAGCCCAATCTCCAGGCGCACCGTCTGGCCGGCGAGTTGCAGAGAACCGGCTCCTGGCGCGTTCGCGCCGCCCAAGGCGACGACCGGCTGGACGCCGACCAAGGTTAAGACGCCGAACGCTGGGAACAATCCGATTTCGAGGCGGACAGATTGTCCCACCAGCAGCAAGGTGCCGGCCGTCGGCGTCCGGAATAGGTTGAGCGCCAGCGCCGGCTGCACACCCACCAGGGTGAGGGTGCCGAAGATCGGCGCCAGGCCAAACTCGAGCCGCACTTGTTGACCGCCCAGCAACAGCGTGCCGGCGGTAGGAACCCGGAACAGATCCACCTGAATGGCCGGCTGGATGCCCGCGAGGGTCAGCACGCCGAAAGCTGGGAATAGCCCAATCTGCAATCGAACGGCCTGCCCAGCCAGGGCAAGCACACCGAACGTCGGGACGATATTGGGGCCGACCGTGACCGCGGCCTGGATGCCCGCCAGGGTCAGGGTGCCGAAGCTGGGGAAGAGTCCAATCTCCAGCCGGACAGCCTGGCCGGCGAGCTGCAACGCGCCGACGCCGGGCGCCTGGTCGCCACCGAGCGCGACAACCGGCTGGACGCCGACTAGGCTCAGGACGCCGAAGGCTGGGAACAATCCGATCTGCAGGCGAACCGCCTGGCCCGCCAGGAGCAGCGTTCCAGCCGCCGGCGTGCGACGAATATCGAGCTCGAGGGCCGGTTGCACACCCGCCAGGAGCAACGTCCCGAAGGCAGGGAAGAGGCCAATTTCGAGCCGGAGTTGTTGCCCTGCCAGGAGCAGGATGCCCGCGGTCGGCGCCCGAAAGAGGTCAACTTGAATCGCGGGCTGGACGCCCGTGATCGTCAGGACGCCGAAGCTCGGGAATAGGCCGATTTCGACCCGAACGGCCTGGCCGGCGAGGAGCAAGGTTCCCGCCGCGGGAACAATATTGGGACCGACCGATGCGGTAACTTGCACGCCTGCCAGGAACAGCGTGCCGAACGCCGGGAAGAGTCCGATCTGCAGGCGAACCTGCTGGCCGGCGAGCTGGAGCGATCCGGCACCAGGGGTTTCGACGCCGCCCACCGCGACCGCGGGCTGCACACCCACCAGCGTCAAGATACCAACGGCGGGGAAGAGATCGATCTGAACGCGGACGAGCTGGCCGGCGAGGGTCAAGACACCGAAGGTCGGGGAACGAACGATGTTGAGCAGTACCGCAGGTTGAACACCGACCAGTAGCAACGTGCCGCTTACCGGGAAGAGGCCGATCTCGATGCGCGCGAGCTGCCCGGCGAGGGTGAGGACACCGAACGTCGGGGTGCGTACCAGGTCGATGAGGAGTTGTGGTTGCACGCCCGCCAAGGTGAGCGTGCCGAACGCCGGGAAGAGGCCGATTTCCAACTTCGGCGTGACACCGACCAGGGTGATCGTGCCCGCCGGCGGCGTGCGCGCCAGATCGATCAACAGCGCCGGCTGCACACCGACGAGGGTTAGCGTACCGAACGCGGGGAACAGATCGATTTGAACCTTGACGGTGACACCGGCCAGCGTCAGAACACCAACCGTCGGGGCGATACTGGTCTCGACGAGCAGGGCGGGCTGGACGCCCGCGAGCGTTAACGTACCGGCAGTCGGCGCAAGATTGAATTCGAGACTGATGGGTTGGCCGGAAACACTGAGAATGCCGACCGTCGGATCAATGTCGATGTCGGCTTCTGGAGCTGCCGGCGCACCGGGGATGAACTGCAATCCAACCGGATCGACAATGTCGATTTCAGAGAAAACCCACGTTGGCGACTCGTTGAACCCGGCAGGCATATGAGTCTCGCCTACTAGATCAGGGTTGAATACTTCGCTCGCTAGCCGCCAGTAAGTTACGAGACCATTGGGAAAGTAGAGCGGCGATCTTCGGTGGAATAGCTGGACTGCTTCCGCCGGTTGCAGTACGCGGCCCCATATCGCGATGTGATCGAGTGAGCAGCTTTCTCCAAAAGCACCAAAAGAACCTATCGTGACAAGTTTTGGAAGTTGGAAATTCCGATTCCCCGTGCCGAAGCTAGTTTCTGTAACCGTATCTTCGACGCCGTTCAACCACATCCGCACGGCGCCGGTCGAAAAAGTCCCATCCCAGGTGATTACGTGATGCGAAAAGTCGGTGAGACTCGCGGCGGTGTCGCCGCGGATCTCCATGTTCGCGGTGGCGCGTCCAACATGAAAAGAAACGGCTCCGCTCGCCCCTGAACTGCCTTGAACGTACCATCCGCTGCCGCTAACGCCCGATTCTGACGTGTTAAAAAGATCCGGGGGAATGATGTTGGTTTCATGCACGCCCCACCACGAGCAACTGACTTGGCCCAGGTCTTGGAGGGAGTAATCAGATGCCGCTCCGGATACGTTATGAACTAGTTGTTCGCCGCTAAGGTCTAGCATTACGGACCCCAGGACTTCACGAGCGATAGCCGTCTAGCAAACACCGTATCCGCATCCGGTGGCGGGTTGTGCTGCATCATTTGACGTTGGAAGAAGGAGGCGGGCAACAGATTCGGCGGGCTGAATGACGAAAATTCCATGTCGCCTGCCGCTTCGGGATTCGTGTCGAAGCGCAAGCCGCGCCTTTGAACGTCGCTCGTTCGATAGATACCATTAAGCGGGAAATATAGGCATCGCTCGGGAAAGTATCGCGGCCCATCGTGAAACATTTCATCACGAATCGTTTCTTCCCCACCGGGGAAACACGTTTCTATATCATAAAGAAAAAAGTATTTAACCTCCGCGACATATCCGTTCATTGAAAAGTTCGCATCACCGTTTCCACCGAGCTTCAAACATTGCAACGCGTGACCAGTTGTCGAACTCGGATGTTCATGCACCATTGATCCATTGATCCATCCTGTTACTTTAGCTCCAGCGGTAGAGCGAGCCCAATCGCCGAGAAACGCAAGATGCACCCACTCCCCGGTTGGAATTGTTACCGCTGAATCGTCGTTGTCAGTGCCATTGTAGATTGAAAGTTTGTCAAATCCTACACCACCAGTTTTTAGACTTGCTGAATTGGCATCATTAGTCAGTTCGCCCGTTTGTAAGAATACAACGTCTGTTCCTTCATGCGCTTCAATATAGAACCAACCCATGAGAGCGTAGCGATCATTCGTGTCGATTAAGCCGTTGCCGGTATCGTTATATCCAAACCACGGGAAACCAGTTAAGTCGAGCCGCAAATATCGATCCGTTGTGCCATCAACGAAGTACGACATTACGCATACCTCGCACGCAGAGGCTTAGTAAGTATCGGTCGCGTCGGTTGGCCGTCGCCGGGGAAGGAGTAGAAAACTTTACCTAGTTCGTAATACAAGTCCCAGCGGCTCCAAGGCTGAAACAAGTAATCCACAAATTCGTCCGTCATTACTTTGTTATAGAAACGCACGTCGGCCATATCGCCTTCCCAGGAATCACCTGGACTGGAATCACCCTCTATTCCGATAGATGTTCTGTCCGCCCCGGAAACAGTACGTGATTCCGTGTTAGTAGTTTTCCCGCTAGCATTCATCCACGAGGAACGACTCGTTGACGAATCAAAAGAACCTACTGCGTGAAACCACTCGTTCAACGAAAACGCTGTTGTTGTATCGGCAGATGCTTGCGCTCCACCAGCAGCAACAGCCGCACGCACTCTATCTCCTGTGAGGTCTTCACTCCCAAGGCGAAAATAATGCTGTGCAACGTCTTTATCCCCCACCTGGGCGATACAAAAATCGTTACCTAACGCTGCTGCGTCATTTCTAACCCATGCGGCAATAGAAAAAGGCGTAGCAGTAAATACAGCAGAATCAAACTCGAAAAATTCAGTAGTCCCTGTCGGCCCAGCCCAATGCGGAACGAGACCCATTTCAGGATCGGAAACCCACGCAATGCTTCCATTATTCATGAGGGTCTGCTGATACCTCGGTCCCAGGCTGGTAGCATCTTTGAACGGTGGAAACGGATACCACGCGACTAATCCCTGCGCCGCCCATGAATCTTTATTGAGCGTGTGCGGCCATTGAGGACGACGGTTGCTCACCGTACCTAGACGCTTGCCTCCCATACGCGAGAAGAAGATGGAGTTCTTATTCTGATCGTCGGATGCTGGCTGCGTGTAGTAAATACGCATCTGGATATGATCGATGCGTGCATCTTGGTTTGGATCGTCACCTTGAGCTACGGCGATAGCCATTCCAAAACCAGGCGAACTAATTTGATCCCGCGTTAACCCCGCATTCCAGGTATCCGTCGCACCTCCATACGTCCTAACTGTATCCGTGGTCGGCCAAGTTGTCGCGCTACCTTTGTCGTCACCCACCTGAGCAGTCCCGTCCCACAATTCGACAATTGAGTCTTGCAGAGGGCCTGAAATATCAACGGAGCGTTCAACTAACACTTCAATCCCGTCGATAGTCGCGCCGCTTGGAATCCCAAAGGGGAAGTCCGTCACCCGAAGATCATCGCTGATGCCAGCCTTGCCGGGTTGTGACGTTGCCCGAGAGTCATCGGAGAGAAATACATTCTCCGGTGTCAACCAGTCTTCGTTGGCACCAGCGACATTGATACTGGTACGGCCACTCACAAGCCCTGTATCTGGCATCGCTCAGCGCCTTATATCTTCGTCTACTGTGACCGGCACTACCTCACGTTGACGAATTTCATCCTCGATGGTCGGGAAAATCACCTTTTTATCGGTGCGGTCATTGCTGAAAAACTCTGAGCGTAATCGTCGCTGTTGCGCCAACGTCAATCCAGGCAAGTAAAGCCATGCGGTGACGGCGATGCGTGGATGGACCGACAACGCATCAAGTAACCTTTCATCGAGCACTGCTGAAAGATTCGCCCGCTCGTTGTTCCAGATCCACATCGCCCAGCCTTTACGAAACGCCGAGTCAGTTACCATGTTGTCAAACGCGGCTCCGCACCGGATCGTCCCTTGCGACAATCCCCACGCTCTACCGCCAGGACTCGGATTGTGGTCAGTGATGATCTGCGTCATCCAATCTTGGAACGCATCATCAACATCAAAGGAAGCCATTAGGCTGAGTCGAACTTAATACCCTGCCACTCTGTCGTGCTGGTCGCCAATGCACCACCGGAATCGTGAACGCCCCAGAGACCCCAGCGATCAGGGATAACACCACCCCAGACCTGGGCAAGAGCAATCGGTCCCCAAAAGTGATCGTTGCTATTGACCGCCGCCGTTGGGATAACCGTCACGAGGCGCAGCAATGCTTTCACTTCTGCGATGAGAGTCAGTGCGCCATCCGTTCCTCCGCAGTCCGACGTAAAGCTCGTTCCCTCGTCCCAAGAACCGTAAGCCCAGACTTCAATCACTCCGACCGCTGCTGTACTAGCGTGCAGTGTAAACTTTCCACCGATGATGATGTCCAGGTGCTTGTCGGCCGCCTGATTGTCGACCGCCGTGGATTCCCGTCCGATGAGCAGGGTCGTATCACTGGCCGGATTCGTCATGCCCCAGGTCAATGTCTGTTTGGCGCCGTAAACTGTTGACATGGTAGCCATTAGGGTAACAACTCCGCGTTGACGATGAAGCCCGGTCCCATTTCACCGAAACCCAGTTCCTCGGACCGCGACACCGCCCGCGTCTTGAGCGTGGCGAGGGCGGCGCGCGTCAGCGGCCCCGCGCCGACCGTAAACACCGCAAGCAGCGTATTACGTGCCCGTCCCGCGTCGGCAACCACAATCCGGTCGCCAAGCGCCGTGATCCGGTCGACCTTTTCCTTGTCGCCCACGCTGAGTACATCAAATTCAGTTTGGTCGATAGCGTTGTAAATATCGGAACCGGAAACGACATCCACCGGCAGCGTGCGATAGACGATATTGAGATCCGCAACCTTCTGTTCGACGGTCATCCCCGCGTAGCCCCGCACCAGCGGGTCGGTATCGAGTTCCGCCTTCAATGCGACGTAATCAGTCATGGCGTTTCCTGCTACTGAGCATCAGTTGGTGCCACAAGAAGTCGGCTACTAAGCGGCGCGTTGTGCCCGTGAGCCACGCCAGCGGCACATTCGTATGGCGCACATCGCCTGGACCGGCGATGAATGCTAGCGGGCCGATGGTGGATTGCGTGGTCATCTGGCCTTCACAGTTGCCCGATTGGGAGGGTTCCGATTGAAAGCGCCAGCGGCCAATCGGGCTTATCGCTGCATGTGACGAGGGCCTTGGCGGAAGTCACCGTTTCAAAGGGAACCACAACAGGATTGACAACGCGCAACACCGAGGTCGCCTTGGCGTTCGTGCAGGCCGCGAGATCGACATAGGTCACGCGCCAGACGATGGCTTCCGTCGCTCCTTCAAAGACCGTGATGTAAAACAGATAATGCGGCGTTTGGGCATGCGCCGCGAACAATGGCCAAGCGGATAAGGCAAACACCAGTAAGGCTTTTGCTAGAGTTTTCATCGTCGCTCCTAGACTTCGTGCAGCTCCCCCGCGAATAACGACACCGCCATCCCATCCTCGAAGTCGAAAATCAGATGATGGTCTTCGTAACGCACGGCGATGACTTTTTTCCCGAGCGCAATCGCTTCGACCTTCCGTCGAATCTGCTCGGCCTTCTCTTCCGGCGTGAGTTTTCTCGCCGGCCCCACGTCTACCCGAACGGGGGCTCCTGCCAGGGGCGGCACGTCACTGAATCTTGAAGAAGTCGCCACCACCGTTGTTGATGGTCAAGCGTGACGCATCCGCAACGAGGAACGGCGTGGTGCTCAGTGTCACCCAGGCCAGCGGGAAACGGCTGCCAGCGGCGAGCGAGGCATGCAGCACCGCGTACTTG
>Ga0255058_10001257_pt1 | contig 14367 bp, 11 predicted proteins | sample Cases_109_9_MG_FD_188637 | JGI IMG/M metagenome (GOLD analysis project Ga0255058, IMG submission 188637) | Seawater microbial communities from Amundsen Gulf, Northwest Territories, Canada - Cases_109_9 | ecosystem: Environmental > Aquatic > Marine > Gulf | place: Canada: Northwest Territories... | reverse complement strand
AATGCGGGCACTGGTCGAGCGTGGCGTGAAGCTGGTCGTCACCTGCGACTGCGGCGTGACCGCAGTTGAGGAAGTCCGTGCCGCACGGGAGGCTGGCATGGATGTGATCGTCTCCGACCACCATGAGCCCGGCCCCGAGCTGCCGGCGGCTGTCGCGATCCTGAACCCCAAACGCGTGGATAGTGAGTATCCAGATCCGAACCTGGCGGCGGTCGGAGTTGCGTTCAAGCTGTGCGAGGCGCTCGAGCGATCGGCCGGCAGAAACCGCGACAAACTGTGGTTTGCACTCGATCTAGTGGCGCTCGGCACGGTCGCCGATCTGGTGCCGGTGACCGGGGAGAACCGGGCGTTGATCCACTACGGCCTGGATGTGTTGGGCCAGACGCGGAACCCGGGGTTGAAAGCGCTGTTGGAACGCACCGAGCTCGCTGGGCAGCGGCCGTCATCCTGGCAAGTGGGATTCGTGCTCGCGCCGCGGATCAACGCGATTGGGAGGATGGACGCCGCCGAGCGGGGTGTGGCGTTGCTGCTCACGGATGATCCAGCCGAGGCCAACTCGATTGTGGACGAGCTAGAGCGAATCAACACGACGCGCCAGGAAACTGACCGCCAGCTGCTCGACGAAGCGCTCAACATCCTCGAAGAATCGTATGATCCGGAGCGCGACCGGGCGATCGTGTTGGCCGGCGATGAGTGGCACCCAGGGGTGATCGGGATCGTTGCGTCACGCATCGTGGAACGTTTCCACCGGCCAACGATCGTGATCTCCATCGACCGCGACGGAATGGGTCGCGGCTCGGCTCGGAGCGCGGCCGGATTTCACCTGCTCAACGCGCTACGCGAATGCGAGCAGCACTTGGACGCGTACGGCGGTCATCGCCATGCAGCGGGTTTGGCCATTCGGCGGGAATCGGTTTCGCGGTTCCGGGATGCGTTTCTCGGCGTGGCCCGCGATCAGATCGCGCCAGAACAACTCGTACCGACCTTGACGATCGACGTCGCGGTGCGGCTCGAGGAGGTGGACGCCCGCCTCTATCTGGCGCTGACCCGGTTCGGTCCGTTTGGGCCGGGAAACCCCGAACCTGTGCTTGCGATCGGTGGTGTGGCGCCGCGCGGGTATCCGCGGATCGTTGGTGACAATCATCTAAAGATGATCGTCGCTGCGGATGGTCGGACGCTGGACACGATTGGTTTCAACCTGGGCCATCTGCTCGAAGAGATGGATTTCAATCGGGGAACGTTGACGATCGCCTGCCGTTTAAGAGAAAACGACTTTCAAGGGCGCTCGACGCTTCAGGGTCGTGTGATCGACGTTCAGCCCGACACCGCTGGCGATCCACCACCCGGGTAGCGAAGAGAGTGCGAGTCATCGCCGGCCAACTCCGTGGGCGCCGGCTCCACAGCGCGCGAGTGGCCGGCTTGCGCCCCACGTCGGATCGAGTGCGGGAGGCGATCTTCAACATCCTTGGCAATCTCGTCCGGGGGGCGCGAGTGCTCGATCTCTACGCCGGTACGGGCGCATTGGCGATCGAGGCGCTGAGTAGGGGGGCGACGACCGCGACATGTGTGGAGCAGAATCCCCGAGCGCGGGCGGCACTCGAACGAAACGTGGAGGCGCTCGACCTCGACGAGCGGCTCGAGGTGGTGGCTGTCGATGCACTGGACTATTGCCGACAAATCGTCGAAGATGGGGCGACCTACGATATGGTCTTCTGCGATCCTCCATACGCGACCGATCTTGAGCCACTTGTTGATGCCGTGGTGGAACGGGATTGGTGGATGTCGGTGTGCGTTATCGAGCACGCCGCCGACTGGCCGCTCAGCGGATCAGCCCCGACCGGCGAGACCCGACGTTACGGCGATACCGGCGTGACATTTTTCTGGCGAAAGTGAACGCGCCGACTACCGACCGACTGATCGGGCTCTACCCCGGGACGTTCGATCCGGTGACGCGAGGCCATGAAGACTTGATCAACCGAGCGCTCACGGTGGTGGACGCGCTGATCGTGGGGGTCGCGGCGGACACCGACAAGCGTCCGTTGTTCTCGATTGACGAACGGGTCGCGATGCTGACCGAAGTCCTGGGCAGCGATCCACGTATCCGGATCGAGTCGTTCGAGGGACTCACGGTCAAGTTCGCCCGCAGTTGTGGCGCGTCGATCATCCTGCGCGGTTTGCGCGCGGTTTCCGATTTTGAGTTCGAGTTTCAGATGGCCTTGATGAACAAGCATCTGGCCCCTGAGATCGAGATCCTGTTTATGGCTCCCGATGCCACGCATTCTTTCCTGAGCTCTAGTCTGGTCCGTGAGGTAGCTCGGCTTGGCGGCGATGTCGCGGCTTTCGTCGCGCCTCCGGTGGCCAAGAAGCTGGCCGCCAAGTTTGGCGGCGAAAGCTAGCCGTGAGCGTTCAGGTTTACGCCAACCTCGGTGGCGTGGAAGAATCAGCGACGCTGGGCATGACGCGCCGTGCAGCCGAACTCAAGGCGGCGGACGTGCCGGTGATCTCCTTGTCCGCCGGGGAGCCGGATTTCGCGACTCCCGGGTTCATCGCCGAGGCCGGGATCAAGGCGATTCACGACGGTCAGACTCACTACCCGCCCGCGGCTGGGCTGGCGCCGCTGCGAGCAGCGGTGGCTGCATACCTCGGCGAAGAGTGTGGTGGCGCCTACACGGCCGAGCAGGTGTTGGTCACCGTCGGCGCCAAACAGGCGCTGTTCAACGCGGTCTTCACCTTGTTCGGCCCGGGTGACAAGATCGTCATTCCGGCTCCGTACTGGGTCTCCTACCCACCGATCGCACGCTTGGCGAGAGCCGAACCGGTGGTGCTCGAAACCACAGCTACAGACGGCTTCAAACCCGATCCCGATCGGGTGGCGGCGCTATTCCGATCCGGCGCCCGGGGGCTGGTGCTGAACTCGCCCAACAACCCATCGGGTGCGGTGTTGAGCAACGCAGAGCTAGATCAAATTGTCACCGTTGCGGCGGAACACGAGGCATGGATCATCTCCGACGAGATCTATCAGGCGATCGTCTACAATACCGAACATGCGTCGGTCGCGGCGCGGGCGCACGATTACGAGCGGATCGTACTCGTCAACGGGTTTTCAAAGGCATTCGCCATGACCGGATGGCGGGTCGGCTACGCCGTGGGGCCACGTGAAGTCATCGCTGCTATGACGCGTCTGCAGGGTCACGTCAACACCAATACTGCGTTGCCCTGTCAGTATGCGGCGCTGGCCGCGCTGAGCGAGCGCGAGTTGCGGCAGCGCGCAATCGAGGAGATGGTGTCGGCCTTCGCTGAACGCAGAGATCTCTTGCTCAAAGGCGTGGCCGTGATCCCTGGGCTCACGCCGCATCCACCGGATGGCGCGTTCTATCTGTGGATCGACGCCGGTCCGTGGTGTGACTCGCTAGGTACCAACTCGACCGGTTTGTGCATGGATTTGCTCGATAACGAGCGACTGGCGCTGGTGCCGGGCGAGGCCTTTGGCGCCGACCGGTTCATTCGGTTGTCGTTTGCTGCCACCGAACAAGCGCTAACCGAAGCGCTTGGACGGCTCGCGGACGCTTCCGTGCGCCTGGGACTCGGATGACCGATCCGATCGAGGCACCTCTCGAGATAGAGGTCACGCCATCCTCCGACGGGGGGCCGACGGTCGTCGAGGTGACCGGCGACTTGGTCGCAACGACCGTCCCGCGCCTTCGCCAGGTGATCGAACAGACGCTGAAAGCGCCGAATCAGGACCCGAACATCGTGCTCGATTTCAGTCGCGTCGCCCACATCGACACGCCTGGGTTGGCGTTGCTCTACCGGATGAACGAGCGCTGCCTTGCCGTCGGTGGTGGGCTGACGATCGTCGCTTTTCCAAAGCGTTTTTCCGATCTGATCAAAGAGTTACACATCGATCGGCATTTTCGCTTCGCTGACACGGTCGCCGCGGCGACTCGGCTGTCGCGGTGAAACGGCGCGGCCGGCCGCGCCTCTCTCAGCACTTTCTCCATGAGCGCAAGACGGCTTCACGGATAGCAGCCTCACTTCGTGCCCCGGTCGGCGCTGACGTGCTCGAGATCGGTCCAGGCAAGGGTGCGCTGACCGAGCACCTGTTGGCCAGCGGTTGGCACGTGACCGCGGTCGAGATCGATCAGATCTTGGCAGCTGAACTCGGCTCCCGGTGGGCCGGCGAGAGCCGATTGCAAATCATCCCGGCAGACATACTCGAGTATCGGCTAGGTCCGGCTACCAGCGGTAGCTGGTACGTGGCTGGGAACCTCCCCTACGCAATCACGTCACCGATTGTCTTTCACTTGCTCGATCAAGTACCGAGCGCGGCGATCGCCGAATTGGTGTTGATGGTCCAGCGGGAGGTCGCTGAGCGTTTGGTGGCGGCGCCCGGTTCGAAGCAAAATGGCGCGATGACGGTCGGGGTCAAACTGGTGGCTGACGCTGAAGCGTTGTTTCACGTCCGCGCGGGTGCGTTCCGGCCCGCGCCCAGCGTTCAATCGACCGTCATCCGGTTGACTCCGCATAATCGTTGGGAACTCGACTCGGCCGGTCTCCGAAGAGTACGCTCGCTCGTTCGGGAGTTGTTTGCGCGACGCCGCAAGCAGCTTCAGAAGAGTCTGCGAACCGGACCGCCGTGGAAGCTGACGATGGACGAGGTGGCAGCTGTGGCCGACGCGACCGACATCGATCTGAGTCGTCGGCCCGAGACCCTCGATATCGAGGAATGGCTGGCGCTTGAGCGATCGCTAGCCAAGATCGACGGTCACGCGCCTGCCTGAATCGCTGTGCGATCACGAATACTGTTTTCCACATCGAGGGGGGTAGCGAGCGTTCGCTTGGCGGTGTGCCTATGCACGGCTGAGGGGGTTGGTCTTCAACGAGATAGCCTCGCTCTCTTGATGTTCGGCTCCAGGTCGTGAGGCGCAAGTCGTTGTGGTAGAGTCCGATACTTTATGCGACACGAGGAATGGTGAGAGTATTTTGGCGAGTACGCTCCATGACCCGAGCCACTACGGCCCGCGGCTGAATCGACTGTCGGGATCAAGCCGTGGGGGGCTTGTGGATAGCTGTGGAAAACTTTTTCAAGGTCCCGCTGGTCGACCCTCATCAGCGCGTCGCGCGGCGGCCCGCCCCGCCTCGACGTTGACCCGGCTGAGCAGCAGGGCCCCGACGACGAAGAAGACGATCACCGACAGGATGGCGTGCCGGCTGGATCCCGTTAGCCGGATCGTCATGGCGAAGATCGCCGGCCCGAGCACGCCCGCGAACTTCTCCAGAACGCCATAGAAACCGAAAAACTCGGACGACTTGTGACGCGGTACCATGCTCGCGAACAGCGACCGGCTTAACGCTTGGCACCCGCCCTGCACCATCCCAACAAAGATCGCGAGGCCGAAGAACTCGATGGCCGAGTCGATGAAGTACGCGTACGACGCGACCCCGACATAAATCGTCAGGCCGATTAGGATTGCGCGCTTGGCCCCGATCCGACCGGCTAGCCGGCCGAACAGCAACGCAAACGGGACCCCGATCACCTGAACCAAAAGAATGGCGCCGATCAAGACGCCTCGGCCGATTCCAATCTCCGCGCCGAACAGCGTGGCCATCCGGACGATCGTCCCGATACCGTCGTTGTAGACCAGGAATGCGAGCAGCATCAGGAACGCGTGGCGATAGGCGCGGAGCTCTTGAAACGTCTCTCGTAGCCGTCGGATCGCAACCGCGAGCGGATTCTGACCCGGCCGCTCGTCTGGCTCGAGCTGTGGCACCGGCTCGCTCACGCGCCGAAAGAGCGGGATCGCGAAACCGATCCACCACACTGCCACCGAGACGAACGCCAACCGCACGGGCAGCGATGCTTGATCTGGCGTTATCCCAGCCCCTGTCGGCAGCCCGAACCAGGCTGGTTTGAGGATCCACGCCAACTGCAGCGCGAGCAGCATCGAGCTGCCCAAATAGCCGAGCGCGAACCCGGCTGACGACACGCGATCGATCTCGTCCCGCCGTGCGACGTGCGGAAGCAGCGAGTCGTAGAAGACGACGCTGCCCTGGACCCCGATGTTCGCCAGCCCAAACAGCCACACCGCGAACAACCATTGACCTTGGTGGATGAAGAACATGCATGCGGTGGCGGTCGCGCCGAGAGCCAAGAAGGAGCCCAGGAAGCGCTTCTTGAAACCGCCGTAGTCCGCCATCGCACCGAGGACCGGGGCCGCCAGCGCGATAACCAGCAACGCCAGTGAGGTGGCCCACGAATACCGCTCCGCACCGACCGCACGTGGCAGCCCATCGGCCGCCACGTCGAGAAAGAAGATCGGAAAGACGGTCGCCACGACCGTCAGAAAAAACGCCGAGTTGGCCCAATCGTAGAGGGCCCACGCCCTGAGCTCCGGCCGGTCGAGGCCGAATCTGTCCAGCAAGCGGTTGATGCTCTTTTCGGCTGATGGCACGCGGAACTCCCGATTCGAGGCGGGCTGAACGATAAGTCGCTTGACCGGCTCTGGCGACGGCTCGTATACTGGCTCTGCTTGTGAAATCAATCACAAACGAGTCGCTTCAAGCCGTTGCCCACCTTGCGCCCTGCCAAGATCTCTGAGTCAGCTGTTCGCCGATTGAGCCTCTACCTACGCGTTCTGGACGCGTTTGAGCTCGTCGGGAAAACAACCGTTTCGAGCGGGGATCTAGCCGAGGTCGGAGGCATGACCCCAGCGCAGGTGCGAAAGGACCTCTCCCATTTCGGATCGTTCGGCAAGCGTGGCCTGGGATACCCAGTTTCCGAGCTTCGTGAACGAGTGACGGAGATCCTCGGGCTCGGCCGGCGCTGGCGCGTGGGCCTGGTTGGCGCCGGTAAGCTAGGCGCGGCACTGTTTTTCTATGATGGCTTTCGCGGGCAGGGCTTCGACGTCGTCGGTGTGTTTGACAACGACACCGGCAAGATTGGCCAACGCTGGGGTCGGCTGGTCGTCGAAGACATCGAATCGATGGATCGCGTGGTCCGCGCGACCCGAATCGAGATGGGGATCATCGTGACGCCGGCACTCAGCGCGCAGCCAGTCGCTGATTTGTTGATTGCTGCCGGCGTAGAGGCGATCCTGAACTTCGCCCCGACTCGACTCCGGGTTCCACCTGAGATCACGTTGCGCAACGTCAATTTGGAGATCGAGGTCGAGAGCCTCGCCTTTGCGCTCACACACGAGAACGGGGTGTAGGATGACCCGCCCGAAGATCGAAGTGCGAGTTCAGGGTGCGTGCTTCTGGGAGCACGCGCTGCTGTGTGCGCTCCATCGGAAGCAGGACGCCGAGTACTGGGTGCTGCCAGGCGGCCATCTGGAGTTGGACGAGTCGATGTGGGATGCGCTGGTCCGGGAGTTCGACGAAGAAACTGGACTCGCTGTCGAGGACGGGCATTTGTGGGCGCTCAGCGAGTTTCGTTCCGCTGACCGGCATGTTGTGGACTGCACGTTTGCGGTAACGGGGTTCGGCGGTCATCCCCGACTCGGCGTCGATCCGGAGACCGTGGGCCCTGCAACGTTGGTCGACGTGGCTTGGCTTGATCGCGAGGCGTTCGTGGAGGGGCCGTTTCGACCGACGCTGCTGGCTCGCCATCTGCGCGCCCATTGGGGGGATTGGGAGATCCCCGCTGCCTACCTAGGCGTCGAATCGACGTGAGCGGATTGAGCTGGAGCCCGTCGCCGGTGTTGGCGCTGGCGGTGGGCGCAATCGCTTTAGTGGCTTGGCTGGTGTTGTCCCCGCCCGGTCGCAGCGGTGTGGTGCGGGGGCTATTGAAGTTGACGGCCGCCGCGTTACTGCTGCTGACCCTGCTCGACGTCGGATGTCAGCGGGCGTCGGATGGCGCTCGGGGAACGCTGACCGTACTGGTCGATCGATCGCGCAGCATGGACGTCGCCGGGGTGGACGGCGTGCGCCGGGCTGACGCGGTGCGTGAGTGGCTCACAGGATCCCGCTTCGCGAACTGGACGACTGATTGGGACGTGAGCGTCGATTCCTTTGGCGGGTCGACAACCGACATCGGCGCAGCGATCGAAGCTGCGGCGAGCGAATTGCCCGATGCGATTATCGTGCTGTCGGACGGTCGTGCGGCGAGAGGTCGATCGGCTGAACCGACGATCGTGCCCGTTTACGGTTGGTCGCCGCAGCCGGTGGCAATCCCCGACGTCGCGTTGGTGACGCTGCGTGTCGAGACGGATCGCGATGGCGACGCGACAGCATTGGCCGAGGTGGCCGCGGTCGGCGGGCGAGCGATCGACGTCCAAGGTACGCTCGAGGTCAAGGTCGACGATCAGTCGGTTGGACGGCGTGCCGTGCCACCGCTCGACGCCGGCGAGCGGTTTATCGCCCGCGTTCCGTTGCCGGCTCGATCCCCTGGCGTTGCGCGCGTCGAGGCGGCTGTTTCGGTGCCTCAAGACCCGGTATCCGAGAACGATCGACGAGCGGCCCTGTGGCGATCGACCGATAGCTCGGATCGTGCGCTCGTGGTGGGTCTGGCGGCGGGCTGGGATCTGGCACCGTTTGCGCGCGCGGTTCGCGACATCCACTCCGATGGTGCGGACGTATTCTGGGTCGATCAGCGTGGAAGTCTGTATCGCGTTGACGATGGCGCAGACGGAATCGATTGGTCGTCGTTGTCGATCACGCGATACGGGGTGGCCTATCTACTCGGGGATCCCGCGGCGCTTGGCTCCGCCGGTCAGCGTTGGGTCGATCGTTTCGCCGCCGGCGGCGGCCGGGGTCTCTTGTGGGCACCGGGTGAGCATGGAGGCAGGTTGGCCGGCGCCGACGTCGTCGTATCGGCGGACGCCAGGACGGGCGGCGTGCCCGAACTGACTGCCGACGGCGCGGGGTGGCTCACTGCCCACGGTGCATCGGCTGCCAGCGGACCCGACGGCAGCCCGGCATGGCCGCGTCTCGAGTCGCTGGCAGCGCGTCCGCCCGAGCCGCCTGCCGGCGCGACCGTGCTCCTCGAGCTCGCCGGGCGACCGACCGGATGGGTGTTGGAGCGTGGTACGACTCGGTTGGCGGTGCTGTTGGGGGTCGGGTACTACCGTTGGTCGCTGACCACGGGTCGGGCAAGTGACGAGCGAGGGGCCGAGTTCTGGACACAATGGACTCAAACGTTGGGCCGGTGGTTGGAAGCGGCGACACCGATGCGACGGTTGGGATTGCGCATGCCGGTTGGATCGCGGTTGGCGGTTGGTGAACGCCTCGTAGCGCGGTTGGCGGCCGATGTGGGGGGGGAGGTCAAGTGGCGCGTCGAGCCCGCGACCAAAACCGGATCCGAAACGTCCGCGCCCGTCGCCAGCGGGGTGTTGGCCATCGAGCCCGCATCGCGGGAGATCACCGTCGGACCGTTTGAACCCGGCACCTATCGGCTCGTGGTCGAGGCCACTGACGGGTGGCGGGTCAACGAGCCCTTCGTCGTCGACCCGTGGGTTCCGGACCTGGCGTGGACAGCGGCCGACACAGCGAGCTTGGCGGCGGCCGCTCGAGCTAGCGGCGGCGCGATGTTGACGGAGGATTCCGTGCCGGAGCTGTCGAGAGCCGACGGTGGTTTGGAGCACGCGATCGAGACCACACGCACAGTTCGACTTGGGGCCACCTCGTGGCCGCTCATTGTGGCTGCTATCCTGCTGCTCGCCGATTGGGCGATCGCGTTAGCGTCGCGTGCGAGCGCCCGGTAGCTTAGAAGCCTTTCGGCCAAACCCAATGTCTCCAAAACCTGGCCCACACTCTTGATGGTCGAGCGCACGCTCCCCAAACGGTACGACCCATCGACACTGGAGACGCTCCGGTACGCTGAATGGCGCCAGCGCGGCTATTTCCATCCGTCCGCTGGGGACGGCCCGGAGCCGTACACGATCGTGATCCCGCCGCCCAACGTGACCGGCGTACTGCACATGGGACACGCGCTCAACAACACGATCCAGGACGTCTTGATTCGCCACCAACGCATGAAGGGGCGGCGGGCGCTCTACCTGCCGGGCACCGACCACGCCGGCATCGCCACGCAAAACGTCGTCGAGCGCGAGCTTGCCGCCGATGGCAAGACCCGGAACGATCTCGGGAGAGAGGCGTTCGTCGACCGGGTCTGGGCTTGGAAAGAGAAGTATGGCGGCGAGATTCACGACCAACTCATGCGGCTAGGGATCTCGTGTGATTGGGAGCGGGTCGCGTTTACCATGGACGAGGGGCTGTCGCACGCGGTTCGCGAAGTGTTCGTTCGGTTGTACGAAGACGGTCTCATATACCGTGGCGAGTACATCGTCAACTGGTGTCCCCGGTGCAAAACCGCGCTGTCCGACGAGGAGGCGCCGAAACGCGATCAACCGGGGAAGCTGTACACGATTCGTTACCCGCTGGCGGGCGCGGATGAGCACATCCTGGTGGCCACCACTCGTCCCGAGACGATGCTCGGGGACACCGGAGTAGCGGTTCACCCAACGGACGATCGTCACGGCCATTTGGTCGGGCAGATGGCGATCTTGCCATTGGTCGGACGGGAGCTACCGATCGTCGCCGACGATTTTGTCGATCCCGAGTTCGGCACAGGCGCGGTCAAGGTCACGCCCGTGCACGACCCGAACGACTTCTGGATCGGCGACCGTCACAACCTGCCACGTGTCAACGTTCTGAACCCAGACGCGAGTATGAACGAGCAGGCGGGGCGGTTCGAGGGCCTCGATCGGTTTGAAGCCCGGCGCGAGATCGTGGAGACCCTCGAGGCCGAAGGGTTGCTCGAGAAAATCGAGGACCATCACCACGCAGTCGGTCACTGCTACCGGTGCGACACCGTTGTCGAACCCTACCTGTCCGATCAGTGGTTCGTGCGGATGGAGCCGCTGGCCGAACCGGCGTTGAGCGCGTACCGCGCCGGCCGGCTCACGTTCTCGCCGTCGGCTTGGGGCAAGACGTACGAGCACTGGCTCGAAAACGTGCGCGACTGGTGCATATCGCGCCAGATTTGGTGGGGCCACCGAATCCCCGTTTGGACGTGTGAGAACGGGCACGAGTTCGCGGCTCGCGAAGACCCCGAGCGGTGCCCCGAGTGTGGCGATCGTGAGCTCACTCAGGACCCGGACGTTCTGGACACGTGGTTCTCGTCGTGGTTGTGGCCGTTCTCGACCCTCGGTTGGCCGGATCAGACCGAGGATCTCGAGACGTTCTATCCGACCCAGACGTTGGTCACCGCGTCGGAGATATTGTTCTTTTGGGTCGCCCGGATGGTGATGGCTGGCATCTATTGCACGGAGCTGAGCCCATTCACGGACGTGGTCATCAATGGCACCGTTCGCGACGACCACGGTCTGCGAATGTCGAAGTCGGCTGGCAACGGCATCGATCCGCGCGAGATGATCGATCAGTACGGCACCGATGCACTGCGTTATACGCTGGTGACGCTCGTCCCCACCGGGATCGACCTCAAGCTGGCGACCGATGATTTCAAGGTCGGGCGGAACTTCGCCAATAAGCTATGGAACGCGGCTCGATTCGTGTTCCTAAACACGCCGGAGGAGTTCGAACCGCAGCCGATCGAGGAGATCGATCGGGGGTCTCTTGGGGACCGCGAGCGGTGGTTGCTTCAGCGACTCGATGAAACGATCGTCGCCGTCGATGGACACCTCGAAGCTTTCCGCCTGGACGAGGCGTCGAATGGGCTGCGCGAGTTCCTTTGGCATGACTACTGTGATTGGGCGATAGAATGGTCGAAGACCGATCTCGACGGCCCCGGTGGTGACACCGTACGTAGCGTCCTGCTTGGGGTGTTGGAGCGGGGGTTGAGGCTGCTTCACCCGATCATGCCGTTCGTGACGGAGGAGTTGTGGCAACGGTTGCCGGCGACAACACGGACCGGTGACTCGGTCATGATCGCACCCTGGCCCGAGGCAACGGGGTGGGACTTCGGGCTTGAGTCCGACCGAGTTGCGCTGCTCAGGGAAGTAATCGTAGCGGCGCGCAATCTGCGGTCTGGATATGAGGTGCCATCGAGTCACAAGGCGCCGTTGGTGATCGTGGTTGACGATGGAGAAGATCGCGTGGCGCTTGACCGACACGCAGCCGATGTCGCTCGGATGGCAGGGGCCAGCGAAGCGCGCGTGGTCGCCGAGGCGCCGTCCGAGAACGGTCTCGTCTCGCGTGTCGTTCGCGGCGGGGTAGAGGTCGCTGTTCGTTTGGCCGACCTGATCGATATCGAACGCGAGCGCGACCGCCTGACCACCGAGAGTGATCGCAAGCAAGGGCAGCTGGCCGCTGTACGTAGCAAGCTGGATGATGCCCAATTTGTGGCCAAGGCGCCGGCGCAAGTCGTCGCTCGCGAGCGCGAGAAGGCCGCTGACCTCGAGTTGGCGATCGATCGGTTGGATGAGCTCCTTCAAACGCTGTCGCCGGGTTAGCTGGATTCCGAGTGGTGCGGCCTGAGATCATCGTTGGGGCAGCGACCTTGGTGGTGGGGCTGGCTTGCGCCAGCGAGGGGTTCCCGCCTGGCGGCCCTGAAGACAAGGTGCCACCAGTCTTGGTTGCATCCGATCCCGCCGAGCGCGCGGTCAACGCTGAGCCCAATCAGCCCATCGTCCTCGAATTCGATGAGATCATCGACGAGAAGCTGTCGAACCAGATCGGTGACTTCATACAAGTCAACCCAGACGTACCCGAGTTCGACGCCGAACTCGACGACAAGACGATCACATTGACCTCGGCGGGAGCGCTACTCGAAGGGGTGACGTACTCGGTCACGATCCTGCCGGGTCTCCAGGACCGAGATCGGAACGCCACCGTCACGCCCAAGACGATCCTCTTTTCGGTCGGCGGTGAAGAGCCGATCACGCTTTCGCTGGTCCGCATCACCATCGTCAACGACACGTTGGCGGCGGCCGGCGCGCAGTACCGACTCGAGAATCTGGAGTCCGAGTACGGTTACGCGTGGGAGGCCGACTCGCAAGGACAAGTCGAAATCGAGGCGGTCGAGTACGGTCGCTATGTGGCCACCGCTTGGGAGGAGATGGTGCGACCTGAAGGCTGGCAAGAAACCGGAGAGCCCGGTGCCCGCGACACCTTCGATCTGTCACTTGCGAATCGCTTGCACGAGAAGACGTATCGGATCGCCGTCGTTGACACCACGGCGCCGATCGTCGACCGGGTCCGAACTCCAAGCTCGCGACGCGTGACGATCGCGTTTGACGACCCATTGCCCGAGGTCCTGCCGCTGACGTCGTCGATGGTCGCGCTCTACGAAGCGTCGCCAGAGGTCTGGGATACCGACGTCGACCCCGATGAGCTGCCAGTGGATCAACTTCGTGCGCGACGATTGGAGATCGAGAACGTCGAGCGAGCGGGAAAGAACGAGATACGGGTCACGTCCGCAGAGCCGCTGAAAACGGATCGGCTGTACAGGATCGAGGTAATCGATGTCGTGAACATCAGTGGTTTGGTTTCAACCACTGAGGGCGGTCGGGTATTCCGACCGAACTATGATGGGGCAGCCGTGTTCCGGTCCGACCCGCTTGAGATGCCGGATGGTGGCCCGTGACCTCGGCCACCGAACGCCTCCGGTGGTTGCCCGCGGTGCATGTCTGCGTCGCCGATCCGCCGAGTGCGGTTCAGCGTTTGAGGGCTGGGGAGATGTTGGAGCGCACCGCGCTCGACACGGCGCTCGATCGCGTCCGGTCAGCGGTGCTTGAAACTCCCGATCGGTTCGTGTCGCCGGCCAACGTAAAGACGGCGGTGGCCGAGCGGTGGGTGGAGGCGCTCGAAGCGTTGCTGCGGCCGGCCCTGATGCCAGTCATTAACGCGACCGGCGTCGTTGTGCACACGAACCTGGGACGAGCTCCGCTGGCGGAGGAGGCGATCGCCGCGGCAGTGGCGGCCTCAGGTCGTTACACGCCCCTCGAGTACGATTTGGAGAAGGGCGCACGGGGTTCGCGCTATGCTCACGCCGCTCGATGGGTCACGTTCCTCACTGGCGCTGAGGACGCGCTGGTCGTCAACAACAACGCCGCCGCGCTGTTGGTCGTTGTGGATTCGCTGGCCGCAGGTTTGGCAGTGGTCGTTTCACGCGGTGAGCTGATCGAGATCGGCGGCGGTTTTCGTGTCCACGATATCGTTGCCAAGAGCGGCGCACGTGTCGTCGAGGTCGGAGCTACCAACAAAACCCACCTGGAAGATTATGAGCGCGCCATCGAAACCCATGAGGTTGGTGCTATCCTCAAGGTGCACCGATCCAACTTCTCGGTATCGGGTTTTGTCGCCGAGGTCGGGTTGGCGGATTTGTGCCGATTGGGGGAGCGGTACGGGGTACCGGTCATCTTCGATCAGGGAACCGGCGTGCTCGGACCGCTGCCTATGGCGCCCGAC
>Ga0255058_10001256_pt1 | contig 14369 bp, 25 predicted proteins | sample Cases_109_9_MG_FD_188637 | JGI IMG/M metagenome (GOLD analysis project Ga0255058, IMG submission 188637) | Seawater microbial communities from Amundsen Gulf, Northwest Territories, Canada - Cases_109_9 | ecosystem: Environmental > Aquatic > Marine > Gulf | place: Canada: Northwest Territories... | reverse complement strand
GTCCTCTAGCTTACCGCGCCGGCGCATTAGCATTTTGACCAGGTCGCCGACGTCCGTAAGGGCCTCCTCGTCGGCTACGTCGATGCTTTCTATCGTGTCGTTGTAGGCGGCGATGTCGGCCACGATTGGCGTCACCTCCGCTATTGCCAGCTGGTGCTGTGTTTGCGTTTCCATGTTGTCCTCCTGGGGCCTCACGCCCCGGTTTGTGGTCCTAACTCTACCTCGCGGGCCGCGATATAAGTGCGGAGCGCCGGTTCAAATTCCTCGGGTATCTCATCCTTGATCACGGTGATTTGGTCGACGTTGGTAGCGTCGGCCAGGGCCCGAGCGTAGTCGGCCATGCGCTTGGCGGGCGGTTCCGCCGTCTTGGTTTCGGCGCGGCGCTCCGTCGCCTGGTCCGTTTCGACCGACCGGCTATCCGCCTCCCGGCGGGCCCGGGCTACGAGGTCCGGCTTGTCGTCTATTTTCTCCAGGATCCACCAGAGGAAGCCGCCGTCGACCTGCTCCCAGGGCACGTTTTTCCAGTCGCGTCCTATCGGGCAATGCGTCTCCAGCGGGTATTTTTTCTCCTGCGGTACCGCGTGGTCGATGCGGTCCTCGCCCGCCTGGTACGGGTCGCTCTGCGTGGCTATCTGCTCGGCCGGCATATCCTCTACGTCCTGGGTGAACACCTCCGATAGCCCGCCGGCGTTCAGGACCGCGTCGATCAGGCTGCTCTTCTTCGCCATCTTCAGCGCCTTGTTCGCGTCGCCGAAGTCCTGCTTCATCGAGCGGGCGCCGACGCCCTCGGAGACGACGTTGCCGCCGTTGTCGAGTAGCTGGCACTTGAGCCCGAGGACCGCCTCCGTGCTGGACCGGGCGCGTTCGATCTCGTGATCGATGTCCGGCCAGGAAGCGCGCAGCCCCATCATGCCGGCTATCTTTTCGGCGCCGGCTTTCCAGAGCGAGGGCTTCGAGAAATGGTACGGGTTGTCGCACCATTTGCCCTTGTCGCAGGTGTCCTTTTTGACGACGTGGATCCGGCCGTAGTCGGTGCCCTCTACCAGGGCGTCCCGGATCCAATCCATCAGGGCCTTGCGGTTCTTTTTGCGGCGTTCGAGGCCGGCTTTGAATTGCTGTGGAGCGATATCGAAGGCCGAACGTACCTGGACGATTTCGCCTGCGGGTTGCGGGGTCGGGGCCTCCGCTACAGGCACAATTGCCTGCTCTTCTGGTGTTGCCATTTGCTAGTCCTCCTGCAAGGGTTGACGGGTAAACTGTAGCATCAACCGCGACGCAAAGCGCGCGGCTATTCGGGCTCGATGGGCTCGTCTGCCTCGTACCGGGGATCCCGTAATACCTCCGGGCGGAAGGTAGCCAGGAAGGCCTTCACGCAGCGCTTGCATACCCGGCCCAGGTAGATCCCTCGGGCGTCGTATTCCGCCCAGGTCTCGTCCCGGCGCTCGGCGTGGTCGTAGCAGGGGTCGCCCGGGGCGTGGTGGGTCATTTTAGGACCGGCTCGATGTGGCTGGACAGGCATTCCGGGCAGAGGCATTTCGCCAATTTGAACCGGACGTCCTCGACGCCCGTGTCCGGGTTGACGGTTTTCGGCCCCTCGCTGAACGACGGCTTGTCGAAACTCGCGTCGCAGGCGAGGCAGTGGAATCCCTTGATGTCCTGGGCCGTCATGCAAATAGCCCCTGCTGCACGGGCTCGGCCAACGGTGCCGGAGCGTCGAGTTTGTATTCGTAAAGGCCGCTCGTCTCCTTGCCCCGGTGCCGTTTGTCGATCTGCCAGAGCCCGAACCGGGCCTTGCGGAGGTGCCGAAGCTGCGCTGATATGGACGCTGGCGGATCGCCCGTCGCCCTTTCGATTTCACCCAGGGTGCGCCAGCGGCCGTCGATCATCAGGCCGAAGATCCGAAAGACCTGTGCCCGCAGCCGTGGGTCGTCGCGGGGCGGGATGTAGTCGTCGCCATTGAACCGGCCCTGCTTGGCGACCTCTGCAAAGCGCCGAAGATCGTCCTCGATCGTCATCCGTATGGATCTCCCAGGCCGGCGGACGCCAGCGCGTCGCGAAATACCTCCAGCTGCCGGACCGCGTCGTCGCTAGTCCGGACGGCCCGGAACATCCTCTTCGGGCGGCCCCACCGAAACGACGAAACCGTATCGACGGCCTCTAGCTTGGCCTCGGCTACCAGCCAGGAAACGATGCGCCGGCAGCGGCGGCGCCCGATCTTTACCTGGGCGGCGACGTGGTCCTCGGTCAGAAACTTGTCGGCGTGTTCACGGAAATAGAGCCACACCCGTTCGGGGTCGTTGGTCGCTCGTTTCCAGGACCTCACCGCAGTTCCGCCTCGGCTACCCGGTGCCATCCTGGTTCGCCGTTGACGTCCCCGTATGCATACGTCCGGCCGAGGTTCGATAGCCCGTACAAGATCGCGTCGGTGCCGGATATCTGGACGATCCATTCCTCCAGGTCCGCCTCCTTGGTCTTCGTGATTTCGAGCAGCCGGCTCGCGTGGTACTCCATCGACACGTATTCGAGGGGCTCGGTATCGCCGAGCATCTGTTCCCCGGCCTCGTCCTCGGTTACCGGCAGCCGGGCTGCTACCCGCGGGTCGATGAATATCGGGGTCGGCGCGCTCACGATTTGTCGACCGGTTGAATGGCCGCCCAGGCGTCCGTGCGGTCCCTGCCGCATTGCGCGCAGGCATAGAGCGTTCGGATCTTGGTGCCGGGCGGGTCGCCGGGATCGATCATCCGGTGGACGGCGCGAACCTTCCGCGAGCCGCAGGCCGGGCAAGCCGGCAGGTCAGAACTAGACATCATTTTGAATCCCCTCCAAACGAAGATGCCGCGGACGCCGCTGGTCCACCTAGGAGCCGGGGCCCTCTCACAGGGCTTTCCCGACACGGCGCCTGCGGCAAAACTATGCTGCCCGAATCTGGCCGGAAAATTCCGGGTCATATATTGCTGCCAGCGGTACGCGCCCCTTATAGACGCGGAACAGGCGCCGGGCTAATTCCCGGGCCGGTAGGATGCCGCCGGATTCGATGCGGTAAAGCGTCGCCCGATCGCAGCCTGCCTCCTCCGCTATCGCCCGGGCCGGGCGGCCCGATTTCGCGCGGGCCTCGCGCAGGGTCAAATGCTTCATTCCAGGATCCCTCCTTCGCGGTTCTGGTTTCGCCTGCCGACTGTAGCACGAGGCGCGACGCCACAGCCAGCCCCGCACGGGGCCTTTCTCCCTAAAGTGTGAACTCCGTCACATCGGTATATCTTGCTAAGTGTCGCGCCTGACGCTACATTGGTCGTAGTGAATAGGAGGCCAAACGAAATGAAAACCCGCCGTACCAGGAAAACGAAACGCACCGCCCGCGAGCAGGCGCAGCGCGAGATTAGCGATTGCGCCGCCCTGCTAGAGCGGATCGAAAAGGACCTGCAGGACTACGACGCATATTCGGCGCAGCGCCCGGCCGATTGGGGCTACGCAGGAACGGCCGCGGACATCCGGCTGAAGCTAGAGCGGATCCTGATTTCGGTATCGGTAGACATAGACGATACCGGCTCGGAAGAGGACGCCGCCGAGGCGGCCCGCCGGCTTGCCGGCATCGACACCGACCGCACTTGGTAAAGGAGATGGCCATGACGCTCGACGCGACAATTACCTGCCCGGGCTGCCGGGCCGACCAGGATAGCGGCGCCGCCGCCCTGGGCGCCCTCGGAAACCTGATCCACTACCGCTGCATTTATTGCGGCGCGGATTTCAGCCACGAGGTACCGGGCCTGGCCGCGGCCGAGCCCGGCGACACCCTGCACCGGGATTTGATCTCCGACGAGGAGGACGAGGCGGCCGAGGATCTGCTCGGTAGCTTCGAGGCCAGCCTGGACGACCTGCTAGACAAGGGCCAGGCCGAGGCCGACCGCATTGGCGGATATTTCCGCGGCCCGGGGCTGCGTAAGCAGCTGCGGGATCTAGCCATCGAGAAATCACGGAGGATGAAATGAACGAACTGCGAAAACTTAGCCCGGGCGAAGCCGGGTGCTACCAGGGCGCCAGCGACGCGGCGCTTATCACCGAGATCAAGGTAGGCGACGAGGACGCCGACCTGATCGTCGACGGCACACAGATCCAAATCTTCATCGCCGGCTACGGCCTCGAGGACGAGCAGCCGCGCAACTGGCTGTTCGACGGCGACGGGAAAGGGATCGGCTCTGCCGACATCATGGCCCGATTCATTTTGGGCTTGCACGGTTCGGCCGGCGTCACGCTGCAGCAGCTGCAGGCGCACGGCTGGACCCGAATCTACTAGAGGAGGACGAGATATGACAGGACCATTTGGTAAACCAGGAGCCCGGTGGGAGGCCTTCGACGTAGTCGACGACGTTCTGATCCGGGACGTTTGGCCGGCGCGCGGGGAACCGTACTGCCACACCTGCAGCAAGGCCGCATTCCAGGAGGTGCTTTACGCCATCGACGACCAGGACGGCCGCCCTTTCAGCGGCGAGGATCTGGTCGGCGCGACCGACGTACCCTCGACCCAGGTATTCACGGCGCTGGCCTTCCTGAAGGAGCGCAGCATCGTCACCGCGGCCCGGAGCCGCAAGACGGTGATCGCCGGCATCTTCGACGCCTACCTGGACGGCATGACGGAGTTCGAGGCGAAGCAGGAGGCCCGGGGCTGATGGCCGCCGGGATCCTGCCCGCCCCGGGCACCGAGTACGGGCCCTGTGTGGCCCCGTGCCGGCACCGGGATTGCGCGGCGACGCGACGTACCGCCCTGAAGGTTTGCCGGCACTGCGGGGCCCCGGTTGGCTACGAGCGGCGATTCTACGAGGAGCCCGGGTACGTCGACGCCGACCGCCGGGCTACCCACGCCGATTGCGAGGAGCGCGCCATCGAGGCCGAGCGGGATGGCTAGAGTGTGACGCAGTGCCTGCTTAGTGTCGCGCGTGACGCTACACTGGTCCCAATGAATAGCCGCCCGCAAACAAGGAGCCCCGCCATGACTACCCGCGACCTGACCCTGCTTACCGAAAACGAAATCAACAGCATCGTATTCGAGGGCGCCGGCTGCAGCGAGCCCCGCGGGCTTCGCGACCGGCTCACCGACACCGAGATTTTAGACCTACCGAATCACCCGGCCTGGACCGAATGGACGACCTCCTGGCAGGACTGGATTTGGAACGCCATCGACACGATCACTACGGAGGACAAATAATGGGCGCGCATACTTTCCACATCACGATAGGCGGCAAGGGCCGCGACTACGACGCCGGCAAGGCCTACATGGCTGCCTGCGCCGAGGCCCAATACCAGGACGGGCACGACGCTTACAACGGGACGATTTCTACTACCCAGGGCGTCGTACTTTTCCAGGCCGGCAAGCGCCGCGCCGATAACGTGATCCGCGAGATCCTCGACCGCGAGGACAGCGTGGTTTGCAAATGGGGACCGGCCGGCGCCATAGAAATGAAGGGTGCCGAACTGACGCGCTGGCGCGCGGCCAACGGCCTCAAGGGTACCCGCGCGAGGGCCTTTCACCTTTTCGGATGGGCCGCATCATGAGCCGCGTATTCACGGTCGACGCCACGCAGGCCCACGAGCAGGAAACGCACTGCTGGTTTGCGGAGGCCAGCACCCTCGAATTTCCGCCCGGCCTCTGGCCGAAACGGATCGAAACCAAACTCGGCAACGGCCAGCCCTTCTTGCTGCGCCGGGTCGACGAGGACGGCACCCGCCACTACAACCAGGTCTTCGGCTGCATTTCGCTGACGGTCTGGAACGACTAAGGAGGACGACTATGGCTACCAACAATGCGACGCAGGAGCAGCTGGAGTACCTGGACCAGCTGCGCGAGACCGGCCGGATAAATATGTTCGGCGCCCGCCCGTACCTGCAGGCGGAATTTACCCTCGACCAGGATACGGCCAGCCGGGTTTTGAGCGAATGGATGCGGACGTTTTCCGAGCGTCATCCGGCGGGCGCGTGATGGCCGGCTCACCCGATTGGAAAATCTACAACGAGCATGGCGTGTACCGCGGCTGCATGAAGGATCCGACCGAGGCCGCGGCCGTCGTCGCGCTCTACGGTGCCGGCGCGACCATTCGCTTCGGGCATCCGAAAAAGCACACCTGCTGGACCGAGGGCGCCGACGGGAACGCCGGCGACTCCTACGACCATGTCGCTGAAACGTGCTGGAAGGCGCTGGCTGATATCCTGGTCTGAGGATAGTTGCGGCCTGCGCGCCACGAGGGTATAAAACAAAGGCCCCGCCGGTTGGAGATCCGACGGGGCCTTTCTCGGTCGATGTACCTTGCAGGATGCGACCGGCGCTGCGCGAACCGAATCATCGCACGGCCCCACACCTGCCTGCAAGGCCTCCCCGGGACCGGCAAGCCAGAACCCTTCGCCGGAGGTGGAAATGGAACACAGCGCCTTGCGCGACCAGGACGCGCCCCGCAACGGCCACGAGCCAGGCCCGCCTAGCTTTATAATTAACCTGTTGTTACGGGTGGCGTCCCGTATCGCTAATCCCAGGGGATAGCCTGTGGATAACCTGTGCATAAACCACCAACGAAGGAGGGCGTGATGGCCTCAGAAAGTAACTGTAAGGATTGCGGCACCCCGATCAAATGGCAGAACCGGGACGGCCGTTGGATCCCGCTCGACCCGCGGAGCGACCGCCGGCATACCTGCCAGCTGGACCAGAAATGCGAGGGCTGCGGCGCCCCGTTCAAAGGCGCCAATTGGATGAAGGTATGCCCGGCCTGTTACAAGCGCGACAGTGCGGGAGGCCGCAACGGGCCAGCAGCCGAAACCAGGCCCGCCAGGGAGCCCGAACGCCTCGCCCCGGGGCCACGGGGCCAGGAAGACGATGTCCCCTTCTAGCGGCCCACAGGGCGGCCTGTTCGACGAGCCAGGCAAGCAGGCGGAAACTGCTGATTCGAGCAGGCAGCAGGCGCCGCCTGGAAACTGCCCGGATTCGCAGGTTAGCAGGCGCCCGCCTGCCGAAAAGCAGGTGGGCCAGGCGTCCCCAGGCCCGGATCCGGTGCCCCGAAACGCCTGCTCCAGCGCCATCCAGATCGAGGACGCGCGCCGGTTCGTCGATTGGGTCCACGACCAGGATATCTCGATCCACGCGGATGTGACGGTAGGCCACGTCCTGGTCGGGATGTCAGGCTTTTCGCCCGCGGACCTGGGCTGGCTCTGCCGGGCAATACGCCAGGCGGGCCATGCGCCGCACCCGGATACGATGCGGGCGGCCCTCCTGAAGCGCGACGTCGGGCTGCTGCGCCCGGACCCGGACTAGCTGATCGGGACGCCTGCGTCCTCGTATGTGTCCGAGGAGTTTTCCGGGATGCGGTATTCCCGCGCGGCCTTCCTGGTCGGGACCGTGCCGGCGAGATTCAGCCGGGAGCGCAGCGCGCTCAATAGCTCCGCTCCGGTGACGCCTGAAACGGCGACCGTGATCCCGTCATTGATCGTCAGGCCTGTGCCGGCAGCCGGCGCTCCGTTTTTGCGCCGGATAACGGTCGTCGGCGATGCCGGCGGCGTCACGACGGTATAGGTCCCGCGCTCGATTAGCTTGGCGCCGGTTACCTCGCCCGACCCGCCAACGGCGGAAACCATGCCCACGGCCGGTACGCTGAACGTCCCGCCGGTGATATTGAACTGGTCCTGGACGGCGTAGCCGGAGCCGGCGGCGGCAATCGCCTCGCCGATCAGGCGCAGCGGTGTTGCGTTGGCCCGGGTAGCCTCCCGGGTCAGGAAATTGTCGAAACCAGGATGCCTGGAGCGGAAGCGCGGATCGGTCGTGAGGAGCCGACGACGATTGCGGATCCGCCGGGCGTGGATGTTGACGCTTTTCTGCAGCTGTAGATTTTGGGACATGGTCGTCTCCTAAGTTGGCAAGGCCTCGTTGAACAAGACGAACCACTCGTCGGAGGCCGTCTTTCGGATTTTCGCATGGGCGTTGGCGGCGATACCAGCGACGACCAGGCTTTGTGATCCGGTCGCGTATGTCACCGCGGCGTCGTCCGTCACTGTGATGGCGGCGGCGTTCTGGTTTACGAAGTGAAGGTCGGTGCCGATCGGGTAAGGGACCGTTGCCTCGTCTGGCAGGTTGAGTGTGTGCGCGCCGTTGTTGATGAGGACGGTCCCGTCCCGGTTTCGCATTGTAGGTTCAAAGGTCGCGCCCGTTTCGGCCTGGACCGTCGGCTGGCGTTGGTCGGGGAACAGGATCCAGACGTTGGACGCGAGGTGGTAGAGGCGGAAGTGTTCGTTTAACTCGAACGTGGGCCGGGCCCCGGCCGCGGCGGCTGTCTCGTCGTAGCCGGCGAAGCGGATCGTGACGCCGGTGGCGCCGACGACCTCGAGGAAGCCGGCGCCCAGGTATGTGATCTCGTAAAACACGCCGACCGGCAGCGGTACCGAGGCGAACGTGGCGATCGACAATACGACCGGCGTCGAGGCGTCGTCGAGGGTGAGCATCCGGCCCGAGTCCTCCAGCACGGTCGTGTGCGTCGTGCCGATCTCCAGCTTCTCGCCTTTGCGGTCCAGGGCGCCAGGCGTCCACACGCCGTTGATCCGGATCCAGGGGCGGTCGAGCGTCCGATCGTAGACCTGGAAGCCGTCGCGCGGCTGGATGTAAAACCAGGGCGAGCCGTCCGCCTGCCCGGGCACGTTCGTGAACACGGCAAGCGCGTCGGCGATCCCGCCGGTGTCCGAGGTCCAGTTCGTCCCGGTCGGCGCCCCTGGGCCGAGGAGGTAGGTGTCGCCGACGGCGGGGCCGGCGGGCTCCGCGGTGCGCTGGTCGATGACATACGCCTGGGCCTGCGAATCCAGGATGACCATCGAGGAATCAAAGCCGTTTTTCCAATCGTTAGTGCCGAGGGTGTACTCGAAATTAACGCCGATATTGGGGAGGGCTGTCTGTGGCATGGCTAAATCCTATGGGCTCACATCTCTAAACTCTACACGAAGGCCGAGGCCGACGTCGGCGAACACCTCGAAGGCCGTGTTCCCGACGGTCCGGATGATCGTCGCGCCGAACGAGGAGCGGGAGGGGTCGTCGATTCGGTTGAGGACCGAGAAGCGCGCGTCGAGGTCGACCGAGTCGAGAAGCCGGCCCCAGGCCTCCCCGTAATTGTCCGTCTCGGCGATCGTCGTCTCCGAGAAGACCGTCCCGTCGAGCGTGTAGGAAAGGATGACGCCGACGTCGGCGCCGAAGTTGAAGACGCCGACCGAGTTGACCTGGGCGAGGCCGCCAGGAAGACCGGCGACGGGCGGGGAGCCTTCGACGATGTTCATCTTGAGGAGGCCGGGGATCCCGAAGCCGGGACCGAATCCGCCGGCGTCGAACGCGATCCCGCCGCCGGTCGCGTTGGCGACCTTCGTGAGCCGGACCGCGAAGTTGTCGCGGACCTCGAGGGCGATGCCCGTCCGCTGCATCGGGAAGTCGAAGCCGGGGACCAGAACGAGCGGGCCCTGGATGTTCTCCATGAACGCGGCGGTCGGGCTCGCGCGGAGCTGGTCGTAGAGGTCCTGGTGGAACTGGGTCCGGTCGTCGCTCGTTGCTGATTGGAACATCGAGAAGGCGCCCGAGAATCCCTGGGGCCCGCTTTCCTGTTCTTGCTCGAAGGTCAAGGCCCTGCCGCTGAAGATGATCGAGTTCGCGCCAGGCCCGAGGAGGAAGGCGGGCTCGTTCGTCTCGCTCAAGACGTCGGGGACCAGGAGGCCCGAGGTCGAGGGCGCGACGGAGTCCGAGCGGAACCAGTCGATGTAGAGGCGCTGGCGAACGGCGGTGGCCGGCGCCGCCGCTTGCTGGCGGAAGCCGATCTGGAGCATGACGTTCAACGGGACGGTGTTGCTCTTCGGCTGCTGGCGGAGGGTTACATCGCCGAAGCGCGTCGTGATGAGGACCTGGGCCCCGTTGCGCGTGATCGTGAACGGCCGGTCGACGAGGTTCGCCTCGATGGCCGCCCGGACGCCCTCCGCGTAGTCGACGAGCGACGTCGGCGTCGGCGAGATCGCGGCGAGGAACAGGTTGAAGTTGATCGTCTCCTGGGTGAGGGCGTCGAAGAACGTGAACAGGAGGCGCCGGTCGTCGAGGGCGGCGAACGTGCCGAGGAAGTCGAGCGTCCAAGCGCGGTCGTCGCCGGATCCGGGTACCGGGTCGGGCGTGAACGGTGGCGCCCCTTGCGGCAGCACGATGCCGTTGTTCGCCAGATTCAAATCGCCGCCGAAGTCGCCGCCGAAGTTGAGCCCGAAGCCGAACACCTCGAACTCCCGTGTGGTCGCTACCTGGCCCTCGTTACCGACGGTCGTGCGGTTGGTAATCTCGGCAGTAAAATCTAGCTCGTCGGGGATCCCCGGGCTCGTCTGCGGAATGAAATCCGTCGCGATGAACTGGTCCGAGAAGATGTTCGCCCGGTCGACCACGGCCGCCGAGGTATCGACGCGCCGGATAACGATATGGCCGCCGGTGTCGCCGGGCTGCTGGATATCGGCGTCGTCCTGCAGCGTGTCGAAGGACTGGTTGATCCGGTTGCGCGTGTTCCAGATAAAGTCGAGCGTCCCGACGGCGCGGGTCCAGCCGTCGAGGTCGTGGAAGCGGAAGCCGTTCACGAACGGGTCGCCCGGCGGGATCGGGTTGCGGATCCGTTGCACGACGGTCGTACCGAGGCTGGCGGCCGAGGCTATGTCGAGCGTGTTGCGGATGGTGGTCGGGAGGATCTTTACGGAGATCGCGCCTGGCGGGCTCGGCAGCGCGCCGTTCCGCTGCAGCAGCCCCGAGCCGAAGCCGACAAACCAGACCACCGAATCGTCGCCGTGGTCGGCCGGTACCGTGTCGAACAGGCCGGCGTGGCATTCCTGCAAGGTAACGGTGCCGCCGCCTGCGTCCAGGGCGGTCTCGTAAAACCAAATCTCCTCGTCGATCAGAAATATGTTGGCCGGGTTGTTCGAGTCGATGGTGGTAGAGGCGGCGCTCTGCAGCTGCGCGATATCTATATCGTTCAGGCCGTCGACATCGATGTCCTGGGTAAACGGTGTGACGTCACCCTTGTCGCGCGAGATAGCCCCGTCGATAAGCCCGGTCGGCGTGAAATCCGTCTCCGTGCCCTGGCGGCTGAAATTCGTCCCGCCGGCGAGATCGGCGAACACGTCGAACGAAATATGCAGGCCGCCGTCGCGGGAGCAGAGGACGCCGAGGTGGCGTTCGTTGTCCAGCGACAGTTGGAACGGTATCTCCCACAGGCGTTCCCGCAAGGAGGGCTGCGCCTCGGTGCTGATTGGCTGCCAGCCAGTATCGATGGGGTCGCCATAGCTGCCGGCGTTGAATTGGAAAACGTCCTGCGCCGCGTCGATGGTGATTTCGTTTTCGAGGATCTTGCCGCGGTCGACGGACGTCACCCGTATTGGCAGGCGGGTAATACCGAACCGCGCCCAGGAAAACTCCAGCACGTCGCCGGGCTCGACGGCGTATTGGCTGCGGTCGGTGACTAGTTTCATTGTCACGATCGGCGTCGACAGCGCCCGGATCTCCCGCCAGGCGATGGCGTTTGCCAGCGTCGGGTTTTTCACGCCCGGCATCCGGACGCGGGAGGTATTCATGGCCTTGACGATATCCTGGTTCGCCATGTCCTGGGCCAGCGCGAACGACGTCGTGTAATTCTTGCGGCGGTCGGTGAACTCCACCGAGATCTGGTTTTGCGTTTCCGCCCAGGTCGGGCGCTGGTACCGGGTGACCGTTTTGATATTCGTCTCGTCGACGAGCGGTAGCGTCCCCGGCGTGTAGTCGAAGCGGACGATCTTGAACGAAAACAAGCCGGTGACGGCGTCGATAACCAGGATGCCGTCGACCTGCTGCTCGATCAGTTTGATTAGCTCGAGGACGTCCTGCGTCCGGTCCCATACCCAGGCAAACCCGTGGCCCTCCGTTTTGAGCGTCGCCGCCACGTCGCGGAAATTCACCAGGTCGATATCCGAGGCGCCGCGCGAAAGGCCCCATTCGGTATTGGTGAGGACCTCGAAAACCACATTCATCGGGTTGGCGCCCTCGTCGATCTCCTCGTCGCCCGGCTGCAGCGTTGCCAGGTCCAGGCCGTCCGGGATCCGCTCTAGCTCAAACGAAAACGCGCGCAGCTGCGGGCCGAGGCCTATGTCGCCGCCCTCCCAGGTGATGTAGCAGGTGCCCCGGTAGGCCGGCTGCGGCTGTTGGAACGGCGTGAGGTAGGTCGAGATCGCCTGGGTCTCGGAGCCCGGGAATATACGCCCGCCGCCCACCAGGCCACCGCCACCTCCGGCATCCTCGCCGCCGTAGAAGGACGGCTCGTCGATGTTGTAGATCGCGCCGACGTCGGTCGGGACCAGGTTCGCGTCGGCGCTCGGTGCGTCCTCGCCCCAGGCGAAAGACTCGTCGTTGCGAATATTCACCAGCAGGTCTACCGGGCCCCGGCAAAGGGCCATCTGCAGGCCTATCGAATACCGAAACCCGGTCGTCACGGTGTCGCTGCTGAACAGCCCCGTCTTTACCTTTTCCGTGATCGGGTCGGCTACCAGGTCGCCGTACCAGACGACGTTCGGGCCCGATACTTTCACCCGGCCCCATATCAACGGGACGGCTCGCCCCTCCGTCGCGGTGGGTACATTGAAATCGCCCAGGCCCGAGGGCTTGGCGTCCTCAATATTCGGCTTCGGGCGTAGCAGTTCCGTCACGAGGAACGTGATCACGTTGATGAGCAGCATGATCCAAAACGGCATGGCTACGACCCGCCGCGGAGCGTGGTGTTAAACGGATTCTTGCGGGGCACGAACGGGAAGCCGCCGTAATCCAGGACGGCCGCAAACTTGGAATCGCAGGTCGCCAGGGTGTGGTCGCACCCGGCAAACAGATCGACATTCTGCCCGATCGGGCTGATCGCAAACGGCAGCAGCAGCGTCATCACGTCCCCGGCCTGCGCCAGTACCATGCGGGCGTCGTCCAGGGTACCTGCCGGCGAACGGCAAAATCCCGCGACGAAGTTGTCACCCAGGCCGACCCCGCCGGCGCCGTTGACGGTGATATCGTTTCCGGCCACGGCCGACACCAGCCCGGTAAACGTGAAGGCGCCAATGCTCACCTTGCAGCGCTCGTCGTACAGGATGTGATTGCAGAGCCCCATGTATTGGAACCGGGGCGCCGCCCGGTTGAAAACCTTCGTGTTCGGGTTGCACAGGACCTTCGCCTCAAGCTCGCCGTCGAAGGAGACGTTCGCCACGAAGCCGTCGAACAGGACCACGGCCTCCTCTGCTACGTCGGTGAACTGCGCCCTCTGTACCTGGACCGTGCCTACCTTGCCCGGCAGGCTCACGATGAATTTCTGCGGCACCGGGTTGTCGAGAGGCAGCGTGATCGTCAGCTGCCCCGAGGAATCCTCCACGGTAGCCTCCGTGCTGGACCGCGATATCGGCACCGCCGTATAGGAAAAGCCCTGCCAGATAACGTCGCTGTTGAACGACGTGAAGCGGAAGATCTCCAGGCCGAATATGAACGTGTATAGCTCCAGGACCTGGCCGGATTCGCGGCTTGTTTCCAGGGCGTCAAACGTCATGAGGGCACTCCGGTTAGGTTGAAATCGATCCTAGACTCTCCCGGCCGCGTGTGCGAGAACTTCGGTGCGTCGTTCGAGATCCGGGAAAGCGTCAGGAATTCGATCCGGTCGAGATCGACGAGCGGGAGCGCCGGCGTGATGCCCGGGGAGATCGTGATTCGCTCGACGGTGTCGGATACCACGGACGAGCCCGTGATCGCGTGTTGCGAGGTGGTGCCGTCCTTGCGAACTACCTGCAGGTCGGAGCGCGGCGTTACCTCCTGCACGAACTGCGTGAAGCCGAACGCCTGGAAGTCTATCTGCGTCGACGTGTCGCCGATATCCGTGACGGATTTTATATCGTCCCGGCCGGTGCCGACATAGAAGGCCAGCTGGCTGCCGCGCAGGAAATGCAGCAGCTGCCGGAAATCCCAGGTGTCCTCGAAACTCTTACCCTCGAATCCGTAGATGAACGACGGCTTGCCCTTTGCCCACGACGATATCTGTAGCGGCGGGCCGGTCTGCGGATCCAGGCGCGTGATCTTCCGGCGGATGCCCTCCGATAGCGTGGCGCCCTTCATGAAATTGAGACGATCGACCAGCGGCTTGGCGACCGTTTGCCCGACGCCCTGGTAGGTCGCGAAGGCCGCCGCGCTTGCCAGGTCGATGTTGTCGAGCGTCGTAAACTCTATCTGGAAATCCGAGGGGCCGATGGCGAACCGGGTGTTGGACAGTTGCGGCCGGGTAAGCGCCGTCCGGACCGGGAGGACGATCGTGCTGACCGCGTCGAAGGCCTTAGACACGCCGACCTGCAGG
>Ga0255058_10001255_pt1 | contig 14392 bp, 10 predicted proteins | sample Cases_109_9_MG_FD_188637 | JGI IMG/M metagenome (GOLD analysis project Ga0255058, IMG submission 188637) | Seawater microbial communities from Amundsen Gulf, Northwest Territories, Canada - Cases_109_9 | ecosystem: Environmental > Aquatic > Marine > Gulf | place: Canada: Northwest Territories... | reverse complement strand
GGTGCATCGGCGGGCATGTAAAAGCTGTCTACCCACAGGCCGGAACCTTCCTTGGGCAGTGTGTAACGCAGATCGATTTCGATGCCGGCCTCATACGCTCGGTTTGCAGCTTGTGCGAAATCGCCGGACCAGCTCATCGCGACACACATTTCCTTATTTGGCAGGTCGGAAATCATTTTCTGGTTGCTGAAGTAGCGGATGTAAGGACGCACGAGTTTCAGTTGCGCCTCTGCGGCGGCCAGGCTCTCTTCGTCGAAAGAGTTGGGGTCGCGCCCCAGGTACGCGAGAACCATTGGAAACAGGTCCGTCGGCCCGTCAAGGAGGCTGACGCCGCAATCGGCCAGCTTCGAGACAACGTCTGGATCGAACAATATGTCGGCGCTGTCCATCGGGTGATCCGGCAAGCGCGCACGCACCATCTCGGCGTTCCAGGCATAACCGGTCGTGCCCCAGTGATAAAGCACCGCGAAATCCCGCAGCCCCTCATAGGAACCAGTCTTCACCTCGAGCGCGGTGTCGAGATGCCGCGAGTTGGGAAGACGGGAGAAATCGAGCTTCTCGAAAATGCCGATCGGAGCAAGCCGCGATGCGAATTGATTGCTGTGCACAACGACGTCATAGCCACTCCCGCCGGCGAGCAATTTGACGTCGACTACTTCTGCAGAGTCATAGATGTCGTAATTGACCTTTATGCCGAATTCGGCTTCGAATCTTTCGATGGTATCGGGTGCAATGTAGTCCGCCCAGTTATAGACATTGACAACGGCAGCGCCGTTCGTAGCCCCGGTGCCGCTATTACCGCACGCGCCGAGGGTCAACAGCACGCTTGCGGCGACGAGCGTCGCTGAAATGCGTCTCATCCAGATGCTCATGCCGACGATTTGAACACCGGGGCAGACACAAGACAAATGATTGGCCATCCCGGCTTCGATTTCACGAGCCATGGCCTTGCGGTCAATGCGTTTGATCGTTGCGTCAATCAATTGCTGTATGAGAACCTATGCAGAAACCACTGGGTTTGAGGCTGAAATGCGCCAACTAAAACGATCCAATCAGCACTTCCAGCGCGCCAGCAGCAGGCTGCCGCTTGGTGTGTCATCGAATTTTCGCTACTGGGGCGACGATAAGACGATCTACGTGAAGCGCGGGCAGGGCGCACGCGTCTGGGACATCGACGACAACGAATATATCGACTATCGGCTGGCCTATGGTCCCGTGATTCTCGGTTATGCCGACTCCCGCGTCGACGAGGCGGCACGGCAAGGCATGACTGTCGGCGGAGTGTTTGCGTTGTCGACGGAACTCGAATACGAGGTTGCCTGCCGCATCGGCAAGATGGTGCCGGCGGCCGAACTCGTCAGATTTTCCAACTCGGGCACAGAAGCCGTGATGGCAGCGCTCAGAATCGCGCGGGCATTTACTGGCAAGGAGGGCCACATCAGGCTCGAAGGCGGCTACCACGGCCTCTTCAGTGAGGTGATGTGGTACTCGGAAATCAAACGCTGGGATCCCGCGCGCGGTGACCCCGAAGTACTGCCTTACGGCGATGGCATACCAGCCGTAACGAAGCGACTGTCCCACACTGCGCCGATCAATGACGCAAACGCGATCGAAGAACTGATTCGCGCGCATCGCAACGACATCGGTGCCTTCCTGATTGAGCCGATCATGGGCAACTGCTGCGGCATTACAGCGAAGCACCAGTATCTCCACGACGTGCGCGCAATATGCGATCGCTACGACGTATTGATGATCGTTGACGAAGTCAAAACAGGATTTCGCGTGGCGAAGGGTGGCGCTCAGGAGCTGTTCGGCATCAAGGCCGATCTATGCACATTCGCGAAGGCCATGGGCAACGGCTACCCTATTGCGGTCGTCGCCGGCCGTGAGGAAATCATGCGAAAGGTCGGCGATGGTGTCGCGCACGGCGGTACGTTCACGGCCCATTCTGTTTCCCTGGCGGCAGCCGCAAAGACGCTGCAAATACTCGATGAAACCGACGCGCTGAAAATTATCGAAGACTATGGACTGAATCTGCAGCAGGGCATGAGCCGCATTCTTGGCGAAAGAGACATCGCACACAGTTTCACGGGACACCCGGCGCTTATGGGGCTTTTCTTTGCGGACGAGGCGCCCGGGGACTATCGTGCCTGGGTCGACTCCGACTACACATTTTATGACTCGCTCGCGCTGGAGCTGCATGAGCAAGGCATTCTCGTCGAACCCGACTCCCGCGAGCCGTGGTTTCTGTGTGAGGCTCACAATGTGGAATGCTTCGATGAAACGCTGGACAAATTCGAGCGGGCGGTGGACATTACGTCGCGCAAACTATCGCGCAGCGACAGCAAGGCAAGCAGCGCCTGATAACAAGAGACGGATTCGATCGGGAGTGAGCAACATGTGCACAGATCGGCAATGAAGACGTATGACGCAATCGTCGTAGGCGCAGGACACAATGGGCTGACAACGGCCGCATTTCTTGCGAAGGCAGGACTCAATGTCATCTGCGTCGAGAAGAATGACTACATCGGCGGCGCGGCGGCCAGCCGGAGTCTTTACAAAAACTGGATCTATTCGAACGCCTCTTACGTGTGCAGCCTGTTACGCCCGGAAATCTATCGCGCGCTGGAGCTGCATCGGCACGGTTTACAGGTGACGCCTTATGGCGGCTCCGTGACGCTCATGGAGAACGGTGACTACTTCGGTTCCTATCACGACCCCGAAGTCGCGTACCGGGAGATGGCCCGCTTTTCCCGCAACGACGCGGACGCGTACAAGCGCTATTCCGCCGATACGATGCGCCAGTGCCGCTTTATTCGTGATTTCATGTTGTCCACGCCGCCGGATCCAACCTCGCTCAATCCGAAGGAGCTTCGGGGGCTCATGCAGATCGGGCGCAAGCTTGTCGAAATGGGCGAGGACCGTATGTACGAGACGATTCGTTTCTGGACGATGAGCGTCGCCGATTACCTCGACGAATACTTTGAGACTGATGTCATCAAGGCGGCTCTATCCGGCAGCGGCATCATTGGCACCGCGCTTGGCATCCACTCCCCCGGCACCGCGTACGTGTTGCTGCATCACTACATGGGTGACGTCGATGGCAATGTCGGAACATGGGGGTTCGCACGCGGCGGCATGGGCGCCGTGTCGCAGTCCATCGCGAACGCGTTTCAGGCAAATGGTGGCGAGCTGCGAACCGAGGCTGGCGTCGATAAAATCGTCGTCAAGAACGGCCACACGACCGGTGTCGCGCTGGAGAACGGGGATGAGATCAAGGCGCGTACCGTTGTCTCGGCAATGGACGTCAAACGCACGTTCCTGAAGTGCATGGACAAGTCGGACTTGCCCGAGTCATTCTACGAGCGGGTCAGGAACTTCAAGATTCGCGGCTCGTCGGGCAAGGTCAATATCGCGCTGGACGGCCTGCCAACCTTTCCGGCGCTGCCGGAAGGCAGCTCGCTTTATCACAGCGACATGCACTTCATCGATTCGATGGTACGCATGGAACGAGCCTACGACGACTGGAAGGACGGCACCTGGTCCAGGGACCCGTACATCGACATGGTCATACCGACGATGACCGACCCGACGATGGCGCCGCCGGGTAAGCACTTCATGAGCTGTTTCGTGCAGTACTGTCCATTCCAGGTCGAGGGCAGGGCATGGACGGATGCTGAACGCGAGGCATTCGGGAAAAGCGTTATCGATCAGATCTCGAATTACAGTCCGGATTTCAAGGACCTGATCCTGCACACAGAAATTCGAACGGCGCAGGACCTCGACAATGAGATTGGCATCACGGAGGGCAATATTTTTCACGGCGAGCTGACGATGGATCAATTGCTCTTCAACCGTCCGATACCGGGCTATGCGCAGTATCGTGCGCCGGTTGCGGGACTGTACATGTGTGGTTCCAGCACACATCCCGGCGGTGGTGTCATGGCGGCGCCCGGCGCGAATGCGGCCCGGGAAATCCTCTTGGATCTGAAGCGCGGCAACACCGTTCCGGAGAATTTTGGCGATGACTGACTCATACGACGTCATCGTGGTGGGTGCCGGGCACAATGGCCTGGTCTGCTCGGCGCTGCTGGCGAAAGCCGGCAAGAAAGTGCTGGTGCTCGAAGCGAACGACAGGGTTGGCGGCGCGGCGGTCACGCGCGAATTCGCCGATGGCTACTCCGTATCGGCATGCGCGCACCTGCTGTACCAGTTGCAGCCCAGCGTGTGCAAAGACCTCGGCCTGAAACCGAAGCTCGCGACGAAGGACATGCAGACGATTGCGTTGTCGGATAACGGCAAGCATGTGCGTTATTCAGGGGTTGACGTTAATGGGGTCAACGACAGCGATACGCAAAATTATCGGGCATTTCACAAGCGCATGGCGCGTTATGCGGATCTCCTTAATACTTATCTGAACAAGACGCCGCCGCGTCTCGGCACGACCGATTTCAAGGATCTCTCGACGCTGGCCCGGCTTGGCCTCGACATTCGTCGTCTCGGAAAAGAAGACATGCGTGAGTTCCTGAGGCTCATCGGCATGAATATCCATGACGAACTCAACGAGCGCTTCGAAAACCCGCTGCTCAAAGGCGCACTGAGTTTCGACGCGGTGCTCGGTACGCATCTCGGGCCGCGCTCGCCGGGCACGATCATGACTTACCTGTACCGCCTGGCCGGCGATCACGGCCGGCTCGCCATACCGCAAGGGGGGATGGGCAGCATCAGCGACAGTCTTGCGACCCTGGCAAGAGACGCCGGCGTTACGATCCGCACCGGCATACCGGTTGGCCGCATCGTCGTTGAAAACGGGCGGGTTGGCGGCGTCGAGACGACGGCAGGAGAGCATTTCGAGAGCCTGACTGTCGTATCCAACGCGGATCCGAAGCGAACAATCATGGACCTCGTCGGCGCCCGTCATGTCGAAACAGGATTCACACGTCGCATCGATCACATCCGCATGCGCGGCAATGCGGCCAAGTTGCACCTGGCGCTCGATGGTCTGCCGCAGATCGACGGCCTGACTGAGGAGGACTTCGCGGAGCGCCTGGTCATTGCGCCCGACGAGCACTACGTCGAGCGCGCATTCAACCCGGCCAAGTACGGTGAGTGCTCGCCGCAACCCATCATTGAGCTGACGTTCCCGAGCTTCCGCGATGAGTCGCTGGCGCCGACAGGTCAACACGTGTTGTCCGCGGTCTTGCAGTATGCGCCCTATCAGCTGGCTGGCGGCTGGAAAGATGAAGCGAAAGATGCGTTCCGCGATACGGCGATCAATGTCATCGCGCGCTACATGCCGGATATCGCATCACGAGTTGTCGCGAGTGAGTTACTGACGCCGGCCGACATCGAGCGCGAGTTCCACATCACGGGTGGTCATTGGCACCACGGTGAGTTGTCTCTGGATCAGTTTCTGTTTGTCCGCCCCGTTTGCGGCGCCGCGCAATACCGAATGCCGCTGGACGGCCTGTACCTCTGCGGCGCGGGCGCCCATCCGGGCGGCGGCGTGAGCGGTGCGGCAGGGCGCAATGCGGCGCGGACCATACTCCGCAGGGAGAGAGCAGCATGACGATCCGGGAAGTGCATCAGGGCAGGCTGCGCACACCGTTTTACTCGCGCCTTGCCGCGCTCGACACGGTTAACACATGGCACGAGTGGAAGGGCTATACGTCCGCCGAAGAATTGTATTGCGCGGAGACAGAGTACTTTGCGATTCGCAACGCGACCGCGGTTTTTGACCTGACGCCGATGACCAAATACCGCATCACCGGGCCGGATGCATTGCCTTACATCGATCGCCTGGTCACGCGCGATATGACGAAGGTCAAGCCCGGGCGCGTTGCGTACGCCGTGTGGTGTGACGATCAGGGTCAGGTCATCGACGACGGTACGATCTTTCATCTGCGAGATGGCGAATACCGGTTGTGCTCGCAGGAGCGCCACTTCGCGTGGCTCAATGCGGCCGCAATCGGCTTCGACGTGACGATCACGGAGGAGACTGCCGATATCGCCGCGCTTGCTGTGCAGGGGCCGACGTCATTCAGCATATTGAGTCGCATGGGCTTAGGCGGTCTTGCCGAACTCAAACTGTTCGACCTTACACACGTCGATTTCGAAGGCGTGGAACTCATGGTCTCCCGAACCGGGTTCACGGGTGATCTCGGCTACGAGCTCTGGATTGCGCCAGAAAAAGCCGAAGTGTTGTGGGACAAGCTGTTCGCAGCCGGCAAAGTCACCGGCATTCGCGCGATCGGCACCCATGCACTCGAGGTCGCGCGCATCGAGGCGGGATTGATCGCCGTATATGAGGAGTTTCTTCCAGTCGACGAAACCGTTCGAACCGGCCGCAGCCGGTCACCGCTGGAACTCGGACTCGGCTGGCTTGTCGATTTCAAGAAGGTCAACTTCAATGGCCGCCGTGCGCTGGCCGATGAAAAGCGCCGCGGTTCGACGTGGCGGCTCGTCAAGCTCGACATCGAGGGCAACAAGGCGGCTCATCACTCCTATATCTACGCGAAGGAAAAGGGCAACAAAAAGGAAATCGGGTTCATCACCTCGGCTGTCTGGTCGCCCGTGTGCAAGCAGAACATCGCACTGGGCACGGTGAAGACGCCGCATGGCAAGGTTGGCGACAACGTCTGGGTCGAAATCTACTATCAGCGCGAGATGCACTGGTCGCGTGTCATGGCCAAAGCGACGGTTGTCGACAAGCCGTTCTGGTTTCCGCCGCGTCGCAGCGCGACGCCGCCGGGCCCGTACTAACGGGCATCGGGCAACTTGAAAATCAGCCCGCCCTTGATGACGACGTCGATGTTTTGCAAGACAGCGATGTCAGCCAGCGGGTCGCCGCGAACTGCGATCAGGTCGCCAAAGCGGCCAGCCTCGACCGCGCCGACATCTTCGTCCCAATCCATATGGTACGCCGCTACGGATGTGGCGGCTTTGATCGCGTCCATCGCCGCCATGCCTCGCTGCACCATGACCTCAAACTGACGCGCGTTCCATCCGTGCGGAGAAACACCCGCGTCGGTGCCATACAGTATCGGAACACCTGCTTTGATCGCCTTCTCGAACACAATCCGCTGCGCCTCGGTTGTCTCATCATTCTTGCGCAAAAATTCTTCGGGCCAACCGCGCTGCGGGCCTATCTCGGCCGTGTAGCTGCCGTTGTAGACGTCCATTGAAAACGGCACCTGGTGTTCGGCGGCAAGCGCGATTGCATCATCGTCCGCGAGGGATGCATGTTCGATTGAATCCACGCCGGCAAGAATCGAATCCTTGATCGACTGCGCCCCATGCGCATGTGCCGTGACTTTGAGCCCCGCCCTATGAGCAACCTCGACGACAGCTGCAATTTCCTCAGGCGTCATTTCCGGCTCGCCCGGAATGCCGCCCCAGCCGAACACGGCGCCTGATGCAATGATTTTTATCAAATCTGCGCCGCCGGCAACGACTTCCTCGGCTTTTTCCTGAAACTCGGTCGCGCCACGAGCAACACCCCTGCGGTAGTAGTTCGGAACGTCGCTGTCATCGACACCCGGGATGTACATGTCCCCTCCGCCGTGCGGGATCGTCAGGAAAAGGCCTCCGAATTGAATTCGAGGACCGGCGATGTCGCCACTATTGACGCGGTCGCGTATGTCGCGACCGACCCAGGCGAGATAGTCACCGACATTCCGAATCGCAGTAAAGCCGGCAAGAAGCGTTATATATGCATTGTGTTTCGCAAGCGCACGGGTGTCGTCCGGTGTTCGCTGAAGATAGATCCGGTAGTCGTCGGAGTCCTCGGGAAGTATGCCGATGTGCGTGTGCGTGTCGATGAGTCCGGGCAGGCAGGTGTAGTCGCTGAGATCGAGCAGGGGCGTTGTCGCCGGCGTTCTGGTGCGGCCCGGCAATATGTTGGCAACGCGTCCGTCGCGTACTACGACGAGTCGATCATGCATCGGCTCGTCGGCAAGGCCATCAATCAGGACCCCGCAACGTATTGCGATCGATCCGCTGTCGACCTGCAATGGCGGCATGGCGACGGCCAGTGGCTGCGTTTCCCGGCAGGCTGTCGCAGCGAGCAGAAAAATCACAGGAAACAGGAGCTTCGGCATGTCAGGATAGTCGCAGGATCATGTGCGCCACATTATAGCCCGGCGCACAGGTAACACCGCCGCATGGAAGTTAATCCATATTGTGGGTACAAGTCTGGTTCCCGAAGGTCACGATCCGCTAGAATTCCTGATCATTCAGGCGCGCCCTGATATTCGGCTGTCAGCCGTTATCCATGTCCGGCCGGCATTCTTCGATTCACGGTGGAATTGCATATGTCCGAGGAAGTTGGTGAAGACGAAGATATCGTCCTTTCGGAGCTCTCCGACAGCGAGCTTGCGGAACAAATGCACGACGATCTTTACGATGGGCTTGCCGAGGAGATCGCCGAGGGCACGCAGATATTGATTGATCGGGACTGGCAGGCGAAGCGAGTGCTGGATGAGGCGTTGGTCGCCGGCATGAACGTTGTGGGAGAGGATTTCCGGGATGGCATACTTTTCGTTCCGGAAGTGCTGCTTGCTGCAAACGCCATGAAAGCCGGCATGGCCATACTGCAACCGATTCTCGCAGAGACAGGTGCGGAGTCGGTCGGAAAATTGGTGATTGGCACGGTCAAAGGTGATATTCACGACATTGGTAAGAACCTCGTCGGCATGATGATGGAAGGCGCCGGCTTCGAAGTCATCGACCTCGGCATCAATACGGATGTCGATACTTACATCGAGGCTCTGAAGACGCATCAACCGGACATCCTCGGCATGTCGGCACTACTCACGACGACAATGCCCTACATGAAAGTTGTCGTGGATGCCTTGAAAGATCAGGGTATGCGGGATGACTTTATTGTTATGGTCGGCGGCGCACCGCTGAACGACGAATTTGGCAAAGCGGTGGGCGCGGATGCCTATTGCCGCGACGCAGCGACGGCAGTCGATGTTGCCAGGGAGCTGGTTCGCAAGCACCGGGCGTCCCGGGCATCGACTGGCTGAACATCGATGCCGTTGAAATGAGTCTTTCTTCAGCGATGAGCAGAAACGACGTCATCGCTGATCGGCCGTGTCATTGACGATAAAGATCAAATCAGACAAAGAACGCAAGGCGCTCCTGCATCATGTAAGAGAAGCCTACATGGAGATATTTCCAACAGCGACGATTGAATCCAAGATGAGTGTCCTGGAACCGCAGTCATACGTGGCGGTTACCTGTTCACCTTCAAAGGGGGTCGACGTCACACTCGACATGGCTGAGCGACTCGCGCACAGGGGGTTCAAGGTCGTGCCGCATATCGCCGCGAAAATGGTCAGGGACGTGGCGCACCTGCGCGAGATCATGAAACGCCTGGACGACCTGCCCATTAGCAGCATTTTCGTACCGGGAGGGGATGCCCCACGGCCGGTGGGTGAGTTCGCGTGCGCACTTGACCTGCTGCGAGCCATGGCCGGGTTCGATCACAAATTTACGGAAATCGGTGTCGCAGCACACCCGGAAGGCCATCCGTCGATCAGTCCGGATGTGCTGATGGAGCAACTACTCAAAAAGCAGGAAGTGGCGAACTACCTGGTTACGCAAATGTGTTTTGATGTAAGCGCGCTCGCTTCCTGGCTTCGCACGATTCGAGAAGCGGGTGTTACGCTGCCGGCATGGATCGGGTTGCCTGGTGTCTCGGATCGCAGCACCCTCGTAACGACCTCGCTGCGCATCGGAGTTGGCGACTCACTGCGTTATCTGAGGAACCGCGGCAAGCTTGCACTCCGCCTTCTTAAGTCGAGCACTTATCGACCTGATGAGCTACTGGCAGATATTGCGCCTTACCTGGTGGACCCGGCCTATGACATCGCGGGGTACCATATCTACTGTTTCAATCAGATCGAACGTACTGAACAATGGCGGCACGAGATCGTGGATGCATTGCTTTAGCGCTTCGGGACAAGAATCATGCGACCAACCTTGAATGTCCTGACGGACGAACTCATCACGAAGGTCCTCGATGAGGCCAAGCGCATCATGGCCGAGACCGGCATGGAGATTCGTGGCGACGGCATGCGCCAGCGCCTGCTCGATCACGGACTCAAGACTGACAATACCGGCAAACGGATTCTTTTTTCCGGCGACGCGGTCGACGCGGCGATCGCCAGCACTCCGCACACGTTTACGCTGTTCAATCGCGACGGGGAGGCGCATGCGGAAATTGGCGGAAACAACGTACATTATGTGCCGGGATCGAGCGGGCTGAAAATACTCGATCACCGCACAGGTGAGACGCGGCTGGCGAATTCGACAGACTTCGTCGAGTACGCGCGGCTTTGCGACGGGCTGGAGCACATCGCCTATCTCTCGACGGCATTTTCAACCAACGATGATATCGAGCCGCAGGTATCCGATGCGTGGCGGCTCTATATGACCTTGACCACGTCGAAGAAGCCTGTTGTCTCCGGTGCATTCAGCGAGCATGGCGCGCCGCGCATGGTCGAGATGCTGCAAATGTTCCGCCACGACCGTGCGGAATTGATCAACAAGCCACTATCGATCTTCACGATCACTGCCACCGGCAATTTCCGCTATGGCGAGGATTCCTGTCAGAACCTGCTGGATTGTGTCGAAGCAGGCATACCGGTGGAGATTGTGCCGGTCACGCTGATGGGGCTGATTGCACCGGTGACGCTCGTCGGGGCATTGGTATTCCACTGCGTTGATGTGCTGACCGGACTGACGATGGCGCAAATCGTAAGGCCGGGCGCGCCGGTACTGTTTGGCGGCGCGCCGGCAACATTTCACATGAAGGCGGCAAGCTCACCGATGGCGGCGATTGAGGCGCAGCACTTGAATGTCGCCTATGTAGCGGTCGCGAAGTCGCTCGGATTGCCGACGCAGGCATACATGGCCTTGAGTGACGGCAAGCTATTGGACGCGCAGGCGGGCGGAGAAACATTCAGCAGCGCATTACTGGCGGCGATCGCGGGCGTAAATTCCGTTTCCGGTCCGGGGATGCTGGATTTCGTACTGACATTCAGCCTGCCGAAGCTTATATTCGATAACGAGGTTTGTGGTCAGGCACTTCACTTCGTACGGGAATTGTGTCCACTTGGCGACCTGCCGACAGATAAACTCGTCAAACAACTCATGCAGGACGATCATCTGATCACCGCCCCCCACACTCTCGAGCATTGGCCACAGGAGCTCTATCTGACCGATCCCGTCATCGACCGAGCCAATCGCGAGGCGTGGGAGGAAAGTGGGTCGCCGCAACTTTACGAGCGAGCGTGCGCGCAGGTAGAGCAACGTTTGGCGAATTACGCGCCCATCGAAACAGATGCTGCTATCGATTCCGCAATGCGTGAATTGGTGTGCGACGGTCTTGTGAAACAGCAGCAATTGCCGGAGCTTCCATCGCTCGCTGAGCCACCGGCGCCGAGCGCAAAGGCTGGCCGGCGCGGCCGGCGCCGACGCCGCAAGAAAATGACCAATAACGATGACCAATGACGACCAACAAGAGCGCGTAGCCGCAACCTGGGAACGCCCGTTTGAGCCGCCGCAGAATATTCCGGAAGCGGCGGATATCGTCATCATCGGCGGCGGCATTATCGGCGTGTCGACGGCGTGGTTCCTGGCGCGGCAGGGTGTCAACGTCGTGCTGTGTGAGAAGGGCCATATTGCGGGTGAGCAATCGGGCCGCAACTGGGGCTGGGTCCGGGTGCAAGGCCGCGATACGCGAGAGATGCCGATGGCAATGGACAGCTTGCGCATCTGGCGTGGTCTGGCCGACGAGATCGGCGAAGACGTCGGGTACACGGAAACCGGCTGTATTTTTACGGCCGAAAACGACAGGCAGCTCAACGCCCTTGCCAGGTGGATCGAGACGGCCAGGGAATACGATGTCGACACACGCATGATCGCCAGTGACGAGCTGCGCAAGCACATTCGAGGATCCGCAATTAGCTGGCCGGGCGCGTTATACACGGCGAGCGACGGCCGTGCGGAACCGCACAAGGCGACGCCGGCCATCGCGCGGGCAGCGGTTCGCCGGGGCGCGACGGTCTTGACGTCGTGTGCGGTGCGCGGCCTCGATGTCGCGGCCGGGCGAGTGGCCGGTGTGGTCACCGAGCACGGCACGATCAAGACCTCCGTGGTGTTATGTGCGGCCGGGGCGTGGTCGTCGGTGTTTTGCCGCTCGCTGGACATCAGCGTGCCACAACTCAAAGTGCGTGGCACGGTCGTGCGCACGGCGCCTGGTGACGACGTTTTGCAAGGGAATGTTTTTAACGACCGAATCGGCATCCGCCGGCGGGAGGATGGTGGCTATACGGTTGCGCATGGCTCCATTCTCGATCACTCAATGACACCTTCAACGTTTCGGTTCGCGTTCAAGTTCCTGCCGGCGCTAATGCAGGAAATAAAAATTCTCCACTTGTCTGTTGGAAGAGATTTCATCGACGAGTGGTCGACGCCAAAGAAATGGGACCTGAACTCGCAGTCCTTGTTCGAAAAGACGCGGGTGCTCAATCCGGAGCCAAACCCGAGAGTCGTGCGAAGCATACGACGCAATCTCGATCGGGTGTTCCCGCAGCTTGCCAGCAGCCCGATCGTCGAATCCTGGGCAGGCATGATCGATACGTCGCCTGACGTCGTGCCGATCATCGGCCAACATGACGAGACACCCGGCTTCCACATCGCGACGGGCTTCAGCGGGCATGGATTTGGCATCGGTCCGGGCGCAGGCAAGGCGATCGCCGGCATGCTCACTGGCCGGGACAACGGTGTCGACCTGTCACCGTTTCGCCTGAGCCGTTTCTTCGACGGTACGCCGATTCGCCCCCAATCGGTGGTCTAATCCCGGGTCGCAGTATGACGCCTACGATTCGCGAACATTATCCCGACAGCTACTACGTTGCGACCGCTGACGGCATACATGACTATCCAGCCCTCATGGGCGTGCTGCGGGCCGACGTTTGCGTGATCGGTGGCGGTTTTACGGGACTGTCAGCGGCGTTGAACCTGGCGGAGCTGGGCATGGATGTCGTGCTGCTTGAAGCCGAACGAATTGGCTACGGCGCGTCCGGGCGCTGCGGTGGTTTGATTGGCAGTGGGCAACGCAAGGATGTACTGGAAACAGAGCAACTCTTTGGCTACGAGCGATCGAGGCAGCTTTGGGATTTTTCCGAGGCGGCAAAGACGGAGATTCGCAGCCGCGTTGCGAAGCACGAAATTCGCTGCGATCTGCAGCAAGGACAGCTTGTCGGCATTCACAAGAAGCGCTATCTCGGCTGGGCCAGGCGCATGTCCGACGTGCTGGCCGATCGTTACGAGTATCCATACACGCGCGCACTCGGGCGAGATGAAGCCAGGGAGATGGTTGCAACTGACGAATTTCTCGAGGGCTTTTATGACAGCGAAGCGGCAACCCTGCATCCATTGAATTACACGCTCGGCCTCGCACGCGCGGCGCGCGCTGCAGGCGCCAGGATCTTCGAGCGCTCACGTGTGACGAGCTATACAAGGAGCGACCCAGCTACCGTGACAACGGCTGGCGGCTCAGTCCGCGCAAATTTTGTCGTCGTGGGATGTAATGGCTATCTCGGCAAATTGGAGCCCCGTGTCGCCGGGAAGATCATGCCGATCAACAATTTCATGATTGCCACGGAACCGCTGGGCGAAGCGCGCGCGCGGCAACTGATTAATGGTCGTTTTGGCGTTCACGACACACGCTTCGTCGTCGATTATTTTCGTTTGTCCGATGATCACCGCCTGTTGTTCGGCGGCGGAGAGAATTATCGGCGCGGCTTTCCCCGTGACATTGATGCGTTCGTTCGTCCTTATATGTTGAAACTGTTTCCACAGCTCGCCGATGTCCGCAGCGAATTCGCCTGGGGCGGCGCTTTGTCCGTTACGGTAAATCGGCTGCCGCATGTCGGACGTTTGCCCCCCAACCTGTACTTCGCCCAGGGTTACTCCGGACACGGTATATCGATCGCAAATTTCGCCGGAAAGGTGATTGCCGAGGCGATTACGGGAGTGGCTGGCCGGTTCGACGTGTTTGCAAGCCTGCCGGTGCATACGTTTCCGGGCGGCACTTTGCTGCGGTATCCGGGCATGGTGCTTGGCATGCTGTACTATTCACTCAAGGATCGTTTGTGAGGGATTGCTTCGTCGTGCGCTGCTTGTTCTTGGATTTTCGCGGCGAACAATGAATACGTAATGCGGCAACGACGGATCTGAATCAGGCCGCACGTGATATGGCAATAAGACCGATACTGAGGATTGGCGACCCGCGCCTGCGACAGGTTTCCGATGTTGTCGAGGAGTTCGATACCTCCGAGTTACACGATCTGCTTCGTGACATGTTCGACACGATGGC
>Ga0255058_10001254_pt1 | contig 14407 bp, 14 predicted proteins | sample Cases_109_9_MG_FD_188637 | JGI IMG/M metagenome (GOLD analysis project Ga0255058, IMG submission 188637) | Seawater microbial communities from Amundsen Gulf, Northwest Territories, Canada - Cases_109_9 | ecosystem: Environmental > Aquatic > Marine > Gulf | place: Canada: Northwest Territories... | reverse complement strand
CAGCGCTTTCCCGGGCACCGCGCCGCGCTCATCGACTGCCTTGTGGGCGACGTGCTCGACAAGGACCTGTCGGCATTCACACAGGCGCTGGCGCAGATGACCGTTCCACCACGCCCTCTGGCCAGCGTGGAGAATGTATGATTCTCGCCTTTTCGTCCCTACGGTTCGAGGGGCCTGCCGCTCGCGAGTCGGCTCGCAATTTCCGCGAGAGGAATCTCACGGGCGCAACGGCAAACCGCGCACTTCAGGGCTCGCCACGGGTCGTGTCGTAGGCCAGCTTGACGAGCGCAGCACACTGTCTTGCGTGAACTCCTCGCGAGGGATCTCGCGGAGGCCCCGCACGAAATCCTCGACGGACATCCTCTGATCGATGTGCATGACGCCCCCACCTCCTCGATCTTCGCGCCCAGCTCCGGTCGTCCGGCTCGTGCTGGATTCAGGCCACGTCGGATCCCGCGCATGACTTGATCTTCCCCGGCATCCGGCACGTCCAATTGGAACCTGGCGTCGCTCTCGGGGCAACTCGCCCGAGTTTACTTTTTTCATCGACAATGTGGTGCCGCTCGTCGTAGCGGGCGGCCGGGAGGCCTTTCTTGGGCGAGACAAACTAGAGCGGTTTTGTCCAGTTGCCGGCTAACTCTTTCCCCTGGTCGATACTAGAGTCACCGGCGACGCCGAAGCATTGCGGGAAGACCGCGTGAAGCAGATGGAGGGCGTATTGCTCGACTGACTTCCGGAAAACGTCTCGAGTTACGGGGCCGAGGCTGTTCGAGTCGATCGTCTTCGGACTCGAAGTCACGATCGTCCCCCAGCTCGTCGGCGCATTGGGTACCTGGGCGGTCATGATTGCCAACCTGCTCTCGGCCGTCGCCATGTTCGTATTCCTGCTTCGCCGTCGCCCCGAAGCACTCGCGCGACTGAAGGCCGCCTGGAACGAGTAGACGTCGAATGACTCAACACAAGACAGCGTTCAAATCGATCGACGCCAGCCCCACCGAGCTTGCCTTCTCCGTGGATGGCCGTCGCCACGTCTACCCCAGGGCCAAGCTCCCATCGGCCTTCCTCGATTGGGTCGTGGAGGGCAGGCGGGCGATGTACGACCACCTGGAGGGCAAGGGAACCGCGTCCTTCTTCGGCGTGCATCTGCCCGTTGTCGTGACGTACAGCCGCAGCGAACCGATTCCTTTCAATACAGGCAACAAGGGCGTGGGGATCGTACCGGTTCCGGACAGGATCCGGGAGTACTGCGACCTCTACGAGACAACCTTCGAGCATTGCCGAGAGCTGGACTGGGACCCGAGCCTGCCCAGGCGGCTCGAGGCGGTGCGGCGCTTCCTGGACGGCGGACACGTTTCGAATGAAGCACTGGTGACCCTCGAGATCTTCGAGAAGCGGACCTTTGCCAACCTCAGTGACTTCCCCATCGCCACGCTTCACTTCACCGGCACGGGGCCGGTCTACCGCAGTTTTCAGGTCAACGCCGTCGTCGAGATCCTGACTCCCGAGCATCCGGCCTACCGTTTCGCGTTCCTCAGCCGCCGGCTGTTCGAGTACGACCGCTTTCACATCACGCAGACGCACTTCCCATTCGCCTACCTGTTTCATCCCGTCGAGGTTCGGGACAAGACGCCGTATGCGAAACGACCGTCTTCCTAGCGAGGCAGCGAGATGTCGTCAGGATCCGTCGAGGCGAGGTACCGCGACAGGAGACGTTTGCGCACAAAGGATGAGACCGTGAATCAAATACCCGAAGTCCACCCCCTCGGCAACCACGCCAAGGTCTTGCTCTCAAGCGTGTTCGGACCCTACGCGCAAGACGACGAATACGGAAGCCGGTCCATCAACCCGATGGAGCTCTACCACAACCAGGTAACTCGAGTTCAGCGGGGCTTTTCTCTACGCATGTTCCATCGCTCGTGGGGCATCAAGCTGATCCTGGAGAACATCGGCGCACCGACGACGCTGCTGGACTTTCCCACACGGGAACGCTTCATCGAAGAGCTCACGTCCAGGGACTACGACATCGTCGGGATCACATCCATCATTCCCAACGTGGGCAAGGTGGCTCACATGTGTGAGTTGATCCGTCGACATCTGCCCGGCGCACAAATCCTCGTCGGAGGACACGTGGCCAATCTGCCGCAGCTGGCAGATCGCATCGATGCAGACCACATCGTTCGCGGGGAGGGCGTGAGTTGGATGCGCCGCTATCTGGGGCAGGATCCGGGTGCCCCGATCAAGCACCCGCATCTTGTGTCGGGGCTCGGAGCGCGTGCCATGGGAGTGTCCCTCAGTGAGAAGACGGGTGATGTTGCCGCCACGCTGATCCCCTCGGTTGGTTGCCCGATGGGCTGCAATTTCTGCTCCACGTCGGCCATGTTTGGCGGTAAGGGGAACTGCTACCACTTCTTCGAAAGCGGCGACGAGCTGTTCGAGGTGATGTGCGATTTGGAACAGAGCATGCGGGTCTGCTCGTTTTTCGTGATGGACGAGAATTTTCTCTTGCACCGCAAAAGGGCGTTGAGGCTGCTAGAGTTGATGCAGCGCAACGACAAGGCCTGGGCCCTGTATGTGTTTAGCTCGGGGAAAGTTCTGCAGTCATACACGATCGAACAGTTGGTGGGCCTCGGCATCTCGTGGGTCTGGATGGGACTGGAGGGAAAGGACTCGCGGTACGCCAAGCTGAAACGGGTCGATACTCGAGAACTGGTCAAGACGCTGCAAGGCCATGGGATTCGCGTGCTGGGTTCGACGATCATCGGACTGGAGGAGCACACGCCGGAGAACATCGACCAGGCCATCGACCATGCCGCCCGTCACGAGACCGAATTCCATCAATTCATGCTGTACACTGCCGTCGCCGGTACGCCACTGCACGCCGAGTACCGCGACCGCGGCAGTTTGTTGGGTGAGGATCAGATCGACCTGGCGGACACGCATGGGCAACTCCGTTTCAACTTCAAGCACCCTCATATCACCGGAGGGCAAGAGAACGAGTTCCTTTTGCGTGCATTTCGACGGGATTTCGAACTCAACGGTCCGAGTATCGTCCGGATCGTGCGCACCATGCTGGCCGGCTGGAGGCGCTACAAGAACTACACCGACGCGCGAGTGCGACGACGGTTCAGGTGGGAAGCGCGTGACCTGACGGTTTCGTGCAGCGCGACCCTGTGGGCCGCGCAACGGTGGTATCGCGGCAACAAGCCGATGGTCGAGAAGATCTCCAGGACGCTCAGGGAGCTTTATCGCGAGTGCGGTCTGAAGGCGAGAATGATCGCTCCGGTAGCGGGCCGCTACGTCTACATGAAGCTAAGACGGGAAGAGCAACGCCTGGGGGAAGGGTGGACCTACGAACCTCCCACGATCTGCGAGCACAACGCCGCGGTCGGCGCCGTCCCGATTACGTAACGCGTCCGGAAGCAGGTCGCGAGCCTCTCCCCGACGGTCGATCAGGGCTGATCAGTAGTTTTGCGGCGCTTCACTTTGCCCTTGACGGTGCTTCTCGATCGTTTCGAATAGCTTTCTCTTACCGTCAGCAGTCACGCCGGTGTGATTGGCCTGAAGATTGACGAGATTGGTAAGTCCTGCGAGGTGCTTCAGCCCTGCGTCAGTAATCGCTGTTCCATCCAGGTCCAGTTCTCTTAGCATCATTAGACCTTTCAGGTGTTCAAGCCCCGTGTCAGTCAATTCGGTACCCATGAGACTCAAGCTTTCCAGCTTACTGAACGATGCGAGCTGTGCTACGCCCGTGTCCGTCACAAGAGTAGATCTGAGTGAAAGATTTCGTAGGTGAGCCAGACCTTTCAGATGAATCAAATCCGCGTCGCTAACTCGCGCTCCGGAGAGATTCAGATACTGCAAGTTGGACATCCCCCGAAGGTGCACTAGGCTGGCGCCTGTCAAATTGGAGTTCCAGCGTAGCATGAGGCTTTCCATCTTGGTCAGATCCTTGAGATGCTCCATTCCGGCGTCGGTGATGTTTGTTTCGAAGACCTCTAACTCCTTTAGATTCGTCAACCCTTCGAGATTCCCGAGCCCCGCGTCGGTGATACTCTCTATCAGCCCTAGGTTCAAATACTCCAGTTCGGTCAAGCCTCTGAGTTGCCTCAAGCCCTCATCGCTGACTGGTAGTCTTGAGATATTCAAAGACTCCAATTCGTGCAAACCGCCAATGAAATCCATTACGCCCTCTGTAACAGATGTCGCGGCAATATTTAGACTCTTCAGCCGAGAAAAACCTCTGAGATGTTCGATTCCGGCGTCGGTGATGTTCGTTTTCTCGAGCATCACACTTCGCAAATGGGGGAAACTCTTCAGAGGCTCGAGATCCCTGTCAGTCACTCGCTCGTTCCAGCCGAAATCAACACCAATCACCGGTTTTTCGGGACGGTTCTGATCGACAACAACCTTTCCTCCAAGTTTCTCGATCGCTGCGACGGCCTCATCTTGGGACTTCGATGCCCCTCCAGCCGCCTCCCTTCCGAGAAGAAGAGCGGACAGCACCAAGAAGTGCAGTAGGGCTGCGGCGTGGATGGAATTCATAGGATGAATCTCCGTAGATCAGGCGTCGTTGATGCAAGTCGAGAAACGTGATTTGTTCGGCAGGTCCTCACGGCTAGGTTGCCGAAGCGGGCACCGGCCGACAAGAGGTTCTATCCGACATTCCCATTTGACTCTCCCCGGATCCATCGCCGAGCCATTTTGAGCGCAAGCGTAACACGACCTTTGAAGATCCGAGCCCGATCGTGGTTCGATCGGCAACAGCGATCCGGGTGTATCCTTGTCGGGGACGGTCCGATGAAGGCGATGGTGCTGCGACGCAACGCGTCGATTCACGAGTCTCCCCTGGAGGCGATCGACGTCGAAACTCCCCAGCCGGGAACGAGAGAGATTCTCGTCCGCGTCAACGCCTGCGCCATTTGTCGCACCGATCTGCACGTCATCGAGGCGGATCTCCCGCCCCGCCGGCTGCCGCTGATCCCCGGGCACCAGGCCGTCGGCACGGTCGCTGCGCGCGGATCGGAGAGTTCCCGTTTCGCGGTCGGGGATCGCGTCGGGATTGCCTGGTTGCGGCGGACCTGCGGCACCTGCGACTTCTGCCGAGGTCGGGCGGAGAACCTCTGCGACGACTCGCTCTATACCGGCTATCACGCCGACGGCGGGTACGCCGAGTACGCGGTGGTGGACCAGGACTATGCCTATGCGCTGCCCGACGGTTTCGACGACCTGCAGGCAGCCCCGCTGCTGTGCGCAGGCATCATCGGCTACCGCGCCCTGGGCCGTTGCGAGCTGCCGGACGGCGGCCGGTTGGGTCTGTTCGGGTTCGGTTCGTCGGCGCACGTGGTCCTGCAGATCGCTCGGCACCGGGGCTGCGAGGTCTTCGTGGCAACCCGCGGGGAGAATCACCGCCGGCTGGCGCTCCGCATGGGGGCGAGTTGGGCTGGAGGCGTCGGCGAGACGATGCCGGCGCTTCTCGATTCCGCGATCGTCTTCGCCCCCGCGGGAGAGGTCGTGCCACCGGCGTTGCGGGCCCTGCGCAAGGGCGGCACGGTCTCACTGGCCGGGATCCACATGACGGCGATCCCGGCGATGGAATACGAGCCGCACCTGTTCCACGAGAAGACGCTGCGGAGCGTTGAGGCCAACACACGGGCCGACGGTGAAGCACTGTTGCGCGAAGCTGCCCGTGTGCCGATCCGCGCCGAGGTGACGGCGTTCCCGCTGGAACGGGCGAACGAGGCGCTGATCCGGCTGGCGCGGGATCGCATCGACGGCACCGGCGTTCTGCTCTGTGCCTGACGCGGGCAGCCCGGCCCTGATCGGCTCGCGCTATATTCTTTGGCGCCTCGGTCAGTCGCGAACAGCCATGACCGGGCACGTTGAGCGACGAAGTACGCGCTCGGTGGTCGATCCCATCAGCGCGTGGGAGACGACTCCCCTTCCGAGGGTCGCCATTACGATCACATCCGCGCCCCACGCGTCGGCCATTCGCACGATCTCGACGTGGGGCACGCCCGACAGAAGCTCGATCTTGACCTCGACGTGCGGTACGAAGTGCTCGGCCGCGTAGTGGGCCAGCCAGTCGCCCTTTTGGACCCTAAGGTCCCGCGTCACGTCGCTGAGCGACCCGGAGTAGTTCTCGATGTCGACGTAGGGCAGTTCCGGTTCCTCGACGTGGGCCAGGATGATCTTGGCGCCGAACTTGCGGGCCAGCATGAGGGCCGGCTCGAAGGCCCGTTCGGACGTGTCTGAGAAGTCGGTGGTCACGAGGATGGTCTCGATGCGGCAGTCCGGCTGTACCGCTTCGTCACGACGCTGATCGGGCCAGCTCACTCCTCTGCTCGATCGCGGACCGCAAATACCGGACAGGGCGCGCGTCGGAGAACGCGTTCGGTCGTCGATCCCAGGATGGCGTGGGAGATGAAGTTCCTGCCGTGGCCGGCCATGACGATCAGGTCGGCCCCGTGCCGCTTCGCCATCTCGACGATCCGCAGGTGGGGAGTGCCGCTGGCGACCTCGATCTCCACCGGGATTTCGGAGTCGAACTCGTCGCGCAGCGCCTCGAGGCGTTCCTCGGCGCATTCCTGCTGACGACGTTCAATCTCCTCGATACCCACATTGGCGTACTCGATGATCGGTGGCGGCAGGTACCCCTCCTCGACGTGCGCCAGGATCACCTTGGCCCCGAAGCGCCGGGCGATCTCGCGCGCGTAGGGGAATGCCTTCCGGGAAGTGTCCGAGAAATCGGTGGTCAGCAGAACGGTGCGGATGTCGTTCATGGGCCTTCCTTGCATGACACGGGGCCGGCGCGGCTGCCGGGTCGCGACCTCTCGCGACGCTTGGAGGAAGCACGGCATGTGCCAGGACAAAGCGGCTCGCGAAGCCCGGGGATGTGCGAACAGCCCATGGGGACCGTCGGCGAGCGAGCGTGCCGGATGCGGCTTCTGACCCAACTGTGGGGCTTGCCCCAGCTCTGGTGGGCCGAAAACCGCGATTCGGCCCCGATTGCGCGGTGCCGGGATGGCACGTCTCGTGCAAAGAGACATAAGTGATCGTTTTCGTTAACGAAGGAGGGAGCTATGGGTCTCAAGGTGACCAGGGCCACCGATTATGCGATCCGCGCGATGATTCACCTGGCGTGTCTCCCGGAAGACGCTCAGGCCCTGCGGGATGACGTGGCCCGATCCCAGGGCATCCCCAGCAGCTTCATGGCGAAGATCCTGCGCAATCTCGTTCAGGCGCGGCTGTTGGTCTCCTCGCGAGGCGTCAACGGTGGCTTCGCTCTTGCCGGTCCGGCGAGCGACATCACCCTGCTTCAGATCGTCGAGGCGGTGGAAGGACCGATCGCCATCGTCACCTGTGTCGAGGGCGGTAGCGGGTGCGTTCGCACACGCGAGTGCCCGGCCGCTCCGGTCTGGGCGACCGTGCAGGAGAGCGTACGCTCGATTCTGGGCAGCACCAGTGTCGAGGACCTTGTCTCGGCCCCCCGGCGAAACGGACGCGTGACCATGATTCCACGCATGCGGGCCGTCAATTGCCCGGTCACGCTCCAGCAGCTGGAGTAGACGCAGCGTCGATCTCTACAGGCCGCCGGTCAGGCGTGTCAGGCCGGCGGTGATCAGCAGCATCAGCAGCAATCCGCCCATGACACCCCACGCCATATCCTCCCTCGAGCATCGTTCGAGGCTCTCGGGGATCAGCTCCGCGGCCACCAGAAACATCATCGCACCGCCGGCGAACCCCAGTCCGGCGGGCAACAGCGGCTGGAAGAGGTCGACGAGCAGATAGGCCGGCAGGGCGGCGATCGGCTGTGGCAGGCTCGTCAGGATGGCGTAGACCACGCAGCGCCACGGGGAGACTCCGCGAGCCCGCAGGGGCAACGAGATGGCGATCCCCTCCGGAACGTTGTGCACCGCGATGGCCAAGGCCAGCAGTAACCCGAACTCGAACTGACCCGTGGCGTAGCCCACGCCGATGGCGATGCCTTCCGGGATGCTGTGGACGAACATCGCGACGAGCATCAGGATCGACTGCTGGGAATCGGCGCGGCTGAGCTTCTCGATCGTCCAGGCCCGCCGCCGGATCCAGCGGGCGGTCGACCAGTAGAAGACCGAACCGGCGAGCATGCCGGCGACGATCTCCCAGACCCCGCCGCGGCTTAGCCCCAGGCTCGCGAGGCTGAATATTGCCGCCGAGATCATCATCCCGCCGGAGATCGCGTAGGAGATCCCCTGCCAGCGGGGGGCCAGGCTGCGAACGAAGAAAAACGGCAGCGCCCCGAGGCCCGTGGCCAGGTCGGTCGCCACGGCCACCACGAGGACGTGCCAGAGGGTGATCGTCACCGGGAGAGCTTAACCCCTCTCGGGTTCGTATCGGCTACAGGTTGCAGGTCGACGGTGAATCAGCCCGCTACCTTCACGGCTCGGCGCCAGGCGATGATCGCCTTCAACTCTTCGTCAGTCGCGGGACGTTCTTGCGAATGAACTCCATCGGCCTGGCGGCGTCGGCGGCCCGGCCCGGCCCGGAGATGGAGGAATGGTTTCGCCCGGCACGGGTTATGCAAATCTACCGGGTCATGGAATGGAGGAACTGCCATGAAGTTCCTTCTCACGGGAAGTACCATCGGCTTCGTGGTCGGGGGCATGATGGGGGGAGCCATGTTCGGCCCCCTAGGCTCGTTGGTGGGCTCCATCGTCGGGGTTCCGCTGGGCGCGGCAATTCTCTGGACGTTGAGGTCCAACTCCGAGGAGCCGAAGACCTACTGATCGTCCGGTCGCCGAACATCCCACGGCGGGCGGTTGCGGCCGACCGTGCCCGGTCCCGGTGCGCCTCCTGGACCTTGTTGCGTCATTACGCTTTGGCCCGTGGCGGGCCGGTCGGCTGGACGTGGTCTCCACGGTTCGCCGGTCCCGGTTCAGACGACGCGGGCGATCTCGGCGCGCAACGCTTCGGTGACATCCGGCGCCAGCTCGTAACGCACCCGCATCGAGGGCTTGTCGATCTTCAGCAGCCGGCCCAGATCGATCGGCGTGCCAATCAGCACCAGATCGCAATCGGTGGCGTTGATTGTCCGCTCCAGCTCGGACATCTGGGTCGCGCCGTACCCCATCGCGGGGAGGATCTCGGCCAGGTGGGGATAGGCCTCGTAGGTGGTCTTGATCGAGCCGACCGCGTGAGGCCTCGGGTCGACGATGGCGGCGGATCCGTAGCGCCGCGCGGCGACGTGCCCCGCCCCGAAACGCATCTCGCCGTGTGTCACCGTCGGGCCGTCCTCGATGACCAGCACGCGCTTGCCCTCGATCGCGGCGGGGTCCTCGACGGTGACCGGCGATTCCGCCCGCAGGATGCGCGCCCCGGGATTGATCTTCCGGATGTTGCGCTCGACGGTCTCGACGTCCTCGGGACGGGCGGTGCCCACCTTGTTGATCAGCACCACGTCCGCCATGCGTGCGTTGGTCTCGCCGGGGAAGTAGCCCAACTCGTGTCCCGGCCGGTGGGCATCGGCGACGACGAAGAACAGGTCCGGCCGGTAGAACGGCAGATCGTTGTTTCCCCCGTCCCAGACGATGACGTCGGCTTCTTTCTCCGCTTCGCGCAGGATCCGCTCGTAGTCGACGCCGGCGAAGACGATAATGCCCTTCGCCAGGTGCGGCTCGTACTCCTCGCGCTCCTCGATCGTGCACTCGTGGCGATCGAGATCCTCGTAGGTGGCGAAGCGCTGGCAGATCTGCTTGCGCAAGTCCCCGTACGGCATCGGGTGTCGGACCGCGGTCACCCGCTTGTTCATCGATCCGAGGATCTCGGCGACGCGCCGCGAGGTCTGGCTCTTGCCGCAGCCGGTGCGCACGGCACCGATGGCAACCACGGGTTTGCCGGATTTCAACATCGACGCCTGGCTGCCGAGCATCTTGAAGTCCGCTCCCGCGGCGTTGACCATCGACGCCTTGTGCATGACCTCGGCGTGTGGAAGATCCGAGTACGACATCGAGCACTCGCCGACGGAGTGCTTGCGAATCAGATCCGGCAGCTCGCTCTCGGCGTGAATCGGGATGCCGCCGGGATAGGCTGCGCCGGCCAGCTCCTCCGGATAGACCCGGCCGTCGATGTCCGGGATCTGTGCCGCGGTGAACGCCACCACACGGTAGGCGAGATTGTCCCGGTAGTAGACGTTGAAGTCGTGGAAGTCGCGGCCCGCTGCGCCGATGATAATGACGTTGACCTGATTCTTCACACTCGCCTCCGATTCTCGTCGTCCCGTAGGGTTCGAAGTTGCCTCGCGCCTTCGAGCCGCCAGTTGGTCTTCAGCCTTCGGAGCCGCTGTCCTCGAGCAATCCGAACTTCTTCATCCGGTAGCGCAGCGTGTCCCGTGTGATACCGAGCAGTTTCGCCGCCCGCACCTGGTTGCGGCCGGCCTGATCGAGTGCCTGGCGAATCGCCCGCCGCTCCATCTCGCCCAGGGTCATCCCGCCGACGGGAGCGGTCGCGGAGGGCTCGACCACGGTCGGGTCGGGAACGGGGGGCCGGTAGGTCAGGATCTCGGAGGGCAGGTGCGACAGTCCGATCCGTTCGGTATCCTCGAGGATCATGATCCGCTCGATCGCGTTGCGCAGCTCGCGGATGTTGCCCGCCCAATGGTAACGCATCATGCGCTCCATCGCCTCGGCATCGACCTCTCGGGTGTTCTTGCGGAGTTCCTTGTTGAAGAAGTCGAGGAAGTGCTGGATCAACAGCGGGATGTCCTCGCGCCGCTCGCGCAACGGTGGGATGAGGATCGGGATCACCCGTAGGCGATAGAACAGATCCTCGCGGAACATGCCCTCGCGGACCGCCTTCTCGAGATCGCGATTCGTGGCGGCGATGATCCTGACATCGACCCGGATGTCCCGCGTCCCGCCGACTCGGTGGAAGGTCTTCTCCTCGAGGAAACGCAGCAGCTTGGCCTGCATCCGCTGCCCCATCTCGCCGATCTCGTCCAGAAACGCGGTGCCTCGGTCGGCAACCTCGAGCAGACCCTTCTTCTGCACCTTGGCGTCGGTGAACGCGCCGCGCTCGTGACCGAACAGCTCGCTCTCGAGCAGTGTCTCGGCGATCGCGGAGCAGGTGATGTTGACGAAGGGTCGGTCGGCGCGATCGCTGCCGTAGTGAATTGCCTTGGCGATGACGTTCTTGCCGGTTCCGCTGTCGCCCTCGAGCAACACCGTGGTCGCCCGACTGCTGCTGATCTTGCGCACCAGCTCGAGCACCTTGAGCATCGCGGGGCTCTTTCCGATGAGTTGGACGTCGCTCCGCGGACCGAACTGCTCCGAGCGCAGGCGGCGCACCTCGCGGCGCAGGTGGGTCGTCTCGAGCGCCTTCTGAACCACCAGGGTCAACTCGTCGAGGTTCACCGGCTTGGTCAGGTAGTCGAACGCGCCGAGCTTCATCGCCCGCACGGCGCTCTCCACCGTGCCGTAAGCGGTCATCATCACCACGGACATCTCGGGAAACTTCTCCCGCACGCGTTCTAGGATCTCGAAGCCGGTCATGTCCGGCAGCCGGAAGTCGAGCAGCAACAGATCGAAATCGTCGCCCTCCAGGCGCGACAAGCCGGTCTTGCCGTCCTCGGCCTGGTCGACCCGGTATCCCTCCTGCTCGAGCCGGGACTTGATCGACCAGCGAATGAGCTTCTCGTCTTCGATGATGAGGATCTGTTCGTGTGCCACTGGCGGGTTCTACTCCTTCGAATCCGATGTCGGGAAGTGCGGTCGGTCCAAAGATTATCACCTTTTCCGGCGCCCGATCGGAATCGGCGACGGAAGCGTTCGCAAGGAGGTAGCGCGATGAGCCGTCAACGAGTAGCCGATACGGCCAGCGCTTCGACCACGATCGGCAACTCTGGTAGTCTCGCACGGTATGGGTTCGACGACGGATCTCGATTCCGCTCGAGACGAGAGACGCCTGCTGGTCGCGGGCATCGTCCTGGCGGGGACAACCTTTGCCGCAGACCTGATGATACCTCTCGGCGTTGCGGCTGGCGTGCCTCACACGTTGATCGTCCTCATCGCCGTCCGCTCGCGACGGCCGGGCGCCATGCTGATCGCTGCGAGCATCGCCAGTGCCCTGACGATCGTCGGCGGCCTGATGTCGCCGGAGGGCGTTGCGCTTCGTTTCGCCATTCCCAACCGCCTGATCACGCTGCTGGCGATCTGGGGTTCGGCGTTCTTTTTGGCGCACTACCGGATGAGCCGGCAGGAGCTCAGAGACCGGAGGCTCGAACGGCAGCGATACCTCGATATCGTGGATGTGGCGATTGTCGCTCTGGACGAAGAGGGCCGTGTCACCTTGATCAACAAGAAGGCAGGGGAGATCCTCGGGTGTGATCCAGACGAGGCTCCGGGCAAGAGCTGGGTCGACAACTTCGTTCCAGAGCGTATGCGGGAGGACGTGCGCCGTGTGCATCGAGAACTTGTGAGCGCCGAGAGCGATCTGGATGGACGTTTCGAGAATCCGGTGCTGGTCGGCGACGGAACGGAACGGATAATCGACTGGCACAATACGGTCTTGCGAGATGACTCGGGACGAATCGTCGGGACGCTCAGCTCGGGCACCGACGTGACCGTTCAAAAGAAGGCGCAGCAGCGCCTGCAGGAGTACAACAAGCGGTTGACCGACATGACGTGGGCGCTGGATCAGGCGGCGATCGTTGCGATTACCGACCAGCGGGGCAAGATCGAATACGTCAACGACAAGTTCTGCGAGATCAGCAGGTACTCCCGCGAAGAGCTGCTGGGGCAGGATCACCGCATCATCAACTCCGGCTATCACCCCAAGACGTTCATCCGCAAGCTGTGGACAACGATCGCCTCAGGCCAGGTCTGGCGCGGCGAGCTACGCAATCGCACCAAGGACGGATCTTTCTATTGGGTCGACACGACGATCGTTCCCTTCCTCGACGCGCACGGCAAGCCCTATCAGTACCTGGCCATTCGCAACGACATCACCGACCGCAAGCGCGCCGAGACCGAGCTACGCAACCGCGAGGCCCTGGCACAGATCGGCCAGATGGCGGCGGTGGTCGCGCACGAGGTGAAGAACCCGCTGGCGGGCATCGGAGGAGCCGTACAGATCATCGGCGGGCACTTGCCGGAAGACAGTCCCGACCGCGAGATCATCCAGACCATCCTCGACCGGATCGACGCCCTCGACCAGAAAGTTCAGGAACTGCTGCTGTTTGCCCGGCCACGGGCCCCCTCGCTCGCCGCGGTCTCGCTGCGCGGCCTGGTGCGCGACATCGTCGAACACCTCGAGCTCGACCCACGACTGAGCGCTGTCGAGGTCTCGATCTCCAGCGACGATGTCACGGTTCGCGGCGATGCGGAACAGCTGCGAGAGGTTTTTCTCAACCTGCTGCTCAATGCCGCCCAGTCCATGCAAGACGGCGGGCGAATCGGTGTGGTCTTTTCGGAAACCGCGGACACCTGCGCCGCCAGGGTCGAGGACGACGGGCCCGGTATCCCGGAGGAGATTCGCGAGCGGATCTTCGACCCGTTCTTCAGCACGCGAAACACCGGTACCGGCCTGGGGCTGGCCATCGCCCGACGGATCGTCGAGGCTCACGCCGGGGAGATTTCGATTTGTTGTCCGAAGAACGGTGGTACGGTCGCCACCGTCGTCCTGCCCCGGGGCTAGCATCCTGCCAGTCGCCGGCGGGTCCACGGACGCTCCACGCTACCCGAAAACACAACTTACTCTGCATGTGGCTCAGTCCACGTTGTCGGATCAGCTGGAGCAACGTACAATCCGAAGGATCCCTTGGCCAGACCCGTCAGGCCGTCGCCGTCAGCATGGGAGGTGTCGCTTCATGGAACGGATCCGCTGGAAACTGTTCTCGCTGGCTTGTGCCCTGATCGTGGCCGGCCCGGCGGCCGCCCAGGCACCCGATTGCTCCGGCGTATCGACGGTGGTCGCCGGGAGCAACACCCACCTGGGCGAGTTGACGACGGCCCGCATCGCGACCGGACTGTCGAGCCCCGTCCACCTGACGCACGCCCCGGGCGATGTCGGTCGCGTCTTCGTGGTCGAGCAGCGCGGCACGATCCGCATCATCCAAAACAGCACCTTGCTGCCCGGCAACTTCCTGGACATCCAGACGCTGGTTCGCAACACGGGCAACGAGGAAGGCCTGCTGAGCATGGCGTTCCACCCGGATTACTCGCGCAAGGGCGATGCCAACCTGGGCAACTTCTTCGTCTACTACACCAACAACTCCGGCAACAACCAGGTCTCGCGTTTCCAGGTCACCGTCGCTCCCAACGTCGCCGACCCGGCCAGCGAGACGCTGGTCATCGCCATCCCCCACCCGAGTTTCAGCAATCACAACGGCGGGCAGATCGCTTTCAGCCCGGCGGACGAACATCTTTACGTCGGT
>Ga0255058_10001253_pt1 | contig 14418 bp, 16 predicted proteins | sample Cases_109_9_MG_FD_188637 | JGI IMG/M metagenome (GOLD analysis project Ga0255058, IMG submission 188637) | Seawater microbial communities from Amundsen Gulf, Northwest Territories, Canada - Cases_109_9 | ecosystem: Environmental > Aquatic > Marine > Gulf | place: Canada: Northwest Territories... | reverse complement strand
GCGGACATTGCCGCGGACCGTGGTGATCGCAGGGACGACAGTCCAGCACGTCGTGGCCGACGAATCGATGGCCGGTGCCGTACGCGTGGTAGCCCATCTCGGGTACGGTCGGCCCGTAAACCGAGATCACCGGTGTTCCGAATGCGGCGGCAACATGCGCCGTCCCGCTATCGTTGCCGACCAGGACCTCGGCCCGGGAGAGCAGCGCCATCAGCTCGGGAATCCCCGTGCGGCCGGCGAGGACGACCGGCGAGCGGCGGCAGCGGTCGGCGATGCCCTGGCAAAGCTCCCGCTCCTCGGCGGTCCCGACGAGCACCGCTTGCAGGCCCCGGGACGCGACCGCGTCCACCACGACGGCGAACCCCCGGGGAAGCCAGCGCTTGGTGGGCCTGGCCGCCCCGGGTGCCACACAGGCCAGCCGGGCCTCTCGAACGATCCCCTCGTCGGCGAGTAGGGTGTCGATCCTCTCCCGGGCCAGCGGATGGACGAGGAGCTCCGGCGACGGGTCGCCCGCTCCCGACGCCCCCAGCGGCCGGGCCAGTGCCAGGTAGCGTGTCACGGCGTGACTCGCCAGGTCCCGTTCCGGCTTCCGGTTGTAGGCCCACGACCCCGCGGCATCGCGAAACCCGATCCGAACCGAAGCGCCGGACCAGAGGATTCCGACCGCGGTGCGGAACGAGCGGTGGGCGGCGATCGCCACGTCGAACCTCGCCGCTCGGATGCGGCCCAGGATCTCGAATTGGCCCGCGAACCGCAGCGGGTGCTTGTCGTGGCTCCAGAGTCGGTCGATCCACGGCGAGCCACGCAACAGGCTGCAGCCGATCGCGGTGGTGATCACGGTCAACTCCGATTCCGGGAGCAGCTGTTTCAAGCACCGCAGCAGGGGCGTGGTCAGGACCACGTCTCCCAGGGGCGCCGTCTGGATCAGCAGGATCCGCATCACTCCCGGGGCGGCCCGCCGGAGGGCTCGCTGGCGACCTCGATGGCGGCCGCGAGCAGGGGTAGGTTGAGCTCGTGGTGTCCGATGAGCCGGAACGACTGGCCGCTGTTGCGGGTCGGACGGCGCAGGACGTTCTCCTCGGTGCGATAGGAGGGAATCATGTCCAGGTCCGCGGTGGTCAGATCGTCGACCCCGTGGCCGAGGTTCCCCGCAACGGAGAGCGCCTTGAGAAAAACCTCCGGGAGCTGCACCGCCGAGCCCACGTTGATCCACACACCTCCCGACAGCCCCGAGACCAGGGTCACCAGGCGGCGAAAGTCGGTGAAGGTGGCCTCGCCGATGGCGGCGCCGTCAGCACTGGGATGTTGGTGCACCACGTCGCTGCCGATGGCGACGTGGACGGTGGTGGGCACCGACAGCTCCGCGGCCGCCGCCAGGATGCTGTGCTCGCGATACGGCAACTCTCGATCCAGCATCCGCCGGGCCAGCGCTGGCCCGTAGCCCTCGCCTCGCTCGCGGGCTTCGCGGGCGGCGGCGGCGAACTCGGCGCCCGTCTCCTCGGCCAGGCCGAACGTCCCCCGGTCGAGGTTCGCCGCGACGTCTTCGGAGGTCGAGCCGGCCACCGCAATCTCCCAATCGTGGATCGCCGCCGCGCCGTTGAGCACGAGCCCGGAGATCATCCCGCGACGCATCAGTCGGATCAGAACCGGCGCCTGCCCGGTCTTGATCACGTGACCGCCCAGAGCCCAGATCACGGGCCGGCCCGCACTGCGGGCCCGGGCCACGGCAGCCGCCAGGCCGCGCAGCCGCCGCACGGCGAGCAGATCGCTCAGCCCGGCCAGAAACTCACGAACCGACGCGTCGGCTCCTCCCGGGTCGGCAAACTGCTCCACGCCGACCTTCGCCGGTCGCTCCGACAGCGGGTGCGTGCGAACCCGGGACAGGTCCGCGGGCTTCAGCGGATCGGCCATCACCGGAGCATGCTACCCCATGGCCCGGTGTCGCGATCAGCGGCCCTCGAACTTCGGCGCGCGCTTGTCCAGGTAGGCTTGAATACCCTCGCGAGCATCGCGGCTCTCGAACAGTTGCTGCTGCAGCTCGCGCTCCAGGGCCAGCCCTTCGTACAAGCCCATTTCGGCCCCCGACCTCACGGCGCGCTTGATCAGCCCGACGGCCTTGCTGGCCTTGGCCGGCGGAACGAACCGCGCCGCGTACTCCAGCACCCGGTCCATGAACCCGTCACCTTCGATCACCCGCTGCACCAGCCCCAACTCGCGAGCGCGCTCGAGATCGAAGGTGGAGCCCTCGGCGATCAGCTCGATGGCCCGTTCCTTACCGACGATCCGCAACAGCCGCTGCGTTCCGCCGGTTCCCGGCAGCACGCCGAGATTGACCTCGGGCAATCCGATCTTGCCCGAGCCGCCAGCCAGCCGGATGTCGGCGGCCATGGCGATCTCCAGCCCGCCGCCCACGCAGTGGCCGTTGATCGCCGCGATGACCAGCTTGGGTGTCTGCTCGAGACGATTCAGAGTCTCGTTGGCGTGCAGGCAGAAGTTGTACTTGAAGACAGGATCCGCATCCCGCAGCATCGCGATCTCTGCGCCGGCGCAGAAGAACTTGTCGCCGGCGCCACGCAGAACCAGCACGTGCACCGCCGAGTCGAAACGCGCCTCGAGGATCGCGTCGTCCAGCTGGCGCATCATCTCGTAGCTGTAGGTGTTGGCGGGCGGATTCGACAGCGTGATCCGCGCAATCCCACTCTCGACGGCGTACTCGATCAGTCTCTCGCTCATGGCCTCCTCCCCGCCCTCAGGCGCCCACCACGCGGCGGGCAACGGCGTCACCCGTTGCGGCGGTGCCGAGCTTACCGCCCACGTCCGTCGTGCACTCCCGCGCTTCAAGAGCCTCGATCACCGCGCGCTCCACCCTCAGAGCGGACTCTTCCAGGCCGCTGTGCTCCAGCATCATCGCTCCCGCCAGGATCGCCGCGAACGGGTTGGCGCGATCGGTCCCGGCGTACTTCGGCGCCGAGCCGTGCACCGGCTCGAACATCGAGGTTCCCTCGGGATTGATGTTGCCCGAGGCGGCGATGCCCAGTCCGCCCTGCAGTTGGGCGCCCAGGTCGGTGATGATGTCGCCGAACATGTTGCAGGTGACGATCACCTCGAACTGGCGCGGGTCCTTGATCATCTGCATCGTCAGCGCGTCGACGTACAGGTGGTTGGCCTCGATCGAGGGGAACTCCTCACGCAGTTCCGCGAAAACCCGCTGCCACAGATCGTGACCGTATCGCAACGCGTTCGATTTGTCGGACATGGTCACACGGCCGCGTCCGTGTTTGATGGCGTACCGGAACGCCGCCCGGATGATCCGCTCGACGCCCTTGCGTGTGTTGACGTCTTCCTGGATCGCAATCTCGTCGGGCGTCCCTTTCTTGAAGATGCCGCCCATGCCGACGTAGGCTCCCTCGGTGTTTTCGCGAAAGACGACGAAGTCGATGTCCTCCGCGGAAAAGTTCCGCAGGGGGCACAGCCGCTCGTGGAAGCAACGGATCGGGCGCAGGTTCATGAACAGATCCAGCTTGAACCGCGTACCCAGCAGGATGTCGCGGGCGTGACGCATATCGGGGACGCGCGGGTCGCCCAACGCTCCCATGAACACCGCGTCGAACGACTTGAACTCCTCCAGGACGGCGTCGGGGAGAGTCTCCTCCGTCTTCAGGAACCGTTCGGCCCCGTGATCAAAATGCTTCAGTTCCAAGTTGAACCCGTCGGCAGCGGCAGCGGCCTGCAACACCTTGACCGCCTCCCGCGTAACGTCGACGCCGATACCGTCTCCGGGCAAGATCGCGAATCTGTGTTTCATGATCTCCTCTCCAGCGTGTCGGCGAGTTCTCTCACCGGAAGGGCGTCGGCGGGTCGGTCGGGCCGCGGGATCGTCGTCATCGGCCGGGATTCCGACGCTGCCGGAGCCGGACGGCGGCCCACAGTCCGACCAGCGACAGTCCGGCGCCGACGGCGTCGGCCAGCCAGTCGTGAACGCTGGCGACCCGCGCGGGAATGAGGGACTGGTGCCATTCGTCCACGGCACCGTAAGACAGCGTCAGGATCATCGCCAGCAGCGTCGGCCACTGCCGCATGGGGCGAATTCCACCGTGAAAGGCGCGCAGGTTCAGGAAGCCGAAGACGCAGTAGGCCGCGGCGTGCAACAACTTGTCGGTGATCCCCGACGCGATGACCGGTGTGTCGATTCCCGACGAAAACAGGTAGACACCGAGCATGAAGGCTCCCACCGGAGCCCACAGACCGGCGAATCGAAGCGTGGTCAACGGGGAAACGGGAACATCAGGTAGGCCATCGCCAGAGCGCCGCCCACCATCGCGAGCCACAGGATCGCCCCGAGTCGTACCTGGCCCCGTCGCGTGCGGCGCATCAACACCGCAAAGAACGTCGAGACGAGAGTCGAGTACAGCATCATCTGCAGCAGATGGCTCTTCATCACGCCTTCTTGCGGCGGCCGATGTCCCAGATGTCGAACAACAGCAGCAGATTCATCAGGCCCGCGGTCCAGAGGTAGGCGGTACCGTAGATGGCTACTCCGGAGCGGGCGCGCTCGCGAAACACCTCACCCGCCCGGTCCCCGGTCTGGCCCGCCTGGTTCAGCTTGAGGCGGTAGGCCGGCACGCCGTAGAGCGCCATACGCGCCACGACATCCGCGGGACCGACGCCGAGGTTGGCGATCACTTGCAGCGAAGTCAGGAACGGCTGGCGGGTGTCGCGCAGGGCCAGGCGGCCGTCGTGGGCCAGGCCCAGCGTGAACGAGCTCCAGATGATGGCACCGAAGAGCAGCCCGCGCTGCACCCGCGCCAGCAGGATGTGGCCCAGGCCCGGAACCAGCCAACCGGCGCCGAGCGCCAGCAGGGTCCACCGCCGATCCGCGGCTTCGCGGTCCGCGGACGCCTCCTTGCGAACCATCGGCTCCCCCATCGTCATTCGCTCGCGGGAGCGTCGGCGCTGCGCTCGCTCGCCTCGACCTCGGGATCGGCTGGGGTGGCGGGGGCCGCGGACGCCTCCGCGTCGATGCCCTCGGTCGTTGCCTTGCCGCTATCGGCCGTCCCGCCACTGGCCGACTCGCCTTCGAGCCGGCCACCCTCCGGCAGCACCTGCAGCTGGATCCGGCCGGTCACCTTGGGGTGCAGCTTGATCGAGATCTCGAAGTTGCCGACGGACTTGATCGGGGCCTTCAAGACGATCTGTCGGCGGTCCAACTCGAACCCCTGCTTTGCGAGCAGCGCGGCGATTTCGACGTTGGTCACCGAACCGAAGAGCGTTCGGCTCCCCCCGGCCTTCTTCTCGATCGTCAGATCGAGGGCGGCAAGACGTGCGGCCAGTTGCCGGACCTGCTCGACCTCCTGCATGCTGCGGGCCTCCCACACCTTGCGCTTCCGCTCGAGCATCTTCAGGTTGCCCGGGGTGGCCTCGAAGGCGAGTCCCTTGGGGAGCAGGTAGTTACGAGCGTATCCTGGCGCAACGGAGACGATCTCCCCGGGGCTGCCCAGGTGATCGACGCTCTCGCGTAGGATCAACTTGACCGGCACGGCATTTCCTCCTCGCTCTCCTCAGCTCTCCGGGGCTATCCGGGCAGGACCGGTCGTCGATCAGTCGCTGGCAAACGGCAGCAACGCGATCATACGGGCCCGTTTCACCGCCTGCATCAGCAGGCGCTGATGCTTGGCACAGGTGCCGGAGATCCGTCGGGGCAGGATCTTCGAGCGCTCGGGGATGTAGTTCTGCAGGGTCTTCATGTCCTTGTGGTCGATCCAGCGTGACTTGGCCTCGCAGAACTTGCAGTACTTCTTCCGGCGGAACAGGAACCGGCGCCGGCCGTGCTTGGGGCCTGCCTTCTTGCGGATCATGATCCGTCCTCCTTGGCCTGGTCGTCACTGGCCGTCGAAGCGGCAGCATCGGCGGTGTCAACAGTGTCAACCGCATCGGGAGTGTCAGCAACCGCCGCAGCATCAGCAGTGTCAGCTGGCGCGGCGGCGGCGTCCCCTGCAGCCGCGGCCGCGAGTGCGGCGGCCTTCTCGGCCGCGGCACGTTCGACGGCCTCGGCCGCGGCACGTTCGGCGGCTTCGACCCGACGCTCGGCGTCGATGACCGCTTGCTTCTTGGCGTGGTCGGCCCACTCGACCTCGAGCCGAACGGTCAGGCTGCGCAGGATCTTGTCGGACAGCTTGATGCGACGCTCGAGTTCCTGGGGAACGTCCTTCTCGGAGTCGTAGAGGAAGCGAGTGTAGACCCCCTCCTCGAACTTGCGAATCGGGTAACCGAGCCGCTTCCGTCCAAGACGCTCGTTGGCGTGGAAGGTTCCGGCGCCGTCCGTCACGATCTTGGACAGGACCTCGACCGTCGACTTTTCGTCGTCCTCGGTCAGGTCGGGCACGGTGATGAACAGGGTCTCGTACGTCTGCAACGCGCACCTCCTCATGGCGTCAAACGCCCGCGAACGCGCCGCGGGCGAGGGGTGCTCCCATCCCGGAACATCCACGGTCCGGGGATTGAAAACCGGGAGACATTATCACCCGACCGGCCGGGTCGCCAGTCGAACTCCGATCCTGCGCCCGGAGGGTCACCACGAAATCAGGCGGAAAGCAGCGGGGCGATCACCAGGCTGACCACGGACATCAGCTTGATCAGGATGTTCATCGACGGACCGGAGGTGTCCTTGAACGGGTCCCCCACCGTATCGCCGACCACCGCGGCCTTGTGGGCCTCGGTGCCCTTCTCCTCGCCCTCGATGTCGCCGGTCTCGATCGCCTTCTTGGCATTGTCCCAGGCGCCTCCGGCGTTGGACATCATCAGCGCCAGCAACACGCCGGTCACCGTCGCCCCCGCCAGCATGCCGCCCAGGGCGGCGGCTCCGAGGACGAAACCGACCAGCACCGGCGCCACGACCGCGGTCATGCCGGGCAGCACCATCTCCTTGAGGGCCGCGGTGGTCGAGATCTCGACGCAGCGCGCCGCGTCCGGCTTGGCCTCGGGGTCGCCTTCGAGCAGGCCCGGGATCTCACGGAACTGGCGCCGGATCTCCTCGACCATCCTCTGCGCGGCACGGCCCACGGAGGTCATGGTCATGGCAGCGATCAAGAACGGCAGCGTGCCGCCGATCAACAGGCCGATCACCACCTTGGGATCGGTGAGGATGATCTCGAGTGTCTCCCCGGTGCTCTGGGCCACGGCCTGGGTGAAGGCGGAGAACAGCGCCAGCGCAGTCAGCGCGGCGGAGCCGATGGCGAAGCCCTTGCCGATGGCGGCGGTCGTGTTGCCCAGCGCGTCGAGGCTGTCGGTGATCCGCCGGACCTCGGGCCCCAGGCGCGACATCTCGCTGATCCCTCCAGCGTTGTCGGCGATGGGACCGTAGGCGTCGACCGACATCGTGATGCCCACCGTGGCCAGCATGCTGACGGCCGCCAGGCCGATGCCATACACGCCGGCCACCTGGTTGCTGATCCAGATGCCGATGCAGATGCAGACAATCGGCAGCGCCGTCGACTCCAGGCCGACCGCCAGGCCGTTGATGATGTTGGTCGCGGGACCGGTCTTGCTCGCCTCGGCGATCCGCCGCACCGGTGCGGCGGCGGTGTAGTACTCGGTGATCAAGCCGATCACGATGCCGACCATCACGCCCAAGGCCACCGCCCAGAAGACGCCGTTGGCAATCTGCTGGCTGGAGATGACCCCATAGGCGCCGACCAGGAACAGCCCGGCGGCGATGAAGGTCGAGTAGCGCAGCGCTGCGGCCGGGCTGACGGCCTTGAGGATGCGCATCGAGAGGATGCCCACGAACGAAGCGACGAGGCCGATCGCCGCCAGCACGAGCGGCAAGGACATCAGCGCGGTACGGGTCACCTCGGCGGCGGCTCCGTCGGCCAGCCGCGCCAGTCCGTCGGGCATCAGCGTGGCGGCGATGGCGATGGTGGCGATCACCGAGCCGACGTACGACTCGAAGATGTCGGCACCCATGCCGGCCACATCGCCGACGTTGTCACCGACGTTGTCGGCGATGACACCGGGGTTGCGCGGGTCGTCCTCGGGAATGCCGGCCTCGACCTTGCCCACGAGGTCGGCGCCCACGTCGGCGGCCTTGGTGTAGATCCCGCCGCCGACACGGGCGAACAGCGCGATCGACGAGGCGCCCATGGCGAATCCGTTGATCACGCTGGCGTGCTCGACGTTACCGAAGAAGCGGAACAGGATCCCCACGCCCAGTAGCCCGAGGCTGGCCACGGCGACGCCCATCACCGCGCCGCCGTTGAAGGCCGTCAACAGGGCCGCGCCCTGTCCCTGGTCCTTGGCGGCCGCGGCGGTGCGGACGTTGGCGCGTGTGGCCGCCTTCATTCCGGAGAAACCGGCCATCACCGAGCAGGCAGCGCCGGCGACGAATGCCAGCGCCGTCTGCCGGCTGAGGAAGACGCCCAGCAGGACCGTCACCACGGCAACGAACAGCAACAGGATCGTGTACTCACGTCGGAGAAACGCCATCGCCCCGTCGTGAATCGAGTCGGCGATCGACTGCATCACCTCGTTGCCCGGGTCACGGCGCAGGACGCTCCGGTACAGCAGGAAGGCAAAGACCAACCCCAAGCCGCCCAGGACGGGGATGAAGTTGACGAAACTGTCCATCGTCGTGCGCTCCTCGTGCGTCGGACCTGGCCCCATGGTCGGGCGGACGCAGGTTCCACACGCTCAGTCGACGCCGTCTTGCCCGGCAAGGCGGCGAGTTGTTGCTACCGGCCCGGAGCTACCCGTCCTGGGCCGGTTCGGAATCCCGTTCACGCGTATCGACGTTGCACGAGTTGAACTCGTTCATCGCCACGCTGAGCCCGTGCTCGAGGATGCAATCCACGGCCTTGGCCCCGGCCTCGACCAGCGCCTGCGCCACCGGGCGCTCCTCGGCGGGAAACGCCCCGAGCACGTAGTCAGCCAGATCCTCATCCTCTTCGCGCTCGCCGCGGATCCCGAGCCGGACCCGCGGAAACCCATCGTCCTGCCAAGTCTCGATCAGCGACGCGACCCCGTTGTGTCCGCCTGCGGTGCCGCACCCTCGAACCCGGATGCGACCCAGATCCAGTGCCACGTCGTCGTAGACCACCACGAAATCCGCCGGTGCGGCGCCGTAGCGCTCCCGCAGTGCCCCGCCAGCCCGTCCCGAGAGGTTCATGAAGGTGTTCGGCCTGGCCAGCACTACCTCGCCCCCGGGACCCTCGTACTCGGCGACCGCGGCGCTGTGGCCCAGATCGCTCCGACTCTCCAGTTTCAGGTTGCACGCTTCCGCCAGGCGATCGATCACCCGAAATCCCAGGTTGTGGCGGCTCTCCCGGTAGCGCGGTCCGGGATTGCCAAGGCCCAGTACGATCCGTAACTCCGGCACGTCGCCTGTCGATGCCCGCGGCTCAGTCCTTCGATTCCGCGGACGCGGCCTCGCCTTCGCCGGCCTGCGGCGCGGTCTCGCCCTCGGCAGCGGCTTCGTCCTCGACCGCTTCCTCGTCCTCGGCCGGCGCCTCTTCCTCGACCTTGGTGATCGAGACGACGGCGATGATGGTCTCGGGGTCGTCGAGGATCTTCACGCCCTCGCCGACCGCAAGATCGGAGAACGAGACGTGCTGGTTGAGGTGCAGGTGCGTGACGTCGGCGTCCAAGTGCTCGGGAATGCCGGCCGGCAGGCAGGACACCATGACCTCGCGATGGACGAAGTCCAGGAAGCCGCTCTCGTTCTTGACGCCCTCGGGCGTTCCGACGAGGCGGATCGGCACATTGACCTGCAACTCCTTGGTGGGATCGATGCGCACGAAGTCGACGTGAACGAGCCCGTCGGTGAGCGGGTCGCGCTGGATCTCACGGATCATCACGTCGCGACTCCGCTTGCCGCCCTCGATGGTCAGTCGCAAGATCGTGTTGTGGCCGCTCTCCAGGCGCAGGACGTCTCCGATACGGCGCGGGTCGACGGAGACGGCGTACGGATCGGCGTCCATACCGTAGACGTTGGCGGGGATTCTCCCGCCGGCCCGCAGGCGCCGGTTGGCGTTCTTGCCGAACGCGGGCCGGGGCGCGACCTCGACGGTGGTCTCTTCAGTCATGTTGGCCATTTTTCTGTTCCTACCAGGTTCGTGCCAGGTGCCTACCGGGCGGTGCGATTCAGACGAACAGCGAGCTGACCGAGGAGTTGCTGTGGATCCGGGCCATGGCCTCTCCCAGCAGGCTCGCCACCGACAATTCGATGATCTTCGGTTCCCTGCGCTTGGTGTCGGAAAGCGCAATGGTATCTGTCACGACGACTTGCTTCAAATCGGCCTCCGCCAGACGCTCCATCGCGGTCCCGGAGAGCACCGCGTGGCTGAAGCATGCAACCACCGAATCGGCCCTCTCCCCCTTCAGGGCCCGGACCGAGCCCACCAGCGTCCCGGCGGTATCCACCAGGTCGTCCACGATGACGCAGGTCCGCCCCTTGACGTCGCCGATGACGTGCATCGTCACGGCCACATTGGCCTCGATGCGACGTTTGTCGATGATCGCCAGGTCGGCGCCTAGTCGCTTGGCATAGAAGCGGGCCCGCTCCACGCCGCCGGCGTCGGGGGCCACGATGGTCAGGTTCGGGAACCGCTGCTGGTCGATCCACTCGAGCAGCACGGGGGCCGCCATCAGGTGGTCGACCGGCACGTTGAAGAACCCCTGGATCGCCGGGGCGTGGAGATCCATGGTGAGCATGCGGGTCACGCCCGCGGCCTGCAGCAGGTCGGCCACCAGCTTGGAGGTGATCGGCACCCGCGGCTTGTCCTTGCGATCCTGTCGGGCGTAGCCGTAGTACGGAACGACGGCGGTGATGCGCGCGGCCGACGATCGCTTCATCGCGTCGATGGCGATCAACAGCTCCATCAGGTGCTCGTTGACCGGCGGCGAGGTGGGCTGGATCACGAAGACGTCCGCTCCGCGGACGTTCTCCTTGATGTGGCAGTAGATCTCGCCGTCGCTGAAGCGCCTGAGCCCCAAGTTGCCCAGCGGGACCCGCAAGTAGTTGCAGATCGCGCTGGCGAGTCGCGGGTTGCCGTTACCGGAGAAAACCTTCAGTTCGCTGTTCATCTCGAGTCGTCAGATTGGGCTTGCGTCGCGTCGAAAAGGGGCGGACCGTGTCGGAACAGATCGCATCGGGGAAGAAGAACCGGGTGGATTGGCTGGGGCGGGAGGATTCGAACCTCCGAATGCCGCTGCCAAAGAGCGGTGCCTTACCACTTGGCGACGCCCCACGGGATCTTCGGGGTCAGGGCCAGGTGCTGTCTCCCTTCGGTGGTGCTCCGACGCGAGAAGGCAGCCTCCGTGGTGGAGCTTCGCGCTGCTCCGTGTCCTGGAGCTGTCGCAGCGCGAGCGTAGTCCTGTCTCCGTCTTCGGCGACCACGTCTTTGTACCGCGAAATGATCTGCTCTTCAATGCGCTGGCGAGTCTCGTTGTTCAAGGGATGCGCGATATCTCTGAACGTGCCATTCTTGCGCTTCTTGCTCGGCATCGAGATGAACAGGCCGCTACCGCCCTGGATGATCTTGATGTCGCTGACGACGAAACAGTTATCGATGATGATCGAAACGAACGCTTTGAGCTTCTCCTCATCGATGGGGAATACCCGGACCTCCGTGATCTCCATCTGTCAGCCCCCCTGGCGCGGTGGCGTCAGTCGAACCCCTCCCCGCACTGTCCGAGACGTCAGCACTCTCCAGCGTCCGAACTGACGCTGTAGCCCAACGGAAGCCCCCGCAGTTTCCGCCGGCTCTCGAAACAGTCCGTAGACCGCAGACCCGCTTCCGCTGACCATGGCACCCAGTGCCCCGGCGCGGAGCAACGCGTCGCGAAACCGCTTCAGCTCGGGCCACCCCTCGAAGACCACCGGCTCCAGGTCGTTCCGTGCCTCGGGTGAGGCCCAGCGACGTTGGCTGCCTGCCTTGCCTGCTTCGCCTGAATCGCCGAAGTCTTTTTCTTCTAGCCACTTATGAGGGCAAGGCCCGCGTACGGTAACAAGATTTTCGGGGAGTGTCAACCGCTCCGAGAGCCGCCGGAACACCTCCGCCGTGGAGATGCCGAAGGGAGGCATCCCGAGGACGAGCGGGGTCTCGGACAGCGGCGCCAGGGGCTGGATGCGGTCCCCGCGGGCAAGCCCCCGGGCGGTTCCTCCGACCAGGAAGAAGGGTACGTCGGCGCCGAGCTCAGCCCCCAGGGCCGCCAGTGTTTCGTCGTCGACGTCCAGTGTCCAGTGCTCCGCCAGCAAGCGCAACGCCCCGGCGGCATCGGAGCTACCGCCTCCCAGGCCACCCTGCGCCGGGATCGATTTGTGCAGCCGCAGGGCCGCACCGCGTCGCCGGCGGACCCTCCGTTCCAACAGCAGCTCCGCGGCCCTCAACACCAGGTTCGAGCCGTCCGTCGGCAGCGCCGGGTCGTTGCACTCGAGGCTCAGATCCTCCGCCGGCCGCACCTCGAGCCGATCCCAGAGATCGATCGTCTGGAAGACGGTGTCCAGCTCGTGATAACCGTCGGGCCGGCGGCCGAGTACGTGCAGGGCCAAGTTGATCTTGGCGGGACAACGAACCGCCGGCGGCGGCGCGGTCAACGGGGATCCTCGTCGACGCGGCTACCGGGGATCTCCGTCAACTGCAGCTCGGTCAGCGGCTGGATCTCGAAGCCGTCCGGCGGCCGGCCCGTCCCCAGTCTCGAGAGGTCGGCGCCGGCCGGTTGATAACGCCGGAGCTCCATCCTCAGCGAGGTTCCCGCGGACGAGATCTCGAGGGAGCGCGGCAGGCCCTCGGAGGTCGAGGGCTCTCGCCGCAGTGTCAGCCCGGGATTCGAAACTCGCCCGGTCAACAATGCACTGACGAGCTCCTCGAGCGTCAGCCGCAGCCCGAACAGCCGCTCGAGGCTATCGTCTTCTGCAGCTCCTGCGAACGCACGACCCTCCCCCGGCAGCGTGACGGCGAGGCGCCCACCTCCGCCGTCGAAGATCAACGCCGTCGAACCGACCGGGGTCACGATCTCCCCGTGAATCCTGTCGGGACGCTCGGCGAACAGCAGCATGCGAAAGCGGCGGGCCCGACGTTCGGGCTGGGAGAGGCGGACCTTGTAGTAGCCGACGACGGGAACTTCGGCAGCGGTTTCGAGTCCGCGGCGTCCGACGCAGGCGAGGAGACTGCACAGGGCCACCAGGGCCGCCGCCAACCGAACCGCGCCCCCCCCCGGGCTCACATCGGCGGCTCGGTGCGGGATGCGGGTTCGCGCGCCTGAGCCTCGGTTGCCTCGAGCTCGCCCCGCTGCCAAGCGATCTTGTCCCTCAGCCCTCCAGCGTCCTCGGGTCCGCCGCTGAGAGCCCGGGTCCAGGCGGAGAGCGCCAGGGCGGGTTCGTCGAGGCGCTGGTAGACGTCGCCGAGGTGCTCGAGGATGATCGGGTCCTTGGGGTACTCGCGAGCGGCCCGCTCGAGAGGCTCTCGGGCCTCGTCGAACATCCCCATCCGAAAGTAGACCCACCCCAGCGAGTCCAGATAGGCGCCCTCCCAGTAGTCGATGGCCAGCGCTCGCTGGACCAGATCGAGGGCCTCTTCGAGACGGATGTTGCGCTCGGCGAAACCGTAGCCCAGGAAGTTCAGCGCCGTCGGGTTGTCTGGATCGAGCCGCAGCGAGGCTCGCAGTGCACTCTCGGCGTCTCCGAACCGATCGAGCCGGTGCAAAAACCGCCCGAGCTCGAAGTGGGCATCCGCAGAGTCGGGGCTCCGTTCGACCCACTCGCGAAGCACCGCCTCGCCCAGCTCCGGCCGCTCGACCCGGAAGTACGTATCGGCGATGCTGGCCCGGGCTCGCGGCGGCAGGACGTCCAGGGCCTCCTGGAAACGAGCCTGGGCCTTGGCCAGGCGGCCCGTGCGCGCCAGGATCTCCCCCTCGAGCAGGGCCACCGCGCCAGGGTGGTCGCGGCCGCGCAACCGCTTGACGGCCTGGCGCGCTGCGGTCCAATCCTTGGCGGTGATCGCCGTTCGGGCGCGAAGCTCGATCGTCTCCCAGTCCTCCGGGTCCTCGACGGTGTCGAGGATCTCGGCAGCCGCGCCGGGCTCGTCCATCTGCAGATGCAACAGCGCCCTCCGCCTGCGGATCTCGTCCCTGAAGGGACCGCCCTCGGCGTGGTCCTCGCCGGAGAGCAGGCGCAGGGTCGCGTCGTAGCCGGCGAGGGCGGCTGCCAGGTCACGCTGCTGATCGAGGGTCTCGGCAAGGATGATCTGCACGTCCGGGCGATCGGGAAGATCATCGGCCAGCGCCCGGGCCAGCACCGCCGCGTCGGCCAACCGGCCGACCTGCCGGTAGGCCATCACCAGGCGGTGGCGTACCGCGTGGTCGGTAGAGTCGGCCTGGAGCGCGCGTTCGAGGATGCCTGTGGCGTCGTTGATTCGCCCCGTGCGC
>Ga0255058_10001252_pt1 | contig 14418 bp, 13 predicted proteins | sample Cases_109_9_MG_FD_188637 | JGI IMG/M metagenome (GOLD analysis project Ga0255058, IMG submission 188637) | Seawater microbial communities from Amundsen Gulf, Northwest Territories, Canada - Cases_109_9 | ecosystem: Environmental > Aquatic > Marine > Gulf | place: Canada: Northwest Territories... | reverse complement strand
ATATGCAGGACCTGTCGCAAGCGAAGGGACCACTAACCGACATCAGGGTGATCGAACTTGGTCAGCTGATTGCCGGCCCGTTTTGTGGGCAGTTAATGGCCGATATGGGCGCCGACGTCATCAAGGTCGAGCCGCCCGGCACCGGTGACCCCATGCGGGCATGGGGCCGCGGAGAGTATCCACTCTGGTGGACCATATGTGCCCGCAACAAGAAATGCATCACGGCCAATCTGCGTGAACCGCAAGGCCAGGACCTGGTCCGTCGCCTGGTCGAAAAGTCAGACATGCTATTGGAGAACTTTCGTCCCGGCACCCTGGAGCGCTGGGGTCTCGGCTATGAGGAATTGGCGGCAATCAATCCCGGCTTGATCATGATCCGGGTTTCTGGGTACGGGCAAACCGGCCCCTATGCATCGCGCGGCGGCTACGCCTCTATTGGTGAGGCAATGGGCGGCATGCGTTATCTTTGTGGCGAACCCGACCGTCAGCCAAGTCGCGCGGGTCTGTCGATCGGCGATACCCTGGCTGCGACTTACGCCTGTATGGGCGCGCTGTCGGCGCTACATCACAGGCATAAAACTGGTGAGGGTCAGGTCATCGATGCGTCAATTTACGAATCGGTCCTGAGCGTCATGGAAGCAACGATCCCGGAGTACACAGTTAGCAACCATATTCGCGAGCGCTCCGGCGCGACCTTGCCGAATGTTGCGCCCTCGAATATTTACAGCTGTGCCGACGGTATATTATTGATCGCGGCCAATCAGGACACGGTTTTTGCGCGCCTGTGCGAGGCGATGAACAAGCCGGAATTAGTCTCAGATGAACGTTTTTGCACACATACTGCCCGAGGCCGCAATATGGAAGTGCTTGATGGCATTATCAACGACTGGTGCAACAAAGAGGCAGTCGCTGAAGTTGCGGCGCTGATGGAAAAGCATGCGGTGCCTGCCGGCAAGATATACCGTGCGCCCGATATGTTGTCTGATCCACAATTCATTGCGCGCGACTCCATCGTCGATATGCCGACCGAACAGTGGCCCAACCTCAAAATGCAAAATGTTTTCCCGAAAATGTCGAAAACCCAGGGGGAAATTCGCTGGCCGGGCGTGGAAACGCTCGGTGCGCATAACCAGGAAATTTATAAAGAATTACTGGGGCTTGATGAGAAAGAATTAAAAGAATTGCAGGAAAATTTGATTATCTAGCAGGGCCCAAAACGCAGTGCGACTTTGCGGACGGCTTGAACTAGTGCTTAAGAGGACAATGAAATGGCGTTTCGTCTTGGAGTTGATGTCGGTGGCACGTTTACCGATCTGCTGTTAATCGATGAGTCATCCGGCCAGACCTATATGGCCAAAGTTCCGTCGACGCCCGAAGATTCTTCGGTGGGTGTCCTGAACGGAATCAAGCGCATCTGCGATGAGTCGGATATCGATCCCACACAGGTCAATCAGGTGATGCATGGCACAACAGTGGCCACCAACGCGGTACTGACCGGCCAGGGAGCGAAGGTTGGCCTGATAACGACCAAGGGTTTCAGGCAGGTATTGCAGGTCGCGCGCTCTTTCTGCCCCGGTGGGCTCGGTGGCTGGGTGAGCTACGTGAAAGCGCCAAATCTGGCGCCGCTTGAACTGACCATTGAAGCCGATGAGCGGCTCGACGCCGAAGGCAATGTAGTAACGCCACTGGATGAGAAAGCGCTGCGTCGCGATCTAAAGGTACTTGCGGCCAGCAATGAAGTTGAGGCGCTGACCATATGTTTCATGAATTCCTACGTCAGTGGGGTCCATGAGATCAGGGCACGTGAAATTGCCCAGGAAATATTCGGCGATCTGCCGATATCGATCAGCAACGAAGTGGTTGCGGAAATGCAGGAATATGAACGCACCGAGACAACAGTCGTTAATTCCTACGTGAGACCACAGGTCTCGAAATACGTGAGCAATATGCAAAGCTCACTGGAAGATCTGATGGGTGACGATGTCAATCTCGCCATCCTTCGTTCGGATGGCGGGTTGGCGTCCGGGCGCGCGGCCGCCGAGTCACCGGTGAACTTGCTGTTGTCAGGACCGGCAGGCGGTGTCGCCGGCGCCATGTATTTTTGTCAGCGCGGCGGCTTCGATAACATCCTGACGTTTGACATGGGCGGCACGTCGACGGATGTGGCCCTCATCCAGGATGGCCAGGCGCGTGTCAGGCGGGAAACGCGGGTCGGTAACGTTACGGTGCGAGCGCCGTCTGTCGATGTGCGAACGGTTGGCGCAGGTGGCGGTTCAATCGCGTTCGTGCCGGAGTTGACCAAGGCTCTTCGCGTGGGTCCGGAATCCGCTGGTGCGGTGCCGGGTCCGGCCGCATACAACGCGGGCGGGGAGCGGCCAACAGTCTGTGACGCGAATGTCGTGCTGGGCTATTTGCCCGCGGACGTCAAGTTGGGCGGAGCCATGAACATTGATCGCGACTGTGCCGTCAAAGCGGTGCAGACGCTGGCAGATGCCATGAATATCGATCTGATGGTCGCTGCCGAGGGCATCATAAAGATCGTGAATGAATCCATGCTGGGCGCCCTGCGACTGGTATCCGTCGAGCAGGGTTATGACCCGCGTGATTTCGCGCTGGTCGCTTTCGGCGGCGCTGGTCCATTGCACGCAAATGCCTTAAGCATGTTAACCGGCGCCTGGCCAGTCATAGTGCCACTGGGGGCGGGCGTACTGTGCGCTTATGGTGATGCAACGACGCAAGTTCGGGATGAGGCCTCGCACACTTACGTGCGCCGTGTCGATGAATTGTCGGCTGAGCAATTTGTTGCGGAGCTCGAGGCCCTAAGGGCGCGCGCGAGCGTTTCGTTCGCAGAAGACGGCATTCCCGAAGATGAGCAGGAAGTGGAGTACGAGGCGGATATTCGTTATGCGGGACAGGCTTTCCAGTTGTCAATGAGCGTGACCTTCGATGATGTCATGCGCCAGGGTCTCACGGGCCTCACGGATGAATTCGATCGGCAGCACGAGCAACTTTTCACGTTTGCGCACGGCAAGGATCACGAAATTGTCATGCTGCGCGCCGTGGTCAAGGCACAGAACAAGGGCATGGCCGAGATTACCGTTGCCAAATCGGGTGCATCGCTCGATGATGCCAAAATCCACGATACAAAATTCTACTTCGAAGGGGAGTGGCACGACGCGGACATTTTCGATCGCGAGAAACTTGGTGTGGGAGCGGTCATACCGGGCCCGGCAATCGTGCAGGAAATGGATTCGACCACATTGATACTGCCCGGTCACGCGGCGACGGTGGACGAAGTCGGCAATCTTCTAATCACTCCGGACAAATGAGGAGTTAGTCATGACGGCAAAAATTATTCAAAGTAACTCCACGCCGTTCGAACGGGTTGAAGTCGATACGGTTACAGTCGACATCATAGAGAACGCACTTCGCAACGTTCGCGAGGAAATGGACGCGGTGCTGTTCCGCACTGCGATGAGCCCGGGAATTCGCGAGCAGGGCGATTGTTTCCCGATGGTGGCAAACCGCGAGGGCAAAATGGTGGTCGGTCAATTTGGCTCCTTTATCCATGGATTCATGCAGGCCTATGACGATTCGATTGAAGAGGGGGATGTCATCCTGACCAACGATCCGTACATGTGTAACGCGGCGGTCTCCCATCTGCCCGACTGGATCGTTCTGGTCCCGGTATTCAAGGACGGTCGGCACCTGGCCTGGACGGCGATGTTCGGTCACATGTCAGACAACGGCGGCATGGTGCCCGGCTCGATTCCTGTCAAAGCCACATCCATTTACCAGGAAGGCATACGCATACGACCAACCAAGCTTTATAAGAAAGGGGAGATGCAGCAGGACCTGCTTGAGCTGATCCTGCATAACGTCCGTACGCCCGAGTGGAATCGCTTCGACCTGAACGCGTTGGTGGCGGCGTGCAGGACAGCGGCCAGACGGTGCGTGGAAATGGCCGATCGCTTCGGTGATGAAATTTTCGATTCGACCATGCAGATCATGCTGGAGCGGAATTTGCACGCGATGGGCCAGATCATTCAAATGATCGTTCCGGAAGAGCCAGCTTACTTTGAAGATTATCTTTGTGATGACGGAATGGGCAAGGGTCCATACAAGATCGCCTGCAAGATGTGGCGTGAAGGATCGATAGCGATTTTCGACTTCGAGGGGACGGACCCGCAAGCGCAGAGTTCGATCAACTTCTATCTGAATGAAGAAATGTTCAAGATGTTCTTCGGCTCTTTCACGATCAATCTTTTCGACCCGCACATTCTATTCAATGATGGCTTTTACGAACTCGTGGATGTACGTATTCCTGAAGGTAGTCTACTCAAGCCAAACTTCCCGGCGGCGCTCAGTGGGCGCACCCATGCGATCGGCAGAATTTTCGATGTCATGGGCGGTGTGCTCGGACAGGGGGCGCCGGATGCGATGAATGCGGCCGGTTTCTCGGACAGCCCGCACCTGTTTTTTTCGGGCTACGACAAGAAAGGAAAGTGGTTCCAGCTGTTCCAGATTGGTTTCGGCGGCATTCCCGGCAGGCCGGTGGGCGATGGCCCCGACGGGCACTCATTGTGGCCGGGCTTTACCAATGTCCCCAACGAATTCATCGAAGCCTATTTTCCGCTGCGGATCGTAAAATACGAGCCAATCGCCGACTCTGGTGGCGCCGGATTGCATCGCGGTGGCAACGGTCTGTCGGTAGCCTATCAGTTCCTGGTGGATGGCCAGATCGGTCTACATGATGATCGCTGGCTGACCTATCCCTGGGGTGTACGCGGCGGCGACCCGGGTATGCGTTCAAGCAAACGCCTGCTGCGAAAGGATGGCACCGAGGAATGGCTGCCGGCTAAATGCGACGGCGTGGATGTCAAAGAGGGAGATGTATTGTACTTTAATACCTGGGGCGGCGGCGGCTGGGGAGATCCCTGTGAACGCGACCCCGCCCTGGTACAGACAGATGTCGCACGTGGTCTGGTCAGTCAACAGGGAGCTGAGCGCTACGGTGTGATCATCGGCGATAAAGGTGACGTCGACAAGGTCGCCACAGACGAACTCAGAAAGAATATGCGCGCGGAACACGGTGAACAGGGACTGTTCAATTTTGGCGGAACGATCGAGGAAATAAAATCGCGCGCCTTGGAGGAAACTCACTTACCCCCGCCAGTGGCGCCGACGTTTTCGAGCTAGAATCGAGACATGTTGATAGCGCGTGTTAGAGCAATCAATTGCTATTGTGATCGCAGGTAATCGATGTGACCCAGGACCTGTCCGCGAATTACAAGAAGGCCTACGACAATAGACTCGGCTTCGGACAGCGCCCTGCGCTCATTCTGGTCGACTTCGTGCAGGCGTACTTCGATCACGATTGCGCGCTCTACGCTGGCGTCGAAGACGCGCTGGCTTCGGCGCTACGAGTGCGCGAGGTTGCCCGCTCGGCCGCGGTTCCGGTGATCTATACCAACGTCGTCTATCATGAAGATGGCGCCGATGGTGGTGTGTTTTTCAGGAAAGCGCCGGTATTGAAAAATTTCATTGCCGGTAATCCGATGGGCGATTGGCCATTAAATTTGCAGCCGACCGATGGCGAATTGGTGATTTCAAAACAGTACCCCAGCGCGTTCTTTGGTACATCATTGGCCTCAACTTTACATGTCTTGGGTATCGATACACTTATTATCACCGGTGTGACCACCAGCGGTTGCATACGCGCGACCTGTGTCGACACGATGTCGCATGGCTTCATACCTATCGTTGTCAAAGACGCATGCGGCGACCGGCACGAAGCGCCGCATGAAGCGAATCTTTTTGACATGAACGCCAAGTACGCCGATGTGGTAGATGAAGCCGAGGCGATTGAATACCTGAAACATTACGGTAAGAACTGATGGCTATGGGTCGCGAAGTATGACGTCGCGGAGAATAAGTATTGTTGAAGTCGGCCCGCGTGATGGGCTGCAAGGTGAACCGGAAATTCTGCCCACGCAAAGTAAGGTGAAGTTCATCGCACGCGCCATCGATGCTGGCATAAGGCGACTCGAAGTCGCCAGTTTTGTGCATCCAAAAAAAGTGCCGCAAATGGCGGATGCCGAGGCGCTGCTGGCGGAACTGCCGTTGCAAGACGATGTGACCTACATCGGCCTGGTTATGAACGAGCGCGGCTTGGACCGTGCGCTGACGACGTCAGTACACGAAATCGGCATGGTCGTCGTTGCAACGGACACCTATAATCAGCGAAATCAGGGCGTGCCGACTGCCAAGTCCGTCGATGCATGGCTAAAGATCGCGGCGCGCGCTAAAGCGTACGGCAAGATTGTGAACGTCATGATTTCGTCTGCATTCGGTTGCCCGTTCGAGGGTGAGGTAGCGCCCAGTCGAATTGTCGACATTGCGAAGAGAGTAGTCGAGGCGGAACCCGCGGAACTCGGCATTGCAGATAGTATTGGTGTTGCTGTTCCGAATCAGGTAACCGAATTATTGGGTATGTTGCAGGAGGCGTTGGGCGCGATCCCATTGCGCTGCCACCTTCACAACACCCGCAATACCGGTCTTGCAAATGCACAGGCAGCCATCGATGCTGGCGCCATATCGATTGACGCAAGTATTGGTGGCCTTGGCGGCTGTCCGTTTGCGCCAGCGGCCACGGGCAATATCCCAACCGACGATCTGCTGTATATGCTGAACCGTTCCGGAATCAAGACTGGCATATCGCTAGAGAAGATCATTGCTGTCAGCAAGTGGTTGGAGCAGGAACTCGGCCGGGGTGTGCCGGCGATGCTGCCAAAAGCCGGCATCTTTCCAAACGTTGCGACAGGCAACCGTTAACCTGGCCCGCGCCTCATCGAAGGTCGCTTGTCGCGATATCGTCAACATGGGTACCGGGGAGTCTCGATGACTGTTCTGAACTGCGTCCACCACATTAATTTTATCGTCGCTGATATTGATACCGCGGTAGAGGCCTACCAAAGCACGCTGGGCCTTGGCCCGTTCGAATATGAAGAACTTCCGGAGCGCGGTGTCTCGACTGCACGGGCCCAGGTCGGGGATGCATGGATAGTACTTGTATCACCGCATGACGAGGACTCCATCGCGGGCCGCCATCTCAAGGATCACGGTGAGGGATTTTTTCTGATGTCCTTTGGCGTCGAAAATCTGGACCAGGCAGTGGCCGAACTCGCGCAGCGGGGCGCTACGCCGATCGACAGTAGTGCGCGCTCAGGTATTCTTGGCTGGCGGGTCGCCGACCTTGAGACAGAAGACAGCCTCGGTGTTAGATTTCATTTGACCCAAGCAGACTAAGGGCCTGGCCATTAGAGCGCAAGAGCTGCATCGGTCCTGCTATGGAGCCGCGTCTTCTGAACAATCAAATGTTCCATTGCACCTGCAAAACGGGCACCAATCACCGTTGTACTCAGACAGTGGCTTCTTTACCTGGCTCAAAGTTTTAACCTCAGACAGAGGGAATATTGCGCGGCTGCCAATGCTTCAAGCGTGACGTGCCCGAATGTCGAAATCCAAACCCTCCTGTTCCTTCAGCTGTTTGATGACGCCAAACAGGTTTTCCGCGGTGGGATTGCCTGCAGGACCAAGCATACGCATAAGACTTTTCGGGTTCTTACCCATTCTTTTGGCAAGCGTCTTGTATCCGACCGTAGCGTTTACATAGTCCCCGAGAATACTCAGACCAGTTTCGACGTCACCATCAACGAGCTTTTCGACGGCCTCGCGAATCAATGCAAGACGAAAATCTGGATCACGCTGCGCTCGCGCACGAACCGTTTCTTTGAAGCTTCTCGTCAATGCCATTATTCCTCTCCTTTCCGTCGCCGAGCCTTGCAGTCTTTCCATCGAGACTGCGCGATTTGGATATCCTTGGCCTGGCGTTTCTTGGTTCCACCACCGAGCAATATGACGATCTTGACCGAGTTTCCTTTCTTGATAGAACCAAAATAGACTCGGTAACCGGGACCAAAGTCGATTCTCCGCTCAGAGACTCCACCACCAACCGATTTCACGTCACCCAACAGTCCGCGTCCGATGCGGTCAATGGCGATAGCTACTTTGGCTGCAGCGACTGCTGGAAGATCGTCAAACCACTCGCCGAATGGCGAACGACCTATTCCGTCAAGGTATTCCTCAATTTCTGCAGTCATAGATAGTAACGTATACGTTACCGTTAGGTCAACGGCCAGGGCGACAGTTTGACTACGAAAGACTGCTCAGCTATCAGGCTGATGTCGCACACCGTTTTCAGGCATTCAGGCATTCAGGCAGGATTTGAGACAGGATCAGTGTCCTTACGTGTGGCTGAAAAAAATTAGTACGTAGGCCGAAGTGACATCAACATTCCTCATAAAATCCCCACAAATCGGCTCCACCAAATGACAGTGGCCGACTTGGGGATGCTGTAAGGAATTGGTCTGATAAGGGAAGAAATGGTCGGGGTGAGAAGATGGACTCGCGGCTGCGCCGCTCGGTCCTTCGGACCGCACTTCGTGCGTCTGTCGGCTCGCAGGCTCGCCTCGGTGCGAACTTCCGGCCCCTGCCTCCCGAAAACGGAAGTCAACTTGTAAGTATTTGATTTAATTAATAGTCTGGCGTAAGACGCCCGTTGCGAATGCAGTACCCATCACGACGGTGCATAGCCGTGTCACACGATTCTCACACAGTGCCTAGAGCGCTGGGTTTCTAGTCAAATTGACGGAAGCCGGGAAGGGGCAAGATTTACTGCAGATTGATCAACCAGTGCTCTCATGCCGCAGAGAATTCGCGTTCTTGATAACGCGATCCTGCAACTCAATTGCATCATTAATGACGCGCTTGTAAACACGCTTTTTGTCGCTCGAGCGGGCCTCTCGAATGAATACAGAAAATTCACTCGATTCCATATCGCTCTTTCTGACTTTTTTCTTGAAAAACATGGTTATTTATCCGCTTATTCAGCCGCACCTGAAATCATTTCCAATAGATCGCTTTCAGAGTATTTTTCTGGAATGTGGTTGTCTATCTTATCGACGTTTGCTTTGTATACTTTATCTGAACCGTCCAAATTCTTCAAAAGCAGGGTCACGACAATATCCTTTCCGAAGTCCTCTTTTAACTGATTTACCACTTTACGGGCGGCAAAATATTGCTCGATAAAGTGTTCTGGCAATATTCGCCGACCATCCAATTCCTCTCTGGCTTTGACAAATTCCCATGCCATACCGGGGTCCTGATATACGTACAATATTTGGACAAATCTTCCTCTTTTCAACGACCTTTCAATATTTTGCTTGGCTATATCATAGTTAGACAGGGTGCCATCGAGAAGGAAATTCTGCTCATTCTTGAGGACCCGGTCATGTATTTTGTCAACAAGGATCGATGTGGCGGGCTGGAAAAGCCAGGCATTATCTCCAGAATACTCTTCAAACCTCTCCCTCAGCTCATCTGGATCGATTCGTACAGTACTGGTTCCCTTCTTCTCAACGTTCTCGAGAAGTGCCTTGGAAGCCTCGGTCTTTCCAGCCCCAGGTGAACCCGCCATGAATACAGATACTGGATTTGGGTCTGAAGGATAGATCTCAATATCTGTCAGTTCAGTGGAAATGCTCTTGCCGTTCTTCCGAGAAAAGACCTTGGCCCGGTCTACTATCGCTGCTTCCTCGGTGCTGATCTCACATGGCATGCCACTATGATACAGGCTTATCCTTGGGGTCACGATGGCCGACATTCGCTCAAGGCACGTGGCCGGCGTCCGCTTGAACCGCTTATGGCCGCTCGGGCACGGCGGCACGCGAGACCTGATACTTCAGGCTGGAATCATCATTGTGAATACTAATTCGCCACAGACACGTCTAAAGTCGTCCACGGTGATCTGCAGCACGAGCCGGACATCGCGATCGGCGGATGTTTCCCGGGCGGAACAGGACGTCACGATCCCGAGCAGGGCGATCAGGGGTGTTTGATAGGAGAATTGCTTGCTCATTTTTCTGACTCCTCAGATTACGGGGTAAACGGACTCTTGATGACAGGCGCGATTACAATCCGGATATTCCACTCGGTGCCGAAGTTGTCAGGCTTGATGATTGAATATTGAGGCTCGAAACGCAATTTGAGTGGTGTATTGCCGACACGAATGGTTCTCGTTACTCCGAGGCCAATCGGCACAGTAAGTCTGTCGTCGGGGCCCGCGGTCCAGTCGTAGCTTATCGTAGGGCCCATGCCTAGCGACCAACCACCCGACAATGCGCGTCGAATTACATACTGAAGTTCCGTCCTGTTAGTGTGGGAGCGATCGCTTTCACCTGCGAATGACCACCAGTGTTGGAGGATCATGCCAAATACCCATGGATTGCCCATATGGAACCACATGGCCGCGGGACCGGCTTGCCATTTGCCGGCTCCCAGTTCGTCTCGAGATGCGGTGGGCAAGATGAACGTCCCGCCAACGCCGAGGATCGTGCCGTCTTCCTTTCTTGGTCCCAGCATCGCGAATACCTGCATGTCGCCGAAACCCCACTCATGTTTTTCGACGCGACCCGGCTGCAACGGATCGAATACCGGAGTCTTTACAAATGGAAATACGGGCCGCGCGATAAATATCTTGTCCTTGTTCTTTCCCACCGGAATAGGCAACGCAGGCTGAAAGATGAACGAATTCGAGTAGGTGTCCTCGATCGCATCACCACGAATCAGAGAGTAATTTTCCTGGAACGTCAGCGACCAAAGGTCCGTTAGCGGGTTATTGAGTTTGCGATCGATCTCACCCAGGTCGGCGCTCGCAAGGGAATTGTCGCCACTATTGGCATCAACCTCCTCCGGCGTTTCGTCGGCGAAAGTTGCACCACACAAGAACGTGAGCAGAAGCAACGACTTCAGTGCGCGCCACATATTGACCCCAACCGGACATTGTTGGTTCCTCGGTACGCGGTGTTGTCTATCGGCTAATTCAGCACCAAGATTCATTCCAATGGCCGGCGAAGTAGCTACCTAAAACGCAATAGTTCAGAAATTAGAATTTGCGAATCTTCAAAAAATCGAACGCCAATAGCTGTTCCCCCAACAGCGTTATATCCGATTGCCACTCCTCCGACGGCAGCGAGTAGCCCAATTGCTGCGCCTCCCAAAGAGACAATTCCTATGGCAAGACCACCGACGCTAGCCAATCCAACTGAGGCACCACCAATAGAGAAAACGCCGAAAGCAATGCCACCAAATGATATTACGCCAACCGAAATGTCACCGATCGCGATAAATCCTCTGGCCAAACCCCTGTTTTCAGTCCTTTCAGGATTAGGGCCAAAAGCGATACTGACAATTGGGAGATTAAATATCTTTCTTCTGGATTCGTATCTCATGCCTTTGCTCCACTCAACTCTTGAATCGCTTTCCACGCCGGTCAATATCGGACCGCTGGAGTTTCGACAACTTGCTTACATCGCTTACTTTAACGAAATGGTTATCGCAAATCCGACATCATCTGTATTGAACAAGGCTTTGTCATAGGACGACCCCCCTTTTTTCCACTTGCCGCTGAATCCATAGGGTTCTTTGGGAATCCCCAAAAAGTTCTTATCCAGAATTTCATTTTCGTTGATGTCCTGAATAATAGCGACGGCATACTCGCCTGAGTCAACGTCGGAAATCTCGACCGTCATCTCCTCGTCTGTTGCCGGCACCGCGACGCCAAGCAGATACTCCCCGTCGGGAAATTCGTCGCGATGCGCCTCATCGAAAACAGCTATTCTAAGATTACCCTCGCCGGCTTTCACCCCGTTGACGGTCACCAATAATGTATCGGCGTATGCAACATATGGAATGATCGCGAGGCAGGCGAACACGTAGCGCAATAATATTTTTGTCATTGATCTACTCCACCGCTCTAACGATTCGAGGCGCGAAGTATGCCAGAATCTGTCCATCAATAGGTGGGTATTAATTTAGATTTCCGCAATTGGTGAAAGCAGACGTTCAGAATTCGTCCCCCGAAAATTCGCCCCAGAATGTCCTCTATGCGCCCCCGGAAGCCGCCACTGAGCTAGAATGAGGCTCAGGGGCTGCTTATGAAGCAGACATTCGCGTAGGCTACATGTTTGCCGAAATAGCCACATTCTAAACTTGTAGTTACAATCAGCCGACTCCAGCATAAATGATCATTTTGGCAAATGATCAGAACAAACAACATAGGAGGAGCCGATATGAATATTCGCAAATTTCTATCTGTTGGATTGGTGAGCCTCATCGGAACGAACTTCGTGACCTGGGCATCTGCGGCCGATATTGTTCACGATGCCGAGTACTACATATCCGCGGCACAGAATGGCGAGAAGTGGGCTGCCGATGACAAGATCGTCGATGAAAAACTCGCGGCCTTTCGCGAACAGAATGGCGGTAAACCACCAAACATTTTCTACATTCTCATTGACGATATCGGATTCGGTGATCTTGGCAATGAAACCCTGAATTCAATACGCGGTTATAAAACGCCCTCGATTAATGAATTTGCCCGCGAAGGGATGCGAATGTCACGGATGTACACGGAGCCATCCTGCACGCCGACGCGTGTCGCATTCATGACAGGCCGTCACCCGTTTCGGAACGGCATGGGCAATACCGCAGTGGATATATCCGGGTTCGGGCTCGCTGCCAAAGAAATAACGCTGGCTGAAGTTCTTTCAGAGGCCGGTTACAACACAGTACATATCGGCAAATGGCACATGGGCGATATCCAGGAAGCCTGGCCGAACCATCAGGGTTTCGATTATGCCGCTTTCCCGATCCATCAGCAGGGCCAGCTGACGATCTACCACGATGATGCTGCTGATGAGGAAATCAGTGTTGGCATTGGCAAGAATAACTATGACGACAAATTTACGATGGATGAATGGTTTCGTACCGATGCATCTGACATGGTCGTCGGGGTGGAAGGTGTGCGTAACCAACCGGTTCGGGAAGTCGAAATGGAGGCGGGCGAGCGCTGGAATGAGGCGAAATATCATGAGATGAATGTGCGCTACCAGAACCAGGCAATGGAGCATTTGCGTGATTTAGCCGCAAAGGATGAGCCGTTTTTCCTGGAGTACTGGCCCCTGTATCCGTTGACCGGTCCGCGCACAACGACCGATCAATACACGACGCCAAATGGTGGCGTTTACGTTGAAAAAATGAAACTGGTTGACCAGTGGATCGGCGAGCTTATGGCAGAAATGGACAAGCTGGGTGTCGCGGACAATACACTTGTTGTCATCATGGGCGATAACGGTCATTTCACCAAGTATTCACCGCAGTCCGGCTATACGCCCATGATTTTTCGTGGCGGAAAAGGATCGACATTTGAAGGCGGTGTGCGTGTCGACGCGTTCGTGCGCTGGCCCGAAATGATTGAAGCCGATTCTGTTGTCGGAGACATCGTGCACGTTACCGACTTGTTTACGACAATTGCCCGATTTGCTGGTGCCACCAACGAAATCCCCACGGATCGAATTATCGACGGCATCGACCAGACAACGCTCATGCTGGAAGGAGAAACCAATGGCCGTCGCGACTACGTATTCCTGTACAACATCAATACGCTGGAAGCGGCCATAAAAGAGCAGTACAAACTCAAACTGCCAGGCTCAATTCAGAATGCGATTCTCGCTGACTTTTATGATCTGAATCGAGATACCCGTGAACAGTACCCGGTGTCCACCGAAATCGGTGCATGGGGCGGGGCGAAATTCGTCAGGATGATTCAGCGGCACATGAAGCGAAAAGCGAAGTATCCGGACGAAGGGCCGGCAACAGGTATGCCCTATGAGGGGATAGAAAATCTCCGCCCGGAATCGAAAGCTGCCGTTGAGCAATTCTTGTTTATGATGAAATCTCCGGCATTGTGAATTGCAGGAGACGCAAAAAAACCCGCTTCGGCGGGTTTTTTTCGGTGCCAATAGTCCGCTCCTGGCCGTTCTCCGTCATTCACGGCTTAGCTTTTCCAGCGTTCTGAATGACTGGTGTGAGCTGTGCCGTTCACTCTTCGATGAACAAGAAATCTTTGTTTAATGTCGGCTTTGTAGCTAGCCGTCATCATTGAGTGTGGTTTGGTACGTGTATTTGACCCGGTATCGATGCCGAATTGTCCGCAGGCGTTTGATTGCTGGTGCCGAGGTTCATCACTGTCGAACGCCGATTCACGACTTTCCAGTATGCCTAGGGTAAGTGCAATCAGAAGTCGAATAAACTCTACCTGTAGTCTAATATAATTGACATCGTATCGAGTATATCGGACATTTGGTCCGGTTTAGTTGATCTGGTAAATCTCGATGAACCTGCCTTTTCAAGAAGAGAGCATTTGGAGCGCATTGATCATCATCATTGTTACGTACAAGTATCGTTGTGCTCGACTGTTCAGCGGTCGAGTTGTGGCGGCGGTCTTCAAGTCCACCG
>Ga0255058_10001251_pt1 | contig 14422 bp, 13 predicted proteins | sample Cases_109_9_MG_FD_188637 | JGI IMG/M metagenome (GOLD analysis project Ga0255058, IMG submission 188637) | Seawater microbial communities from Amundsen Gulf, Northwest Territories, Canada - Cases_109_9 | ecosystem: Environmental > Aquatic > Marine > Gulf | place: Canada: Northwest Territories... | reverse complement strand
CTGATGACGATCCGGTGAGCCCCGGAGAGCGCTACGGGTTCGTCTACGAGATCAACATGCTGCGTTGCATCTTCTGCGGCCTGTGCGTCGAGGCGTGTCCCACCGAGGCGATCACGATGACGCATCTCTTCGAGTTGTCGGTCACCGACCGCGATGATGCGATGTTCACCAAGGCGGATTTGCTTGTCGAACGGGATGGGACACCCAACCACAACGCACCTGCCGGTCCGCTCATCGACCTCGACGAGCTGAAGCTGGCCGACGGCTGGATGCGGGCGACCTCGTCTGCGGGTCGAGCCGAGTACGAGGGAGTCGTGCAATGGAGCGAAAGCGCAGGTGGGAGTCCAGAGTCAGGAGTCCAGAGTCCAGAGGGGGACGACGACTCATGACTCTCGACTCTCGACTCTCGACTCTCGACTCATTGGCGACCGAGGGTTGTCGATGATCGAAGTCGTCGTCTTCCTCATCTTCGCCGGCGTCGCCATTGCCGGGGCGCTGGTGATGGTCATGGGGCGCAACCCGGTGCACTCGGCGGTCGGGCTCCTCACCACGATGTTCTCCATAGCGGTCTTCTACGTCCTCCAAAACGCCCATTTTGTCGCCGCGGTTCAGGTGGTCATCTATGCCGGAGCCGTGATGACGCTGTTCCTGTTCGTGATCATGATGATTGGAGTCGACAAGACGGAGGACACCACAGAGCAGATTCCGTGGCAGCGCCCGATCGCGATCGTGGTCAGCGTCGGCCTGGCTGCAGTGATCTTGATTGCGGGCAGCAGGGCCTGGATCACCGGCCGCAGCATCTTCGTCGACGGAATCAACGAGACGATCGAGGTCGTCGCCGACGCACTCTTCGGAACGTGGACGCTTGCCTTCCTCTCCACAGTGTTCTTGCTCACGATCGCCGCGGTTGGGACGATCGCGATGGCGCAGTACAGCCCGCGCCGGCCGGAGGAAGAGTCGTGATGGTCACTCCCGGCTGGTACATGGCCCTCGCCGCCGTGTTGTTCTCGATTGGTGGCGCCGGGGTCTTGGTCCGCCGAAACGCCCTTGTGATGTTCATGTCGATCGAGCTGATGCTCAACTCGGTCAACCTCACCTTCGTCGCCGCCGGAACCGGGCTCGGGCTCATCGAGGGGCAGACCGCCGCTCTGTTCGTCATCGTCGTTGCCGCGGCCGAGGTGACCATCGGGCTTGCCATCCTCGTTGCAGTATTCAGAGGCCGGGCGACGGCCAACGTCGACGAGCTGAGCAGCCTGGGGGGATGACGGGGTGATCGACTACCTCTGGGTGCTCATCGTCCTGCCGGTGCTGGGTGCCGCCACCCTCATCGTCTTCGGGAAGCGCATCGGTGAGCCGTGGTCTGGTTGGCTGGCTTCCGCCCTCGTCGGAACCGCCTTCTTGATCGCGGCAGGCCTCACCGTCCCACTCGTTACCGGCGACGGTCATCCGGAGACGGTCGAGCTGTTCTCCTGGATAGCGGTGCTCGGTCTGGACGTTTCCTTGCTGTGGGATCCGTTGGCCGCACTGATGACCCTCATCGTCACCGGTGTCGGGTTCCTCATCCACGTCTACGCCGTCGGCTATATGCACGGCGACGAGCGGTTCGGTCGGTTCTTCGGCTACATGAACCTGTTCATCGCTTCGATGCTGACCCTCGTCCTCGCCTCCAACTTCGTCGTGATGTTCGTCGGGTGGGAGCTGGTCGGGTTGTCCTCATACTTGCTGATCAGCTTCTGGTTCGTCAGGCCGGCGGCGGCGGCGGCGGGGAAGAAGGCCTTCATTGTCAATCGCATCGGCGACTGGGGGTTCCTGGTTGCCCTGTTGCTCATCTTTGCTGCCTTCGGGACCTTCGAGTTCGCCGCCGTCTTCGCGGAAGCGCCAACGGGGCTGACCACCGGGATGGCAACGGCGATCACATTGCTGCTCTTCCTCGGTGCCGTCGGCAAGTCGGCACAGATCCCGCTGTACGTGTGGCTCCCAGACGCCATGGAGGGCCCGACTCCGGTGTCGGCGCTCATCCACGCGGCGACGATGGTCACCGCCGGCATCTACATGATCGCCAGAACGGCGGTGCTGTTCGAGCTGGCGCCCGCCACCCTCACCGTCGTGGCGACCGTTGGTGCTGCTACTGCCCTCTTCGCCGCCACCCTGGCCATGGGCCAGCGTGACATCAAGCGGGTGCTGGCGTATTCGACGATCAGCCAGCTCGGGTACATGGTCATGGCGGCGGGGGTCACCGCGTTCACCGCCGGCATGTTCCACCTCATGACCCACGCCTTCTTCAAGGCGCTCCTTTTCCTCGGAGCCGGTGCCGTGATCCACGCCGTAGCAGGAGAACAGGACATGTGGAGAATGGGCGGTCTCCGCAAGGTCATGCCGATCACGTTCTGGACGATGGTTGTGGCCTGGCTCGCCATCGCCGGGGTCGTGCCCCTCTCCGGGTTCTGGTCGAAGGATGAGATCCTCGCGGCCGCCTTTGCCCACGGAACCTACTTCGTCTTTCTCTGGGCGATCGGTGTGGTGGCCGCGCTGCTGACGGCGTTCTACATGACGCGGCTGATGATCCTCACCTTCGGGGGCGAAGAGCGGTGGCCGGACGGAGTCGAGGCGAGCGGGGCGCCGCCGATTCTGACGGTACCCCTGGTGATCCTCGCCGTGCTCTCAGCGACCGCCGGCATCTTCAACACTCCGTTCCGGCTTAGCCTCGAGCACTTCCTCGAACCGAGCTTCGAGGGCGTGACCCAACAGCAACCGCCCGAAGGGGCGATCGTGGTGGCTCTGGCGGCCGTCGCCCTGGTCGTCGCCCTGATCGGGATCTTCTGGGGGTGGGCGCGGTATGCCAGGAAGCTGCCGGTCGAGGAAGGCGGTTTCTGGGAGGCGGCGGTCGACGGCTATCGGATCGACGACCGGTACGGAAGGCTTGTTGTCGCGCCGGGCAGGGCGATGGCGACGTGGGCGGCCGAAATTCTGGACGGACGAATCATCGACGGTTTCGTCAACGGGGTCGGAGCGGGCGTCAAGTCCTTCGGCGATTCGTTGAGCGGGACCCAATCCGGTTGGGTCCGCTGGTACGGGGCGGTGATGGCCGCAGGGGCGCTCGGGCTCCTCCTGTGGCTGCTCCTCAGCGGAGGGCTCTTCTGATTGTGCTACCCACCCTCATCCTCCTGCCGCTAATCGGCGCCGTCGCGGTTGCCCTGGTCCCCAGGCACCGATCCGAGCTTCTGTTCCCGCTCGGATTGGCGGTTAGCATCCCGCCGCTGGTCGCCGCGCTGTGGGTCGCGGCGAATTTCACGGTCGGCGATCCGTCCTTCCAGTTCGTCACCGATCACACCTTCTCTGAATCGCTTGGCGTCGGGTGGCGTCTCGGTATAGACGGCATTTCGCTGTGGCTTGTGGTGCTCACCGCCCTGCTGTTTCCGCTGGCACTGGCCGCATCCACCGCGATCACCGATCGCACCAAGTCGTACCTGGTGGCGATGCTGATCCTGGAGACCGGCCTTCTCGGCGTGTTCCTAGCGCTCGATCTGCTCCTCTTCTTTGCCTTTTTCGAGATCGTGCTGGTTCCGATGTACCTGCTGATCGGGATCTGGGGATCGGAGAACCGCCGCTACGCCTCGCTCAAGTTTGTCCTGTTCACCGGCGCCGGGTCGGTCTTCCTGCTCGGCGGCATCATCGTGCTTGCCCTGTTCACCGGCGACCTCGTCGACCAACTGAGCAGCTTCGACATCCGGATGATGCTCGACGTCGAACTGTCGTCGACGGCCCAGTTGTGGCTGTTTCTGGCGTTTGGCATCGCCTTTGCCATAAAGGTCCCGATCGTGCCGTTTCACACCTGGCTGCCGGACGCCCATACCGAAGCACCGACCGCAGCATCGGTCATCCTGGCCGGGGTCCTGCTCAAGATGGGTGGCTACGGCTTCCTCCGGTTCAACATGACTCTGTTTCCAGAGGCCACCGTCGATCTCGCTCGGGTGCTCGCTGTGCTCGGGGTGATCGCCATCGTCTACGGCGCCGTGGTCGCCATCGTCCAGCCCGACATCAAACGCCTCGTCGCCTATTCCTCGGTGAGCCATATGGGCTTCGTCATCCTTGGCCTGTTCGCCCTCACCAGCCAGGGCCTCACCGGTGGGGTGTTCGTGATGATCAGCCACGGGCTGGTGACCGGGGCCCTGTTCCTGCTCGTCGGGATGCTGTACGACCGGCGCCACACACGACTGATCGACGATTACGGCGGGATCGCCACCGTCATGCCCATCTACGCCGGGTTTTTCCTGTACATGGCCTTCGCCTCGATCGGCCTTCCCGGGTTGTCCGGCTTCGTTGGAGAGCTCGCCGTGCTCGTCGGCAGCTACCTCACCCTTCCTGTGCTGGCGATCATCGCTGCCAGCGGCGTGATCCTCGCCGCCGTGTACATGTTGTGGGGCTACGAGCGGGTGTTCACAGGACCGATCACCAACTCCGCAAACGAGAGCTTGCACGATCTCGGCCTGCGCGAGATCGCCATCATCGTTCCCCTGATCTTGATCGTGCTCGCTATTGGCATCTATCCCAGGCCGATCCTCGACCGAATCCAGCCCTCGGTCGATCTGATCCTGGAACGCATCGAAGCCACCACAAGCTACGAGGTCCCCGAGTACGGCAGCACCATCGACGAGGGAGCAGGATGAACAACGCTGCCCTGCTGCCCATCGCTCCTGAGGTCATCCTGCTCGCAGGAGCACTCATCGTGATCCTGCTCCTCGTCCTCCTGGAACGGCCGTATCGCGAGGGGGGAATCGTTGCTCTGGCTGCGCTGGCCGCAGCCGCGATCGCCTCAGTACTGCAATGGCAGGCGCTGGAAGACGGAGCAGACAACCTGTACTTCTCGGCGCAAGGTGTGCCGGTCCCACGCCTGCCCATGGTCGTGATGGATCACTACTCGGCGTTTGCCGGCGTGGTGATCTTCATCGTCGCCATGCTCGGCCTTGCCGTCGCCTGGCGCCTCGTGCTGACCCTGGGGGCGCGCGGGGCGGAGTTCCTGACGCTGGTCCTGCTCGCCGTGGCCGGTCTGCACATGATGACTGCGTCCGCCAACATGATCATGCTGTTCATCGGTCTGGAGACCGCTTCTATCGCGCTCTACGTTCTGGCCGGATTCACCAGGGAGCGCGCCAACGCCGACGAGGCAGCAGTCAAATATTTTCTGCTCGGATCGCTGGCATCGGTGATCTTCGTCTACGGGGCTGCGCTTCTGTTCGCCGCCACCGGTTCGACCGCGTTCTACGGGGCGGGGAGCATGCGCCAGTTCCTGGCGGAGAACATCGTCGCCGAGCCAGCGATTCTCCTGCTGGCGATGGGGCTCGTCATCGTCGGGATGTCGTTCAAGGTTACGGCGGCGCCGTTCCACCAGTGGGCCCCAGACGTCTACCAGGGGGCCCCGAGCGGCATCGTCGGGCTAATGGCCGCCGGGGTCAAAATCGCCGGGTTCGCCGCCCTCGGTCGAATCCTGTTCTCCGCACTTCCCAGCCAGATCGACGACTGGGCGCCAGCGCTGGCCATCATCGCCGGGGTGTCGATGATTATCGGGACCGTGCTCGCCGCGGTGCAAGACGATGTAAAGCGCATCCTCGCCTACTCGGGCGTCGCCCACGCCGGGTACATTCTCATGGCCTTCCTTGCCGGGAGCGACGGGATCGGCTCGATGTGGTTCTACGTAACGACGTATGCCCTCACCGTCATCGCGGTGTTTGCCGTGGTCGCAGTCGTTTCCGGGTCGCGGAGCGGGAGCAGCCCGCTTGCCGATTGGTCCGGTCTGTCCTCACGGGCGCCGGTGTTGGCCTGGGCGATGCTGATCATGCTGCTGGCCCTGGCAGGCATCCCGTTCACCACCGGTTTTGTGGCCAAAATCGGGGTGTTCACCGCCGCCACAGATGCCGGGTATCTGTGGTTGATGATCCTGGCCTTGATGACGACCATTGTCGGTCTCTACGTCTATTTCCGGTTGGCTGCGGTGATGTTCTTAGAGGATCCTGCCGGGGTGGAGGACGTGGTCGTTCCGCCGACGACGGCGTTGGTGCTGACTGTGGCGGCCGTGACCACGGTTCTGCTTGGATTGTTGCCGTGGCCACTCCTGGACCTAGCCCGTGAAGCCCTTCCGCTCTAAGAGGCTCCGTCTTCGCGGAGCTATGGCCCGAGCGGGCCGTAGCCGAGAGCGGGGAAAATGGCTCCACTTCCGTCGAGGCGACCGGTCACCTATCGGTGCGCGCTCCAACGCCTCGCACCGGTACTTTGCGGTGTCTTTTATTGCGGTGGCGCTGACTATTCCTGCGCTGACCGCAACGATATCGCCTTCGGTGATCACGGCCGAGATCTTCATTGTCGAGGAAGGCAATCCGATCGAAGAAGACGTCTATGTGGCCTCTACATCCGGGCGGGTGGAGGGACTCATCGACGGGGATCTGACCATTATCACCGGTGACCTGACCATCTCCGGCACCATCACCGGCAGCGTCATCGCCATGACCTCAGGCACGGTCCGGGTCGAAGCGGGCGGAGTCATCGGAGGATCGCTGCGGAGCGCATCACCTTCTGTCGTGATCGACGGCACCGTCGATGGAGACACGCTGGTCACCGGGGCCCGGCTCAGCATCGGAGATAGCGGAAGCGTTGGGTCGGACGTGATCTACTTCGGCGGGGTGTTCGCAGCGGACGGGTCGGTGGGACGAGACGTGCGGGGTCGCATGATCACCGCCGGTATCGACGGCAGCATCGGGCGCGACGTCGATATTGCCGTCGAGTTCCTGACCATCGGAGCATCGGCGGAGGTGGGCGGAGACCTGCTGTACCGATCGGCCAACGATGCCTCGATCTCTTCCGATGCCGAGATCGCCGGTGGGGTATTCGTCCTCCCCGCCCAGTCCAACTTCTTCTACGGCTTGCTGTTGACGCTGGCCAACATCATCGGGTTCCTCGGCTTCATCGTTGCCGGTTTCCTGGCGTTCTGGCTGTTCCGCTCCACCGGCGAGGCGGCGGTGGCTGCCATCTCGTCCAACCCGATCAAGAGTCTGCTGATCGGCATGGGTGTTGTGCTCGCCGGCCCGATCGTGGTCATCCTGCTGGCAGCCACGCTGGTCGGCCTTCCGCTCGCCGCCCTGGTTCTGTTCGCCATGTTGCTCGGCCTCATTTTTGGTCCGATCCCATGGGTGACGGCTGGCGCAGACCTGCTGTTCCGTCGGCTCAAACGGAAGCCGGGGCTGTTCGGTGCATTCGCGATCGGAGCGGTGCTGTGGCGGTTCGGGATCTGGATCATCCCCGTGGTCGGCGCCCTGCTCTACCTGATCGCTCTGATTTGGGGTATCGGCGGATGGGTACTCGGTGGCTGGCGGATCAGAGAGGCGCGTGAGCGCGAGCGGGAGGTGTTGCCCGAAGCCATGATCGTCGAGGAAGACGAGATCCCCGAGGGGTGGGAGTACCCGCTGGCACCAGAGGGTTCGGCCGCCGTGGCTGCCCAGGCATCGTTGACCGATCGCGTAACCGGGGTGATGACCGACCCCGATTCGGACGACGACGATCCCCCACAAACCGACGCATGATCCGTCGTACGTGTCTGGAGTTTCACTCAGTGAGTACCTAGACACGAGCGACGGGTTGGACCGGTCGTCTCCCGAGAAGTTGAGCCATTTTGACACGAGCGACGGGTTGGACCGGACTAGTCCGTAGGAAACACCACAGCCTCTTGGAATTCCAGATCCACGCGATCCCCACGTTCGAGCACGGGTCGTCGCCCCACCCGCGCCTGCACCCGTCTCCCCTCGGCAAGCTCCAGCACCAGCATCTGGTCGTGGCCGTAGTACTCGAGGTCGATGACCGTTGCCTCGCCGTTGGCAGCAGGTGTAGCGACGATCCACTCGGGGCGGATGATCACCCGCACGGGTCCCTCGACGGATCCGTCGACCGGAAAGCTTCCAAGGTCGGTCTTGACCACACCGTTTTCGGCTATTCCTTCGACCGCCAGACTCTCCCCGAGGAAAGACGCCACCCACGGGTCAGCGGGTCGCTGGTAGACGTCGAGCGGGCTGCCCACCTGGACGACGTGACCGTCACGCATCACCGCAACGGTGTCGGCAATGGCGAGCGCCTCGGACTGATCGTGGGTGACGAACACGGCAGTGGCACCGGCGTCGCGCAGGATCCGGCGTACGTCTCTGCGCATCCGATCACGATGAGGTGCGTCGAGGTTTGAGAACGGTTCGTCGAGCAATACCACCTCCGGCCGCGGCGCCAGGGCGCGGGCCAGGGCCACCCGCTGCTGCTCTCCTCCGGAGAGCTCGCTGGGGAGGCGGTGGTCCATCCCGGTCAATCCGACAAGGTCGAGGACTTCGCCAACGCGTTCGACGCGGTCCTCCTCGGTGACCCCGTACCCGACGTTGTCGGCGACGGTCATATGGGGGAACAGCGCGTACTCCTGGAACACCATCCCAACCCTGCGCTTTTCGGGCGCCACGTCGACACCCTCGCTAAAGACGGTCCGACCTCCGATCGACACCGAGCCCGCATCGGGCGGCTCGAACCCTGCGATGGCACGCAACGCCGTGGTCTTCCCGCACCCGGAAGGGCCGACCAGGCTGACCACCTCTCCCTTGCCGACCACGAGACTGAAGTCGTCGAGCGCCACCGTGTCTCCGTATGTCTCGAACAGCCCGCGGCATTCGATCGCTGGGAGGGCTTCGGTCATTCGGAGGATTCCTTGGTGCTCAGCACGAGGAAGTAAAGAGGGATCGCCGAAAGCCCCAACAGCACGAGCGCCGACGCGGCGGCTCGTGCATAGAACAGCTCGTTGGCTGCCGACCAGATCCTGACCGCGAGCGTATCGAATCCGGTCGGCCTAAGCAGCAGCGTCGCCGGTAGCTCCTTCATTGTGGTGAGAAACACTAGGGCACCGCCCGCGAGGAGCCCGGGCCGGATGAGCGGGACAGTTACCGAGCGAAGCGTCTGCAGAGGCCCCCTTCCCAGGCTGCGCGACGCCTCCTCGACGCTCGGGTTGACCTGCAGCATCGACGCTCTCGTTGCTCCCGTCGCCTGGGCAAGGAAAATCGATGCATACACGACGACGAGCAGCGTCAGGCTCTGATACAGCGGCCCCAGATAGCGGACGGCGAAGAACACGACGGCGAGCGCCACGGTGATGTGCGGCAGCGAGAAGGTGACGAACACGGTCCGCTCCAGCCAGCCAGAGGCGCGGCCCCGGTAGCGGACGGTGAGCACCACAATCGGTATGGCGGCGGCCATTGCAAGGATTGCAGCCAGCGACGACCCCACAAGCGAGCCACCCACGGCGCCCCAGTCGATCGTGACTGTTTCCCCGACCCTCGCTCCCCGCCAGGCCCATGTGGTCAGCACCACAACTGGGATGACAACGCCGAGCGTCACCACCGATACGAGGAACCCAAGAGCGGCAATCCGCTCTCCGGTCGAAAGTCGCTGCCGGCTGCGACGCCTGGCGGGCCGGCTGGTGTGATACGCCGCATTGCCTCTGGTGCGCTGCTCTGCCCAGATGATGACAAGCGCGATCAGAATCAGCAGAACCGAGAGCACGGCTGCGGGGGTGCGATCGATCCTGCCCGCGTATTGGGCGTAGATGGCGGTGGTGAACGCGGCGTATCGCATCAGCGACACCGCGCCGAAGTCGGAGAGGGTGTAGAGGGCGGCGAGCAGCGCTCCGGCACCGATCGCCGGCCGGAGTTGGGGGAGAGTGACGGTCCAGAAGCTGCGCCACCGCGATGCTCCAAGCCCGCGAGCTGCATCTTCGAGGGCAGGGTCGAGCCGGCGGAGCGCGGCAAGCACCATCAGATACACAAAGGGAAAGGTGGAGAGCGTCAGGGCCAGCCAAGCGCCTGGCAGCCCATCGAGGACCGGGACATCCCAGCCGGTCACGGTGGCCAGTGTTCCGCGCGGCCCGGAAGCGGCCAGAAACGACAGGGCCAATACATAGGACGGGATGACAAGCGGGAGTGGGACCAGCACCCCCCAGGCTTTTCTTCCCGGCACTTCGGTGCTGCTGATCACCCAGGCGGCGGCGACTCCAACGGCCACGGCCGTAGCGGTGACCAACACGGTGAGCACCGTGGATCGGAGCGCCAGCTCGGCGGTGCGGAGGTCGAAGAGAATGTCCAGGGCGGCGTCCGAGGCGCCCAGGACCCGGAAGAAGAGAAACACTAACGGTAAGACCAGTGGGAGCACGATGAGCACTCCCGCCACCCACATCCACCACGGTGCCTTCCGGCCCGTCCTGGATTGGGGGGGTGCTGCCTCGGTTGCGCCGACGACTTTGACCGCGGGCTCGGGTCCCCAGGGTGCCTGTACGGTCACAGCAGCCCGGCCTGTGTAACGAGGTCGGTGGCGCGATCAAGCACGGTCGCCAACTCGGATAGGTCGATCTCGGGCGTCGGTACGTCCCCGATCGGCGGTAGCGCATTGTTTGCCGGGACGCCTGGAATCAGAGGGTATTCGAAGGTCTCGGAAGCGAAGTATCGCTGAGAGCGCTCGGAAAGTAAGAAGGCGACGAACGCCTCTGCAGCTTCGCGGTTGTTGGTCGCGCTCAAGATGCCGACGCCGGCCGGCATCACCAGCGACCCTGCGGTGGGCTCCGGGAAAAAGTAGTTGGCGGCCGAGGTCTCCGGCTGCTCCTTCAACCTACGCAACAGGTAGTAGTGGTTTACCAGCCCGCTGTCGAGCTGCCCGTCTGCGACTGCGGATACGATCGACGAGTTATTCGAATAGGCAGGCGAGCCGTTGGCCGCCATGCCTTCGAGCCAGGCCAGAGTGGCCGCCTCTCCGTCGAGGAGGATCTTGGCGGCGACGAAGGCGAGGAAAGAGCCGTTTGCGGGGGCGATGCCTACCAGTCCTTGCCACTCGGAGCCGATGAGACCGTCTTCGGTGGCCGGGAGGTCGGCCGGTGTCAGCAGGGTGGTGTCGTATACGATCGTGCGTGCTCGCCCGGACACTCCTACCCAGCGGCCGTCTGTATCGGAGAACCGTTCGGGCACCCTGCTCAACAGAGCGATGGGGAGAGGGTCCAGCATGCCCTCGAGGGCGACGGCCCCGATCGACGCTGGATCCTGGGTGAAGACAACGTCTGCCGGGCTGCGGTCACCCTCTTCGAGCAGGGTGGCGGCGATCTCGGTGCTGCCGCCGTAACGGACGGCTACATCGATCCCGGACTCCTCCTCGAACTGCTGGATCAGCGGACCGATGAGATCCTCGGAACGACCCGAATACACGGTGAGGGTGTCGGTATCGGTGGAACAGGCAGAAACGACGAGCGCAACGACGAGAGCAATCAGACCAAATCGACGCATCGGCGGATCCTACGAGCTAGTCAGGCCCTTGCGATCGAACCCTATTAGCACTACGTCGATAGTGCAAAAGGATCGATCGCGGCCTTACCAGCCCCGCCGTGCCACCAACCGTTCCGCGTGGTGCTCTCGTCGCCAGAACGGGTGGATAAACCGCGGTAACCGGTTCGTCTACGAAAGGTAACTAGTCACGTACCAGCAGCGGTACCAAACGTTCGGCGTCGGTCAATGCTCCGTGGTTGCCGATCATGCGATCGTCGGAGTGGCGGTGCAACAACAAGGTGTCGTCGTCGGCGATCAGCACCCCGTCGGGGGCGCGGGCGTCGAACGAAGCGTGGCGCGGTTCTGGTCCCCACCACGCTTCCATCTGGTGCCGCGGGATCCAGGTCGCCGGCAACGACTCGGCGAGTGTGGCTCCGTCACCCTTGACGAACATCGCCCTGCCGTCGCCGTAGAAGACCCGATCGGCGTGGTCGGCTTTCGGGATCCTCACCTGGCGTTTGAAGTCGACGTGGCCGTGGTCTCCGGTGCCTAATACCACGACGCCTTTGGGAATCTGGTGCATGGCTTGGTGCCAAGCTTCGGCCACCGTTTCTAGCGCCCGTTGATACTCGGTGGAGTCCTGCCCGTGGACGTGGGCTGCGAAATCGACGTGCGGGAGGTAGGAGAAGATCAGCCGTCCCGGCTCTGCGGCGACCTGGGCAGTGGCTTCGACGACTTCCTCCGCGGTGTACGCCGGCTCGAACCGGCATCCCCGATACAGCGCCGTCGATAGCCGGGTGTCGGAGAAATTGCTCGGTTGGACGGTGATCGGCTCCCGTCCTGCGGCAGCCAGGCGCTCCCACAGATTCGGGGCGGGGAGAAGGGTCTCAGTCTCGTAGTCGATGGGATCTCCCCACAGCGTGGTCCATTTGATCGTGTTCACCACCGCTTCCACCTCCGGAAGCCAGAGCTGGTAGCCGAGCAGACCGTGCTGGGCCGGGGGGAGACCGGTGGCGACCGTTGCCAGACTCGTTGTGGTCGTCGCCGGAAAAATGGCATCGATGGCTGCCCGTTGCGACGTGGCGACGGCGGCCGCAGCAGGGTGGTTGAGTTGCATCGATCCGAGACCATCGAAGAGGAACAGGACGTAGCTGTCACCGATGGGGATCAGATCGCCCAGGTGGGGGTGGAGCCGCGGGCTCGGGCTCGACCCGATGAGGCGATGTTCGAGCTCGGCGATGAGGTTCACCAGCGACCCACCGGAGTAGTCGGGAACGGTGATGGAAGGCATTGGAAAGAAGGTACCCGCTCGCCGCCGGCGAGCGGGTACCAGTCTATGAATTGGGACCGCGTGCGGGTGCGGTAGAATCGACGTTGGCGAGGGCCTACGGGCCGACCGAACTCTGAGAGGGCATCTGCGCGTGCGGAATGAGTATTTCGGCGACTACATAACGGTTGCCATCTTCCTGCTTGCCGGTGCCCTCATCGTCGGCGGCGGCATCATCACCGCCCGACTCGTCGCCCCGTCTCGCCCAAGTGTGCTCAAGTCGACCGCCTATGAATCAGGCATCGAGCCGATCGGCGGAGGGTGGAACCAGAGCCACATCCGCTACTACATCTTTGCTCTGCTGTTTCTGATCTTCGACGTTGAGGCGGTGTTCGTCTTCCCATGGGCGGTCAACCTGGACGCCTTCGCCGAAGCCGGGCAGGGGGTGCAGATCTACTTCGAGATGGTCGCCTTCGTGCTGATCCTGCTGCTTGGCCTCATTTATGCGATCAGGAAAGGAGTACTTCGTTGGGAGTAATCGAGCGCTTTGGTGCACCAAAACCGGTGTCGTGGCTCCTCAATTGGTCTCGTAAGTACTCGTTGTGGTATTTCCAGTTCGGGCTGGCGTGTTGCGCTATCGAGGTGATGGCCGTTTCCAGCCCTCGCTACGACTTCATGCGGTTCGGCATCGTGCCGCTCCCCGCCTCACCGCGCCAGTCCGACCTGATGGTCGTCGCCGGGACCGTCACCGACAAGATGGCACCGGCGATCAAGCGCCTCTACGAGCAGATGCCGGATCCCAAGTACGTCATCTCCATGGGCTCGTGCTCCAACACCGGCGGACCGTATTGGGATTCGTATTCGGTCACCAAGGGTGTCGATCAGATCATTCCGGTCGACGTCTACGTCCCGGGATGCCCGCCGCGTCCCGAGGCGCTGCTCGAGGGCATCATCCTGCTTCAACAGCAGATCGCGAACGAAGATGTCCAAGAGAAATGGAGCCGGGTTGACCCCCAACCAGCCTGAACCCACGATGACACGGGAAGATTGGGCCGAAGGCGTCGCCGATCGCCTCGGCGGCGAAGCCGTCTTCGAATTCGACACAGCGCGGATCTATGTCGATCGAGAGAAATGGCTGTCCACCATCCGACGCGCCAGAGATGAGGAGGGCCTCAATTTCTTTTCCTGGCTCACCGGCATCGACTGGTCCAAGGAAGTCGAAGTCGGCGAGGGTGTCGAGGACGCTGATGCACTCGACGAGCGGTTCGAGGTGATGTGCCGTCTGTCCTCAGTGGAGGATTCCAAAGCCGCCCACTTCGTGGCGCGGCTGCCCAAGGAGGACGCCGTCATCGACTCTCTCGTGCCGTTGTTTGCCGGCGCCGAATGGCACGAACGCGAAGCCTATGACATGTTCGGCATCGATTTTCGGGGCAACCCGAACCTGGTGAACATCTACCTACCCGACCAATTCGTCGGTCATCCGCTGCTCAAGTCCTTCCCTCTCCTGACCCGAGAGGTGAAGCCATGGCCCGGCAAGGTCGACGTCGAAGGCATGCCGGGAGCCGATGAGGAGGAGGGGAACGGCGCATGATATCTCTCTGGCTAGTCGACAGTCGCGAGTCGCGACTCGCGAGTGAAGAAAGCCCCCTCCGTCGGCGGCTTCGCCGCCGCCACCTCCCCCTAGGGGGGAGGAAACGCGCATCGACAGGCGACCCGCAACCTCAGCCTGCCGACTCTCCTGCTCGCGACTCGCGACTCACGACTCGCGACTCTTCGCTCCCAGAGGGAGCGAAGACATGACCGACATTGCCATGATGCACCGGTCCGAGGTGGCGGTCTC
>Ga0255058_10001250_pt1 | contig 14429 bp, 18 predicted proteins | sample Cases_109_9_MG_FD_188637 | JGI IMG/M metagenome (GOLD analysis project Ga0255058, IMG submission 188637) | Seawater microbial communities from Amundsen Gulf, Northwest Territories, Canada - Cases_109_9 | ecosystem: Environmental > Aquatic > Marine > Gulf | place: Canada: Northwest Territories... | reverse complement strand
AGGAGGAAGCCATGACCATGGTCGTGCGCGGCTTCATCGAGCCGATCGCGAAAGAGCTTCCGCTCGAGTACGCGATCGAGCTGAACCGACTCATCGAGCTCGAAATGGAGGGAAGCGTCGGCTGAGCCGTCGCTGTCGATCCGAATAGAATCCGTAGATCCCGGAAGTCGGGCGCGTGGCGCAGCGGCTTCCGTAGCAAGGAGATTCACGTTGGCCGAAGGAACGATGACCAGCGATACGAGGACGGACACGGACAGGCCGGTGGTAACGGAATCGATCGCCCGCGGGCTCGCCACATACGTCCGGGGGGTTCACGAGCCTTCCATGCTCACCCGGCTGCGCGGTGACGGGTGGAAGACATATGTCGAGACCCCGATGCCTACTCGGAAGAGCGAGGAGTGGAGGTACACGGACCTCTCGAGCCTCGATCCGGAAGCATACACCCCCGTGACGTGCGAGGGTGAACGCGTGACGGTCGAGAAACTGCCGGCTCCTGTGCGCGAGGCGATGGAGATCGATCGCGATCGCGCCGGCGTGATGGTTCGCCACAACGGCTGCCTGGAGCACCTGCGACTCGACCCGGCCCTGGAGGATCGGGGAGTGATCTACGCGCCCCTCGTGGAAGTTGCCGACGAGCGGCCGGAGCTCCTGGAGCGTTTTCTCTTCATGAGCGATGTGGCACCGATGGAGCGCAAGCTGTGGGGTCTCCACGCGGCGCTGCTGTCCGGCGGGTACTTCCTGTACGTCCCCGAGGGCGTGGACGTCGAGCACCCCTTGCACGCCTTTCGCTACCTGGACGAGGAGGGCAGCGTCGTCTCGACGCACTCGCTCATCGTCGCCGAGGCCGGCGCCCGTGTCACCTGCATCGACGAGTACGTGTCACCGGACCTGGAGAAGGAATCGCTCAGCCTCAACGGCGTCGAAATCTTCGGGGCGGACGGCGCGTCGGTCAGCTACCTGGCGGTACAGCATTACGGCCGTGGCGTGATGCACTTCAGCATGCAGCACTCGAACACGGGCAAGGACTCCACTCTGAACAGCTTCAACGTCACGCTTGGCGCCGACCTTTCTCGGGCCGACGTCACCAGCCACCTCGAGGGCCAGGGAGCCCGCAGCGAGATGCTCGCCCTGTGGTTCGGAGACCGGGACCAGCACTTCGACCACCACACGCTGCAACATCACGAGGCTCCGAGCGCGTACAGCGACCTCCTGTACAAGGGAGCCCTGACCGCGAAATCGAAGAGCGTGTTCCGTGGCCTGATCAAGGTCGCCGAGGGTGCGCAGCTGACGGACGCATACCAGACCAACCGCAACCTGCTCCTCAGCCCCGATGCGAGCGCGGTCACGCTTCCGAGCCTCGAGATTCGTGCTGACGACGTGCGTTGCTCTCACGGCGCGACGGTCGGCCAGGTGGACGACACGATGCTGTTCTACCTGATGAGCCGAGGGCTGGACAGGGAGCAGGCCGAGCACCTCCTGGTGTTCGGCTTCTTTGATGAAGTCCTCGCTCGCGTTCCCGGCGAGGGTGTGCGGTCCCGCATTCGTGAGTCCATCGAAGCGAAGATCCAGGCCTGATGAGCTGTTTTCGCACGGTCGCCAGGCTGGATGACGTGCCCAGTGGCACCATGCTGCAGGTAGAGCTGGACGGCGAGAAGATCGTCCTGGCTCACGTCGGCGACCGGGTGTTCGCCTTGCACGACGAGTGCACGCATGAAGAGTTTCCCCTCTCGTCTGGCGAGCTCGTGGGAGGGCAGGTCGTCTGCAACCTCCACGGCGCTCGCTTCGACCTGGAGACCGGAGCGCCGCGGGCCCTTCCCGCGGTCAAGCCGGTGCGAACTTACGAGGCCAGGGTGGAGGGCGAGGAGATCCAGATCCGGGTTGGTTGACGACCCGGCTGGCGCGCCCGACGTACCCGACCGAAACCGCGCCAGGGACGCACCCATGGAAACGCCTGATTCCACCTCGGTCGCAGCATCGCACTCTGCCTACGACATCGAGCGGATCCGGGCCGACTTCCCGATTCTCGCGCGCCTCGTGCACGGCGTCCCGCTCGTTTACCTAGACAACGCGGCCAGTTCCCAGAAGCCGTACTCGGTCATACAGGCCGTGGATGCCTATTACAGGGAGATCCACGCCAACGTGCACCGCGGAGCGCACGAGCTGAGCATCCGGGCCACCGAGGCGTACGAAGGTGCGCGCGAAGTCGTGGCTGATCATATGGGGGCAGCTTCGTCATCCGAAATCATTTTCGTGCGGGGCACGACGGAGGCCATCAACCTCGTGGCCTCGACCTGGGGCGCCGTGCACGTCGGCTCTGGCGACGAGATTCTCCTCACGAAGATGGAGCACCACTCGAACCTCGTCCCGTGGCAGATCCTGGCGGAGCGGGTCGGTGCGATGGTGAGGTACGTGGACGTCGCGACGGATGGATCGCTGGTCATGGAGGACTATGATCGCCTGCTCACGGATCGCACCCGCCTCGTGGGCGTGACCCACGTCTCCAACACGTTGGGTGTCGTGAACCCGGTGGCGGAGATCGCGACGAAAGCGCACGACGCGGGCGCGGTGTGCCTGGTCGATGGTGCACAGGCGGCCCCCCATATGCAGATCGACGTCGGGACGCTCGGATGCGATTTCTACGCCTTCAGCGGTCACAAGATGCTCGCGCCCACCGGAATCGGAGCGTTGTGGGGACGCCGCGAGCTCCTCGATTCGATGCCGCCCTGGCAGGGCGGCGGGGAGATGATCTCGGAAGTCAGGCTCGACGGTTTCACCCCAGCGCCGGTGCCACACAAGTTCGAAGCCGGCACGCCGCATGTGGCGGGAGCCATCGGCCTAGCAGAGGCCATCCGGTATCTTCGTCGCATCGGCCTCGACGCGATCCACGCCTGGGAGTCGGAACTCACGACCTACGCGATGGAGCGGCTCGGAGAGATCGACAGACTGGAGATCTACGGGCCGAAGCAGAACCGCGTGGGTGTGATCTCGTTCTGTTACGCCGACATCCACGCGCACGACCTGGCGACGATCCTCGACCAGAAGGGCGTGGCAATCCGGGCGGGCCATCACTGCAATCAGCCCCTGATGGAACACCTGGGTGTGGATGCGACGGCCCGCGCCAGCATCTACCTTTACAACACGCATTCGGAGATCGACGTTCTGGTCCAGGCGCTGGGCCTCGCGGCACACCTGTTCGGAGTGACTTGAACGGATGGCTATGAGCGACTACGGAGGGGAAGGCCTCGAGCTGAGCTCTCTCCAGGATCTCTACCAGCAGGTCATTCTCGATCATTACCGGCGTCCCCGGAACAAGGGACCGCTCGAAGACGCCACACACACGCTCACCCTGAACAATCCGTTGTGCGGCGACGTGATCGACCTGATGCTCAAGCTCGAGGGGGATCGGATCACCGAGGTTCATTTCGAGGGGAAGGGATGCTCGATCAGCCAGGCCTCCGCGTCCATGATGAGCGGATTGCTGAAGGGCCGAACGGTGCGGGATGCCCTCGACTTCATGGACACGTTCACCCGAATGCTGCACGGGGACACCGACGCCGCCGCCGATACCGGACTCGGCGACCTTCGGGCCCTGGCCGGCGTATCGAAGTTCCCCGTGCGAGTGAAGTGCGCGTTGCTGGCATGGGACTGCCTCCAGGAGCTGGTACGACCGGAGACCTCCGACTCGTGACGTTCCCCTGTGCCTGATCAGCTCACCGGCCGCGTTTTACGGTTCACGGCGGGAGTTTATCGAATACACACGTCAGAAGGGACTTTCGACTGCTCGCTCCGTGGGAAGGCGAAGCGGGACGCGGGTGAGCGAGTGGCCATCGGCGACCTCGTCACACTCGAGCGGCTCGAGGACGAGAGTTGCCGCATCACGGAAGTCCTGCCACGCGAGAGCCGGCTCTCGCGTCACTCGCTGGCCAAGCGACGTGAGCAGGTGCTGGCCGCGAACGTCGACCAGATAGCGGCGGTTTTCTCCGTAGCCCGTCCGGAGCCGGACATCCACCTTCTCGATCGCCTGCTTGCCGTGGCGGAGCTCCACGACTTGGCCTCGCTGATCGTAGTGAACAAGACCGATCTGACCCAGAACGAGAAAGTGCCGCCCGAGATCGCAGCATACGCCGCGCTCGGGTACCCGGTGCTCCCCATGTGCGCGAAGACCCGTGCGGGGCTGGACGTGCTGCAGGAGTTACTGGCCGGGCGCATCACCGTGTTCACGGGCCCGTCGGGAGTGGGAAAGACGAGCATCCTGAACGCGATCCTACCGGACCTGGACCTCCTAGTGGGCGCCGTGGGAGATCGCTCGGGCCGCGGGAAGCACACGACGTCGGCGGGGCTGCTCATCCCCCTCCCCGATGGTGGATACCTCGCCGACACGCCGGGCATCCAGTACTTCGAGCCGGCCGGCGTTGACCCCGCCGACCTCGCGCACGCGTTCCGCGAGTTCCGACCGCTCGTCGACCTTTGCCGGTTCGCCAATTGCCGACATCGGGCGGAACCTGGCTGCGCGGTCCGGGATGCGGTGGTCGACGGCAGCGTCTACGAGCACCGACACGCCAGCTATCTGTCGTTGCTCGAGGCCGCCGAGGGCGGCCGGGAGTACGGCCGGTGATGCGCGAGTGGGCGGAGCGCCTTCGATCGGCCCTCGCGGACAGACCGGCGGTCCGCATTCCCGAGACAGAGTGTGAGATCCGGGCGGCCGTCACATTGATCCTCCGCTCACCGGAGGCCAGCGGAACCGACCCCGAGGTGCTGTTCGTTCGGCGGGCCCGGGTGCCGGGCGACCCCTGGTCCGGACACGTCGCACTGCCGGGCGGACGTCACGACCCCGAAGACGCGGATCTTCTCGAAACTGCGCGCCGTGAGACCCTGGAGGAAACCGACCTCCGCCTCGAGCGCGAGGACCACCTGGGGCGTCTCGGTGAGATTCACCCGCGGAGCAGACATCTGCCGTCGATCTGCGTGACGCCGTTCGTCGCCTGGCTGGCATCCGATCAGGACGTGCATCTCAATCACGAGCTCACGGGCCACGTGTGGATCCCGGTATCGGCCCTGTCCGATCCCAAGTACCGATCCACCCTCGTGCGCGAAACGCCTTCCGTCCGCGAGTTTCCCGCGATCGATTACGAAGGCGACATGATCTGGGGGCTGACTTTCGCGATGGTGGAGGACTTCCTGGCGGTGCTGGCGAGCGCACCGGAGCGCGACCGCTGATGCGGGGCTTTCCGACCGGCGTGCCCCGAGCCACCTTCTCCGCATGAACCGAGAGACAGAACCGGCCCTACCGCCCGAGCCACGTGCCGGCATTCCCACGCGCACCCTGACCGCCCTTATCGCGACCGTTGTCGTGGTAACGGTCCTGCTGGTAACAATCCGATCGCAGGAGCCGGTCGGGGCGGGCATCTACTACGATGACGGAACCTACCTGGCTCTGGCGCGCTCACTGGCCAGCGGCGAAGGCTACGTCTACTCCAATCTCCCTGGCGCCGTCCCGGGTGTTAAATACCCGCCGGCGTATCCGGCCGTGCTCGCCGCTACGTGGAAGGCGTTCGGCCTGTATCCCGAAAACCTGGGTGCGCTCAAGGCGCTAAACGCTCTGTTCTGGGGGCTGGCCGCGGGAGGCACGTTCCTCCTGTTCACCCGTGGCAGCAGGCGGCGAACAGTGGCAATCGGTCTGGTCACGCTCTACGCTTTTCTCACGATTCCCTCCATGTCCGTGGCCACGGTCTTGTTGTCGGAACCGCTGTTCCTTCTGATGTGCGTCGGAGCTCTGCTTGTGGCGTCGCGCGACCCTGGCCGACGGGACGCGGTTCCCGAACCGGAGATCGGCTGGCGGTGGCCGGGAGGTGAGCCTGGCTGGGCCGTAGGAGTCGGACTCGTAGCCGCGGCGGCGTTCCTGACGCGCTCCATCGGTCTCACACTGATCGCGAGCCTCCTACTTCCCCTCCTGCTTCGGCGTCGCTGGCTGAGCGCCGGAATTGTTGTGGCGGTCGTCGGCGTCCCGGCGGCCGGTTGGCTCGCGTGGACCCGTGTGCATGCCGCCGAAGTGCCGGGACCGATCGCGGGTCAGTACGGGTCCTACGGAGCGTGGCTCGGCCAGAGCTTCGAGGGAGGGGTCACCGGTCGCCTGCGCGAAGTCATCACGGCCAACTGGGGACCGTTCGTCGAAACGCTTCAATTCGTGTGGGTGCCGCGGGCGCCGGGCCTGGCGCTCGCCGTCGTCCTGCTAGCCGTCGGGGGGGCCACTGTCTACGGCGCACTTAGCGTATGGAGGCGCAATCCTGCACTCGTCCTGTTTCCCTTGATCTATCTGGGGCTGGTATTCGTCTGGCCGTACGGGCCCTACCGCTTCTACTACGCGATCGTGCCGCTGTTGACTCTCCTCGCTTTCGAAGGACTGTGGGAAGCGGTGCCGAAGATCCGGGCAGACCTTCCGCGGTGGGGGGCGCCCGTGGCGGCCATCGTTGCCGCGATATTCGTGGTCAACGCGCTCGTGTATCACGGACGCGGCCACGCAGTCAAGTCGTGGACTTCACCGCAGACGGTCCCAGCCCGGGCCTATGCTCCGCTCAACGATTGGATCCGCTCGAACACCGGTCCGGACGAGGTTATCGCCTCGGCGCTGGACCCATTCGTGCACTGGGAGACCGGCCGGCTGGCCGTTCCGTCGTGGCAATTCCTGGCCGATGATTACCAACATTACGACCGCGCACCGGAAGTGCTCGCAGCCGGCCTTGATTCCGCTATCGTCCGGTACGGCGTCCGGTACGTGGCCCTGATCCTCAGCGAGAACAAGGCCGCCCGTACCCTGGAGGCCTTCGTGGACCTGCATCCCGAGCGGGCGCTCAAGGTGCTGCAGACGGAGGGCCCGGCCGTGGGCGTGATCTACGCGCTGGCCCCGCCGGGTGAGGCGGTGTGGGATCCGGAAGCCGTGGAGGGGTCGTCCGCCGCGAGCCAGGACACCGGGACCGAGCCCCTGCCCTGACAAGTCGGGAAAAACCCCAGCATCACGAACCGGGCCTCCGTTGCGGGGACACGAATACCGTGATCCGCGTCTCGCCTGGTAGGTCGTAGCGCTTTGCCTTCCCCTCCAGGCGATGCTGCCGCTGGTGCTCGACGCTGAGGATCGTGCTGAACGGCACCTCACGCCAATGCCCTACTACTCTATCCAGCTTCCGCGATCCGTACGGAGGATCCGCGAACGTGATGTCGTAAGCGCCTTCCGGCAGGGCCTCCACGAACGGAATCGCGTCGCGTTTAAAGATCCGACTCCGCCGACGAACCCGGAAGGCAGCGACGTTCGCCTTCAATGCGTGGAGACTCGCGCTCCCGTTTTCGACGAAGTCCACACTGGCCGCACCGCGTGAGAGCGCTTCCAGTCCCAGGGCCCCCGATCCCGCAAACAGATCCAGGACACGCGCACCTTCCAACGAATCGGCGAGGATCTCGAGCCAACGGTCGCGTACCGCTTCGGCAGTAGGCCGAATGCTCGGGCCCGGCGAAACCAGGTCTCGACCCGCCCATTTGCCGCTCACGATCCGCATTTCGAATGCTCCGGCTGTGGTGACTGCTGGCGGGCGAGAGTCCGCCCCAGCACGTAGATGACCCAGGGTGAGATCTCCGTCTCGCTCACCCAGTCGAACGGCTCCTCCTCGCGTCCCATAGGCCGGTGAATCGCGATCGTCTCCAGGCCGGCCTGTTCGTACGCCGCAGAGTAGGCCTCGCCGGTGCACAAGACGTCCTCCACGGGACGCCTGTCCTCCACGTCGAGCATGACGATGCGTACGGTGTCGCCCCTGCGCGCGTCACGGTTCTCCTGGAAATCCTTCGTGGAGAAGGACGCCCATTCGTTCAGGTAGATCTCCGGTGAGGAGACGAGGTTCACCATCCGGCCGTCGTCCGCGAGGAGCCGCCCGAGCGCCGTCAGGAGGGCCACCTTGTTCTCCATCTCGGGGATGTTGTCGAACGTGAACGCCGAGAGGATGACGTCGATGGAGCAGGGCTCGAGACCGGGCAGCTCGTCGTCCGGAATGAGCCGGTAGTCGCCGTCCGGGTCCTTCTCGCGCGCTCGCGCGAGCATGCTCTCGGCAACGTCCACTCCCACCACCTCGAAGCCGAGGTCGCGCAGGAAACGCGTCGAGCGTCCGGTCCCGCAGCCGAAGTCCAGAGCCCTCGTGCCCCGGACATGTGCGTCGAGCAACGCGGGGATGTCTCGGTACGCCAGCCAGTACGTGCCGGGAAATTCGAGCTCGGCATAGAATCCAGCCCGCTCGTCATCCTCGTACACGTTGGGGAAACCCGAGCTCACGGTCTGCACCTCCTGGGCCAGTCAGTCTCGACCTGACGGGCCGTTGCCGACCTGTTTCCGCAATGCCTCCACTTCCTTCTCCAACGCGATCAGCCGGGACCGCGTGTCCCCCAGCTTCCTCGTCAGGGCAACGGTCTTCATGTGGTCGGAAAGCGGAACCGCCGGCGTGCCGGCGTAGGCACCCGGATGGACTATGTCACGGGTCACCCCCGCCCGGTGCACCAGGGCCACATCGTCACACAGGCTCAGATGGTCGCTGACCCACGAGGTGCCGGTAGCGAGCAGCCGGTCCCCAATGTCCACGGAGCCGGCGATGATGAAGCCGGCGGTCAGCAGGCAGTCCCGACCGAGGGTCACGTTGTGGGCCACGTGGCAGAGATTGTCCATCTTAGTGCCCGCGCCGATTCGGGTCTCGCCGAACGCCGCACGATCGATGCAGTTGTTCGCACCGACCCGCACTCGCTCCTCGACCACTACCTTACCCGTCTGCGGTAGCCGGTGGCTCCGTCCATTTGCGTCCTGCGCGAAACTATACCCCTCGCTACCGATGACGCTGCCGGAATGCAGTATGGCATCGTCACCTATCTCGCACTCGTAGCCGACGGTCACGTTGGGGTGGATCACGACGTCGTTCCCGAGGACGGCGCCCCTTTCGATCACCGTGCCTGCCATGATCGCGCATCCTTTTCCAATCCTGACATCGGCACCTACGACTACCGCCGGACCGACTACCGTGCCCTCGCCCAGGCTGGCGCTCTCGTGGATGACGGCGGATGGATGGATATCCGGCCATTCCGTATTACGGAGATCCCGATCGGCGTACTCTTGTCGCAGCAGGGCCTGGGCGAGCTTGACGTTCGGAGCCACCAGCACGGTCACCCGGTCGTGACCATCGAATGCGTGCTGCAGGTTCTCACTGGTCACCACGGCGGCAGGCCGGTTGCTCAGAACCAGCGGCACGGATGTGGCCCTGTCCACGAACACGAGATCACCGGGTCCGCATGTTTCGACCGAAGAGATGCCGGTGAGATCCGTGTCATCGCCGATCATGGCGGTGAGCACACCCTGCTCGCGGAAAGCGTCGAATACGTCTGATGCCTTCTGGTTCATGCCCTTCTTCCTCGTAGTCGGTTCTTCATGAGTCGCCGGTCTCGTTCGAAGGCCGCTCCGTTCGGTCGAGGACGACCCTCGTCCTTCCCCCAACGCCGCTTGCTGGCGAGACTGGAGAGTCCGAGCGGGCGCGGACCCGGTAACCTGCGGCAGGAGGAGGAGTCGTGTCCATACGACCGGTCAGAAAAATCACGGAGGCCACGCCTACCATGGAAGGTGCCGGTGTGAAGCTCCACCGGGCCTTCGGCTTCGGGAATACCGGTGATTTCGATCCGTTTCTCCTTCTGGACGATTTCCGGAACGAGAACCCGAGCGACTACCTGGCCGGGTTCCCGTGGCATCCGCACCGCGGCATCGAGACGATCACCTACGTGTTGGCGGGCACAGTCGACCACGGCGACAGTCTCGGGAACACGGGAAAGCTGCAAGACGGCGACGTGCAGTGGATGACCGCGGGAAGCGGGATCCTCCACCAGGAGATGCCGAAGGGCGATCCGCGGGGGAGGATGCACGGCTTCCAGCTGTGGGCGAACCTGCCGGCCTCGATGAAGATGACCGCGCCCCGATACCAGGATGTGGTCGCGGCCGACATTCCGGAAGTCACGGAAGACGATGGAACCCGTGTCCGGGTCATCTGCGGGAGCTTCTGGGGACAGACCGGCCCGGTGGACGGGGTCGCCGCTGACCCCCGCTACCTCGACGTGTGGGTGCCACCGGGCAAGCGGAGGACACTCGAAGTGGAGACCGCGAGGCATGCTTTCGCCTACGTGTTCGAGGGATCCGGCACGTTCCGAGACACTTCGGAGCCGCGCACCATACGCGACGAGGATGGGAACGTCGTTACCCTGCCTTTCGAGGAGACGGGCAACCGCTCGCTGGTCCTGTTCGACAGCGGTGACGAGGTGACGATTCAGGCGGGAGACGAGGGAATCCGCTTCCTGCTCGTATCGGGAAAACCGATCCAGGAGCCGGTGGCCTGGGCGGGACCGATCGTGATGAACACGCAGGAGCAGCTCAAGCAGGCCTACTCGGAGCTGCGGGACGGAACGTTTATCCGCTAGCCGGATCGCGCGCGGGTGCAGATCTTCATGCGGATCCCTCACTCGGAGTCGTGAAGGGTGGACGGGCGGTGCCTGCGTTCACTCCAGCGCGGCCCTGATCCACTCGAGGTCCGGCTCCATGATCCACACATCAAAGGCCCCTGACCGGGTGCTCGTGAAGGCGATTTTCGTCCCGTCAGGAGACCAGCGAGGCGTGTCGTCGTACGCCGGGTGGAATGTCAGTTGGACCGCCTTCCCGCCGTCGACGGCCCCTATCCACAAGTCGCACTCGCGTTCTTTGCAGGCGGTGAAGACGAGCAGCGTGCCGTCGGGCGACAGGTCCATGTACCGAAACAGCAGATCGATCTCGAACACGATCTGGCGTGCCTCCGCCCCCCTTACGGGAACCCGCCATATCTCTGACTGGTTGGACTCGCTGCCACGAAGGACCAGGAAGACGTCCGCCCCGTCGTTCGACCAGCAGCCCGGAATGGGATACATGCCATCGCGGGTCAGCGCGATTCCCGCCTGCCCCGTCGAGACGTCCATCACCCACAGATTGGGTCCTTCCCTGAACGCGATACGCCTCCCGTCGGGCGCCCAGTTCGGGTTGCCGCCGCGAAAGATGGGAACGTCGCCAGGAACGACACGGATCGGGGAGCCGCCATGCGATGCGATCAGTTTGATGCTGTTTCCCGAGTCGGCGTCGAAGACGATGTAGTGGCCGTCGGGCGACCAGTCCGGGTGTTCTCCGATGAAGTCCGTGAACTGCCAGGACTCGCCCCCCTCGGCCGGTATCTTCCACATCCCGGTCTTCCCCGGATCGTCCGGGCTCCCGGACGAATAGACGATGGTGTAGCCGTCCGGCGACCAGGATGGGAAACCCTGCTGGGCCGAATCGCTCGTGAGCTGCCTGACCGGGTGATCCTCCTGAGCCTGGAGCGCCGTTCCAGGCAGGAGTGCGATCGCCACCGATATCCAAACGACGGGTCCTTTCATGATCGTGATTCTCTAGTTACTCATTCCGAGGTACATGCCACTGATATACGGGATCAGCCAGATCAGCCACACCACGAGACTGTACCGGTGGAATCCCTGCCGCGCTTCTTCGCTGCCCGTGCTCCCTACCCGCGTGGCCCAGATGGCGTGGATCAGCATCAGCCACAAGGCAATCTGCCCAGTGAAGGTGTGCGCTTCCAGTATGTCGAACGGGCCTTCAGCCAGCTGGTGCATGGCCCACGTTCCCGACAAATCGAATGCGAAGCCCACCCAGAATGCCGCCACGTGCCACGGCTTCAGGTAGTGGGCGAGTCGCTCGGCCCAAACCCCCAACGAGTAGAACACCAGCGCGAGGGTGATGAGGGCCGCGGATACCATCATGAGCGTACCTCTTCCACTCGCGCGATCCGAATGGAGTATTGCTCGTATCCCTCATGGACAGCCGCTCGCCGCGACGTAAAGATTACCGCGCAATATGGAGGCTCAGGTGTCGAAGACAGTTCACTCATCGGGTTCAACTTATGGCTCCTCCGTCCGCATGATCGAGTCCTGGAGGGCGCGCCTCGCGTCGGCAGAGTCGGATACGGCGAGCGCCCTCTTCACGCCTGCGGCACCAGGAATTGCCGACTCGGCTATTGCAGTGTCGCGGGCTCCCTGGCTCCGCGTCGGCTCGGACTCCTCGGAACTACAACCGGCCATCAGGACCAGAACGAGTCCAACGATCACGAAGCGCATATTCACCTCACTTCTGCTATTGCATATCTGTTGTTTGACTCAGCCAGACGGGACCTGTTCTCCAATGTCCTCATTCCACAGTTCCGGGTTCACGGCAATGAATTCGGCCATGAGCCGGCGGCACGCCGGGTCGCCGATGACCACGATGTCCACGCCGCGGCTGCGCACGTAGTCTTCCGGGCCCCTGAACGTGTCGTTCTCCCCGACGATGACGTTCGGGATTCCGTACAGGAGTATGGCTCCGCTGCACATGTCACATGGAGACAGCGTAGAATACAACGTGGCGCGCCGGTAGTCGGAGGCCTTCAGGCGACCGGTGTTCTCGAGGCAGTCCATCTCGGCGTGCAGTACGGCACTCCCCTTCTGCACACGGCGGTTGTGGCCTCGCCCGACGATGGTTCTGTCGATGACCAGAACGGAACCGATGGGGATCCCGCCTTCGGTCCGGCCTTTCTTCGCTTCTTCGATCGCTGCCGCTAAGAAAACATCCATATCGGAGCACCCCGGGCGGAGCCGTCGGCATCGTGTCGTAGGGACGTCGCCGACGAAGCTCGGCAGACTTGTTATCTTAGGCGGTGCCCTGGAGTCCGCCAACCCTGAGTCGGAGCCGCGATTGAACAGTACGACCCCGCAGACCTACAGTGAGCAGTTCGTCGCGCGCGGAGATGAGCTGGCCCGATTGAGCCAGCTACTGGAAACCGCTCTCGCCGGCGAGCTCTCCGTCTGCTTCGTGACAGGCGAGGCCGGCTCCGGGAAGACCGCCCTCCTAGCCGAGTTCGCGAGCAGAGCCGCGGAGGCGGACCCCGACCTCGTGTTCGCTATCGGAGACTGCAACGCCCAGGCAGGGGCCGGCGATCCCTTCCTGCCCTTCCGCGAGCTGCTGGGAATGTTGACCGGGGACTTCAACGGCAAGCTGGCCGAAGGCGCCATTGACCTGCCCCCAAGAGTGGTACCACTTGTTAAGTTAGTCTGGCCGCAACCCTCCGGACCTGCCCTGGCCCTTGCAGCGCGGGTCGCCTGAGCCACGTTCGAGCGGGCCGAATCGCCTGCGGTGCGGGTGGACGGTAGCCCAGAGAACTGTGCGGCCGGATCGTATTGTACTCCCTGCGCCACTGCTCAACCAAAACCTCGGCCTCCCGCAGTGAATAGAAGATCTCCCGGTCGATCAATTCGTCCTTGAACTTGCCGTTGAAGCTCTCGTTGTAACCGTTCTCCCAGGGGCTGCCCGGTGCGATGAACAGGGTCTGGACTCTTACTCGCTCCAGCCACTTCCGCACCACCTTCGAAGTGAACTCAGAGCCATTATCTGAGCGCAGGTGCTCGGGTGCTCCGTGGAGGGCGAACAGTTCGGCCAGCGTGTGCAGCACGTCGTCGGACTTGAGCTTTCTCGCCACCACGATGGCCAGGCACTCCCTCGTGTACTCGTCCAGCACCGTCAGCATCCGCACCGCCCACCCGTTGTGCGTGCGCGTGGCCGTGAAATCGTACGACCACACGCTGCCCCGGTGCATGGGCCTCAGCCGGATACAGGAGCCATCATTCAGCCACAGCCGGCCACGCTTCGGTTGCTTCTTGGGCACCCTCAGCCCCTCCTGCCGCCAGATCCGCTCCACCCGCTTGTGGTTCACCGCCCAACCCTCCGCCTGTAGCAGCGCCGTCACCCGACGGTATCCGTACCGCCCGTACCGGCTTGCCAGCTTCACCACATCTCCACGCAGCACCTCCTCGTCCCCTCTTTCCCTCCGCAACCGACGCTGGGTACTGCGCGCCTGGCCCAGGACCCGGCACACCCGGCGTTCCGACGCCCCGAACTTCTGGCGCACGTGTACCACGCAGCGCCTCCGACGCTCGGGGCTCAGAAGTTTCCCTTCGCCGCCTCCTCCAGGATCAGCTTGTCCAGCGTCAGGTCCGCCACCGCTCGCTTCAGGCGTCCGTTCTCCCGTTCCAACTCCTTCAGTCGCTTCGCCTGCGTGACCTTCAGGCCCCCGTACTCCCGGCGCCACCGGTAGTACGTCTGCTCCGTGACCCCCAGTTCCCGCACGATCTCCGCCACCCGCTTGCCTTCGGCAGCCCGGACCTCCGCATGCCGTAGCTTGCCGATAATCTGCTCCGGTGTGTACCGCTTCTGTCCCATCTCCAACCCCTTTCCTCGAGTCTCGACCGACCACAATACTAACTCTGCGATCGGTCCCGTTTTAGGGGGTCAGGTCAGTCTCGGCTCGGCTCGGATCGAA